>Ga0315309_1002147_pt1 | contig 11611 bp, 17 predicted proteins | sample TDP4_MG_FD_203080 | JGI IMG/M metagenome (GOLD analysis project Ga0315309, IMG submission 203080) | Freshwater sediment microbial communities from Lake Towuti, South Sulawesi, Indonesia - TDP4 | ecosystem: Environmental > Aquatic > Freshwater > Lake > Sediment | place: Indonesia: South Sulawesi...
ATTTGCAAGGGGGGGTGGGTAGCTGGAGAAAAAAAATGGCTGAACAAGAGATACAACTGGAAGGGCCGTATGAGATCTTCGAGCTGACCGATGGCGAGACACGTCAGCTACGCATAAATAACTGGCAGCAGGGCAACGTAACCATCTATCCGCTCCATAAGCCCACAGGCAAGGTCATCAACGCCCTGAGGGTGCACGTCCCGCCGCAGACAAAGAGCTTTTTCCCTTTTTATTGGGACATCACCTCAAAGATGCTGGTCGCACAGCTCCTGCCGTATTTGCAGGTCCCGGGATACCAGGATAAGGTCTTTGTAATAACAAAGTACGGTGTTGCCCCGAAGGCCAGGTTTACGCTGGAGGTAAAGCCGGCATGACAACAGCAGAAGAGATACGAAGACAATACAACGAGGAGCTGTTCGATGCGAAGATGTACGCTGCTTTGGACTCGATAGCCGATATCGAAAAGTGTTTTGACGATGAGTACAGGTGTCTTCCAGAGGTAGCTAAGGAGATAATCGAATCGCTGGAGGACGCTGTGGATAGTCTGGCAGCGAAGCTATCACCTAAAAAACTGACGCAGTCGGAGAAAGAAGTAAACATGAAACTCAGTGACATCTTGGAAGGTGCGGGGAAGTTGCTCAACGATGCGGAGGAAGCCTACATCGATAATGACATCGATGGTTGCAGACGTAATCTGATATGGCTTCGCAAGTTCATCGAGGATAATGTGACTGAGGAGGCGAAGCCTGCCGAATCGCAGCCGGCAAAACCGAAGCAGCCGGCACCGGCAGCCGATGTGTAAAGGTTGGCATGATGTGCAAGTCAAGAAAACAGACAGCCACTGAGAAACAAGCGATCAAGTGCCTTGAGGATTACATCAGGCGGACCTCAAAACACCCGGAGCAGGATATACGTACCTTTCGCTCCCGGGTAAGATTTTTAAGGTGGCTGCGTGCGAGATACAAAATTTATGGGGGGGCCTGAATATTTTGGAGGTCCGAAAATGGAACAATTCAAATCACAAGAGGTCAGTCTGGACGAGGGGACTCAGGAGTTTCTAGTCCGGCTCACAGAGGACCTGCACGTTAAAATCAAAGATGGCTTTTTCCTGGGCCTTTCTTTCGGCATGGGATTCGGGCTGGGCATGCTCATCTGGGCACTGGCATTTCTGTATGTCGCCCGGATGCTGCTACTGTCAAGCCTTTAAGACAGAAGGAGGTATCTGTAATGTCACCCTACGATGAGAACGTTATGGTAAGCCCGCTGTTTCATACTTACCCTGAGTCAGTCCGTAAATCACTACACCAGGCCATGAATGAGCTCGGCAAACAGTACCCCTACACCCATGCGATTCTGAATGGTTGCGATATTCGCTGGTTTTTGCTCCTGCTCCAATTTAATTGGCCAGCCACTGTCAGGTACTGCCTTTACCGTCTATGCCCGGATACGCACGGTGAGAAGGCCCAGATAGAGCTGATTCGGCAGGAGTGAGGAGTAAGCTGTTACGAATAGCCAGGGTAACGGACTAATGAACGTCCGCGGATCGTTTTAGGCGTAACAAGATGTACTGGAGACAGACAAGATATTGCAGGTGGTGCTCAAAGGAGTATATCCCCCGTAGGGATACCGGAAGGGACGGTTTCTGCTGTACGTTGTGCAGGGTACAGCTCAATAGGGCAAGAGCCAGGCTGTTACGCAAAATGGCCGGCTGCCGGCAGGCCTGCAGGAAGAAAGCGTAACAGGGATTTTGCAGGGCGAAAAGCAAGCGAAGGTCGGTTAGCTATCGTGAGCGAACGAAGTGAGCGAACGATAGCTAATTTAAACTAGAGAGATCTATATAGTATTAATCAGGCCTGTTAAATCTTGACGTCCGATAAGGTGAATGAAACATAACATATAGTATTACAATGACTTACGGCGGATGTCACTCTGTGGATAACCTGTTAGATTTGCTGTTAAATCTTTGTGAGATTTCCTGCCGGCACCGAACCCGGTCAGGGACCGGCCGGGCCTAAAGCGATGGAGCCGCCTTCGGTGCCGGCTTGTATTGAAGATAAAGGAGAGACGTATGGCAAAGCCAAGAAAAATTTTGTTGAGGCGGCCGTTGAATTGTGACTGGTGTTACTTTTGCACTCAAGTTGATTCTATAAACCAGGCTACACCATCCTTCTGCTGGAGTACATTTGCCAAGGTATGCCCTGAGCTGTGCAAGGGCTTACGACCAGGTCAAGAAAGAGAGCTGATCCTGCATCACACAAAGCGTGGGATATTGCTATACTGGCCGCCGGCCAGTCGAGGAAGGTGAGAGTCAAGATGGCAGTTTTAATCGAGGTGCGAAAGGGGGATGGGACAGTTGTGGGACGCTGCGATGAGCGATGCTACGATGCTATCGGCGGTAAGTGCGAATGCTGCTGCGGCGGGGCCAATCATGGTAAGGGACTCAACAGGGCAATTTCGAACCTCTCCCGGATGTACGATGATGTTATTATGGCCAACTGTTTGGAAGGTAGTTGTCCAGAAAAAGTCGTCCGTCTCAAGGTCGAGCCTGTGCTGTTCGAGTATGAAAAAGAGCGTAAATCCTTGCCCACAAAGGAAAAACGTCAAAAAAAGGCCAAAAAGGCCGTTCTTACGAGCTCCCAGGAGGCTCAAGGCTGAAAATAGGGGTCTAATCGGTAAGGCCGCCGGGAGATTGTGGCTCCTGGGCAATGCCTTATTTGAGGAAAGGGCAAAAATGTACATCAACCCGGAAAAATTCGTTCTTAGGAGCAAGCGTGAAATCGACAAGCCCACATTCGACAAGGCGATAGGCTATAAGGGCTTCGATGAGTTAGTCGAGAATATCATGGTGATCTCGAAGTTTGCCACGGACCTAGAATGCGATTTGGAGGACCTGAAAGGTCACTTGGGGATTGTTCAGGCGGCCATCGACAATATCCAGGATGTGCTCACTGATATTATGCTCACTCAAGGGCCGGCACACGCTTCGTCGCATCCAACTCTACTGTCACCTGGGCCAGCTCAGGGTCAAGACCGAGCGAAAGCAGGCTCTCAAGGTAAAGAGACTCGTCAATAAACCCCTTCTTGAACTGCTCCCGATAGAGCTGTATGTACTTACTCTGCAGGGCTGCCGTCATCTGCTCCTGCTCCTTCGGTACCGCTACCGAGGTCTTAGGCCTTTTCCTAATCTTCTCGGTCCGCACCAGTAAGCTCGCCTCCCTTGCCGGCAAGTTCATTGCGAGCAGTGACACCAGCAGCTCATCGGCACTAATCACATCGTTACGAAAGGCGGTGATATAGTAATTCTGCAAATCCTGGCGGTAGAAATACTCACGGTCCAGCTCTCCTGCCCAGAAGATCCACTTCTTTGCCTGCTCCGGCAGAAAGAGACGCTGCATCCACGTTTCCAGCTCCTCATCTGTAAGATAGCCCCACCGGTAGTTGCGTCGAATCGCCGTGCGGACGTATGTCAGGGCGAAGGCCACCTCCTTGCTGTGAATGAACCGAACAAGGACATCCAGATCACAGTCCTCATATCCCGCCCTCATGAACTTTCGATACAGCCACCAGTCCTTGAGCTTCTCACCTGTAATGCCGTACTTTCTAAACCACTCCAGCTCCTCCGGAGGGGGCGGACCCTGGTCGATTCCGACGTCGGCAAGCCGGGCGATCTCGAGCGTCCTCGGGTCCTTCCACTGCCAGCGTTCGATTAAGTCGATCCAGTCATCGTCGAAGCCCTGATAGCTCATCGCCTTGTCGAATGTCTCCTTGTCGATTTCACGCTTGCTTCGCAGCTCGATTAAGAGCCTGTCATCGGGAATCACAGGTCGATAGCGACTCTGGACGGCATAGGTCATGGCCTGGGCTAAGACACGATTGACCAGGGGTCCCATGGTTGCATTAGAGATCCTGCCGAAGCCGGCGAAGTCACCTATGGCTGCCGCCGTCTGATGCAGGCCGACGGTCTTTAAGGGATGCAATAGCTCCGTCAGTGCCGCCGTCCCGTGCGCTGCCATGCCCATACCCATCGCAAATAGATAGAGCTGCAACGCCATGACCGGGGCATCCTCGGGCTTAATGGGAGAGTGACCCTCGAAGACCTTGAGCGTCCCATCGTAGAGCTGGCGGCCGTACTCCTCAAACTTGCTCTTGGCAAACTCCCAGGCATCTTCAACGACCGGCCGCAGCGTGTTAACCACCAGGTCGATTAAGTCCTTGAGCTTCTCTAACATCCAACGCCACAGTGACACAAGCACCTCGCGGTAGGCGATGCGGAACCACTCGCTTATCTTGTCGAACAGTGCATCTCCTATCTCCCTGCGGTATTCTTCTAACACGGCGGTCGGTGTCACCTCAGGCTCGGGAGGCCTCTCCAGGCGGGCCAGCAGCAGCTTGTGAAGGCTCAGACTGACCTCGCCCCGTGCCAGCATCAGATTAAGAAAGTCAATGTCACTATATGGGTGATAGTCCGATGTCTCAGGATACTTGTCACGCCATTCCTGCAGCCTCGACTCAAATTCCATCTCTAGCTCTGCCATTACCGCAAAACCCTTAAAAGCATTGCCGCGAACCAGCCCTCATCTTCGATGTGCCGGGCCAGCCTGGCTACCTCACGAGTTACCTTGAGACTGTGCTCACCCAGGATATCTAGCTTTGGTGTTACCAGGGCCATAAGCTCGGCTTTGGCCGTGTGCGCAAACTCCTTCAATCTTGATTCCAGCCGCTCATCAAAGGTGGCGATGGTTGCCCTGGTCAATTCGGCCTCTGTCTTTACCTTATCCAGCAGTGTCACGCTGGTAGTTGTTATGGTCTTTAGCAGCTGGGCTATTGCAGCTGCCGTCGATTCGCCCTTGCCCTCTGCCACCTTACCTAAGAGGTCCGAGACCTTGCCCGTGCCTGTGAGCAGCTCACCTAATACCTTCAGCTCGGAAATGTCTTGTATGGTCTTACGGATCTCTGCTACCGGCTCTAATATCGCCTCGACGGGTGCCTTTATGGCATCCACGGTCGTCTTAACGACCTCGAGCGTCTCCTTGATAGGACCCAGTATCGGCTCTAAGGGCTTTGTGATGGCAGTCTTTAGATTCTGGATTGCGGTCGTTAGCTTGCCCGATATATCCTTGACCGTCGTGGTCAGATTGGCGGAGAGGTTCTTTATTCCCGCCGCCGCCGGCTCTAAGATGCCCTTACCTATGCCGGAGACGATGTCACCGACTCCCTTGGCCAGACTGCTTATGCCGCCGACCAGGCCTCCGACCGTTTTGCCGATTAGCGAGACAACGGTCCCAACGGCACTGACAATAATACCGCCCACACCTGCAGCTACCGAAGCGACAGCACCTGCAACGCTGCCAACCACTCCCGCTATGGCTACTACTGCCGCCGGCATTAAGATAGACTCCTTTCCGCCCAGAGCTTCATCGAGTGACACAACGCCTCTACACCCTTACGCAGGAGCTTAAAGCCCTCGTGCCGGATTGCCTTTAGGATGTTACCGCCGACCTGGTCAAGTCTTGTATTCGCGGAGGATACCCTCAAGTAGAGACTTAGCCTTTGCGAGGTCTGCTTTTGGTCCGGTGACATCCAGGCCCGCCCTTTCTGCCTTCGCAATCTCGGCCTCGAGAGCCTTGATGTCAGGCTGGAGCTGCTCGAGAGTCCTTTGATCCTCAGGCGTCAATTTGATTGGTTCAATCGCCATAATTACACCTTTACGTGGTGAACTCTTTGCCTGTGAATCGCTCTATACTCGCAAGCTCCGCCGTTACCGCATCTACGATGTCCTTCTCCTCGAGGACGTCTTTAGGGATTCGGACGAAGTAGGTCCTGAGCGGGTCGAGCTGATATGTCACTAAGTGGTCCAGGTGCCCGACCCGGTTGGTATCGGGGCTGGGGAGCTTGCGAATATCCAAAACCTTGAACTTAGCCATAACTTTTAAGCCTCCTTACGATTTATCTTTAGACCGCCGATTACTCCGCCCTTGCGGATGTTGTCGATGATCGCACCGAGCCCGCCTCCGCCCAGCACCAATTTGACCAGGCCCGGTACATCAGGGATTCCCCCTGCGGCCAGGCTGATTATGTCCTCCTGGAGCTTGTCAGCTCTTGCCTTCTGCTCGGTGAGGTCCTGACCGGCTGCCTCGAACTTTGCAGCCATCAGCTGCTGCTGTGCCTGCCAGGTCTTAAAGTCCAGGTCGAGCTCTATGGTGTTTACGAGTCTGCCCGGCTCGAGAGGGCTTGGCGTTAAGGGCGTGCAGCTTACAGCATAAGCCCAGATTATAAGTCCGAGGATGGGCCCGGCCACAAGATACCTGTTATGCTCGACCCACTTTAATATCATTGTCATTTTCCTTTACTCCTTTCTTCATTAGAATTTAACTTGCCATTCCTGTTACTAGGACCTTTAACCGCTGTGTGCCGCTTGCGGCTTGGGCCTTGATGTCGGTGTTTGCGGCTGTGATACAGAATAACGAGCCCGGTGTAAGTGTCGCTATCAGGGTCTGTACTGCACCCGGGTAGTGATATATGCTGATGTTCGCGGTATTGTCCGGGTGGGTGTACAGGTTCGCGTTGTAGAAATATCCGGATAAGACATCCACCATTTGAGTTAGAGTAGTCGTGACAGTGGCGTAGCCCTCGTAACGCCGGCCCTCAGTAGAGGCGTAGATGTCTATCAGCTTGGCCAGCTGCTCGGCTAAGTCATCGATGATCTCGGTCAGCTTGCTGACATTCAAATCGAGGTTTGTTTTTACCGCGCTGGTGTTCAGCTCTGAGAGGGTCAGTCGCCCATCCATCGTGCCATCCAGGGCATCGAGCTTATTTATGAGGTCACTGCCTGTGAGTAGATCTGTGTCTATCTGGAGCAGCTTTGCCAGCACGCCCGTTGTTTCACTTGTCAGCTTGGAGATGTCCAGCTTGCCATCGACCTTGGCATCGAGATTGTCGAGCTTAGCCAGAAGGTCACCGCCTGTGAGCAGATCTGTGTCTATCTTGAGCAGCTTTGCCAGCACGCCCGTTGTGTCACTTGTCAGCTTGGAGATGTCCAGCTTGCCATCCACCTTGGCATCGAGGGCATCGAGCTTGGCCAGAAGGTCACTGCCTGTGAGCAGGTTTGTATTTATGCCGGTCAGCTTGGCCAGCATCTCACACTGGGCACTGTTCAGATCCGTCAGTGTAATGACGCCATCGACACCACCATCGATGTCATCCAGCTTTGCCAGCAGGCTGACCAGCTGGTCTTGCGGTGAGTAGTAGTCCGGTGTCCCGTGTGCCATTACTCGGTCTCCTTCAGCTGCTCTGTCAGCCACTCGAAGGGCGTCTGCTCGATAAGCTCCTTCTGGAGCTTCTCTAACGCCGCCCTCTCGGCTGCTAAATCTTCGACGAGTCTTGCGAAATAATCGTAGCCCTTGTACGGTAAGAACCTTGCCTGATAGACCTCGCCGGAGACAAGGCCGATCCGGACACTGAGGCTGTGGTCATAGATAGTGTCGGTATTGTAGGTGTAGGCCTGGAACTCGAAGGGTGCGGTCTCCTTGAGGTACAGGTCATCGTAGGCGATATTGATGTCACTACCTAAGAAAAACTCTCCCACACTCGAAGGCCAGACCTGGAACAGGCCGTCGAATACGGCCACTCCCATAAGACCTGCACTGCCGGATGGGAAGTAGAACTCGACCTTATAGACAAGGCCCCTGGTGACACTGAGCCTGGTCTTTTTGAGGGTCGTCGCCGGGGTATTCTTGGGCGTCGTTATGTTTGCAACGTAAATCATATCACAAGCTCGGCTCAAAATAGAGAGTAACGTCTTAGGCTGTTTAGCCGCTCGAAACCTTCGATTCGAAAGCCGATGTGCCTGGACGCCGCCGGTGCTGCTGCTGCCGGCAGGTCATATTCATCTACGGTGTCACCGTCAGAGCCGATTGCGTACATCTTTGTCCCATCAGGCTTGAAGAACACACCTTGTGGGGCGGCCTCTTTCGCGCCAACGTAGAACTCCTGCAGATATACCGCGGTCGATACGTTCCAGGCCGTGCTCAGGTCGTACTCATCGACGGTGTCACCGTCATAGCCGATTGTGTACATTTTTGTACCGTCCGGCTTGAAGAATACACCTGTCGGGATGGTCTCTTTCGCACCAACGTAGAATTCCTGCAAATATACCGCAGTCGATACGTTCCAGGCCGTGCTCAGGTCATATTCATCTACTGTGTCACCGTAAGAGCCGATTGTGTACATTTTTGTACCATCAGGCTTGAAGAACAGACCTTGTGGGGCGGTCTCTTTCGCAGAAACGGAGAATTCCTGCAGATATACCGCAGTAGATACGTCCCAGGCCGTGCTCAGGTCATATTCATCTACTGTGACACCGCCATAGCCGATTGTGTACATTTTTGTACCATCAGGCTTGAAGAACACATCTGCTGGGGCGGTCTCTTTTGCACCAATATAAAACTCCTGCAGATATACCGCAGTCGAAACGTCCCAGGCGGTGCTCAGGTTATATTCATCTACGCTGTCACCGGCGGTACCTATTGTGTACATCTTTGTACCGTCCGGCTTGAAGAACACACCTGCTGGTTTTGTCTCTTTTGCACCAACGTAGAATTCCTGCAGATATACCGCGGTCGAGACGTCCCAGGCCGTCATTGCTGCTCCTTTAGCTCTTTAGCTCTAAGATCTGAAATGAGACCTCCTCGCCGTTAGTTGTAAAGTCTATGTAGAGTCCCTTTGTAAAGCACATGGGGCAGGCGTAGAGTCTAAAGTCGGCTGCATAAGAACCGGCAACCAGGCGAAACTTCACCTTGTCACCCGTAGTCTGGCCGTCATAGACCGTATAGACGTTGCTTGCCTGGGCTATGCCTATGCCGCAGATGCTGTATAATAGGCACGGGCCCTTGGAGACACAGCCGCTGGCCGTAACCCGGTCGTTAGAGATAAGACGCGGCTCATCCATCGCTTACAATGTCACCTCCTAACTGCCGGCCTCAATAGGGCCTTACCTGCTGCACGACAATATAGGTCGTATCGCCGCTGTCGGCATCGGAGGAGCTTAACAGATCCAGCTCGAGAGACCCGAATTCCTGGGCCTTTAACCATGTAGCCGGGTCATCGGGAATCCCAAAGTCCAGCGGGAAACAGTTGCCAGGCATCCTGCCGGAGACCTCGGCGTCGTTTCCTGCAATATCGACGCTCGCAGACAGGGCACACTTGGCACCCGTCCAGGTTGCTACTGCAAACTTCGACTGGGCGGTGACAAAGGCCGTCGCATTGTAGCTGAGCGAGATCTGCTGGTCCTTTGACAGGGCAGAGTAAATGGTCTTTGCCGTTACCGCGGCATCGAGCGTGTACTTCTCGCAGATCCGCGGGTAGATCGCGGCCAGGATTCTGTCCAGCTGGGCAGCCTTAATCTCCAGGGGCACGGACTTATCGTTATCTATGCTCAGCTTTAGGGTGTCGAACAAGGCGATGGGATCGTGGTCTGTGGTGTAGCCTCTCAAGATTACCTTCCGGAGTAATCTATCTGTCGGCAGGTCTATGTATTCGTGGCTCGAGGCCGCCATTGCGTACTGCTGGATTTCCCTGTTCACCAGCATCGCTGCCGGTGACGGTCCACCATTGCCGAAGGCATGGCCATAGACCGCCAATTCGTTAACTACTACCGAGGTATTACAGGCATCCTCGTCCCAGGTGATCTTCAGCTGGGGGTTCTTGAACTTGGTCGGGTCGAATCCGTATTGCGGGTCCCAAAGGAATCGGCCGAAGTCCAGGCTAAGACCGATTTCAAAAAATCCGCCTACCGTTAAGCTGATTTTGTGGTGCGGCATCATCTTGCGGTCGTAAAAGTTTATTGCCTGCAGCTCCGCCCCTGAGATGGATGCCAGCACTTCCGAGCCATCCACCAGCTCTATCTTAGAGAGGCAGGCTGTTACTGCATCGAGCATTGCCGACACGGTGACATTAGTGCACTTCCACATAATGTCCAGGCGGGAAATAATATCCTGAGCCTTAATGTCGATGACCTTGGTTCCGGCGGCATCGATGTCCGCCGGTGCAAAGATTGTCGCAAGTCTTTTTGGCATTGTAGGTCACCTCCTTTCTATATTCCTCGCCGTTTCTTGCCGATTGCGATCATGCCGGCACGGGCTGCTAACAGCCTTGCCGCACGGTCGGCATCGGTGACATCGGGCATCGCCTCGATTTCCTTCTTGAGGGCTGCTACCATCGGCTGCAGCTCCTTGGCCCGGGCCTCGACCTTGGCCTTCCGCATCTCCACGCCCTTGCGAAATACCTCGGTGCCGCCGGCGTCGATGACCTTGTACATCAGGTCCTCATCGACCTTCTCCATCGCCTTCTCCCACTTGTGCAGCTCGAGAGATTCTCTGACCTTCTGATCTCGTTTTGCAGAGGCGGCTAACGCGGCCTTCTTGGGCTCGCGGCGTGGACGCTTGACGTTCTTGAGCCAGTCGCTGGCGGCGGCAGTGGCGTTGCGGACCTGCTTTTCGGCCCAATCCGTAGCGTCAATAACGATCGGGCCTAAGGTGACCGGGTTGCCCTTCTTCTCGCTGGTCAATTCCTTGACAAAGTCCGGGTCTGTCTGGACCCTGTTGAGGGCTGCATCAAGGCGGGCCATGACGTCGGTCAAGTCGTAGGGGTTGGATGTGGTTGTTTTGCCCATTAGGGCACCTCCTTTCTGGTTTTGCCCGTCCCAGAAAGGAGGACCGCCCGACCCTCGGATGGTCTCTCCAATCTGAGGGTCGGGCATAATGGCAATTGCATCTAAGACTATGAGTGCCGGCAGCGGCTGTCAATATGGCTGGCACAAAAATATTTTGACGTTACGAACCCTGATTTGCTTTAAGTGCCTGTAAATACAAGGACGTAGCAGAGCAAAAATATTTTTGTGTCCAGGGGAGATTTTTGTTGACTTAGTAGAATTCTATGCTAAAATTCTATTAGACTTCTTCATCGAGTTACATTCTGCAAGTTGCAAGTGTTGTGGCTTGCACGCAGGCACGGATTAGCTAAAAGCCGTAAGAGGCCAGGGCCTCTTACGGCTGGGCTTTTGGGAGAGCTGGTAAGTTGGCACAAGAGAAGCGACAGTGGCAGGCAAGGGAGATGCGGATGGTCAGCGAGTACCTGGCCAAGGAGTACCCGGACTATCCGACTAAGACCAGAGTGAGGCTCGGGTCGATACACCCAGAGCTGGGACCGGAGAAGCTCACCGATGCTGAGCGTGCCATTGTGGGTGCTTGGCGGCGGTGGGCTGATGCCATCGTGTTTAAGCCGGACCGGCTTATACTGATCGAGGCGGCTATACTCCCATCACCTGGTGACATCAGCCAGCTCGAACTGTATGAGCACCTACTACCACTTACACCTGAATTGGCCGAACATAGGCATAAACGAATTGAAAAGGTGCTGCTGTTTGCGCTTGAGGACCCGGTTGTGTTGAACATGGCCAGGGAGCGAGGGATCAAAGTCGTGTACTTTTGTCCCAAATGGATTGAGGAGTACATGAAGATACTGCGGCCTCGGGAACGGCGAGCCCCTTTAACGTAAGGTTGCTATCGTAATGAACTGCCGTAGTAGTTAGTCGGTTCTTTGACGCCTTGTTTTG
>Ga0315309_1002149_pt1 | contig 11609 bp, 16 predicted proteins | sample TDP4_MG_FD_203080 | JGI IMG/M metagenome (GOLD analysis project Ga0315309, IMG submission 203080) | Freshwater sediment microbial communities from Lake Towuti, South Sulawesi, Indonesia - TDP4 | ecosystem: Environmental > Aquatic > Freshwater > Lake > Sediment | place: Indonesia: South Sulawesi...
GGCGGAAAAGAAGTTAGCGAAGCCAGCAAAAACCGTTTAATAGCGTGCGCAACCGCGACGGATTGGATGAACGCACACGTTGTCGTTTTCCATCCCGGGTTTTATGGCAAAAGACCCGCGGAATACGCTTTTAAAGAATGTTCGGAGGCCCTAGCAGAAACAGTTGAAGCTATGAAAACGTTAGGAATAAAGAACGCCAAGCTAGGTCCAGAAACCATGGGAAAGCTGTCACAATTTGGAAGCCTAGACGAAATACTGGACTTATGCGAAAAAGTGGAGCAAACACAGCCTGTAATCGATTGGGCACACTTACATGCAAGAGACAGAGGCCGCTTCAAAACAGTTGAAGACTTTCGCAAAGTTGTGGAAGAAATTGAAAAACTTTTAGGGACAGAAGCAGTTAGAGACATGCACTGCCACTTCACAAAAGTTGAATTCACAGACAAGGGCGAAAAACGTCACCATACAATGGACGAGGCAGATTATGGACCGGATTTCGCGATGCTTGCAAAGGTTATAGCCGAGTTTAAGCTAAAGCCAGTCATCATAAGCGAAAGCCCAATTCTGGATGTAGACGCAATAAAAATGCGCGACATTCTCAGAAAAGAACTTACTTTTTAGGGGTTTCAGACCTATTTTCGTTTTCTGAAGATCATGACGTTATTAAACTCGTGGACAAACTCGAATCCTGTTTCTATTAGTTTTCCGGCTTCCTCTATTGTTTTGGCGGTTTTAACGTAGAAATCCTGGCTTAAGTTTTGGAATAGTGCAGCTTCAATGTTTATGTAGATCATTGTTGACGTAATGTCTCTGTGACCGAGAACCTGTTGGACGTGTAGGATGTCTTTGGTTTTGTGGTATTCCATTGTTCCTTTCCAATGTCTGAAAGTGTGGAAACTTATTTTATGTATGCGTGGGTTGGCGAGTTTTTCGCTGACATTTCTGCGTTGTCTGTAAAAGTTTATTGCTATCTCTTTTCGGCGAGCTGGAAACACCAACTCGGACTTTTTGCGTAAGCGTTGAAGCATCCCAATCAGCTTATCGGACATGGCAAGAATTCTGGGTTGACTTCCCTTTTCAGGAGTTATGGTCACAACTTTCCTTTGTACGTCCACGTCTATCCAGCTTATTTTAAGGGCTTCACCTATTCTCATGCCTGTTTCTTTAAGCAGTTGAAGAAGCGTAGCTGTCCTTGTACCTACTGCGGAAATAAGTAAATCTATTTCTTCTTCTGTGGGGATGAAAGGCAATTTTCCCACGTGCTTATATTTTGGCGGTTCCCATTCAATTTTAAGCATTTTCAGAAAACCATTGTAGGCTTCAACGGCATGCTTCTTCGTTCCACCGCTCCAATTAATGTATGCAAGAAACAACTTGACGGTTTCAGGATTTAATATGTCAACTCCATAGTTTATGAGAGTTTTCAAGGTAGAAATGTAGCCTTTCGCGGTTGCTTCACATCGACCTTGCTTTTTAAGATACCAAAGATACTCCACGAGCTTCCCTTTAACGTCCGCTGTCTCCATCGTGCCCTCCCGCATGGGCTTTTCCTGTCGGGTTTCACTGATGACCAAGTTTTTCGCGCCTCTTGTCGGCACGCACACTCGGCGATTACTGGTATAGGAACGCAAAGTATTTAACGCTTTTCCTACAATTGTAACGCTATGCGCACCTACATCTTCACTCAACGAGAACGCAGAATCATACGCCGTTTTCTTAATGGCGAGATTCCGGCTACGGATCGCGGCCTCAGCCAAATCAGAACCAGGTTGAAGAGTTCGGAGCTTAGCGGCGACATTGATCTTTTGTTGGCTCTTCGCAGTCGACTGACTGAATCTGAAGCCACAATTCCTACATAGCCACCTTTGAAGGCTGGATCCATCAGCCAGGTATCGGAGACCATCCTTGTATAGCCTTTGCGAAGAACCGCATTGTGGGCACGCCTTTGGTGTAGGGTTCGCAGTTTCTGGGTTTACGGAGCACATCTCCATGTGCATCGTGCCCTCTGAGGCTCGTTTTCGAAACGTGCCCCCGGGGCTGTTTAGGCTGTTTAGGGGGGCTGGGCGGCTGGGCTTGAAGCGTGGGTTTGAATAGGGACGTACGTCCCTACCGCTTTCTTCGCCTCTTCAACTCTTATCCTCTCCCTCTGCTCTTTGTAAGGTCTGAGGGCTTCCCATTGGTAGGCGCCGGGCTTGTCGGGCTGCTCAGGAAGCTGAAAAGTGTGGATATGCTCCTTGTTGATTCCGCAGCGTATGAACTGGAAAGACACGTTGCACCAGGCTTGGATATCCTTGAGGGCGTTGTTGGAAATCTCTAAGCCTTTGGAGTCGTAGTCTCCGAAATACAATATTATGATGGGTTTGGCGTAGCTGCTTAATTCTTCAAGATCCTTCGCGATTCGCCATTTGTAGTCGATGCTTGCGTCTCCTTTGAAGGGCCTAAGCGTGATATGATGGGGCTGGTGTAATGGTTAAACTGTGAATACATGGCTTCGGCTTCAAACCAGATCTCCACAATGTTCTGCTGGGCCGCGTATTTGTCGAGGACGCAGCGTTCACGTTTGAAGCTGTCCATCCATGCTTCAGGCGAATCGTATCCATAGCCTCGCATGTGGGCTTGTCGCGTGTCATCAACAAGCGTGTCCGGAGCCCACCCTTCAAGAAAGGCTTTGCGCGCTCGGCTGGTCCACTTTAGGAAACTCTTGTATTGTCCTTTAGCGAAGCCTCGCTCCTGGATCAGGCGATAGAACAGCCAGCGGGCTGTAACTCGGTAGGGCACAGCTCGGATACGCCCCAGGCACCAGGCCAGGATCTCGGCGATACGCGGTGAAGGCTCATAATGTTTACTCATGCCCTACTGTCTCCTTTGCAGAGGCTTGATAGCGGGTTCTTCTTGGAAGTTCACCTTGTTTTGGGCAGCTTCAAAGCTTTCAGCGACAAGAACGGCCAGGCTGTGCGTGCACACGCCTCTTCTCTTGAATCCTTGACAAGTGCATTGCCACACGCCGTTTTTGAGCTGAACCGTGTGGTTTCCCGGTAAATGGCGGGTCCTGCGAAGGCGATAGAAATAGCCTTGAACAACGTAGCAGGTTGGAGTTATTTTTTGAGGCGGTTGGTTTCAATTAAGTGTAAGGTCTTGTGGAGAAAACTTCGGCAAAAACGGATTTTATCCATGGTCAGGTCTCCATTGGATTTTAGGGCACTTCAACCGAGCCAAATCAGGCTCACTATCAACCGGTTTAGCTGTAAGAATGGCTAACTCTTCCGAGTTTAACTCTGGCTTCTCTAATCTTTGGAAAATCTTTGGAGCAAAATTTCTCTCTCTCGCGGTAGTATTATTATTGTTATTCTCATTCTCTGAAACAACACTTCCACCACCCCTCAAAACCTCTGTAAACGTGTCGTCCCTGCCTCTCTCTGAGAGAGAGATTTTTTCTTTGGACTCTAAAACTCCTGAGCCTTCATTAGTATGGAACTCTGAATCGGCATTTGGAAGCTTCATTTGAACATGAATAACCCAATCACCATTGCTAACCGGGTGCATGAAACCAAAAATTTCCAAATAGCCTTTCCTTGAGTTTCCGATAACGTAGCCTTCACCGGTTCTCTTATTACGAGTAAGCCGGCCTCGATAACCCAAATAGGCCCGGACAGTTTCCCGGTCCCCTCCAACATACCGCTTGATCAGGTCGCCTAAATCTTCATTGCTGATCCTTCGGTCAGGAAAAAGGTTTAACGCAATTTCCGCGAGTTGCCCACACTTCTCTCTAACTACGCTGCCCTTCCGCGAAATGTCAATCGTGGTCTTCCTTTTATGTCTCGGCTTAGTTGTAAAACCTATATGCTCTTTTTGGATGGGCTGGATCCTGCTCTTAACTATGTGATCCGCTAAAGTCCCTGTCCCTGTTTTGCGGTCTGCAGATTTGTTCGCCTTCATAATTTCGCATTCCGTTGAGTTTCTTAGTGCTTATCTTGGAGCAAAAGTTTTTAAGTATTACCGACATCCTTAATCGTGACAATAAATGTAAGTATGGAGACACTTGAATAATGACAGCGAAAGTCGTGACTGAAAATGTAGGTAGAGACGAAAAACCAATCACCATCCGTCCTAAGACTCTTTTAAAAATAATGCAGTACCGGAAGCAAAACAAGTCCTTTTACTGGATTGATCGACAGTTAGGAATAACACATTCAGAGCGTCTTCTCAGCGATTTTTTGGGGGTAGATTGGACTGCCTTGATTGATTTCGTAAAGAGAGTAAAGGCCAATAAGTACTTTTTTAAGGATGTTGGTTCACCGGAGATGCGTGGTCTTGCATTAGACGCTAAAATAAGGCTGTTGGACGAAGGGTTCGATGTTATACCGCCGCCAAGAGGCTTTAAACATGTGAATAGAAAACTGGTGCCAGATCCTGACCAGGCGCCGATGATTCGCTATATTTTTGAAGGTGCCAAGGATGGAAAAAGCTATGCACAGCTTGCCAGAGATGTTCTTGATAAGTTTGGCGTCAGATTAAGTTCCAAAGAAATAGGGAAGACTTTGCGGAATCGCAAATACATTGGAGACAATTTTATGAAAGTTAAAGGCGAGGTTAAATTCTTTCTTAAGAAGCATCCAGCCATAATCAATGAAGAACTTTTTTGGAGTCTACAGCCACCTGAAAAGGGGAGTCGGCTTACTCGTGTACCATATGGTTTTATCCGACAAGGATACCAGGTACGTAAAGATCCCAAAGCAGCTGAGGATATCGTCCGCATGTTTAAACTGTGGTTGGAACGGAAGACCCTTCCCGAAATCGAGGAAAAAACTGGGATGAATCGTTCGACTATTTGGCGTAGAATTAAGAATCGCGTCTATGCGAACAGAGTGGAGATTCCAGGGAAACCACCACAGGAATGGCCAAAAGCTGGCGTCGAACCGATCGTCACCTTTGAAAACTGGTTGGATGCGCAACGCATCACTTTCGACAGTCCAGCTTGGAAAATTAGCAAAGACTCAAGAAAGAAACGCATGAGTTTAGCGATTCAAGAGCTTTACGGAATGATTAAACGCCAACCAGCGACTTCCGCTGAGCTCCAGAGGATAACAGGGCACACAAAGACTAAACTCCATAGATATCTGCGTGAGTTGAGGGCAGGGGGCTTGATTGAAAGAGAAAGTGGAAAAAGGGGCAAATGGTATGCTTTTTCCGAAAAGTTAACCTTAACTTAGACTCCTACAGAGCACATGCTCTCTGCCGTTGTTTTGGTTAGTACGAGGACCCGTTGCTCCTTATTCCTCTTTGTGTTATCGTGACTCTATATATTGACAACAACCGGGGCATGTTCAGAAACGCCTATCGAAGCCTTGAATACTCTCCAAAACATGGAGTTTTTCATGAAGCCTCTAAAATCTGAAGCGGAAAACATGAAAGAGGCTATGTTTACGGTTCTCCGTATTGCCCTCGGCTACGGAGTATATCTTGGGGATGATCTCAGGAATATCTTAGGATATAGTGTTCTGCAGATAGGAGTGCGCACTCCTACCACGGGTATTCCCGTGGTGAATGTACCCTCTGAAGTCGCCGTCACGGTTGAGCAGCGAGTCTTAATCGTGCAGATCCTTCACCCCCGCCCCAGGGACCTTGCTCCCTGGATATTTCCTTAACACCATAGAACGTTATAGCATCGCAAACAATAATATCTGGTTCGGCTTGGATTAGCGCACGTGTGCCTCCAAGCCTTCTCGCCGGGCTCAAGCTTTCGCCCGCACCGGCAACACCGCACATGTTTATGATGCGACTTGTCAAGTGTAACTTCGGAAAAGGCAGGCAAACCATAGCCCATACAAACATAAGGCTTCTTGAGTTTTAAGATTTGTGAAACCAGAAAGGCGGAAAACAGCAAGCAAATTGGTTATTTCGCCTTTAAGGGCGATTCCTGAAGCTGTTTAACGTGAAAACAAGCTTCCCTATGTGCGTAGTGATGCTCTTGCGACGGCGATTTCCGTGGTGAATTTACGCCCTATGTACGTGCTATCCATAGAAATATTAATATATCTCTGGATAGAGTATGCTCTTAGAACAAAAAGGCTGTGCGAAAATGAAGAAGTTCATGATGAGCCTGGACGATAAGATCTACAAAAAGCTTCAAGAACTGGCTGAGAGTCGCGGCATCACAGTTCAAGAGCTCATACGGGCCCTGGCGATCCCGGAATGGCTCAGCAAACAAGACTTCTCATTGGCAGCTAAAAGCAAAAAAGTTAGCGAGCTTTTCAGTGGACCGGGGGAGAATAAATGAAGAAAGAGATCTGTGGCGTAAAATATGAAATAAAGCCAATGCCCCCATCTTTGACGCCATATTCTGCCCGCATAATCGCTCTATTGCAACGCACTCCGCAAAACGTTGAAGAAGCAAGAGAAGCAAGCAAAGAGCTCAGGATCCTGATAAAAGAACTGCTGAAAGAAACAGTTCAGCCGGAGCCCCTTGAAGAGCATGAATTAGAAGTTTACAATACTCTCATCCAAGTAACTAACCAAACGCTCGAAAAGGTCAAGTTTTTTCCTCAAAACAAAAGACCCAGCGTTGAGGAAGGCAGCCCAATTAGCCCTGTTACTTCACAAACGCCCCAGTGAAATCCTGGCGCTTAGCCCTGAAAAATTCGATGACACTTGGCTCCTGGAGTTTGACTATGTCCTAATCACCAGCGAGCTGGAAATACAGAAGGGAGAGGGAGAAGAAGCAGATGTGGAACGCAAGGTTGAAGAAATTAAGAGGTGGAAGAAACGTCAGAAGTAAGAATAAACGTGGATCTTGAAGGCACAGAAAAAGTAGTTTTAAGTTTTAGGCGGCTGGGCGATGAAGCGGGGGGCCTGAGCAAAAAAATAACAGAATCGAGTAAAAAAATGAAGGAAGACACTGAAAAGTCAACTGAAGACATTAGTAAAAGCTATATCCGCCTTGGCAGTCAAGCAGCACAACTGGGAATGAATGTTTTCCAATTAACTGACATTGTAGAAAGATTCTCGAAGGGACAGATAGATGCCGCCAAATTCACAGTTCTGTTTGCAGGAAACGTTATGCAGGCAATAACCAATGTTTCCAACATGGCTAAAGCGGTCAGCGAGTTGGGTTTAGCCACAAAAATTCTGACAATAATAGAATGGGCTCACAATCTATCTCTGGCAGTCAAAATAGGGTTGCTTACGCTTGGAATAGGACTGGTGGCTGCTGCGGCTGCAACATGGTGGTATATGAGTCAGATGCAAAGCATGAGTGTCCCGACGCCTGGGCTTCCAGGCAGGCAGCATGGTGGTGCAGTTTTGGAGACTGGACCTTATCTTCTACATGCTGGCGAATATGTCCTGCCGAAAGAAACAGTCCGGGAGATATCGTCTTTCTCGTCGCATTTATCAATCACCAACAATGTGACCATTGAAAACCCTGTTTTTCGCAGTCGCAGCGACATGGACTATCTTGTTGACCGGCTTAAACGCATGGGAATGGCGTAAGAAAAAAGGGGAAATAGGGTTCGCCGTCGCTGTTGGGTATAGGCTTTCTTAAGGAGATTCGCGTTCTATTTTCGCCGCTTTCCTGCTTGTGTACTTGGCCAGCTTCGTCTCGTTTATAAGAACAACTTCTCCGTTTGAACCTATAATGACGTCTGGCCCTTGCTTCTGGTCGATCCACTCTCTGAGCTTCTGCCATTCATGCTTCGGTAAAGCAAACAGAATAAAGCAGCTCCTGGGCATCGCAAAGTGCCTGCCATTATAGAAACGTTCTTTCTTGGGTAATCTCCCCCCGAAGCACCTGTCCAGGGCCTTTGCCGCCGTCTCTTCTTCGCTTTCGCCTTCAAGTCCGCAGATCTCGTGTAGGATCTCGCTTAACTCCTTGGAAATCTTTATCGTTAGGACGCGTTCCTCTTTTTGTTCTGTTTCCATGGTTTTTGCCTCTAATGCGCTATGTTTGTTGTAGAAATGCATATAAAGTTATTGATAGTATTATAGAGTTGCATAAAGTAAATGAATGAATGGAGATATACAATATGGCAAAACTTTTAGAAGTTGAAAAGGAAATGCCGAGGATAAGAGTTTTCGCAACCATCGACGAAGACATCATAAAATGGGTCGACGAGGAAGTGAAAAAAGCCCGTTTTAGAAACCGCTCTCACGCCATAGAATACGCCCTGCGCCAGCTCATTGAAAAGGAGAAGTGACAGATGTCTCTCAGATCGTTGCTCTCCAAGATCAGGAAGCAGGAACCCAGTCTGCCAAACCTCAAGGTTGTCGGTGGGCCCGTGGACATAATTGAGCGCGTTAAGGTTGCCTTCATGCCTGATCAAAGCACAACACCCCGCAGCATTGAACTGCGAAAGAGCGAAGACGGCAGAGTATATGCCGTGGTCTCACTTATCGGCAACGAGGCTTTCAGCAAAGTTTTCAAGAATGAAGCAGAAGCCCGCCAGTTCTATGACGAAGTTCGCTTGCAGCTGCTTGAAAATGCCAGGATAGAAGCTGGCCTAATTAAGGCCAAGCTTCAACAACAATTCAATGAAAGTTGGGTCGACGCAAAAACCGTTTACTTCCACAAGGGCTTCAAGGTCCAAATCTACTTCAGCTATAACGAAGAGAAAGCCAAGATTAACAGGCATCTTTTAGGCTTGATTCAAGGCTTATGCCCTCATTGTCACACAGTTCAGGTTTTCGACGCCGAAGAATCTCTAAAGCGGTTCCTTGAAAGTCTCGACAGCGTCTTAGAAAGTAGCGAAGCCCTTATGCCCACCCATCATGGATGCTTTTCCGAACTAAGCCTGCCCACGCGCAGCAGATGCCCGAACTGTCTCTCATTTCCCAACGTTTCTTTTAGGGCGCAAGCCAACAAAGGCTTGCTAAAGAAGCTGAAGGAAAAAGGGGGTGAGGAAGCTTGACTGAGGAAAAGCCTAAGAAGCGTAGGGGTCCAGGCATCAAGGTTGGAGAGTTTCCCAAGGATATTAGCGAGCAAGTGTCCAAGGGCTGGGACAAAACCAAACGCACCGGCCCTCCAATTCCATCGGGCTATACAACTCCCGAGGAAGTGAAGAAGGCTGTTAAGAAGGGGGGTGAACGAGCAAATGAGTGAGTTTGAGGCTTTGGAGCGTTTCAGGGCCGAGTTGACCGCGAGGGGTTTGATAAGCGATCAGAGCCGCATGGAAGTGCAGCTGCTGGGCTTGGCTGAAAAACTCGCTCAAAAGGTCCGGCAGCTTGAAAGCGAAATCGCTGAGAAAGTAAAGGAGCTTGAACAGCAGATTTCTAAACCTTCAACAGCCCAGGGCGTAGTGAAAAAGCGAGCTGCCAGACGCCGGTGAAAACACAATGCCCGCGTGGACTGTTGAGCAGAAAAAGCGTTTAATTGACATGGTTCAGCAAAAGGTGCCCATAGAAGAGATTGCTGAGGCTCTTCACAGGAGCGTTGATGCTATCACAATGAAGCTTAAACGCATGGGCTTGGCGATTCCTGAAAAGTGTCTTGGGAAATCTGCGGAGAATAAAGTTACTAAAAAACAGGCCACAACAACAACGCTGCCCGCCCTTAAGCCGGCTGAAGAGTTGATCAGCATGGCGGAGATGATGAAGGTCATGCTTGGAGCCTTGGAGCAGCTGAAGGATCCCGTTACCCTGAGCCCCTTGGAGATTAAGCGCTGCCGCACGATTGTGACTCTGGCCAGGACCTACATGCACATGCTTGAGCGTTATGAGAAGTGGAGCAGCCTTGAGCAGGGCCTTGTCGACATGGAAGCTCGGTTTCTCGAGATCTTCAAACAGAAACTGCAAATCGAGAAGGATCCAAGTGAAAAGGCTAAGCTTGAGAAGGAGATCCGGCAGCTCGAGGAATCCCTAAGGGAAAGCAGCAAATTCTACAAGCCCTTTGAGAAGAAGCCCAGCCTAACCAGTCCTTCTAAATGTTAAGAATACAACCAAGAAGAGCTTTCCGGATTCAGTAGCAAGACCTAAGACACTCGACATCACTAAAAGATTTCAGTATGCGACATCTACCCAATTTGTTGAAAACTGAACCCTTTTAGAAAGAAGACTTTGCTTTCCTCTTCACAGACTTCTTAAGTTCTTCCTCAATCTCCTTTTTCAGATTAGCATCATGAAGTTGGGGCAGCAGCGTTAAAAGCCTGCCTGAAATACTCAGCTCTTCTTCGCTATCCTTCACGTACCAAAGCCGTCCCTTTTTCAGCCAGTCCAACATGATCCTCGCTTCAACCTCGCTGTCTTCAGTCTTCGGCGCACCGGGAAAAGCTAAAACACCATTTTCAACACAGCAGCTCATGAATTTCTCCAGGGCTCCGGTCAAAGTGAAGCCGCTTCCAGCAGCCAACTCTTTGAAGTTATCGTAGAGCTCCGGGTTGAATCTGAAGGCCTTAAACGTCTTAGGCATTATGTGCACCGTATAAACAAACTGTATCAACAAATTATATAAACACAGAGGGGGTAGGGGCTCGAGTATTAGCCTCTTAGCCTCTCTTAAACTGCCTAATCCTGGTTTTAGCTCTGGGCATGCTCGTAGTATTCCCATGACATGTTGATTAGACAGAAGGCTTGAAAAAGTGCAGAAAAAAAAATATTTTTTATTTTATCATGCGGTGGACTCAGAATCAACATTGCAACCTTAGTTTTATGAATGATTCATAAGGGCTCGTTTTAGAAAAGACGGAAACCAGCCAAACCCGGGCCGCGTGTGGATCCGGGACCGGTTTTGAAGGGACGAGAACAAGACATTAAGAGCTGCCCTTGGCTGCAGAGATCCAGCGCTCCAGGACGATCAAAAGACGCTTTTCTGCCACCACATTCAGAACCTCTAAAAGAAAGGTTGTAATAGGAGTGGCCACTCCTAATAGTGTGCACCGTGACTACATGTCCCAGGGACACGTATAAGACTTTTTTTTCAGGGATCAGCATGAGTCGTCGAAAATTTTTCCGACGGAAAAATTTCTTCAGTGATTTTCTTTGGCAACTCAAGAAGTTTAAGTCTGTTCACAATGTATGAAGGGGACCTATGATCCCGAGGTCGCGGGTTCCAATCCCGCGGGCCTTACGATGCACAACAGGGTGATGCCCTGTGCCCCCTGGGAAGTGTCAGAGGGCTCGTTTTAGAAGTAGAAGCCGCCGGCCCTATTGTGAGAGGATCTTAACGAGCCCAGGGCACGTTTTTAACTTGCAAGGGACCCTTTTTTCATTAAGATCATACGAAGTACATGCCACATGGCATAACCCAGAAATCTCAATAGATCCTAATATGCGTCGTATACTACGCCTAAAAAACAGAAAAAAAGGGATTGTGCGGGAGTTTCCTCATGTAGACGCAATAAAAATGCGCGACATTCTCAGAAAAGAACTTAAGAGCTAGTTTGTTGTCGATGCAATCCTCAACCGTACATCAATCTCATAGTTTAAATTTTCTTACTGCTGTTTCATTAGGCCTCAAATATTCGATTTCATTAAGTTTTAATTCCAGCAAAGTGTAATTTGGGTCGTCAGAGCTTTTCCAATGTTCGCTAAAAAAGTCACAATGCTTGGCGACTTTAACCTTGGTTTCTCTATCCGTAATAATTTTGGCAAATCCAGCAGCTCTCGTATAACCGTGATGC
>Ga0315309_1002150_pt1 | contig 11607 bp, 9 predicted proteins | sample TDP4_MG_FD_203080 | JGI IMG/M metagenome (GOLD analysis project Ga0315309, IMG submission 203080) | Freshwater sediment microbial communities from Lake Towuti, South Sulawesi, Indonesia - TDP4 | ecosystem: Environmental > Aquatic > Freshwater > Lake > Sediment | place: Indonesia: South Sulawesi...
AACTTTCCTCTTGACGTAGTCGATGAACCTAAGGCTCTGTCCTACCGCCTTTACCGGGTCCTCCCTGTATGGGAATATGTCGAGATCGTACCACCCGTCGTAGTGGATCCTCCTCAATTGATAGAACAGCTCCACGTACCTCCATAGGTTAATCGATCCTGCGATCATATCATCGTCCCAGTAACCGTAAGCGTCGTTGAAGTGCATGGTGAATGGGACGTGCCTCCTGTTGACCAGCGCTACGGACTCGGCCAGGTTCTCATCCGACATGAAGGCATGGCCGACATCGATCACGACCCCCAAGTTCTTGGCCTTCAATTCATCCACGATATACAGGGCCTTGCTAACGTTGGCAACTATCACGTGAGTCCTAGGCTCCTTCTGCTTGTACTCCATGAACACGGTTAGCGACTTGGCATAGTCAGAGACCTCTCCGAAGCCGTGAATTAGCCACTCCCAGGCCCTTTCGTAGTCATTGAAGAGGTAGTCGTGGCCGTCCTGGCCGAGCCAGACCGTGCAGGCCTTGACGCCCATCTTCCTTGCTATATCTATGGCCGTCTTAGTCGTCCTTATGGCTTCCTTCCGGAGCTCGGGGTCGCGGGAGGTGAAGGAGCCTTTCTGCCACTTGGGATCCGTGAAGAAGTTGAGGCAGATCGTTGGAACCTCAAATCCATGCTTGGCTAGGAGGCCCTGGACTTTTTCAACCTCATCCTCCTTGAAGTCGCTTGGGAAATGTATCTCAACGCCTTTTACAAGCTCCGCCTGGGAGGCGAGGAAAAGCTGCCGCTCAAAGGATAGCGAGGGCTTATACCCGCCCGGGTTAAATCTGTCAGCAACTCCGCCAAAGGCCCAAAGTCCTGTTCCATATTTCATATCCTCTTGCCACCTGCACCCAGATAGAGCATTCGGCCTTATAAGCCTGAAAGGAAGTACCAGAAGGGACACGGCATATCCGACGGAAGTTAGGTGGTCGATGTAGCTAATATAGGCAACCAAAAAGAAACGAAGGAGCCAATGAAAAAATACAACATCCTCAGAAACATAACCCTGTTCCTAGTCGATGTCGACGGGGTCATTGTCAAGGGCAGAACCGGGATACCTGGGGCCTCTCAAGCCATTGAGGGCCTTCGGAGGCACGAGGCCACCGTCATCTTCGTTACAAACAACGCATCAAGGAGTAGGGTCTCGCTCGCACAGGAGCTGAGCGAAATCGGCATAGACGCAGATCCTGAGCAGACCTTGACGACGGCCTATATTGCTGCCAGACACCTGCAAAATGCTGATTCTAGGAGGATATTCATGGTGGGGGAGGGTGGATTGCGGGAGGAGCTCACAAACGCCGGCCTGACCGTCGTGGGGGATGATGCCGAGGATTGCGACGCAGTTGTCGTGGGCATAGACCGGGACTTCACTTATGGGAAGATGGCATCGGCTAACAGATTCATCAGGAAGGGGGTCGAGTTCATCGCCACGAATACGGATGCGACGCTTCCGACGGAGAGGGGGGAGGACCCGGGAGCTGGGGCCATAGTGGCGAGCATAGCGAGGTGCACCGGGAGGAGGCCGACGATAATGGGGAAGCCCAGCCCCAACTTGGTGAGGATGGCCCTGGAAATGACCGGGAAGGACCTGCGCCAAACGACCGTCGTGGGTGACAGGCCCGAGACCGACATGGCGATGGCCAGGAGGTCTGGATGCCTTGGGATATTGCTCCTGACGGGCGTTTCGACGGATAGGAGGCGCGAGGAATATCCGATAAGGCAGAGGCCACACCTGATCTTCTCCTCGTTGCAGGAGTTGGCTGAGTCGTACCAGGCTAGCAGGCTAAAGGCATTGTGAATTGATATGCCATTATCGAAAATGATTTGAGCCTGTAAGTGGCCACGTAAGAGAGTATATGGGTGAGGATAATGAAGTGGGTGACAAGATTATACGTGCACGTGGACAGGACCGCCTGCCCCTGGTTGATAAAGAGGTTCGTGGATCCAAAGGCCGAATTCCTCTTCGTCCCAGCGGATAAGATCGAAGAAACCGTCAAAAAGGAGAAGGCAATGCCCTACGACGCTCCCGGTGTAGAACTGGGACATCACGGAGACAAGTGCAGTTTCGATGCCGTAGTGGAGAAGTACAACCTAAAGGATCCAGCAGTCCTGGAGGTGGCGAAGATAGTACGCGCAGCGGATACAGGTAAGATGGAGGATGCACCTGAGGCTGCTGGGCTGGAAGCGACTATGAGCGGCTTTGGCATCGCATCAAAGGACGATTACGAGACGATTGCTAAAGCAAGTCCAGTGTACGATGCATTATACACCAACTGCAAGCTGAAGCTGATACGCGAGAAGTATAAGTCGGAAATCGAAAAGATGGACAGAGGACAGGTAAGGGAATTCCTGAGAAAGAAGCTAGAGGAATGAACCTTTTGTGGGATGGATGCAAGCTTGTTATGGGTAAGTCAACAGATTTATATTTAAAAGAAGGTCTCAAGGTCCCAAAATGAAAAAACAATGCGGTCATTTTAGGTGTTGCAATAATTTGGGTAGCAGTGATAATTGGATCTACAATAGTTCTAGAAGGCAATTCTTACCTTTCTCAGATGCTGCCCATTCTCGGTGGTGGAGCAGCACCGCGAGGAACCAAGTCGAAGTAAAGACAAGAGAGATACTATTTTTGGGTTTCAACTTTATTTCAGTGGTGATTTTTTGTCAGTAACAACCAATGAAAAACCTCTATGGATATGCCCCAAATGCGGGGCTAAGCTAGTCTCACCTAACATGTGGCATGCATGTGGTTCTTATTCTGTGGAAAATTTTTAGACGGAAAAGGTAAGAAAGCGCGGGAAATGTTTTATCGACTGCTTAACCTTGTCCGTAGGTGCGGTCCTATAGAGATAGCACCTGCCAAAACGAGAATCGCTTTTATGGTGAGAGTACGTTTTGCAGGAGTTACAAATCTCAGTGACCGCGGAATGACCGTTGGCTTTTCATTAAGAAGACCACTGAAAAATCCCAGGATTTCAAAGGTTGTAAAGTACAGTCCTCGATGGTATGGCCATTACCTGAGAATTAAATCGCTAAACGATCTTGATAAAGAATTGCTAAAATGGTTATGCGAAGCCTACAAAGTTGGAGAACAAAAACCTTAAACTCCATATTCAACCATTTCTTATGGGATGGACGTAAGTTGTTATGGGTAACTCGAACCCAACCTCATGTCGATCGTTGCGCCTCAGCATGGCTCATCAAGAAATTTATCGACGAAGAGGCAATATTCGAATTCATCTCCAGGGAAGATCCCATACCTGACGGCGCAATTGCCTTCACTCTACCCAAGGCGCCAATAAGGTCAATCGAAGGGGAGAAAACGACCTATGATGTCCTAGTGGAGACCAATCACATAAAGGATCCGATCGCCCTTCGAATAGGCAAGTACATCCATGACTATGAGATCGATGCGCAAGAGGATGCCAGCAAAGTCAAATTTAAGGAGACGCTGGGCCTGTGCTACGTGCTCAAGGGATTGGGGGAAACGTCCCAAACGGACAGGGAGACGGTACAAAAGGCCATGATTGTCTTAGATGCCCTTTACAGGACGCTGAAGAACGATTAACTAAAAGGACTTATACAGCAGGACCAGATCTTATTATCGCCGATTAGGTACCTTCTCTTTGATTTTGCTCCAAGCTTCCGCCAATGCCCGCGTGTGTCTCTCGATCTCGTAGAGCTTGCCATAAGGCCTTAGCTTATCCGTGTTAAACGATGTCACAAGGACTGGCCTATCTTTCCGTATCCGTATCTTGACATCGAATCTCTCTTCAACTAGCTTAACTACCTCCTTTAAAATCTCAGGGCTTATTACAACCCCATTGTATGGCTCTTCCGCTCCCTGATCAGTGATTACCCTTGCTACTTTCATCCCCCATCTTTTTTGTATACGCCAATATTCCTCCATGCTCCTAACATTGATGGTCTCTATGATATCCGAAATCATAACGATTCTACCCTTGGTCTCCCTGAATGATCCTACACCTCTATTGGCGAATATATTCGCTCCACTTAGATCTAATTCCGCAACTAATTCTGTTTCTCCTTTTTTCTTTAATACATACTTTGCTCCTGTGGAATCCCTCAAGTGAGATAGAACTTTCGTAACATATTCGTTCCATCCCAGACGCATCTTCGTCGTCTTGGCGTATATCTCCCTCCCCACCTTTGTCGCCCACTCACGCCAAGCCCCCCATGTCTCGTACATGGCCCTGGCGTGCCTCTCTATCTTCTGTAACACCTCATACTCACTCAAACTTTTGGCATTAAAACAAGTTTCAAGGAATGGTTTCTGCTCAGCCCAGAGCTTGATGTTCGCTCCATATTTCTGGTTCATATCCTCTACTATCTTTTGAGCGGTCTCAAGTTCAGCTATTAAGCCCTGCGCTTTCTTCCGGTACTTCTCCCAGTTGCTTCTCTTTAAAAGTTTATCATAAATCTGTAGGTCCAAGCCATATTCATTTGAGACTACCTCATCCACATCATAGAAATGCCATGAAGTCACACATATATTGCCTTTTACATCTTGAGCAACCCAACGTGCGCCTTCATTCAATGAGAGCCTCTCTTCGAAGCCTAATTTCTTTTCGTCAAGATATACGCTCCAAATGGTTGATTCATGAAATCGTATGTTCTGCGCGATCCCGTAAGACTGTCCTGTTACACTCTCGAGAACTTCCTTAACCCTTCTGACAAACTCATCGGAAACTATAGGTATAGCATCTTTCAAAGCTCTTCACCTCGCTCTTTTTTAGTTCTACTCCTTGGAAATGCTTTATCTTTTGTTTCAGGGGTAACTACCTTATATACATATTCAAAATCACCTATATCCTCGTTTACATATATACTAAAAGCAACTCCCTTCTTATATTTGTCGCATTTCTTAAAGCGACCATGAATTTGCTCTGTAGCTTCTTTTAAGTTGCGCCTCAGGTATTGCTTCTCTGTTGCGAGCTTGGCCTCAATTATGCCAAAATCGCCATCGATCATAATTTCTCTATCAGCTTTAGTCAGCTTTTTAACTTCATCAAGAATCATTGCCTTAAGCTTTTCTTCAGCAATCTTTGTTGCTATCTCTTCACCAACCTCTCCCTTCACGTATCTGTCTCCAGTCTTAATTCTAATCCTCATATCTTCAGGTACTCTACCAGTGCCAAAGTCGATCTCGCCAGGGGCTCCTTCGAGGAAGAGCATGGTCCTTTTTTGAAGGTTATTGGATTCCATATATTTTATTACAAGAGAATTCACATTGGCATTGTATTTGATATCGTTAATTTCACGGAATTCCCTCATCTTGATCGACAAGCTCGACCTACCTAACCCATTATCATAAATTCGAAAATATCGATTGACATCGGGAACATCCTTGATCTGAAATTGGATGTAGGCCGCTCCGCCCACTCTCCTCCCTCGAAGGTAATCATAACCAAGTGACTCGAGGGGAATCTCCTTCCCCCCAAGATTAGCCATAAGAATGCCCCTCTCGTCGAACTTGACCCTCCATGACTTATCGCCCTTTATCCCGTTTACGAACTCCCATATCGGCAGTGTCCTGATCTTCACCATCACGTATTGACCGACTTGAAAGCCTCGTATCTTCTCAGGTGGTACATCGATGAATGGCTGCTCCACTTTACGATAGACCTTGTAAAAGTTGTAGGTCTTGTGTGTCTGAAGATTGTTCAGCTCTACATTTATGGGCGACTCTTCACCCAGAATCGCCTCAGCTAGACTCGCTGGAAGGGTGACGCGCATTCGTATTTTGCGCCACTTACCTGATTTCGCAGTCTTCCCCCTTAAAATGAGGCTAAGCTCCCCTTTCTCATAATATCCCTTTAGGTCTCCCAGATCGTCGGTGACTTCTTCTAGGGCCTTAAGGATGCTGTCTTGAATGGCCTCGTTGATGGCTTGTCTCCAGAAAATATACGATTGTGCATCACGGATATCTTCGTAGCTTATGGCCTCAACTCTCTCTTTACCTTTGGTATGGATTGTTGGCTCAGCACGAGGGCATGGCATTCCAAAGGTATCGACGGACTGACCTAGTCCAAATCTGCTCTCGACCTGTGCCCGTCGCGTACCTGCCCCCATCTACCCGAACCTTCCCACGGTCTGCAGGAGGTTGTGGAGGGCGAGGGACCTGATATCGTCCTTCAGCTCAGGTGCCATCCTTCCCTTACAGGCAGCGCAGCGACACTCCTCGGACTTGATGCCAGCGTCGGTAACGAGGGAGGATCTGTTTCCCTTATAATAGAAGCCCTTCTTCGCACCGATGAACCATGACAGTCCAGAACAGACGAACTTACCCCGCCCTCTTCGGGGATAGGAGAGGCCGTAGAGCAACACCTGCGCATCCTCACTCTTCCGGAGGACGCTCATGACGGCCGAGATCATTCCATCCAGAAGACCCAGCTTGGCGAGTTCCCGAGATGGGATGACGAGCGAATCACAGCCCAGCTCGATCGCCTTCTTGGCCGACCACGCTATCTGCTTCCATATGACCCCCTTGATGAGCCCAACTACTGGTATGTCCAGTTCCGAGAAAGTGCTCGAGTATGCTGCCTGCTTCAGCGTCTGCTCCCAGGAAAGACAGAGCGGGTCGTCCTGATACGTGTAGGAATCGGGCGTCATAGTTGCGTCGGGCCTGATGTCGTTGATCATCCCGATGTAATCATCGGGCGTCAATTTATCGAGGAGCTCGTCCTCCATCACCGTCGAAAGCAGGATCTTGCCGTCGAAGCCCAAGAAGTCGTGAAGGCCGCGAGAGGATATGCTTTGCATCAAAGCTTTGTCCTTGATGAGCTCAGCCAATCTAACGATGATCCATGGAAGAGAGATGTCATTCCAGAACCACGACTTCTTATCAGTCAGTCGAACTACGGGTATGAATTTGGGTAGTTCAATCTTTTCTTTGATTTTTAGCCTGGGCATAGTCCCAATCGCGTAGTCGGCACGGATAACGCTGGAAGCGCAATACTCGCGCAACCTGCAGGATTCCCTAGGGTGCGTGATTCCGGTATAGGATATCCCACGCTTGCACTTGGCTACAAGGCAGATGCGGGTGATGCAGCCAGGACAAAAGGTGCGAAATAGTCCGCAACGAAGGCAATCCTTGCCGCAGTCGCCCCGTATCTTCAAGATAATATTGGATATTTTGTCAATGTATATAATCTACACTACATTTTCCCTGACATTGCGAGCTCAGGCCTTCAAATAGGATCCATCAGATCAATCCATAGGCCCGAAGTTCTTCCAGAATGGCCTTGGTGAAGAGGGGATCGGTTTGGTCCTGGATCTTCCCCTCCAGGTCCTCGTTGGGCCAACCCCCATCCTCATTCCTCAGCTCCATCAGCCGTCGGAAAGTCCATCTGACCAGCTCGTGGTCCTTTGAAAATCCTGCCGATCTAAGTGAGCCGATGCACCATGCAAGGGCAGGTATGTCATCCATGTTTTGCTGGAAATATTGCATCGTGGCCTTGATCGCCTCTTGAACCGGTTCGGAACCCTCTGCCTCCCCCATCCTCCTCAACACCTCTGCCATCCCCCAGATCAGGTAATTAGCCTTGAAGGAACCGTCGGGGTTTCGCAAGCAGCGCAAAAGGTAGGCCACGGCCTTCTTCGCCTCCTCCCGGTTCCCGTAGCCGGCCCGCATCAAGTAGGCTACGAGCTGTATCATATCCCCTGTAGGTTTTCCAGGATGAACCCATGACGGCAGGTTCGGTATTGATGCCAGTTCCTCGGGTTCCACGAAGGCGCCTTCCTTCGATTGAGTGGAGAGAACCCATTCGCAGGCCTTGCGCAGGGATTCACTCGCCTCCTTGCTGGCATCTCTGATCAACTCGCCCATGACATAGCATGTGTTGTTCAGGCAGCTTGGATTGCCTTGTTTGCCGTTGGTAGGGAAGCCGCCATCAGGATTCTGTAACCCCATCTCGAACCCACTCAATCTGTCAGATCGATCTTCTATTATATTATTCGCTGCGGCGTAAGTTCGGTGCTCACGTAACCTGTTCCCTTGGTACTCTATCGTAGGGGAAGACAGGACAAGATGACGACCATTCAAAGAAGCATCGAAAGAGATTTTAAACACCCAGAAGCAGTAGGGGCAAGCCTCGGTGGCTCAGAGATCCCGAGTTCGCCCGGATTCGAGAAGCCTGGTAGAGACATAGGTCGAAGAAAGCGTTACCTTGGTACTTCAAGTACGAAGAGGTAAATGTCGCGAGTCCGAATCTCGCCCGAGGCTTATCATAATTATTAATACACGCCATCCCATCCATTCAAAATGGAATGGCACGCGTCAAAGAGGCCATATGGGAGGTTACCTTTTTATCAGTTTAATGAATGTGAATAATAATGATGCCGAGAGTATTAACGACCATTATGGTGACTTTCCTGCTTATGCTGGGTGCATTTTCCATGAAAGCCCTCCCCGCGAGTTCGCAGGCCGCTGACCTCCCCTGGCTTAAAGCATATGGCAGATGGATTATTGATGAAATGGGGAACCTAGTCCTTCTTCGGGGCGCAGACTACAGCGGCATGGAGTTCGGCTGGTTTGATCATTCGGAGGATGACTTCAGGAGGATGGGGAACTGGGGTTTCGATGCGGTTAGGCTGCCGATAGCTTGGAGCTATGTCGAACCGAGGGAGGGCCAATACGACAATAGTTACCTGGAAAGGGTTGATAGGGTGATAACATGGTGTAAGAACAGCCACCTCTATGTTATCCTCGATATGCATCAATGGAACTGGGCCCCGAAATATCAGGGAAATGGCCTCCCGGATTGGGCCGTCGCGCAGTATTCGGATCAGGAAAAAGCCAAAGTTGGATTCTTCACAAACAGGACCATTCAAGATCAATTTTCCAATATGTGGCGCTATTTAGCCAACAGATACAAGAACGAGTCGACGATCTTCGCATACGATATATTCAACGAACCAAATGTGGACTATAGCTTGATGAACGAGGGAGCATTCTTAGAGGGATTGCATTCATTCTATCAGATGGCGGTAGATCACATCCGGGAGGTAGATTCCAGACATGCCGTAATGATCGAGCCGCCCTGGGGAGGCGGAATTGAAGCTTGGGCGAGGGTTGATGATACCAATTTGGTATTATCCACGCACCTCTATACTGAAGGGACTTGGGATGGAAAGACAGGCTACGATGGGGACTCGGGAAAGCTCGAAGCTGATTTCTTGTTAGGTTATAACCTCTCCTTGAAGTGGCATGTGCCTTTAGTCATTGGTGAATTCGGCGTTGGCTCCGCGGCAACCAAAGCGCACGAATGGACGAGGGATTTCATGAACATATTCGACAAATACATTATTAGCACCTGCTGGTGGTCGTACTGGAGGGACGACGACTCCTTTGGCTTGCTGACGTCCAAAGGCGAGGAGAAGGAGAACCTACTCTCCGCTCTAGTTAGGATTTATCCTTGTCAGTTTAATTGGACCCCTGAGAGATTGCATTATGATATTTACATGAACGTATCGGAAACCCTTTGGCACTTAAACAAGGCGGGTGATATCGTGGTCGTATTCAAAGTACCATCTAGAATGGGCGGTAACTTCTCGATCTCCTCTAATTTCAGCTCAACATCTTTTTCCTTCGATGAGGGCACTTCCGAAGTGCATGTCATACTTCATGGCCATGGAGGAGGTTATGTCGAGATAGGTCAGAGACCATCAGAATATCAAACCATCAATACAGGTCCAAAATCGATAATACAAAATCCGATCTTTATAGCCTCTTTAACTCTGAACATCGCACTATTGTTGACAATTATAGCCCTTCGCTACAGGCGCACGAGACCCCAATCGCCCTTGAATAGTTCCCCTCTCGTGGCCAACATCTTAGCCAGAGTTCAAGGATAAGGAATGTGACCCCTTCCCTAAAGTCGTTCGTTCCTTTTGAGGATGTGGCATTGGTCTACGATACTGAACCACCTCTTGGTTTATAGGCATTATGCCTTTATAGCAGAAGGCCTTCCAAGGGACTCGGTAAATGGAATGGGTGAATTTCCAGATTTCATGAGAAATAAAAGGAATGCGATTGATCAGAGATTTCAAAGTAACGGCGTTGAGGGGTACATCTATGACGGGGCGGATGGAAGTCAAATGGCCCACTGGACATGCAGGAAGAATGGCACCTCCAAGGAGCATACACATGAATACGACGAATATTGTGTCGTCGTGCAGGGAGGATATACGCTGATCATCGGTGGCAGGAGTATACTATTAGAGGCTGGGAAGGAGTACTTTATCCCCAAGGGAGCCCCTCACGCAGGAGAATTTATCGCTGGCACTAGGACGATTCATGCTTTCGGTGGTAGAAGAGCGGAACGTGTAAAATAAGATAGTTGAATCGAGAGAAATATGCTATTACTTGCAGCCTGTAGTAACACTTGTGGTAACAGGTCCAAGATTCCGTTATCGAATAGGAATAGTCTTCGGCTTAGATAGAGCTCGGTCTATTTTGGAGATCGTTAGACGAAACGATTATCTTTCTCCATAATTGGCCTATATCTGCCGCGGTACCCAAGCTAGGTTCAAGGGGCCAGACTCGAGATCTGGTGCCTCTCTGAGGCGCGCAGGTCCGAAAGGGACTCGAAAAAAAGGCCAAGGAACTCCTGCCCGCGGCGCTTTTTCTAACAAAAATTCGTGTTAGAAAGACCTATCGTTTCATTAGAACATATATACACATCACGATCTTCTAGCTTATGGAAAAATGCGAAAATTAGGGAATTGTGGAAAGAATTGTGACGATTGCGGTCTCTTTAGGTCCTATTGCTCAGGCTGCATAACTCGTATCTGCTTGATAGCCAGGTGTAAACGCGGGGTATCTTATTACGGAATCACCTACCCTAAGGCGTTCTGCAGGCTTCGGGCGTATTGCAGTTCTCAGGTTATTCTAGTTGAACCTATAATTCAGGATATGCCAAAAATAAAAGTACAAACCAAGGTCAAACTTCCAAAATTTACTCCCATAGTTCGACTGACTGATAAGAAGTCGTGGTTCTGGAATGATATCTCCTATCCTTGGATTATTGTCAGGTTATCTGAATTAATTAAGAACAAAGCATTAATGTATAATGTATCATCTCGTGGATTCCATGACTTCTTAGGTTTCGATGGTAAAATTCTATTATCGACGGTGATGGAGGACGAGCTTCTAAACAAATTCACGTCCAATGACTACCTCAGGATGATCAAAGACATAAGGCCTGACGCAACAATGACCCCCGATTCATACACTTACTTAGACGACCCGCTCTGCCTTTCATGGGAGCAGACGCTGAAGCAGGCCAAACTTGCAAGCACCTTCTCTGAATTCGACGTTCCTATAATTGGCCTAATCAAGGGAGCGATATCCAAGCAGATCGATTGGTCAACTAAAAAGGCGATCGAACTGGGTTGCCAATCATTCGTTATCCCTAGCCGGGAACTAGCAAAGCTCAAGCTCTTGGATGGTATGATTGCGACCGTTATGAAGGTTTTACGAGAGAGTGGGATAGATACGCAAGTTTTGCTCCATGGCCTTTCCTATCCCTTTAAAAGAAGGGATGAG
>Ga0315309_1002152_pt1 | contig 11600 bp, 11 predicted proteins | sample TDP4_MG_FD_203080 | JGI IMG/M metagenome (GOLD analysis project Ga0315309, IMG submission 203080) | Freshwater sediment microbial communities from Lake Towuti, South Sulawesi, Indonesia - TDP4 | ecosystem: Environmental > Aquatic > Freshwater > Lake > Sediment | place: Indonesia: South Sulawesi...
TTCCAGAAGTCGCGACTCACCACAGCTGACTCAAAATTTCACTGAAGACTCGCTTCTCCACTTTTTACTTCCTGTCAGCTGATGATTGGATTATCTTTGGGCAGCAAACACCCCTGGAGAAACTTCTTCCATTGCATTCAGGTATGAATATTACGTGCGGGTCGACCAGGCACCTAGACCTGACTGTTTCACTATAGTATGGACAATCGCGGGCCATAGATGTGAATTCATCTCTAATGGCTCTTGTCCGATCAACTACGTTGAGGGGATCGACATACGTGAATAGAGGAGGCTCTTGGAATCGCTTCCTCAGGATTTCCTCACAAGTGGCAGTTTCACTCATTTACTTTCCTCACCCTCAAACGAGACTCAGTTTTCCAAGCTGCTAGCATGTTCCTCCCCTCAGTATTTAAAGCTCCCATCGCCAATTCGGTTCTGCGAGCGTTGCGGGCGCTAAAGTTAGAAAAGATTGCGAAGGAAGATCTTTCCTTTCCCGAGTGTTCCACCATAGTTTGACGCGGTTATCTTTGACACTCCATGTACCTTTGTGGCACTTTCTGTACCGACTTTCATTGCTCTGATCACATTCTCTAGCCTTAGTCCACTCACTATAACTTCGTAAACGCATTTCACGTCCTCAGAAATCTTGCTCCCTTCGTTTTGTGCCAGGCTCGGGCAATATGCATCGTTGGTTGTGGCTATCGCATCTTTATAATTTTTCCCTCCGACTTTGGTTCCAGAAGCGGCAAACTTTCCGACTACATGAGGAACAGATTTTATGCCTTCAACTGCTCGTTCAGCGGCTTTCAACGCTGCCTCGTCTGACTTCGCTAAAATCAGGAACATGCCACCAGCAACGCCTTTCGCAATTCCGAATCTTCTCTCAATGCAAAAATACCCATCCATTCTTGGTATCCTGAAAACTTTCTTTCCAAAAGCTTCGGCTTCCTCTTCAAATCCATCTCCGAAAGTCTGTATGATTGTGCCTCTGATATCCACAGATTCTTCAGCCATTTCCGCTGGCAAAACATCAAACACGTTGGTCTTAGGGTACGGCATGATACCCTTCCTTATTCTAACTATGAACCATTCTTTCAGCGACTCGAACTTCCTGTCGATAAACTGAATTATGAAACCTGGTCTTCCGTCAGGAGTCTCGTCAGATCTAGCTTCGGTCTCAATGGAGGCTTCTGAAGGCGGAATAGTAGCCGATCTGCCAAGGCCTTTCGCTTCCAAGGCTGATTCTAAGGCCCATTTTCTGTTTACAGACGTCACGAGTATTCTGGCGACGCGTACGGTAAAAGTCTCACAGAAAGTATCCTCAACTGGAATCCCGTTAACCTTAATCTCCATCTTATGATCTCACAATCCTTTTGGAAGCTCTAATTCTCACTGAATACAAATCTCATTGCCAAACATTTATAGAACTTACTCTCAGATGTTTGCGCGCCGAAGAAAACAATATAACAAGAGGAAGCGATGTTCTTAGAGGGATTGGAATGGACATATTAGAAGTTGAAAAGATAGTTAAGAAAGAAAATGTGAAAGAGATCGCATTACAGTTCACAGACATATCTGGCATCTTGCATTCTCTTTGGGTACCCTCTGAGCTTTTTCCAAAGATAACTGAAGATGGCATACACATAGATGGTTCATCTGTCAGCATGGTGGATATAAGTGAAAGTGACTTGAAGCTGATGCCAGATGCAGACACATTATGTGCACTGCCACCCAATCTTTTCCCTCAAAGAGTAGCAAGAGTAGTCTGTGACATTTACGAGCCAGAATCAAATAGACATTTTGAGATCGACCCAAGATTTATACTCAAGAAAGTCACGGACGATTCCGAGAAAAGCTTAGGGAGCTCTGTAAGATACAACGCGTGTAGTGAGATAGAATACTTCCTATTCAAAAAAGGCGAAGACGGTAGCATCAAAAGATACGATGAAGGAGGATATCTAGCCAGTCCCCCAGCAGACCTTGGCATTGATGTGAGACTTGAGATTACTGAAAATCTCCGAAACATCGGCGTCACAGTTGAAAAACATCATCACGAAGTGCCTCCTGGAAAATATGAGTTGAACTTAGCTTACACCGATGCATTGAGAATGGCTGACATCATCTACTTAGTTAAGTTCATCGTAAAAATGACAGCGTCCAGAAGGGGGCTTGTCGCTTCTTTTATGCCGAAGCCTTTCCATGACGGATATGGAGCTGGACTGCACACTCACGTCAGTCTCATAGATGACGAAAAGTCTCAGAACCTATTTTATGATCCAAAAGGAAGTTATGGTCTGAGCAGAATAGCCTTAGACTTCATAGCTGGCATTCTGACTCACGCGAAGGCATTGGTGGCCCTAACTAGCCCCTCGGTTAACTCGTATAAGAGGCTTGTACCTGGGTGGGAAGCCCCGGTCTACCTTTCATGGGCCAAATATAATCGGTCAGTTCTTGTTAGGGTCCCACCTGGGAAAGAGATGAGAACTAGAGTTGAGTATAGACCCACGGATGGATCATGCAATTTCTACGTTGCATTTGCAGGCATTCTAGCCGCTGGACTAGACGGCATAAAAAGAAAAATCGAGCTTCCGGAGCCTGTAGAAGAGGACATCTACGAGATGAGTGAAAAACAAAGAACCGAAAAAGGCATAGAGGTGCTTCCAGGAAACCTGGGAGATGCGCTAAGTGAGTTCTCTAAAGACAAGTGCATACAAGATGCCTTGGGTCACGCATTCTGCGAGAAATTCTTGCAACTCAAGACCAAAGAGTGGAAGGACTTCAACTTTACCGTGCATGAATGGGAGAGAAAGAAGTATTTGGACGTCTAGTTGCGGAAGAAAAAAGGTGACAAAATATGGTAATGGAAGCTGATTTCGCAATAATCAATGCTAGTGAACTGGCAACTCTAAGGGGGAAAAGCGACAGGCCCCAAATCAAAGAAGAAATGAATGATCTTGGCATAATAAAGGATGGAGCAGTCGCAGTCAAAGATGGAAAAATAGTGGCCGTTGGGACCACGAAAGAAGTCTCGGACAAGCTTGAAAAAGGATTTGAAGTCATAGACGCGAGCGGCAAACTCGTCACACCTGGGCTGATCGATCCACATGTTCATTTAATCTTCGCTGGTTCAAGAGAGGAAGAACTTGAGGCAATGGCTGTAAGGGGCATTCCGTACTTGGAAATCAAAGCCAAAGGAGGAGGAATGCCAACAACCCTCAAGAAGACAGGTGAGGCATCTACAGAAGAATTGCTTGAACGAACCACCAGAATACTTGACTCCATGCTGATCCACGGCACGACAACAATAGAAGCGAAAAGCGGATATGAAATGACGTTCCATGGCGAAGTCAGACAAATGGAAATAATCAAGACCCTAAGAAGGACGCATCCAATCGACATAATTCCAACTTTTATGGCTCAAGGAATTCCTTTCGAATACGAAAACAATGTTGATCAACTAACAAGCGAAATAGTCAAGAAATGGATTCCAGAAATCGCAAAGAGAAAACTGGCTGAGTACTGTGATGTGTTCTGCGAGAAAGGATACTTCAACGTGGAACAGTCGAGACGAATACTTGAGACAGGCAGAAAATATGGCATGAAATTGAGAATCCATGCTGACTGGCTAGTCCACAGCGGAGGAGCAAAACTGGGCGCAGAGTTAGGAGTTATCTCTGCCGACCACCTAATCTTCACACCACCAGAGGAAATCGAAGCCCTAGTAGAAAAAGGCATAATTGGAACCTTCTTACCCACCACTCCATTCTGCTATCTGGGCACATACGCAAACGCGAGAGAAATCATCAACAGGGAACTACCTGTGGCATTAGGAACCGATTATAGTGCAGCAGATATGTGCGAATCAATGCAAATGATGATGACTATTGCAGTCCTACAGATGAAAATGACTACAAAAGAGGCCCTTGTAGCATCAACAATTAATGCTGCTCACTCAATAGAGCGAGCTCACGAAATAGGAAGCCTAGAAGAAGGAAAGAAAGCAGACATAGCCATTTTTGACGCTCCTAACCACAAGTACTTTGCTTATCACTACGGCATTAACCTAGCAGAGAAAGTCTTCAAAAAAGGAAAGTTGGTAGCAGAAAAGGGGAGAAGGGTGAAGTAAGGATTTTCGCCTCTACTTGCCATAGACACTCGCATCCCCACGAGCGTTTTGCATGCATACAGAAGCTGTGAAAGATGGAAGTACTAAAGGGCCCTCTTCTCTAAACTCCAACCGGTGAGTCAGTTGAGTTCACCTGTCCTTTTCTCAACGGACTCGACCAGTTCATCCTTGCGAATTACGTCAGCTATTGCTTCAATGAGTGGAGTCAGCTCAGCATCCTGTTCCAACGTCGGTGCAACCGTTCTGACGAGCTTGTAAGCTTCCAATGTTCCTACGCCAGCTTTCTCTGCGCCTCTACACTCCAGCCCCTGCGCTGCGCAAAGAAGTTCAATTGCGATTATATATTCGGTGTTCCTCAGGATCTCTCTGGCTTTTCTCGCAGCCGTCAACCCCATGCTTACATGATCCTCCTGATTGGCGCTTGTTGGAATTGAGCCTACGCTCGCAGGGGTAGACAAACACCTGCTTTCGGCAACCAAGGACGCGGCAGTGCATTGGGAAATCATTAAGCCGCTACTCAGTCCCTCTTCACCGTGCTTCTTGATCAGAAACGGTGGTAGCCCCCCACTTAGTTTCTCGTCTATTAGTCTTGCAACTCGTCGTTCACATATGTTGCCAATATTACACAGAGCAATGGCTAGCAAGTCCATCGCCATGGCCACAGGCTGACCATGAAAGTTGCCCCCGGATAGAATTTCACCATCCTCAGAGAAGACCAGCGGATTGTCAGTGGCAGAATTGATCTCAACTTGGATTACTTCCCTAACGTGATCAATAACATCTTTGGACGCGCCGATTACTTGAGGAGAACACCTCAACGAGTATGCGTCCTGAACTCTTTTGTTGCCTTGTTCTGAGAGGATTCGGCTACCTTCAACCATCTTCAAGATGTTTTCAGCAACAGCAATCTGCCCCTTATGAGGCCTTACCATGTGAATTCTTCTATCGAATGGATCGAGCCTCCCATTCAGCGCCTCCAAGGATAGCGCTGTCGCTATCTGTGAACACTTCAATAGGTTCTCAGAATCAAAGACGCTGAGCGCCCCGATGGCTGTTATCAACTGTGAACCGTTGATGAGGGCCAACCCCTCCTTTGGACCAAGCCTAAGAGGGCTCGAGTTTATCGATTTTAGAGCCTCGGCAGAGCTCACAATTCTCCCTTTGAACTCGACCTTCCCTTCTCCAATCAAGGCGAGCGCAACATGTGACAATGGCGCTAAATCCCCGCTGGCTCCAACCGAACCCTTCTCAGGCACTACTGGATGGATTCGCTCGTTCAACATCTTAACGAGGAGTTGCAGGGTACCAGAGGAAACGCCTGAGTAGCCTCTTGCCAAAGTGTTTGCCCGAAGAAGCATTAGCGTTCTAACAGTCTCTGTATCAAGAGGTTCACCAACACCAGCAGAATGGCTTAGAAGTAGGTTTCTCTGAAGTTTCTCCACATCCTTTTTCGGAATGATCTTGTCCGCTAGACCACCAAACCCCGTGTTAACCCCGTATAATACTCTCCCTTGGGAGACTGCGTTCTCCACCGTCTTATGCGATTCGTTAACTCTACCAAGAAGTTCATCTGATATACTTACATCAGCGAAACCACGAGCGACATCAACAACATTCTTTAAGGTCAACCCATGAAGAGTCAGTGTGACTGCACCCATCTATGTGTTCCCCCTACTGCATCGATGACTTGAATCAGAAATCAATAGTCCATTGAATTTCCTACAACATTTAACCGGAAATTCCAGCGGAGAAAGACAGAATGGAATAGCTATTCTAATAAACAACAAGTATGGGTATTAAAAAATAGCGTTTGCCTTTAGCTTGCACACTAGCTCTACGCAATAGTGGGGAACCAACCTATAAACAGGAATGGAACCAAGAGCAATAGTATCCACGAGACCAGTATGAATATCGTTGAAGTCCTGAATAACCCCTTCCTTGTTCCATCCTCGGTTCCTAACCCTAACTGCTCGTCCATGTAATTTGCTTTGACCCATTTTCTGAGAGCCTGTATTAGAGCCATGGCCGGTACCACCCAGATCAAGTCAATGAGCGTCAAGAGGAGGGGGAAAACATAAAGTGGGATCATTGCAGGACCACCGATTAGGTAGTATAGATAGTAGTTTGCGACAATGAACCCGAAAGTCTCCCATATAGGCCCTACCGTTGCAGCAAATAGTTCCCTTCCCTTTCCTCCTAGGCCCCCTGGCACCCTAGGGCGAGCGATTTTCCCGACAAGGTATGCCTCCGGTCCCCTGACTGCAACTATCCCAGGAATATAATACACGAAGCCAAGGCCGACGCCCACAAGGAACACTGTTCCAACGAATTCCCCTATGCAGACTATTATTGTTCCGAGTTCAGGGCCTAATAGGATCGGTAGCGAAAGTATGAGTATCGAGGAGGAATCGAATCCTCCCACCGGAGGCGGTACAGGTATTATTATGAATGTAAGGACCGCTACAACTGCCGATAGAATTCCCGCCAATGCGATCGTTTTTGACTTGGCTCCTTGAGAGGCTATGGGCGCCTTGCCACTTTGCTCCATGTGATCACCCAACAGAGAACATAGTGGTATTACGCCCTTATATATCAATGATATATTTATAGCTTTCGCAGCTTGTTGACAAGAAATCTTCTGGTGCTCGCATCCCCAGAGGTTTTCCAATATCCACGGATCATAGTTTTGAGGTGAATTTTCCGTAGATGTCCTCTTTTATCTCCAGTTTTGATTCTCGGCCGCCTCTCTTTAGAATTACACCTTTTCCTTCAAAGAAAGAACCTACTTCATTAGCTGGTCTTCCATATTTAGCAAGTTCTTTGATTACGTCGTTAGCGTGTTCTCTGGGTACGGCGACTAGAAGGCTTCCGAAAGAAGACGTTGAGAGAGGATCAGCAGAATATGCTTCTACGGCGGATAGCCCTTCCTCGCTCCACGGTATCATATCGTAGTCTAATCTGATCGCAAGTTTTGAAGCATCGGAGAACTCCTTCAACGCTAGGGCTGTTCCTCCCTCAGCTACGTCATGCATTGCTCGAGCGCCAGCATCAGCTGCAGCCAAAGCTGGTTCAATTACAGTTATTCTTCTTGTGTCATTCCCCAACTCCCGGACTCTCTTTGCTCCGAAGAGTTTCTCCATTCTCTTGGTTTCCACAAATGACAGGAATATTGCCAGTTCATGAGTGACAGGACCAGATATTATCAGTCTGTCACCGCCCCTTATTGCGGTTGGAGACAGCAACCTGTTCTCAACGATCCCGATGCAAGTCGATGATATGAGTGGAAGGGTGAGCCCGTCGTATCCTCCTGTGTGTCCGCCAATGATCTTGATTCCAAGCCTTCTGGCTTCAGCGCCCAAGTCACGCATGTTCTTGTCTAGCCATTGAGCAGGATAGTCTGGTGGATAGTAGACTCCTAACTCCAAGTATCTCGGTTTGACCCCGGCAACGGCTATGTCGGCACCTGGTACATGGACTGCTGAAAACCCGTAGTACTCAGGTGGAATGCCGATTATGGGGTCACATGAAACAATGAGGTCACCACTGGTTTGCGAAACCCTGGAGAAATCTAGGTTGGTGGTCGATTCTTCGCCTAGCATGGGAAGATGTTGAAGAACGATTCTCCTCAACTCTTCTCCTCTGAGCTTACCTTTTGGCAGGTGCCCTCCTCCACTCATTAACGGACTCCTCTCATGTTATGCGCTGCTTACAGAGATGGCAAGTTAACCTTGATTTCCTAATCCGGGATTTGGGTCGTTGTAACGTCCTTCTTCTACTGGCTCTTATCTGCTAGTGTTTTCGCGATTTTAATAGCTTTCTCCGCGACTTCAACGGAAGATGAGCCAAATAAGTACGTAGCAGGTTCGACACCATATCCCCCCACGTCTACCAAAGCATCAGGTATCTTGCCCAACTCATTTGAAGCTTTTCTGACAGCCCAAGAGACCGGATTTCTCTCAACTACGTTAGATGGCAGGTTTGCCCTACTGAATCTGTAGACCTTCATATCCAGGCCAAGCATCGCTTGTTCTACTTTGTCGTTGAAAGCTATGTTAATGGCTGCTTTTACTTCCTTGTCCTTTTCCATGGCTGCAAGGATAATATTGGCAAGGTGAACAGATGCTCCAAACTCAGGTTCGCTTAAGGTTTTCAGGCGATCCCTGACCACGAGTATTCTCCCGGGTATTCCAGCGACTTCCTCCTCAGAGTTCGCGTTATTTGTTGCCATTACGAGATTCGGTCTGACTTCAGGGATAACCTTCAGGAATTCCTTCGACTCGCTTAACTTTGATATAGCGACTCTTATGTTGTTTATCACGTTGATCCTTTCCGTGACGGGTTCAACCTCTTCTGAGTAGAGCCTCAGGCAGACCTTGCATTCCTCGTCTGACAGTTCTGGCACCGATTCCTTATGTAGGCTGCAGGTTATTCCTCCGCTCTTGAGCTTCATGCATAACTTACAAATCGTATAGATAGACTCAGATAGTGAGAGTTTGCCTTCTACTAATTCACTGGCCATCTTTCGGGAGACTTCCCTTACGTCGCTTTGATCATAGGCTTTGCCGAGTTCTCCTCTGAGAAGTGACAGGTAGTTGCTGACAGCTGGTTGCGTGATCCCAAGAAGTCTAGCAATTTGAATCTGGTTTAACTTGTGGTTCTCCACCAGTTCCTTAGCTATCAGTGAGCGGATGACTGGAAGGTAGTTCTTTACCACCAACTCGCAGGGAGGTCTCAAAAGTCAACACCATAATCGTAAATAGAAAGAGTTTCCTTAAATAACTCTCTAACAGATGAATAGCTCACGTTTGACTGTTGTGCCGCAGGTTGTGATGCATCTTGACAGTTATGGCTGAGTTGTCAGTTGTTCCAATCGGGACAGGTTCGACAGAATTGTCCACTTTCGTGGTTGAAGCTTTGAAGGTGGTCAAGAAGTCGAAGGAAGTCAAGTGGCAATTGACGCCCATGGGAACAATAATTGAGACGGAATCACTCGACAAGCTTCTCAAGCTGGTTAGCGAAGTTCATGAAGCTCTATTCAAGTTTGGTTCGAAACGTGTTAGCACTCTTATTAAGATCGACGACAGAAGGGATGTGTCTGGAGAGAGAATGAAAAAGAAAGTGGAGTCCGTTCTAGGCAAGATATAGTTTTGCCGCGCTTCTTTTCCTTTTTCTATTCTTTCGATATTGGTATTCTGAGCTTGAATTTCTTCGCTGTCTCGATCGACTCTTCGTATCCAGCATCAGCATGCCTTATGACTCCGCTCCACGGATCTGCTGTCAACACTCTTTCAAGCCTCTTTTCAGCTTCCTTAGTTCCGTCAGCCACTATAACCATTCCAGCGTGTATTGAGTAACCTATCCCAACTCCCCCACCATGGTGGACGGATACCCAAGTCGCGCCGCTGACAGCATTGAGCAGAGCGTTGAGGATTGGCCAGTCTGCAATGGCGTCACTGCCGTCTTTCATTCCTTCTGTTTCGCGGTTTGGCGAAGCAACTGAACCCGAGTCTAGGTGGTCTCTGCCTATTGCGATCGGGGCCTTTAGTTGCTTCTTTCTTACCATGTCATTGATTATTTTGCCGAATTTCGCTCTTTCTCCTAATCCCAGCCAGCAAACCCTTGCTGGCAAACCTTGGAACCTAACCCTCTCTTTTGCTAGCGTTATCCATCTGACGAGCTGCTCATTATTGCTAAATTCCTTCACGACGACTTCGTCAAGCTTGTATATGTCTTCTGGATCCCCTGATAATGCGACCCACCTAAATGGTCCTCTTCCCTCGCAGAACAGGGGGCGTATGTATGCTTGAACAAAACCTGGTATATTGAATGCATCTCCTATACCTTGATCGTAGGCTTGTTGGCGTATATTGTTACCGTAGTCAAAAACGATTGATCCTCCTCTCTGGAATTCAAGCATAGCTTTGACTTGGATTCCCATTGATTTCTTAGCTTTCTCCATGTATTCCTTGGGGTTGCTTGTTCTTAGTTCTGCTGCCTCCTCCAAGCTCATTTCCATTGGGATATATCCATTAAGCGGGTCGTGAGCGGCTGTTTGGTCGGTGACCACATCTGGCTTGATCCTCATTTCAAGCAACTTTGGATGAGTTTCCGCAGCGTTGCCGAGTAGGGCTATTGATCTTGACTCCTTTTTCTCAAGGGCTTCCTCAGCTAGTGAGACTGCTTCGTCAATGTTTTCGACCATGACGTCACAAAACTGTTTTCGAATCTTTCTTTCGATGTGTTCCTTGTCAACTTCGACGATTAGGGCTACTCCTTGATTCATTGTCACGGCGAGTGGCTGTGCTCCTCCCATTTCGCCTAAGCCGGCCGAGAGTATCAGCTTGCCTTTCAGGCTCCCATCAAAGTGCTTCTTAGCCAATGCTCCGAAGGTTTCATAGGTGCCTTGCAGTATTCCTTGTGTTCCTATGTATATCCAGCTTCCCGCAGTCATCTGGCCATACATTGTCAGTCCAAGTTGTTCGAGTCTTCTGAACTCATCTAGGGTTGCCCACTTTGGAACTAGCATGGCATTCGATAAGAGGACTCGTGGGGCATCTCGATGTGTTCTTAGTATCCCAACGGGTTTTCCAGACTGGACAAGTAGAGTTTCGTCTTCTTCTAATTGGCTTAGTGACTCAACAATCTTGTCAAAACATTTCCAATTTCTTGCAGCTTTCCCGGCTCCTCCATAAACGATCAGGTTATCAGGATCCTTCGCCACTTCTGGATCCAAGTTGTTCTGCAATAGTCTCAGGGCTGCCTCCTGTTGCCATCCCTTGCATACCAGTTTGTTTCCTCTGTTCGCCCTGACGATTCGCGGACCATGGATCTTCAATGCTTCTTCGTGGAGACTCTCCCTTTCAATAATTTGCTTAGAGTCATCAACCAAGGAAATCAGTTCCCCTATGCCATCACTCCAATCTTGTGATCCTCAATCCATTTATGACGGGACAAAAGATTGCTAAACTAGGCGGAAGAGTGACTTTGAGTTATCACTCTTGCATTGTTCCATACTCTACTCGTCTACCTTACGCTTTCTAGCTGCAGTTCTCTTGGGGGTTGATGGTTTTTCTCGCTTCGTTTCGATCTTGTTCATGAAGTCTGATAGCTCTGCTTTGAGTAGTTCTGCATCACTTGGTCCTTCAGGTTTTGGTTCTTCAATCTTCTTAGGTGTCTCTATTCTACCTGTCTCACGTGACCTAATTTGTCCGGTGGTAACGGGGATTGAGTCAATTCTTCGAAGTTCGTCACTCAAAACGTCTCTATCGGTCGCTGGAGCCCCTATTGTTGGTGCTAGAGGCTGCTCTCGTGCAGCCCGTCTTAGCAATGGGCACATTCTAGAAGCTCTGACTTCTGCGCATGTCTTATCGTAGAATAGACATTTTTTGAATACTCTGAGTTCGGGCGTTCTCTGGATCTCTACACTTGCGTACGTGCACGCCATTTGATGTCTAACTCCATAACATTCTTAGTT
>Ga0315309_1002153_pt1 | contig 11592 bp, 12 predicted proteins | sample TDP4_MG_FD_203080 | JGI IMG/M metagenome (GOLD analysis project Ga0315309, IMG submission 203080) | Freshwater sediment microbial communities from Lake Towuti, South Sulawesi, Indonesia - TDP4 | ecosystem: Environmental > Aquatic > Freshwater > Lake > Sediment | place: Indonesia: South Sulawesi...
TCCCCTGGCCGAGCATTGTCTGGCGGCCGGTCCTGGCCTCGGCCCTGATGGGTACTGTGATGTGGCTGCTCCGGGACTTGAATGCGTTGCTGCTTATCCCCTTGGCTGCTGTGATCTACCTTGTGGCACTGAGCGCTGTGGGGGCCTTCAGTGGGGAAGAAATGAGGTTACTCAAGGGGCTTTTGCCCCTGGACCGTTGGAAGGCGGAAACACAGTAGGTGGTTGCCAAAGTAAAACCCCTGCTCCTCGGTGAGAGATGGGGGTTTTTCGCTCTTTCTCCTGTCAAATGATCATTCCTTTGACTCGCCAAGCAGTTTGTCAGTTATCTCCTTGGACAGAACGAAGCATCTCTCGGCTGTTTCCTTTGCTTCCTGCGCATCCTTCTCATCGAAAAGCTTCCACGGAGAAAGGAACTGGCTCTCGTCTCCGTAATCTGTCAAAAAATGCTCCTTGGTTCCAAACCTTGCTGCAAGCTTTGCTAACTCATTCGCTGCTTCCCGCAGACCGGAAGGGACAACACTCTCCTTCCTCAGCAAGTCCCGCAGCCCTAGCCAGGGGTCATGAGTTTTGTCCACAGGTCCAAAAACAGCCAACACCGCCTTGACAGAGTTCTCGATAGACAACTGAGCGTTATCAACACAAGACCGGAATCTCTTCAACTCTATGTCCTGTCTGGCCTCATGGAGAAAGCCCTCAGCCAACTCCAGGCGGTACTGGATTTCATCACTCCAATTCACGGTAGCCCTCCCAAGTGATCTCCCAGCCTCTCTGCGGCTGATTCCGCCATCGCCAGATGAAGCCGTAGTCCCTCTTCTCGCGTCTCAACCCGGCCTGACGGATAATCTTCCGGATCATGGCCAACCGCTCGCTCAAGAACCCATCTCTGTCGTAGAGTATCTTCCCATCCAGGCCAAGGTCCAGATACAGCGAAGGAAAAGCTGACAGGAATTCCTCCCTGGTCTTAGCCACTATCGTCACCTGATGTTGGACGCGGGGCAATACAAGGCTGTTCAGCATCGTGCAACGCTTGAAATGCTTGGCGGGCAAATTCTCAATGATGGCGAAAATGTCCACGTCGCTGCGTGCCGAGGTATCGCCCCGCGCCGCCGATCCGAAGAGGGCAACCCCCACGAGATTTTCGCCAAAGTTCTCCTTCAAAATGGTTACGACTCTATCACAGACCTCTTGCGTTTGCACATTCATTGTCCTACTCTTCTCAGGGCTCAATGGCCGCGTTCCGTTGCTTCAAGGATAACACACGAAACATGTTTGTCAACTCAATCAAGCACTTTATCAACTACTCACTCAAGAGGGCCCGTGCCTCCTCAGCCAGACTCTCCGGCACCATCACCCGCACCTCACCCAGACCGTCCACAGTGATGCCTAAGACCACCCCGGCGCTCTCGTAGTCCAACAGGGCAGGGATGCCCGCGTTCTCCAGCTTGGCCTTGATGACCTGGGCGGGGAGCAGACCGGAGGCGGTGTGAACGGTGACCAGACCCGGTTTATCTCGTTTCTTACTTCGCAACATCAAATTACCCCTTTGAACGAGCGTTTATCTGTATTATAGGCCCAAATGTAGTTTTGTCAAAAGGCCCTACACCACAAAAGCGTCGCTTGGCGCTATGATGCTGTGGCCCCGTAATGAGCTTAAAATTGTCGAAAGTTGCCAGTTTTGTGCCCCAGGGCACTTGAAATCAGGTGAAATGCGTGATATACTATAAGTAAGCCGAGCAAAGCTCTTCAGACACCAGGGCCTGAATTTGCTCTTGACGCTATCCGCCCCCTAAAGAAGACTACATTGAACAACGACGCCAGCCAAGGCATGTTTTTGCGTGCCCAGGGGCTGGCGTTTTTTGCGTTCAGGAGATCCCCGTGGAAGACTTCTTTCTCGTGATCGCCCCCCCAAATATAGGCTGAACTGGAATCACAGACACCATGGGCTCAGGGCGCGGCGCTAATTGGTGAGAAGACCAATGTTTTGCCCCAAATGCGGTGCGGTTAATGCCGATGACGACAACTTCTGTATCCAGTGCGGAGCACCACTGCTCCCGTCTGCGGATGTTTCTCTGCCTCCGGTAGCGGAGGACAAGAGATTCTGCATCCACTGCGGAGCAGAGAACCCCGCAGAGGCGGTGTTCTGCATCACCTGTGGAAAACGGCAGCCGGTCGGCGCTCCTGGAGCTCAACCTTCTGTGGCTTACCAGCGTCCTAATGCCCGCTTGCTGGCTCTTCTGGTAGGCGGCGTGGGGCTGGTGCTCCTGGCGGTGTGCGTCTACGGGACAACCATGCTCTTCCAACGCCTGAGCTTTGGCCGTAGAGCCGCACCTGTAGCTGCCCCGGTAGCTGCCGTGCAACCGTCGCCCACGCCCACAACAGCAGTGCTGGCAACTCCCGTCCCGTCGACGGCGACACCCGCCCCTACTTTGACGCCGTCTCCGAGTCCAACCTTCACCGTGACCTCAAAACCTGTGCCGCCGACAGCAACTCTAACGGTGACACCGAGCCCCACCCGGATAGCCGCTCCGCTTCCCACACCCAAACCACGGATCCGCTGTTTTGAGAGCCGCTTCGAGCGTTTCGAGGACTTTACCTCAGTCTTGGTGGAAGTGCGGGGCTATGTGTACGACCGCCAGGGAAATGGTATCCCAAACGTGGTGGTAGAAATCTATGTGCCGGGCTACTACAACCAATTCCATACCCGGTTTCTCAGCACAGGCGACGGCGGCTATCTCTTCGCCGGCCTGACCCCCGGCCAGCCCTATGAGGTTCACGTCATCGGAGACAACATCGAGGGCACTCCGGTTCAGTTCACCCCAGAGAGCGGCGGGAAGAGAGCGATTGTCCACATTTCCGAGGTAGAGTGCCCCTGACCGTTGCTTCTTGACTTGAGAGCGAGGTAGGCGCAATATATACTGCTATCACTGCGGAACCCAGAATATGGACCAGGCCAGGTTTTGCCAGAAGTGCGGTCAGGCCCTGGTTCCTGTCCCCGAGCGCCCGTCAGTCTGGAATCGCTGGCGCGGGCGATACCCCTGCTGGCTCGTCCCGGCCATCGCCGTCTTGTCCGTGCTCTGCCTGGCCGACGTCATCATCGTTGCCCTGCTGTGGCTACCGCCAGCGCCCCAGAAGGGCACGATTGCAGTGGCCGTTGGCCCTACCCCTTCCTACAGCACTCCCACGACCACTCCGACACTCCTTCCCACCTCCACGCTCACCTTAACACCCACTGCGGTTCCATCCACCAGGCTGAGTGGTCGGGTCATTGACCAGGAGACCGCCGGGCCTGTGGCAGGGGCCAGAGTGGTCATTGGCGATAGGGAGGCCATCACCGATCAGGACGGCCACTTTGAGGTCGTTGGCCTTCCCGGTGGCCAATATGCAGTCCTGACCACCAAAGAGGGCTACGATCCGATTCTGTCGGCCATTGTCTCCGTGGGCGAAGGCGAGGCGAAAAGCGTGGGTGTCGCCCTGTTCCCACAGGGGACGGTTTCCTATCCCAAGGACCCCATGTCCACCAATCAGATAGACCCCAACGGCGCGCCTACAGCCGAAGACGCCGAAAGATTGGCCAGAGAGCAGGGGCTAAGCGGGAAGGTCGTTGCCGCCAGAGAGGTCACGTTGCAAGGAGAATACCTGGTCAACTACAAGGTTGGTGAGGAATTGCGTTCGGCCAAGATCGCTCTCCATCATGCAGCCTGGGAACTGACAGACGAGAAGGGGCAAGTGTGGAACATTGTGCGTGCTTGCGGGAACCTGGCCATGGCCGTACCGGCCGGCATGACCATACCTGCCCAGTGTGTGGCGAGAGCCTCAACTGCACAGCTCGCGCTAGTGCCTCCAACCGACACACCCACACCAGTGCTCCCAACCGACACACCGACTCCCTCTGCCCCGCCAGACATGGTCTACGTCCCGGCCGGTGAGTTCATTATGGGCAGTGATGACGGGGCCAGTTACGAACAGCCAGTGCATACGGTCTACCTCGACGCTTTCTACATTGACAAGACTGAGGTGACTAACGCCCAATACCGGGTATGTGTGGAAGCAGGCGCATGTAATGCGCCTTTAGATACCACCTACTATGACAACGCCAACTACACCCAACACCCGGTTGTATACGTGTTTTGGAACGATGCTGATGCTTACTGCCGTTGGACCGGCAAGCGGCTGCCGACCGAGGCCGAGTGGGAGAAGGCAGCGCGGGGCATGGATGAGCGCAAGTACCCGTGGGGGAACACATTTGACGGGGAGCGGCTGAACTTTTGCGACCGGAACTGCGAGTTTGATTGGAAAGATGCTGGGACAGACGACGGTTACGCCCAAACTGCGCCGGTGGGCAGTTTCCAGGCCGGGGCCAGCCCGTGTGGTGCATTGGACATGGCAGGCAACGTGGCGGAGTGGGTGGCCGATTGGTACGACGGAGATTATTACAACCGATCGCCCAGCCGCAATCCGCCCGGTCCCGATTCCGGCCCCGGATGGGTGATGCGGGGCGGCTCGTGGATTGACATCGTAGAGCTCGTGCGATCCGACGCCCGCAACTTCCGCCCGACGTACACCGACTTCAGTATCGGTTTCCGCTGCGCTACCTCCACACTCACCTTGACACCAACTGCGATTCCCCCCACCAGGCCTACGCCAACACCCACCCCGCCCCCCGCAGGTATCTCTCAGGGCGAGGTTGTCTGGAGTGAGCCGGTGAAAATATCTAACAATGTTGGCTATTTGGTTGCTCCTTCCATCATCGCTGACGACGAAGGTCACGTTTATGCAGTATGGGAGGAGCACAATCCAACCGTCCGTGAGAAGACAGATCTCTACTTTGCTGTTCATTATAACATTTGGGACGGCACATCCTGGCTAGGGCAACAGGATATACCTCACAGTACTAACAGAGGGGAACCGAGGGCAACAATTGATCAGGAGGGTAATTTGCATGTTAGCTGGGGCGAGTATGATATTAGTAACCAAGAAGCTGTTTTCTATTATTCCAACTCACTACCGGACACTTTTTCCCAACGCGTTGATTTTTACCACGAATGGCACACATAAACTGCCAAGTATGTCATTCTGAGTCTTCCATGGCGCGGGGCGTCATTCCTGGTGATAGAAACTAGCGTGCAACGTGAGTGGGTGTATAATATGAGTGAGCGCCCAGACAGTTAAGACCGTTAAGCTCACTGGTGCGTGTCCAGCCCACTTCTGAGTCTGGTTCAGGTCAGGGGTGATTCGATGAGTGGTGGCTCGGGCCGGCTGGAGGCCGAGACCCCGTTGGGTAGCATACATACAAATAGCCTGACCTGGTCTGCGCGCTACGACTCTCTTCAGGAGGACGCCATGAACACCCAGAAGACTTCGGCCAAACCCTTACACTGTGAATCGTTGACGGTGATCAACCCCAACGCTGGCGGTCTCGACATCGGCCGCGACGAGATTTGGGTGTGCGTGCCTGCCGACCGCGACCCCCAGCCGGTGCGGAAGTTTGGCACGTTCACGCCCGACCTGCTGGCATTGGCCAATTGGCTGGAAGCCTGCGGCATCGAGACAGTGGCCATGGAATCCACCGGCGTGTATTGGATTCCTGTCTATGAACTCTTGGAAGCTCGCGGCTTCAAAGTCTACCTGGTAAATGCACGCCACATCAAAAACGTACCGGGGCGCAAGAGCGACCTGAAAGACTGCCAGTGGATTCAACAACTGCACAGTTTCGGGCTGCTGAGCGCCTCGTTTCGCCCCGACGCCGAGATGTGCGCCTTGCGTGCCTACTTGCGCCATCGCGCCAATCTGGTAGAGCATCGTGCCGCCCATATTCAACATATGCAGAAAGCCTTGCATCAGATGAACGTGCAGTTGACGCAAGTGTTGAGTGACATCACGGGCGAGACAGGGCTGGCCATCATCCGCGCCATCGTGGCCGGGGAACGTGACCCGGTGAAGTTGGCGCAGTTGCGCGACCCGCGCTGTGCCCACAGCCAAGACGAGATCGCCAAAGCCTTGACGGGGCATTATCGCCCCGAGCATGTGTTCGCCCTCAAGCAGGCGTTGGCCTTGTACGACTTTTACACCACGCAAATTCGAGAATGCGACGCCGAGATCGAACAGCAGTACAGCGCCTTCAAGCCAGTGGTGGATGTGGAGCAGAGCCCTTTGCCGCCCAGCCGCAAGAGGAATACCCATAGCAAGAACGCCCCGGCCTTTGATGTGCGCACGCACCTCTACCGTCTCACGGGCGTGGACTTGACGGCCATTGAGGGCTTGAATGAAATGACGTGCCAGGAAATTCTCTCCGAGATTGGCACGGACATGAGCCGCTGGCGCACCGAGAAGCATTTCTGCTCATGGCTGCACCTGGCACCGCACAATGACATTACGGGCGGCAAGGTGGTGCGCAGCCGCACGCTGAAGGGCCAGAATCGTGCGACGCAGGCGCTTCGCTTGGCGGCACAGGCGGTAGGGCGCACGGACACGGCCCTCGGCGCATACTATCGGCGCATGCGGGCCAAGTTCGGACCGGAGTGCGCGATTGTGGCGACCGCCCATAAGTTGGCGCGCATCGTTTATCATCTGTTAAAGTATCGCGAGCCGTATCAGCCCATGGGGCGTGAAGAATACGAACAACGCGTGCGCGAGCGCGAGGTCGCCCAGTTAAAGCGCAAAGCAGCTAAGCTCGGCTTTACTCTTACGCCCCAACCTGCTTGACCCTTTACCTTGGGAAGTTTCTGGGTAGGAGCGCAGCGACGAAGAATCCCGTTTCTGGCAAACAGTTACCTTGCTATGCGGAGAACGAGACTCTTCGCCTTCGGCTCAGAGTGACAATCCAACCGTCACTTGCCCATTTACGACATTGGTATTCAAAAAGTGTCCGGTAGCAAATGGGCACAGCAAAGTCCGTCAGCCCAGCATGGCAGGTATGGATTGCTGGCCCCCTTATCTGAGCAGCCTCCTGTCCCACCTTCCTGTCGGATTGCCTACATCTCTGCTCACCCTCTTCTGTCATTCTAATGAGGCTATGGCAAAGGCGGTGCGTATTGCTCGGTTTGGTTATAGGATTGGCTTTTAGATTCATGATCGTACAAGACAAATCCATTGCCATAGCAAAATCATCTTGGATCTTCTGCAGGATTCGAACATCCACTAGCAGCTTGTCGGAGAGACTTCTTTCCCTGTAACTCCAATCTGTGGTAAACTATGGGCCAACTCATAATTCCAGCACATTGGTAGCAGGGAGTGATGCTCATGGCCTACAGATTCAAAAAGATTGACTATGAAAAATCTCTTGAGCAGACTGTGACAATAAGGGAGTGCCTGCCGCCCGACCATCTGGCGCGTTTCATCGTTGCTATCATTGCGTTGCTGGACTTGGGTGCCATTTATGCCCGTTATGCTGCAGTGGGCGGCGAGGCCTACGCGCCGGAGATTCTGTTGGGCTTGTTGTTCTATGGCTATGCCAGCGGCGTGTTGAGTTCGCGCAAGATAGAGAGGGCGACGTACGAATCGATTCCCTTCCGTTTCATTGCGGGGGGGCTGCACCCTGACCACGATACCATCGCCCACTTTCGGAAGACCTTTCTGCCGGAAATCACCGACCTGTTTGCCCAGGTGTTGGTAGTGGCCCACGAGATGGGCCTGCTGAAGCTGGGTAACATCAGCCTGGATGGGAGCAAGATTCACGCCGATGCCTCCAAAAGCCACGCTGTCAGCTACGGCCGGTTGTTGACCCTGGAGCAGCAATGGCGCACCGAGGTAGAGGAGTTGATGGCCTTGGCGGAGCAAGCGGACCAGGGGAACCTGCCGGAGGGACTGGACGTTGAGGTCGAGATTGCTTTGCGGCAGGAGCGGCTGGCCAACCTGGCGCAGGCCAAGGCGGTCTTGGAAGCGCGGGCTCAGGAGCAGTACGAGGCCGAACTGGTTGAGTACGAGGCCAAGCTGCGGGAGCGAGAAGAGAAGGTGCGGCAGACGGGGCGCAAGCCCCGAGGCCGAGCTCCCCAGCCGCCCACGCCGGGGCCTCAGGCCAAGGACCAGTACAACTTCACCGATCCCGAGTCGCGGATTATGAAGAACAGCCACGACGCTGGCTTTGATCAACACTACAACGTCCAGGTCGCGGTGGATCAAGACAGCCGCCTGATCGTGGGCAACACGGTGTCGAGCCATCCCAACGACAAGGGAGAAGCAATTCCCACTGTGGATGCCATTCCGACGGAAGTGGGGAAGCCGAAGGCTGCGGCCCTGGACAACGGCTACTTCAGCCCGACCAACATCGAAGAATTGGAGGCCCGGGGGATTGAGCCCTACATCGCCACCGGCCGTGACCGCCACCATCAGAGTTGGCAAGGGCGTTTTGCCCAGGAGCCGGCGCCCCCGCCTGAGGATGCCAGCCCGATGGTCAAGATGACCTACAAGCTCAAGACCCACATCGGCAAGCTGATCTACGGCCTGCGCAAATCTACCGTGGAACCGGTCATTGGCATCATCAAGGAAACGCTGGGCTTCCGGCAGTTCTCGCTGCGGGGCTTGGTAGCAGTGGCCGGCGAGTGGTGTCTGGTCTGCCTGGCCTACAACTTGAAACGACTGCATGTGTTGATGAGCAGCTAAGCCAGGACCGCTCTCTCCCGCTATGCTTACTGACCGGAAGATGGGCGGTATGAAAGCGCCCAAGAGCCGGTTGGCATCGAAAATGAATGGTAACCGGTGCCTAACCAACCCTGGTGGACCTGTGTGAAAGCGCCAAAGAGTCGGTTTGCATGGAAAATGGCCTGGGGTCGCCAGTGGCGTGGCAATGACGCCGATGATTGCACTGCGATTATTGTCAATAATCATGTCGCACCCGACCAATGGAGAGACAAACCCGATTTCCTCTCCGACAAGCTGCTAGGTCGGTCAATTCGAGCCTCTCGCTGTTTGTCCCCACTGCTGCCCCCCCTCATTTCACAACATCAGGCCTCAAGGCTCAGTCTCATGAGCAAGCACATCCCTTTTTAGCGCTATTATATACTATATTTCCTGATTTGGCAAGATCGCATGATTGCCCCAACCTATAGTAGGTATAAATCACAAAAAGCTACAATATGTTGGCCCGTGTGTTGCATTTCACCCAACTTGGAACAATCACTATTCACTTGATGCACAACCCACATTGCTGTGATTGTTCGACAGGTGGTGAAGACTATATAGAATCAAGGATTCAACTTATTGTTAGGCAACCGAGCGATGCGCTTGCACCTACGGACCATGCCATGGCACCGCACTCTCCCAGATGGAAGTGACCTCCTCCTTGAAGAGTTCATACCAGTATCCATCTGCCGGACGAAGGACCATCTTGGGCCTGTTTGCAACACGTGTGCTGAAAGCGTAGTGCCACAGATAGAGCACCCCTTGAGAGGTCTCTGGATCTCCTACTATGGCTCCGAATGTCAGAGGATGATCCGCTAGACGAATCTCTAGCTTGCCAGCCGCCTTCTGACTCAACTCGTGAAATATACTAAGAGATCTACGAATAGCGGCGCGTTGATCATCAGGAGTCATCGGTGGATACTCACGCATCGCCGCGATATCGCACGCTGAGCTGTCTGGATTAACCAATAGGATCCTGATTGTGTCTCCCCTTTGAACTTTCTCCTGGAACCGAGAATAGTGCAGATGCAGTGTCCGTCTCAAGCTCACCCCAAGGATTGTCAGCTCTCTAGACTTGTCTATGTCACGAGTCAGATCATCCGGGAACTCGGTTAGTAGCAGCTCGTTTCTGGCGGTGATTTTCTCTAGGATTGTTTCAATTCGATACCTATTGCCCAAGATCGCAATAGAAAGAAGAGCTAAGACCGCCAGGTTCAGTGGTGTGATCCAAGATAAGGGAATAACGTTAACTATGTTCAGCAGGGCAAGAACTATGGAAACCGTAGCTGTGAGATACAGGTCTATATTCTCCCCTTGCTGGAAATCCTGCCATATTCTGTGTAGCAACTTCATAAGCAATACTCCACTGTTAAGAACGGGCAACCTCAATTGCGATGGCCGCATGGCTGGCGAATACGGATACTAACTCTGCATCCACTTCACTGAAATGACCCACATCGCGACTATCCAGGGCCAGGAAGCCAATGACTTCCCCTCTGGCAACAAGCGGAGCTCCCAACCAGCTCCGTACGTACTCGGTGCCCGCAAGGCGCGGAAGCGCTTGTCCTTCCGTACATCAGGGATCACCAAAGGGCTTCCAGTGCGGCTCATCTCTTGGAAGAGCGCATCCTCTGCGAGATCAAATGAGACCCTTCGAACCTTTTGCACATCTGGAAAGCCTCAGGCAGCGACGACACTGGCATGTCCCTCTTCAACCAGAAAGATGGCGGCGCTATCATAGCCCACTACTGTTTGCAGTTGTTCTAGAATGATTTGGAGTGCCTGTGGAAGGTCCAATGCAGATTTCTTCACGCCCATCTCAAGTTGTCTCCAGGCTACGCATGGTCATCACTGTGGCGATTGCTATTGCTGTTCGCTCTCAGGAACTCATTCAGGTCATTTTGAGGGATTCGCCAATACTTTCCGATCTTCACCGCCGGCAACGTTCCTTCTCTACACCAGCGCCAAATGGTTGTAACCGGCACTTTCAAGAACTCAGCAACTTCGTTTGGTGTCAACATCTCATCATTCATTGGCCTGCTTCCTCTGCTCCCAATGCGTTATTACCGTTAGTTAACCTTAGTTTACTATACTATCTCTTAATTGTCAAAACAGAACCACGACGATGCCTTGAATCCATCATAGCCCGGACGGCTGCTTGTCTCTGTATCCCCGCCAAGGTCACATCCACCATCGGGGTATCCAGGGCATCGATTCCTCCAGGCGAACCTGACCGTGATACATCAAAATGGGACTATCCTGAACGCAGGACAGCTCCATACTCTTGAGACAGAGCCTGCCAACAACCCGGACTCCCCCTATACAACCTTCTCCCTTGGGACGCGGCCTCCTGGCACACGGCGCACCGGGCGGACCATCTCCACCCGCGCTTTGATCTCGGCCACGGCGAGGGGGTGGCCAGCGCCCATCAGCGCCTGGGTAACCAGTTGAACGAAAGATAGCCCAGTCATCGTGGTGTTCACCTCTTGGAAAGGTGTAGTTGCGTCGAACACCCTCGCTAGGAACAGCACGGGTAACTACCGGTTTCATGGAGCTCGACACACCAATTTGCATTAGACAACCCCTTGTGATATAATCCTGACTATGAGAACGGATGTTCCATACAGACGAACGGTTACTACTAATCTACCAGGCTGAGGAAGATCTTTACTGCCCTGGAGCGCCGGTAGCCCCGCGGTTCCATTTAAATTATATCATCTCTCCCAAAGCAGTCAATCGTTTCCTTTGCACAAAATCCCGTTTCGTGATACAATACAGAGTCGAGGTTCAATACCTCTTTCAGAACATCACCTGAGGTGAATCAACCTATGCCACAGGACAAAATCATTATCCGTGGCGCACGGGAACACAACCTGAAAAACATAGATGTGGAAATCCCCCGTGATCAGTTGGTGGTCATCACCGGCATCTCCGGCTCTGGCAAGTCGAGCCTGGCCTTTGACACCATCTACGCCG
>Ga0315309_1002154_pt1 | contig 11592 bp, 14 predicted proteins | sample TDP4_MG_FD_203080 | JGI IMG/M metagenome (GOLD analysis project Ga0315309, IMG submission 203080) | Freshwater sediment microbial communities from Lake Towuti, South Sulawesi, Indonesia - TDP4 | ecosystem: Environmental > Aquatic > Freshwater > Lake > Sediment | place: Indonesia: South Sulawesi...
CTCAGATCGTGAGGCAGGCAAGAGTCAGAGGTGAGGAAGAAGCCTTCACAATAGTCTTCGCGGCTATGGGCATAACTTCAGAGGAGGCCAGGTTCTTCGAAGAAGACTATGCAAGAATGGGGGTTTTAGGCCGTGTGGTCATGTTCGTCAATCTGGCTGAAGATCCAGCTATAGAGAGGATCTTGACTCCAAGAGTGGCCCTGACAGCGGCTGAGTACTTGGCCTTTGAGCGTGACATGAATGTTCTTGCAATCCTCATCGACATGACGAATTATTGTGAAGCTCTGCGTGAAATCTCCGCTGCCAGAGTGGAGATCCCCGGCAGACGGGGCTATCCAGGATATATGTATACAGACCTTGCATCCATCTATGAGAGGGCTGGAAGGATTCACGGAAAGAAAGGATCCGTGACTCAGATGCCCATCTTGACAATGCCCGACGACGACATAACTCATCCAATTCCCGACTTGACAGGCTACATCACGGAGGGACAGATAATCCTCGACAGAGGAATGTTCAAGATGGGTATGTATCCACCCATAAACCCCCTGCCCTCCCTCTCTCGGCTAATGGATAAGGGAATAGGTCAAGGAAAAACGAGACAAGACCACAAGCAGTTGTCCGATCAACTCTACTATGCATATGCGCAAGGAAAGGTTCTCCGGGAGACGGCACTCGTTTCGGGAGAGGCCGCCCTCACAAGTGTCGACAAGCTTTACCTCAAGTTCGCGGATGGGTTTGAGAAGGAGTTCATAGGCCAAGGCGTAGACGAGAATCGAGATATAGAGAAGACACTCGACACAGGCTGGGAGCTTCTATCGATACTTCCTGAGTCTGAGTATGCAAGGATTGATCCCGACATCATAAAGCAGTTCCACCCGAAGTACAGAAAGTAGTGTGCGGGGTAGCCTTGTCAGTCGAGCTTGCAGGCATACATCCTACACGAATAGAGCTTGTAAGGCTAAGACGTCGGAAGGCGCTGGCTGAAGGGATCGTGGACATACTCAAGAAGGACTTGGATGCGCTGACAGGCACCCTTTTCGAACTTGCGCAGGGAATACCGCTGATCCGTGGCCAAATCCGAGAAGCGTTGAGAGAAGGCTACGAGTTATTCGTTGAGGCTGAAATGATCGCGGGGTCGAGAAAGATAGAGGAAATATCACTGGGAGCGAAACCAATCGAATTCGATATTCAGGTAGGGTCGAGAAGCGGCATCCTTGGAATCCCGCTTCCCACCTTCAAGTTGGTCGAGGCAGAGGGTGGAAGCGGTGAGCCTCGGTACAGCCTCTTAGACGCCCCCGCTAAGCTAGATGAGTCGGCTTTGAAGATTGGAGATGCTCTGAGCCATGTCGTCAGGCTGGCAGAAGTGCAAGCATCGCTTAACGAGATCTTGGACGTCATGTCTGTTAAGAGGCGGCAGATCAATAGGCTTCAGTACAAGGTTTTGCCGCAACTCGACACAGCGATACGATATATCGAGTTGATCTTGGAGGAGACGGAGCGTCAGGACGCGATCAGGGTAAGAGTGCTTCAAAGAAAGAGGAAAGAACGTGCATAATCGCCGAGAACTAGACATGGTCGTGAGGCTTTCTGGCTAGGAAGGAAGCATCAAAGGTACTGATTGAGCCATCTAACAGGGTAGTTGAGACTCTGAGGCTGGCCATGGCGGAGGTGGGATTGGACGAACTTGTTCGTCGCACCGGCAGTAGCTCCGAGCTGGTGGAGAAGTGGGTCAATGGGAGCGAGTGGGTTCCACTTGACGTGGTCAAGGAGGTCTGCGAAATGAATCGGAATCTCCCAGAAGCACCTTCTTACTCCAAGAATCTATCTGAGTGCACATCGGGCACCCGGTTCAGAATAACCGCAAGAGAAGAAGTTGAGAAGCCGACGGCGCCCGTCGAGGCGGAAGTGGCACCTCCAGAAGCTGAGAACTTAGCCAAGAGATACGAGAAGCCTAGCGCTGTTGCCAGAGGGCCCGGGGTGTCTCGTCAAATCACCAAGGTTGCTGTTGTATTGTTCATTGTTCCTTTGGCTGGGGCGGTCTTAGGGTTCCTAGCGGGAGGCCTATGGGGCGCGGTCATAGGCACTGTGACGAGCTACGTTATCGGAACAGCTCTGGCATTTCTTCTCCTTCTCCCTAGAAGGACTCGCAGTACGTAATCAGGACAGGGCCACCGGACTATCGATGCCTTCTTTCTGAGAGGCCAACTCGCTTTAAAAGCAAGTGTTGCCATGGTTCGCTCTACGTATCACCAAGGGGCCTATTGTTGAAACCATCTGACATTGAACTCAAGAGAGAATATGACCTTCTACTCAGCTCACTTGACAAGACGAAAGCTGACGCCGAGAAGACATACAAGGTGAATCTCCTAGTCAATCTCGATGAAATGAGCAGGCTGGGGGGCAAACATCCGCTATATTGGTTCTTCATCTTTCTGTATCATGTGTTGAGGTCAGAGTTTGTCAAGCTCATATTGGAGTGTGCGAAGGAACGTTGGTTCAAGCCGAAAGACGAATGGGAATACACGACGACTGACGAACACCGATTCGCATATGTCAAGACACTCGACTACGTGAAAGTAACCGACAAGCAGTGGCCATCAGAGTTCTCTATTGGCCTCGTGAACTTTGGATTTAAGAGCATTCGTCTATTGAAGATAGAATGGCGTGGGATATTTTTCCATCCGAAATTGGCTGAATGGAAAGACATCAAAGAAGACCTCGAAAACTTGTAATGGGCACTTAAAATAACTACAGAGCGAGCTGCATGATGGCAAAATCGACTTATGGGGCCATAATCAGCAGAAACACCGTGGCCAATGGTGCCACACCTGATGAACTTCAGATTAGTCTCCAGTTATTACCTCTACGGCCGGCAACGCCAAATTGGGACTACGCTAGACCCGTGCCACCTTTTGTAGAGAACTTAGTGTAGTCCAGTGTTTCTATAGTTTTCTTTGCCACCGTTTCGGGAATATCATTATTCCCCTAGACTCGACCGTGTGTGGAAAAGATGATCCGGAGGCTTTTAGTCTCTTATACGCGCTCTTTCCGTAGACATGAAGCTCTAAATTCGTGATTTTTGCAGTGTCAAGGAGAACTTCGTAAGCCTTAGCCACAGCATCGTCGTCACAGACTGCGAGTACGTCGATGTCGCTTGCAGCGGTATATCTGCCCTCGGCGAAGGAGCCGAAGAGTATGAGAAGCTCGAGTCCTATCTGCTTTGCGGCCGACTGAGCTGACTCTTCAAGTCTTGCTATGACTTGATCACGATTGAACTCCGGGTAGATTACTCTTACAGAATTCGATGATCTCTCTGGCATAGCCTATCAGCCTCTCCGCATCTTTATGAGTATAAAACTCGAAAGGTGCACCATTTGGGTGCGCGTTTGGATAGCGTGTGGGAACGTATGCCTTATCCAACTCTCTAGCCATGTCGTAGAATTTTTCAGGAATAGTCAACTCAGCTGGCATTTTTCGAACCATGGAGTAGACCGAGTGCCCAAGGACTTCCGCACCCCTAGCTTGAAACAGCGCCTTGATGGCTTTCTCAGCAGCCTGTTGGGCTGAAAAGCACGCCCACTCATGAAAGCCGCCCCTCGTAGCGTTATCCGCGTTCTCTAGATCCCTAACCGCTTGTCTTAGCCAGTCTCTGCTTCGTTCTACCAAGACCGGTGCACCATGACATGGTTCGTGAGTGGACCTAAATAAATGGAGGAGGATGCAAACAAGGCGGCGCCGGTTTCCGTCACTCTCGGTAGCTCCTCCCAAAAAGTTACGTATCCCTTCGGCTATTAGGGAAAGTCTCTCTGATATGGTACTTGAGGATCCTAAGGATGAGTGCGTGGAAGTACAAGCGACTGATGCCAAAGGTTCTGGTTAGTAAGCTTCGGCTTATTCCGGCTAAGGATCTGGTTGACCTAGTTGGAAGCTCACCTGATCGAATCTACTCACAGCTTGCGAAGACGTCGTATCAAAAGGAAATCTCGGAGATTTCGCCTCAGCAGCTTAGCTCGATTTCCGTTGAGGAGGCGCTCCTGAGAAATTTTCTCAGAACCGTAGATGAGATTGCTCGTTCTTCCCCGAAGAATATCCGCTCTCTACTCACTAGAATCTTGATGAAGTTTGAGGTAGGCGCGCTGAAGGCCATTCTAAGAACGAAATCCGCTGGACTCGAGGTTGACCAAGCTATGAGATACATAATGCCCGCCGGGAGGCTAGACGCGGCCAGGTGCGCAGACATCACAAGGAATTCGAAGAGCATCGGCGATGTTGTCAGGCTTGTCTCCGATACAGAGTACGGACCCGTGCTCAAAGACGCGTTGCAGGAATACGATAAGACCGGAGCGTTGCTCCCGCTTGAGACAGCGATAGAAAGATACGTCTACGGCAGAATCATGAGGGCTGCTAAGAAACTAAGAGGGCTAGATGAAAAGATCGCTGCTACTGTTCTTGGCCTAGAGATTGATTCCATGAATATCAGAGTTCTACTAAGGTTCAGAGAAGCAGGCATCAGTCAGGATCGGGCAATACGGTACTTCCTGCCCGTATCTGATGTGTTCAGCCAAGAGGTTCTGAACGAGGCTATGCAAGCAAAAGAAGTCAAGTCTGCGATTGAGCGACTTCTGGAGGCTGCGAAGTTCAATCTAGCTAGAGACTATCAACAGCTACTGAAGGAACTGATGAAGGAGTATGAGGCTCACAAATCGTTGTCGCGTTTGGAAGTAGTCCTCGACAGAGGTCTTCTCAAGACAAGTCTCAGAATGTTGAAGAGATATACCTCGTTCTTCAACATCGGATTCCTCCTGGCCTTCGTGAACATGAAGTGGTTCGAGATGCGGAACCTGAGGGCAATCATCAGAGGAGCAGACGAAAAGATTCCTTCAGAAAAGACACGGGAGTTGCTTATACTTCCGTCCTAGCGACCTGATTGGCCAGCTTCCGTCTTTGAGTTCTGACCTTGCGCTTTTCAATCCAATCTCTCAATGCTAGGCTTTTGTCAACCGGATCCAGCGATCTTATGTCAAGAAGAGAAGGCGGAAGCGTTGACGCTCGCCTGTAGCGTGCCTTTCGGGATTGTTCTTGAAGCCTCTTTTGAAGATCCAGATAGAGCCTGCGGATTCTAAGCTGTGCCCTCAGCACCGTAGAAGAGACGCGTTGCTTTGCGCTCATGATTAGAAAGCGCCTTCTGTAATTGCTAAGACTCTTGCTTTCACCATGTAGGCGCATCAGCGTATCCTGTCGCCTCAATCTGCCGACAATGTCCTCGATTTCTCTGCTTATTTGAAGTCTCCCAGATCTTTCTCTGGCTGTCCGGAGTTCTTGCTTCAGTCTTTCAGATTCCTTTTCTAGTCTAATATGCTCAGAAAGGTGAGGAAAACGCGCTGAAAGGGCTTGATATTCAGGAGTTTCTCGCGTCACGGTCTCGGGTGCTACTCTCATGAGCTTCTCAAAGTAGGAGTAGTACTCGTCGCTTTCTTTCATAGCTTCCACGGAGGCGGCGTTATCTAGATAGTGCCAATGACCATGAAGGATATCAGCAGACCGTAGATGGCCAGAGCCTCCGACAGAACTACCCCTATAACGTTCGACGAATAGGATTCAGGCCTTTCAGCTGTCGCTCCAATCAGCGAGGATCCCGCATAGCTGATTCCAGCACCCGCAGCGCCAGTTCCTACCGCTATGATTATCCCCGCCATCAAAGCTCTGGTAGCAGCCTCCATGGTCTTCAAACCTGGCAGTTTCGATATGAGCATGAAAGCAATCAATAGCCCATAGATCGCCAACGCCTCACCTAGAACAACGGTGATGATCAATCTGCTGAGCAACTCTGGTTTTTCAGTTCCAACGCCCGCCATGGCCGTCCCACAGATTATGATTGCTGCGGCAGCTGAAATTGTTGGTACACCGATCGACAGCAATATGGCGATCAGGCCTGTGAGGTTTGGATCAAGCATCTTGATCACTCCTTGGGAATCCTTATGTGAACTTGAATGGTTTAAAAGGGATTCCCTCGCCTGAGTAGAACTTCGAGAACCACTCTATCCAGTGAAGACGGAGCGTATGCACGAAGACAATCAATCCCTCAATGATCATTACAAGCAAAGTTCCTGTTGCTATAATCGGGATACTCATGAGTGGAAAATGCCCGTGTTCTACTCCTCCGAGCACCAAGAATAGGTAGTTCATTACGCTGTGGACGAGGCCAAGCGCCATCAGCCGGCCATACGATAGAGTATGACTGAGAGTCTCAGCGAACACCTCTACCCCAAATCCGATACCTTCCATGAAACCTTCTGCAATTCCTGTGAATACGACTAGGAGAATAAGTGGCGCTATGACTAGTCCCGCTATCATTAGAAGGCCTTCAGCGAACCATTTGGAGATGCTTGATATTCCGCCCCAGTAGGACCACATGAGGAGTCCTCCCCAAAGTAGCCATAGCCACGAGATCGGGATTGGCGCATGTTTGAACTCACGTTCCTTGAGGTTGTTGACAAGCTTCAAGATCAGGCCAAGGCTTATGTGGAGTGAGCCCACAAGGATGGCGAATCTTATCATTTTCATAGGCTCATGCATCGGCTCGAATCCGCCAATGTAGAAAGGTCCAATCCTTCCAAGCTTCAACGGGTGTAGGAGGCCTGATGGACCGAAGAACTCGCCGAAGATGAATCCCCAAATCATGGCGCACAACCCCAACAGGACGAACATCTCACCGCTGATGAGAAGATATCGCACTATGTCTCCCGCTTTCTCCAAGTTGACCTTTCTTTTGAAGTAGGCCAGAAGCGCTCCGATGACTACGAATAGGGCTCCCTGCCCGACATCGGCGAACATTATCCCGAATAGTATTGGGAATGTTATCGCCATGATTCGAATTGGATTGACTTCGTGAGCGGATGGATACCCAGAGGCAAGGGTCAGTTTTTCGAATGCTTGTATGAAACTTGGCACCGGTCTGAGCACTGCTGGCTCTTTTTCACCATGAGCGATATGCTCCTTTGTAACTACGCAGTTGCCGTTGGTTGCTTTTCGAATCGTCTCCATGGCCTGCTCCAAGTTGGCATCAGGGACCCATGCCTCAAAATAGATCGTCTTGGCAGTCCTGACGAATTTCTCCTCTGCGTCAGCGACCTGCTTTTCTCTTTTCACCATTCCTTCCAGAGTGAGTAGGCCTTCACGTATCTCTCCAAGTTTGGTCTTTGCCTCAATTGACTTCCTTGCCGTCTCGGCAAGCTTCCTTAATCTTGATAGGTTTCTCGCAAGCGTCAGCCGCGTATCCATGACAGATTTTCTGAGTTCTAGGAGCCTCCTGCTTACTTCGACCTTCTCCTCCATGGTCATCGCCTTTAATCTGTCTACCAACGCCTTGCGATCTGCCAGTCCTGAAGTTGCAGTCTTCTCTTCTATTCCCGACAGTTCGCGCTCAACCTCAACTAGAATATCTGTTGGCGGCTTCTGCAAGGAAGCTTCTTCGATTGCTACGTCACTCAGCTCTACATCTAGTGCAACGGCAAGCTGGTCGATTCTCGAAAGAAGTGCTGAAGACTTGGCGAAGGACTCGATAGGAAGTTCCGCCAGTTTTGCTTCAGCCGTCGCGAGCACTTTTCCTATGGGCTCGTCTGTGACAGGTATCTGTTCAGAGGGGATTTCGCTTGGTTCTAGGTTCAGGTCTTTGAAAGACGCATCAATCTTCGAGAGAATGTCCGTGCACTTGGTTGTGACTTCAAGCGGAATCACGTGAGGGACCAGAGACCCTTTCCAAGTATCCAGCTTCTCGCGCATGTCAATGAATTGGACTATGCCCGCCTCCCCGAGTGATCGAATCACAGCGTCAATGTTGTCCTCAAAGACGATAGCAGCGATCTTTCGCATCTCCGTCATGACAAGTCCCATCTTGCTAGGCCGGTGGAAACTCTTTAAATTCTTCGCTTGATTGCTGGCATGGATCTTGGGAAAAGGCCGGGACAAATCGAATTATGATCGACATGCTCACGGTCCAGTTAGATTTTTGGCGGCTATCCATCAACACGTTGTAGGTTGGCCAAACCGCTCCAGTTAGAGCCTGGCGAGATACAAGATGAAGACAGGTCTTCTGTTCAGTGTTCTCGAAAGCAGTAATATATATGCAGAGCGTTCATCTATAGCCGGGAACAGTTCAAATGTACTTCCTCGTTCTCGCGCTCGTTGGGGCTTGGTTGATTGCCGAGGGTGCCCTGGCTATATTCTACGTGTATCCGCCAGCTTTCTGGGTGATTGTTCGCGTGACAAGGATTTTCCTAGGGGGGGCTATCCTCTTTGAGGCTCGACGAATAAGGTTGAAGCATCCTAGTGATGAGAAAAAGACGGAAGAGTATCAGAGGTTGAAAAACAGTTACATCGACCTCTTGACCATAGTTGGCATGTGGACGGTTCTGGAGGGAATAGGAACGGGCCTCTTAGGATGGGTCTACCCCATAGTTACTTGGCAGCTAATTCGGCTGGTGAGAATAGTGATGGGCGCCGCCCTTATACTTGGAGGTCGCTACTTCACCTCGAAACTACAGTTGACCTAAGTCACTGATTGCTTGTCAACAACCTGAATTGCCTTGAGTGAGTATTCATCGAACAACTCAGATATCTACAATCCCCTCAGATCCTCACACCGAGGTCAAAGTAGGCAGCCCTACCACTCGGAAATTGGGCCAAAGCCGCACGGGAGAAACCAAAGCCATCGCCGCCATTGAAGTGGACTGCGCCAAACCACTCAGTGATGTCGAATGATTTGTTCCCTCGTTGCAAGGACATCTTTTGGAAGCTGACCAGTTCGATAGGATGTTGTCTAAACACGTCTTGAAGCAAGGAGACATCCCGGGTTGAGCTGTTACAACGATGGAAAGCAGTAATATATATGCAGAACTTCAGTCTATACTGCTGGGAACAACTTACATGCATTTCCTTGTCCTCTTGGCGATAGGGGTTTGGCTGATTGCTGAAGGAGCCTTGGCGGTGCTCTTCGTGTATCCACCGCCTTTCTGGATAGTTGTCCGGGTTGTAAGGATCCTACTGGGCGCAGTCATTCTCCTAGAGGCTCGGCGAGCAAGAGTGAAGTATCATTTTGACGAGAAAGAGAGGAAGGAGTTTTGGAAGCTGAAGCAGGGATACATCGACCTCTTGACTCTTGTTGGTGTCTGGACGGCTGTGGATGGAATAGGAACAGGGTTCCTCGGCTACGTCTATCCGATAGTTGCTTGGCAAGTAGTTCGACTGATGAGGATAGTGGCAGGCGCAAGCCTGATCATTGGAGGTCGCTACTTCACCTCGAAGCTACAGTTGACCTAAGTCGCGGCTCTTCTGCTGACAATCTGAATAGCTTCAAGGTATGGCGGCGGGATACCTAAGACTTCCCAGTCAAAAACAATCTTGGACTGGAACGGAGTTCCCCCAGCCTTGTAGAACTTGGAGAAGCCCTCAACCCACATTAGACGAGTAGTGTGGATGAAGACGACGAGTCCCTCAAGTGCGATGGCTGGCAGAGAGCCAAGCAGAGCGACAATGAGATTATGACCTCCGACCTCCAAGATCATTGAGCTCACTATACTGTGCGCTAGCGACAAAGCTAGTATCCTCAAGTAAGAGATCGTATTGCTAACTGTCGAGATGACCGCTTCGACGAAGAAAACAAGGCCATCTAGTCCTTCTATGCTCATCCGTCCTAGAAGCATCAAAATGAGTGGCATCAGTATTCCCCATAGCATTATTGGGCTAGCAGTCAGAGCGAACAGGTTCAGTCCGAACGAGAAGATTGAGTACATTAATCCTATGTAGAACCAGAGCCAGCAAAATCCTTCAAAGAAGGCTGCCCTGAATTTGCGCACGAGCAACTTGTTGGCAATGTTCAGGATCAGCGAAAATGAGATGTGAAGCGTTCCAATCAGAAGGGCCATCTTGAACATCTGCATTGGCTCGTCGATCGGGCGAAAGGGCAGAACTATTCTTAGAGGATCAGGTAGAGCAATCTTGGATGGTAGATAGGATACATGGTAGCCGAAGAACTCGCCGAGCAAGATCCCGCCTAGTGCTCCAGACAGTCCACAGACTATTAGTAGCCCCCCGCTTTGGAAGACGTAACTGAGGGCGCCTCCTGCCTGCTCTCCTTTCCTACCCAGAGCGAACACGGCTAGTCCTACAGAAGCAAGTATAAGGCCGTGCCCCACATCAGCGAACATGAAACAGAAAACTAGCAAGAACGAGAGCACCATGAACCACGTAGGGTCAATCTCGTTGTAGGAGGGAACGCCGAAGGACAGGACTAGTTTCTCGAATGGTTTCAGAAACCTGCGATGGTTGACTAGTGACGGAGGTTCTTCTTCGGGATTTGGATCTGCAAAACTGATGTCGCAATGCCCTTCTGTTGCCCTGTTCACTCTTTCTGCAAGTTCACGTTGTGAGCGACTTGGAACCCACCCTGTCACACGAGCTTCTCCACGAGCCTGAGGAGGTAACCTTGCCACTGAGACATAAAGATCCAAGTTGCCAAAATCAGACATAGTCCTGACAAGGTCACCGAAGTACTTCCTGTCCTTCAGCCACAGGTCAAGCCGTTTCATCCTCAGAGGTCGAATGGACATACGCATTCTTCCGGCGGCTCAAGGGCTTCCGTATATTTACCGCGCTGCGATATATGTATTAGATCACTTGAAAGCTACCAGAGACTCGAAGGAAGACACTCTCTAAGGAGCGGCATATGGTCCGAGAGGTCGGCGGACTTCTTCGTATCTTGGCCGGCCGAAAATTCACGAAACTCTTTTAATGTCTCGTTTCGATTTAGAGGTGCTCAGGCGTTGGTCATGCCTACAGCTCTTCAGGTAATCATGGACGCAGAAAAGGAAGCTGCTAAGATACTTGATGAGGCGAAGGCTCAGGCAGAGAAGATCAAGAGAGAAGCTGAAGAAAAGGCTCAGAAGGTCTTCACGGAAGCTTACGAACGGGCCATCTCCGAGGCGGAGCGAGAAGCCGGTGAACTGAAGAAGACTGCCAAGGAGAACGCAGAGCGCGAGGCAAAGACCATACTGCAAGAAGCTGAGAAGAAGATAAAGGAGATTCGAAAGGAAGCAGAAAAAAATCTTGAAGCAGCAGTGCAAGTTGTATTGAGGGATATCTTATCAGGCTCGTGAGACAGTGGAATCAGAAGCGCAAAAAATCACAGACCAAATTCTGATGGACGCAAGAGAGGATGCAAAATCCCTTATTATTGAGGCACGGAAGTCCGCCGAGATGATGCTGGAAAGACAGAGTGAACTAGGCCATCAGAAAGCAGCTGAACGAGTTTCATCAATCTTAGCTAAGGCCAGAAACGAGTCCGATATTACTCGGGGGATGGTCTTTACCGACATCAGACGGAAGGCGGGATGGATGGTTCTGTCTGAGAAGGGACGACTTGCAGCAAATGTCCTAGACGAGGTGAGATCTCGACTGATGGCTCTAACTAAGACAGAGAAGTACGTATCCGAGCTGGAGAGAATAATCGTTGACGCAGGAACCGCCTTGGGCGGTGGGAAGTTTCAGGTGGTCTTGAACGAACATGACTCAGCCTTACCCTTGAAGCTCAAT
>Ga0315309_1002155_pt1 | contig 11589 bp, 10 predicted proteins | sample TDP4_MG_FD_203080 | JGI IMG/M metagenome (GOLD analysis project Ga0315309, IMG submission 203080) | Freshwater sediment microbial communities from Lake Towuti, South Sulawesi, Indonesia - TDP4 | ecosystem: Environmental > Aquatic > Freshwater > Lake > Sediment | place: Indonesia: South Sulawesi...
TGACAATAGATAAAGCGTCAGCGTCTTCATCCGAATCCCCTAGAAGCTCATTACTCTGTCAGCCCTCTCCATAACATCCTCAATTAACTTGTCGTAAAAGTCAAATGGCATCTCTACGCCAGTCAAAACTCGAGAGAGCAAGCCCCTAGCCTCGAGATCCTCCTTGCGCGCACAGATTTCGCCTCCGTCGGACAAGAGTCCGATTAACTTTGGGCTTGGATATTTGCCAATTGCACGGAAAACCCCATCGCCAATCAAGTAGACCGCTACCTGATGACCCCCTATCCTTGCAGAAAAAGCATACTTCAAGCAGAGTTCGCTACGAACCGATTTTGACGACTCAGTCAAAATAAAGATGAAGCGCATACTCGACCTCTCCTAGACAATCCTCTTCTTCATATTCCTGTCTTCTCCGATTTCAGCAATACGAAACTATCTTCAACATGGTCAAACCTTACCCAGGCTCAGTTCTAAGCCTCTCGGGTGCCTCAGCTGAGGGTTTGAAAAGAACCGCTGGTCCGAAAAGATAGGAGTCTAGGTTCACTCGATAACCATCATGGTTAGCGTTGATCTAATCTTGTTGACTCTGCGCACCTTCGAAGCTATGACCTCCTTGAGCTTCTCCATTGTTTCCGCCTCGACCTTGGCAACAACATCGTAGACTCCGTAGACCAGCCAAGCCCCCTTAACATGCTGTATCTTTCTCAGCTCCCTCACAACTTCGCTTTCCGAGCCGACCTCCGCGTTTATCATAACAAAGGCCAGGGGCACTTCGGTACCTCCTCACAGCAGACTCTGCCATAGGTAGTCAAAAACCTTTACCACAGTTGCGTCAGGCCCTCCAGGAAAATTCTTCGATTCACTTGCTCTTAATGACGAAGCTGCTAGTTGCTAGAACTAGTACGCCAAGAACGAGTGGGATAGCTCCGCTGCCTACAAGCATTACATGCATACCTGAAAGCGTCAATGGGGATGGCGCCAGCTTCAAAGCCAATATCTTTCCAAGATCAGCGATCGCTATAGCTATTCCAATCAGCAGGATCGGTGAGCCAAGAAGACCATCGCCAGTACACAAGAATGAAAACGATGGAACTAGCCAGAAAGGTCAAAGGTCCGCGTCGAATTTCACACGTCGTTACTCGTTGACATTTCTCTCAGCTCCTCTTGGAACTCTTCTCCTCATGAGCTCGCGGATGATGGTGTCACCTCGCTGCATCCCTTCGGGTAAGCCGAGCAGGTTCCAAAGCTTACGCTTCAGCTCGACAGCCTTTTCCAACAATTCTCGCCGAAGCCTAGCTTCGACATGAATAACCTTGTTTCTGAAATATCCATACTCAACGCCGTCGATAAAAGCTGACGAAAGGTCTTCTCCAGTAGATGTTGGTCGGTACTCCTCAAGGTTAGAGAAAATGTGGCTTAACATAGGTTGCTCTGTAAGCGCGTATGTCATGGGAGAGGTTTTCGGCCTGAACCTTGATCGTCCTATCTTCTCTGCCGATTCGAGAGGATTCATTACATGCGTAAGAAATTCCAGCTCTATCTCCTTGAACATTTCGTCGCTGACTGGCTGGGACATGTGAAAGTCGGTTATCCATGTGTCGTTTTCGTCGACCAAGTGGTTGGCTACGTGCGAGTTCGTCATAACGCCTCCATACCTCAAGATGGAGCCATGAAGAATGTTGTTGTCATGGAGTAATCTCAGGTTCTTTCCGCACGACGATCCGAGCCACTTAAGGTAATCTTTGCAGTCCTGAATGTCGACAACCTCGCGTAGTTCTGGGGAGATGAAACCGTAGAGTACCTCGTCGACCCTGATATCCGTGGGCTGCAGACTGTAGACTGACGCAGCATCTATCGAGCGGCCGCCTCTTGCGATATCTTCTAAGAGACGTTCAGTATCACAGCCCTTCAAGTACTCGAAGAGGTCAATTCTATCCTTGAAATCCTTGACACAGACATTCCTGAAAACTCCTATTCCGACTGGTTCGGGTGATGGAGCAAGTTCGTGAATTCGCCGCATCCATCGGAGCTCGTTTTCAGCCTCTTCAAGTTGCGAAAATCCCCAGATCAGCGTCCCAGAACCAATCCGATCACTCAAGAGGAAATAGGAGTGTAAGCGATCCCCCTTCAAGATCGGCTGAGAAACACCATGTGGTATTCCTATCGCTTTAGCCTTGAACCAGCCTTTCCCGTGCGGCAGAACTATAGACCTATTTCCACTTGTGTAAGCTTCGAACTTTTCCAGTTCAACGCCAACAAGGCGGCACTGTACTGGCGCTTTGCCGAGAGGAAAAGGATACTCGCCGTGATCCAGTCTTGTCTCTGCGTCCGTGAGAAAGAACGGGACCTTCGATCCTCTCAGCTTCTGAATGAGTTCTTCCGCGTTACGCTGCATCAGCTTTCATCTGTCGAAATAAACCAAACCCGATACTATCGTCTAGATAACTACCAGTCCTAGAATGTTTCGCTTAGTGGACCTGTGAGTGTCTAAGCCATGACTGCTTTTGAGGCGGGAAAGAGAGCGGCGGACTACTCTGCCATACCAGAATCGGCTGGTAGAATCAGAAAGACCTGACGGCTATAGCGCCGGGACATAGCCGGCTTGACACGCGCTCGACAAAGCTTCTATCTGATTTCTCGAATACTACAACTTTGGGACTCGACCTATTCGGTTTCAACGTGAATTCCTTATGTTACCGTTATGACTGTTCAGATCCCTCTGCTTGAAGGTTTATGCTTCTGCGTACCATGTACACTTGTGCTGCCAAGATGGAACCATGAGAGCTGCAGCACAAGTTGCCTACGAAGCACGTTTCGAAGCTGCGGAGTTTGATCGGAAGATGATGCTCCTCGAACTTACCACGGGCGCTCATCTGTGAAGTCACAAATGAGACTGAGACAAGTCTATCAGAACGGTTTAATACAGCCCGGCAGGACCCCGTACATAGGAGATCATGATGGTCAACTGTGCTAAACGCGGAAAGGAAATTCCTGCGTGGCAAGAGGTGAAGAAAGGCTCGCTGAGGAACAATAGCTACGACAGAGAATTCGTACCAAGTGCAGGTCTGGTTCATGGCAGGTCTTCGCACGGAGTGACTTGGCGTGACTAGGAAAAGATTCGCCAAGCCAAAGAGGGAGTCCCCTCAAGTCAAGAGGTTGAAGACAACGATTCAGTATCTCGAGAGCAGACTTGCAGAATCTGTTCCCAAGACCGAACTTGAATCTATGAAACAAACCTTGGAAGCCAAGATCAATGAAATCGAATCTAAGCTAGCCCGATCCGTACCGAAAGTTGAGGCTGATGCTTTGCAAGCCGAGTTGAGGGACCTGGGTTCCAAACTGGCTGAATCCATTTCGAGACGTGAAGCAGAAGCCAAGCTTGAAAGCGTCAGCTCGAGGCTGCGAGTAGAGATTAACGAGCTCAAGGAGAAGCTTGCAGCATCTCTACCCAAGGCTGAGGCCGAAGCGAGAAGCCGAGCGCTTACGGATAGGATTCGAGAGCTTGAATCGAAGCTGTCGGAGTCGAAGAGCGAGTCAGATGGCCTGAAAGAAAAGATCGCAGGGTTGAGGTCTCAACTGGCTGAAACGGAAAGGAAGCTTCAGGCCGCGAACAGCCGCATCAAAGAGTTGGAGGCTGCCTCAGCTAAGCCACCCGAGGAAGAGAAGCCTTCAATGCCTCAAACCGGATAGGATGACGCAATTCCTTCAGAGTAACCCAAAACCGCAAATAGTAACATCAGAGTCCTCGCATGCTTACTGAGGCACATATCATCGGATCTGCAGCGTTCAACCTGATTGCGATATGTCGCAGGCTAAAGAATCTCTAACTGCAAACATAGGTTGACCTAGAATCCGTGGGCGATTCTGTGTACAATGAGATAGTGCTTGAACACTACCGGAATCCAAGGAACCTCGGCGAAATCCAGAATGGGGATGGTGTTGGAATCTACGTGAGCGACTTTTGCGGAGACATAACGAAGTTTTGGATAAAGGTTGCCGAAGGTAGGATCAAAGACGCAAAATACAAGACTCAAGGTTGTGCCGCTTCAGTTGCGTGCGGTAGTGTGCTGACTGAACTTGTCAAGAATAGGACTATAGAGGAGGCCTTGAACATCACAAAAGATGCGATACTGGCTGAGCTGCACGGGTTACCGAAACATAAGATTCATTGCTCCATGCTAGCTGAGGACGCTTTCAAAGATGCTATCCGTGACTATCTCACTAGGAATAATCTTCCGGTTCCCAGGGAACTCGTTGAGAAACACGGAAGGATTAAGCCGCTGCTAGAAGATGTGAGAAAGAAGGGCTATGTCTTGATATGAAAAGATAGGAACTACGTGAAGGCTATCGTTTCATATCCCCAAACTGATCTATGATTCTAAAGGTCAACTTCCATGCCGGACGATAAGTTCGCTGAGGACCTAGACGCGTTACTGCAGAGGATATGCTCTGACAAGGACGGACTCTTGGCGGATAGGTTGGCTAAAGTGAAGTCTAGGCTGATGGAGCTGAATAAGCAGAACTTGGTGAAGATCAACCACTCCATTATGGAGTTGCTGTGCGCCAAACCGCTGATTCTAAAGGGTTATGATGTCGAAGCGGAATCCAGCATAACTGATCTTCTTGTTTGCGATCTTCTTGGAACAAAAGGCGATGGTAGAGCAATCGTTGAGATTGAGACAGGCTTCATTCCTCCGGAGCACGCACTTGATCCCGGAAGCTACTGCCAGGCAAGAGTCGTCAGCAAGATAGCTAGATACAGCGCCTTCTGCGAGAAGTTCAGCTTGGGAACCCCTCCACTCAGCATACTGCCAATACCCGCTTTCTTCGAGAAACCAGCACGTCACAGAGAGATGGATGAGATTGAAGCGGCCAAAACGCTCTGCGATCGATACTATAGGAACCCTCCCGTAGAGCTTGGAGAGATCCGAAGAGCTAACCTTCACTCAATCTTCCTGATAGATGTCGATAGGGGCCATGTGAGAGAAATTGACACCGAAACCTATCTCACGTCATACGTGAAAAACTGGATACAACCCGTCGCTCCATAAAGCATCGAACAAGAAAGATTGCCCAGCTCTCGAGACGGATGCGGCTTTCCCTTCGCAGACAGTGCGTGACCTTTTGCCTCACTGCACCGCGCTGGTTTGCCCTCACCCGATCGCGATGGAAACTCTGCGGTTTCCCGCTAGCCTCACGCCATGACGACCGGACGACCGCCGGCACACGTGGCGGGTCAGGGCTCACCCCAACTCGCAAGCTTATCCAGCAGACCCACTCTCTCTCGACTGGGCACTTGTGTGAATCGCTTTGGCTCTATTTATTCCTTGAGCTTTCAATGGAAATGGCGGTTGGTGAATTGAACGAGAGCTTCGCCGAGTTTCAGGTAACATGTGCCTTGAGTTCAAGCATTAGGTCTCTGATGCCTTGGTGATTGTATGCGCGAAAAGCCTCAGCGTTCTTGTTGTGGCTCTTTGATTCAGGTAGGCAGTATGTTGCTTGGCATCGAGATGACTGCGTCCTTTCTAGGATATTGAGGCCCGTCTGGCTGGGAGATCACAATGCTACTTGCAGCTTCTGAAGCTGCTTGGCCAGAAACTCTTAGCTACTTGAAGAACAACTAAAGATTGCAGATCTGTTCCAATATTGATTCAAAGGTGATATCTTGGCTAGTAGTGAAGATGTTTTACGAAGATACCAGCAGTATTTGATCACTAGCTTTGTCAAGAAGGTCGAACCCATCGCCATCGCAGAGGGAAAGGGTGCACTCGTAAGGGATATCGAGGGGAAGGAGTATCTTGACTGCTTTTCGGGTATTAGCGTCGCGAATACAGGACATTGCCACGACAGGGTTGTGAAGGCGATAAAGGAACAGGCGGACAAGCTTCTCCATTGTTGCACCTATATGTATCATCTGGCGCCCGCGGCTGAGCTGGCTGAGAGGCTAGCGAAGGTTGCTCCTGAGGGCTTGAGGAAGACCTTCTTCTGCAACAGCGGAGCGGAAGCGATTGAATTTGCGATGAAGATGGGGAGGAAGTTCACCAAGAGACATGAGATCATCGCTTTGATGTGCTCCTTCCACGGCAGAACCTTGGGCACTCTCAGCGTCACAGGCCAGTGGGCGAGGCGTCGCTATGACATGGGCCCATATCTTAGCGGGGTGTCATTTGCTCCTGCACCCTACTGCTACAGATGCAGTCTCGGGCAGACTTATCCTGACTGCGGGGTTCAGTGCGCCGAGATGATTGAGGACATAATCGAGTACTCCTCCTCGAATAATGTGGCTGAGTTCATAGCAGAGCCCGTGCTCGGCGAGGGTGGACTGATAGTGCCTCCGCCGGAATACTTCAAGACAGTCAAGAAGGTTCTAGATCGACACGAAATCCTATTCATTGTTGATGAGGTTCAGACGGGATTTGGCAGAACGGGCAAGATGTTCGGGATAGAGCACTACAACATAATCCCCGACATTATGTGTCTGGCAAAGGGAATCGCCAGCGGGATGCCTCTTGGCGCATGCATCGCCAAAGCTGAGATCGCTGACTCATACGAGCCCGGCGACCACCTGTCAACGTTTGGGGGAAACCCCGTCTCATGCGCTGCCGGCATAGCCTCTCTTGAAGTCATGTTGGAGCAGGATCTCCCAAGGCAGTCACATGTGAAGGGCGAGTATCTTCTGAGGCGAATACGTGAGCTTCAGGAAACTGAATCCATGATCGGTGAGGTCAGAGGAAAGGGCCTGATGATAGGAGTCGAACTCGTTGAAGAGCATGAGCATAAGACACCGGCGCAGGCGAAGGCGGCCAAGATCAGGGAGCTTCTGCGAATGAAGGGCGTACTGATCGGAGTCGGAGGAGTCAAAGGAAACGTGGTGAGAATCCAGCCTCCACTGGTGATCACAGAAGAGCAGCTGGAGACCTTGATGGATCGCCTCGTCGAGTCGATGAAGGAAGCTAGGTAGAACCATGAAATCCTGCAACGTAACTAGACTATGTCTAGCATGCAAATCCTTGAGAAGGTGACATTGAATCATGCCATTACTTTCTGAGGTTGAGAAGAATTACGGCAGATTGAGGCTGTTCATAGACGGGAGCTGGGTTGGCTCAGACTCTACTCAGGTGGAGCCTGTAATGAATCCGGCCAAGGACGAAGTCATTGCCGAGGTTCCCTTCGCGCTGAAGGAAGAAGTCGATAGGGCTGTTGACGCTGCTGCGCGGGCGTTTGAGAGGTGGAAGGAGCTTCCAGCACCGACTAGAGTACAATACCTGTACAGGCTGAAGTATAGGCTTGAGGAGCACCTCGAAGAGCTTTCAAGGGTGACTACGCAGAACCACGGCAAGATCATAGATGAAAGCAGAGGCGAGATGAGGCGGCTCATAGAGAACGTGGAGAGCGCCTGCACAGTAGCCTACACATTGACCAAAGGGGAACATTTAGACCTCATAGCTCCCGGCATAGATGAGACACTAATCAGAGAGCCACTAGGACCGTTCGCGATACTTGGCCCCTTCAACTTTCCTACGCTTGCACCATTCTGGTTCATACCGTACGCTATGGCATTGGGCTGTACACTGGTCGTGAAGCCGAGCGAAATATGCCCCGTTCCCATGCATTGGACGTTCAAGGCGATGGAGGAAATCGGGCTACCGAGCGGCGTTGTCAACCTGATTCACGGAGGTCGAGAGGTTTCGGAGGCTCTGATCGCTCATCAAGAGACAAGGGGCGTGGCGTTTGTGGGGTCCACAGCTGCCGGCAAATCTGTGTACAGGCTTGCTGGAGAGTATGGCAAGAGAGCGATAGCGCAGGCTGGGGCAAAGAACTTCCTAGTAGTCATGCCAGACGCAGACTTGGATGCGATAATGCCCGCTCTCATGACTTCGTTTTACGGCAATACAGGTCAAAGATGCCTTTCAGGAGCAAACTTGGTGGCTGTCGGCGACGCATATGAAGCTCTGAAGAAGAAATTCGTGGAGGCAAGTTCGAAGCTCAGGCTTGGCTACGGTTTGGATGAAAGTGCAGAGATGGGTCCGGTTGTGACAAGGAAGGCCAAGGAGAGAATACTGAGCTACATAGAGAAAGGAATAGCGGAAGGCGCTAAGCTCTTGCTGGACGGGAGAAACGTCAAAGTGGAGAACTATCCTAACGGATACTTCCTAGGCGCAACAATATTCGACGATGTTGCCACCGACATGGAGATAGCCAACGAAGAGATCTTCGGACCCGTCGCATGCATCATGAGAGTGAAGAGCCTAGAGAACACCTTAGAGATGATCAATAGAAATAGGTATGGTAATGCTGCCTGCATCTTCACGTCAAGCGGGAGATCCGCTCGAGAGTTCAGACGGGGCGTAATTGCGGGGAACATAGGAATAAATGTGGGCGTACCTGCACCGATGGGTTTCTTTCCTTTCGCAGGGCGGAAAGAATCGTTCTTCGGCGTTCTACATGGGCAGATGGACTGCGTCGACTTCTTCACCGATAAGAAGATCATAGTAGCAAGATGGCGTTAGGGGCTTGGCGAGCGAGGACAGGTACACCTTCAGTCAAGTGATGAGCTCGCTGATCGAACTGGAGTCTATGATAGCTGAGTTCTACAGAGCCTCTGCAGAGAGATCCGAGCTTAGTGGCTTGAAGGAACTATTTCTCGCATTTGATAGAGCGAACCAACAGCGGATTGGCTCTTTGGACAAGGTGCGGCGTGAAACGATCATAGAAATGTCGCTGGAACCCATAACGGGCCTAGAGCTTGGGAAACACAGACTTCGTGTGAAGCGGACGATTAAGGACGAGAACTTGGGCAACAGAGAGAAAGCGGTGGCGTTGGAGGGCATCATGCAGGACGTCTACAGCAAGGCGTCAAGGAAGTTGGAGTACGTGTCTGCTGAGGCATGCGAGCTCTTGAACAGATTCCATTCGGAAAGCTCACGGCGCAAGGATATACTTGTTGCCGGAACCAAGAGTTAAAGGCGCTCGTCAGCCCGGAAGAGTCGGCTCAAGAATCTGTGAAGACAGGCCCGATACTTGACTGAGGCTATCTCCCATGAGCTTCGCTAGCCTGACTTGTCTCGTTTGATTATCAAATCCTTATGTGGTATGTGCCAGCAATAGCGCGCCCCGTCGGCAGCGAAACCGCTTTAGGATAGGGGACTACTGACGAGCGGGGATGAGAGATAGCGACTGTCAAGAACTTCAACGAGATTCTTCTTCAGGCCACTGATGAAGGTCTCAGAGTTCTTGGTGAAAGTGTAAGAAACGCTCTGTATTATCACATTGAGAGAACCCATCAAGTTAGGCGTGAAGAAATTCCGGAAAGAGTGACCGTCTTCAGTGAAGCCCTGGAATCCTTGCTCGGTGCAGGAGCTGAAGTCGTTACGAAACTCATCGCCGGGAACCTATATGCCAAGCTAGGCCTAAACTTCAAAGAACAGAAAGACTGGACTCTAATAGATTATCTCAACTATGCGAAGAAGGATGTCAAGCGAGGCTGACCACCCTTACATAGGCTGCACCACGAGTATCTCGTGCATGCATAGGATAGAAGTCTGGGCCTTCACCGATTCAGGATGTTCTGAAAATCCTTAGAGATAGGCTGTCAAGGAATTATGGTTCAAATGTGACTTTGCCTTGCAATCTCCCGGGCAATGTCAAGAGTGGCACTTGTCGCCATGTTTGACCAGAAGGCCCAATCTGTCGAGACCGTTCACTTCTGAAGGAGCCCATAGTGATGTTCAAGAATGTGATGATAATGCTCGATCGGCATTAGGGAGCGGAACGCTCTTTGCACGACCTCGCTCAAGGCGGGGTGGATGTGCATAGCTTCCATTATCGACTTGGCGCTTTGTTCTCTCGTGTACATTACGTTTATGATCTCTTGTATGAGGACGGAGGCGTAAGGTCCAATAATGTGAGCTCCTAGAATCCTCATCGTGTTCTTTTCGACTATGACCTTGGCGAAGTAGTCGTGTAGGCCCATCGCTTCACCTTTGGCTGTGTCCTCGTATCGCTGTATTCCGATCAACACTTTGTCTTGACCGTACTTTTCAATCGCTTCTGCTTCTCTCAGTCCGACATTGGCAATCTCTGGATATGTGAAGACAGCGTGCGGTACAGCGTGATAGTCCGCGGCAACTTTCATTTTCAGTACAGCATTATAGTACACGACCATGGACTCGTAGTTTGCAGCATGCTTGAATAGATGCTTTCCGTTTGCGTCGCCGAAGGCCCAGACATTTGGTTGCGAGGTCTCCAGAAACTCGTTGACACCGATCCAGCCGCTTTCATCTGTCTTGACTCCCCCTCTTTCCGGGTGGAGTATGTCCGTGTTCGGGCCCCTTCCCACAGCCACCAGTATCTCCTCTACCAGCACTTCCTTGGGCCCACCGCCATCTCTATCGATAGCAACCAGTTTTTTCTTGCCTGTCGATGTCTTCTCTACCTTGCGAACTTCATGGTTGGTTATGATTGTCATATGTTTTCCCAGTTCCTTCTTGGCCAATGCCGATACCTCTGGTTCCTCCTTAGGGAGGAAGCGTGGGTTTCTGCCAATGACGGTGACCTTCGATCCCATTGCTGACAAGAAGTGCCCATACTCTGCTGCTATGTATCCTCCGCCGATGATGCCTACGCTTTCCGGAGGCCGATCTATCTTGAGGATTGTGTCGCTTGTGTGGTAGCCGACCCTCTCCAGTCCCTCGATCGGAGGAACGACTGGCCTGGATCCTGTGCACAGGAATATCATCTTTGAATGTATGGTTTGATCGCCGACTTTCAATGTGTAAGGAGCGACAAATTCAGCTACGGTTGGATAGTAATCTATGTTCTTTGAATGAGAAAGTCCGTGACGTATCATATCTATCTCCTTGTAGACAAGGGATCTCATCCTTTCCATGACTCTTTCAGGGCTAACACTTCTGAGGTCTGCTTGTATGCCGAACTCTCCTGCCTTTTTGATTGTTCTCACAAGTTCTGCTGGATATAGCAAGATCTTCGACGGTATGCATCCCCGCGTCAGACAGATCCCGCCAGGCTCGTCCTTGTCTATGACTGCTGCTTTCAGGTCCGGTTTCCTCCGGATCATGAGATCTACAATATTCATTGCAGATCCGGAGCCTATTGCAATCACATCGTATTCTTTCACTTCAAGAACGCCTCTCATTAGAGCGAGTTGCGTTCATCGAATTGAGTCGGGATGCCACTTCTTCTGGATTCGGAGGGCCTCAGCTTCTCCTCTTTCCTCCAATCTCCTAACGATCTCCTCAACTGGAGTGTGTTTAGCTATAGGCCTGTCCTCGGTCACGATTCTAAGCAGAAATTGAGCGAGCACGATCGAAGCTTCCTTCAACCCTCGAGGATCCACTTTGTCTACTGTATCTGCCGACGTATGCCCGAACCCTCTTCCCAACGCCGTGACCGCTCCCGCCAAGGGATCTGGAGGCCCTGCCGCAAAACCTACTGCTGGTATGCCTGCCATGAAGAAGGGCCAATGGTCAGACGCGGCGCCGAGCGGTGTAGGTATGTTCATCGGGTAGTTGATCTCTCTTGAGATTGCTTCGAGGTAAGGCACGAGTTCCATGGGGCCATACACGGCGA
>Ga0315309_1002157_pt1 | contig 11583 bp, 11 predicted proteins | sample TDP4_MG_FD_203080 | JGI IMG/M metagenome (GOLD analysis project Ga0315309, IMG submission 203080) | Freshwater sediment microbial communities from Lake Towuti, South Sulawesi, Indonesia - TDP4 | ecosystem: Environmental > Aquatic > Freshwater > Lake > Sediment | place: Indonesia: South Sulawesi...
ACGCACCATTCACCCGAAACGGCCGCGAGAACTCTGCCAGAATCCAACGTTGTTCCTCTTCGGAGAACAACTGCTTGAATCTCTCCGCCACCACCGAGTCGCTCCAGGCTTGCGGATGGCGAAGGTCGGCGGCGAGTTCAAAGAGGCGGGAAGTGTCGGTGGTGAACTTCGTGTACGCCGCCGCCTGGCGGATGGCCTCCCTGACGGCCTCCACCGAGCGGCTGACTTCTTGAGGATTGTTCCCGGAGACGATGAAGTGGTCGGCTTCCGCGGTGTAGCCTTCCCGCCAGCCCGCGCGGATGGCCGCCCACAGGCCCGCATGATAGAGGTGCCGGATAGAAACCCGGGTGTGTCCAGCCGCAGTGGGATCTTCGCCGTCGCGCGCGGCCAGCGCCTCGTCGGTGGTCATCTCGCGCGTGGCGGAGAGCTGGGCCGTGGAAGCCATGTTGACGTCCCTTTTCTCCAGGATAACGCGATAGGCCTCGAAGACGGCCGGTAGGCTAATCTCGGGATGCCGGTTCCCGGCGGCAATGGCCGGCAGCGATCCTTGCGGCCGTGGGAGAAACGCGGGATTTATCCGCTCAGCAAAAATGCGGATATTCTCATGGTCGCTGGAGGCAAATGGCACCACCTCGGTGACGATTTCCTTGCCGCCAGCTTGCACGCGTTCGGCCACAATCCGCTTGGGGAACAGCCTGTTGATCCGTTCGGACCCGGGGGCCAGATGCAGCAACACAGGTGTGTAACCACCCTTCACCCGCCCGTCTGCTGCGAGGTAATAGTTAGAGGGGCAGGCGGGATCCTCCTCAAGCGATCCAATATAGGGCTCAAGACTGGAAAGCCGCAGTGTGCCGAGGCCACTGGCGATGCGTTGACGTGTGCGGTCGTCCAGCGGTTTACCTTCTGCGTGCTCGAGAACCCGCTCCGCGATTGCCGCCACCTCGTCGACGGTGAAGTCCCATGCTTCTGCTGGGCTCATGAAAGCATCTCCCCTAATGGCTTCTTCCCGCTGGGCATCATACCGGAACTTTCCCGCCGCAAGCTAGCTGTCTCGGTGGGGACCACCGATTGCGTGGCAAGCCCGGGCGACACGTATGTCCCGTGCCCTGCCGTATGACTCCAGATAAGCGATCTCAGACTTGAGATTGGAGAGTGGAGAGTGGAGACCGGAGATTAGACCCACTCCAGGGCACCGCGTTTCCAGATCCAGATGTAGCCCACGATCAGGATGCCCAGAAAGACGAGCATCTCGACCAGCCCAAACAGGCCTAACACCTGATACTGGACGGCCCAGGGAAAAAGGAACACGGTCTCAACGTCGAAGATCACATACAGGATGGCAACGATGTAGAAGCGCACGGTGTACCGGCCGCGCGCATCCGATTCGGGCGTGATGCCGCACTCGTAGGGCATGACCTTCTCTGCGGAGGGCACCGGCGTCGGCCGGAAGAACTTGGCAAGCCATAACACGACGATGGGGAAAGCCGCCGCAATCGCAAAGAAGATCAGAATGGGACCGTAGAGCCTAAGCACGTGGATCTCTCCTCCGCCCGACGAGTGCTCATGATAGCAGAGGAGCCCCCTCGTCGCCCAAGACAACCCCTGCCCGCAAGGACTGCGGTCGGAACTGCGTTCCCCAACTACGCGGCGTGTTCCGTGCGGCCGCGGAGGACTTCGATGGCATGGGGCAGCAGATCCAGAATACTCCCGAGCGATTTGCAGGCGCCCCGGGGACTCCCCGGCAGGTTGACGATGAGCTTGCCCTTTCTCACTCCCACCAGCCCGCGCGCGAGCGCCGCCCGGCGCGTGGCCTTCACGCCTTCGGCGCGCATGAGCTCCGCGAGGCCCGGCACTTCCTTCTCAATCACGGCCCGCGTGGCTTCCGGGGTGACGTCGCGAGGTCCCAGGCCCGTGCCACCCGTCGTGAAGACGGCGTCGCAATCGTCCCCCTCTGTCCAGCTTTCCAGCCGTCGCCGGATTTGGTCAGGCTCGTCCGGCAGGATTTCACGGGTCACAACCACCCAGCCGCGGGCTTCCAAAAGCTCGCGCAGGGCAGGACCGGAGTGATCGACGCGCTCTCCGCTCGCTGCGGCATCGCTCAGCACGAGTATTCTGGCCCGCAGAGGATCAGCCATCGCATGATGATTGGAGGGGAGGTGTCCGCCACCGCGACCGACGAAAGACGGAGCCCGCGCTATCCGGCATCACGGCCGGCCTCGTCGAGCAGCCGCAGGCCCTGCATCATCAGCCCCTGGGTAGGCATCGTCGTGGTGTGCTCCGTGGTAGTTTTGGAGAAGTCCAGCTCCCAGTCGCCATCCGTCCAGGCCAAGACTTTGAAAACCGCTTGGTCACCACTCAGAGCGCCATACGTGGCATGTATTACCTGGCCTTCATCAAAGTACAGAAAGCACTCGTCGGTCCCGTTGCGGACAATCAAGGCGCAGGTCTTTCGTCCTTGCTCCAGCGACTGCATCCAATCGATCAAGCTCATTTCACTCAGGCGGCCGGCCACCATGCCGCCGCGCGCGCCCATCTTCTCCACGCGCGCCTGATGCAGGCGCGTGGTGATGCGGCGGGCCTTCTCGGCCAGCTCACGGACGAAGAAAGGCTTCACAAAGTACTCTTCCACCCCGTCCACTACCATGCGCAGGTGCTCGTCAATCTCCTTCTGCGAGGCCAGGAAGACAAAGGGGATGCCCTGGGTTTCTTTGCGGGCGCGGAGCTTTTCAAAGAGCGCCCGGCCGTTCATCACGGGCATGGAATAGTCGGAGATGATCAGGTCGGGCTTCAGTTCGATGGCCTTCATCAAGGCATCTGCGCCGTCGGTGGCGGTGATCAACTCACCGCACTTGTCCAGGCTGCGCATAATCAGTTTGAGCATGGTGGGATTATCGTCAACGACGAGGATCTTCAGACCCGCCTGCATCGTTCCAATCCCTTCCCCAAGGACTCAGCTCAAGCCGGTGAGGGCCGCGGCGCGTGATACGCCCCACTCCTGCCGCCGCTTTTCTCCAGAAGCCGAAGCCGGGTAATCTCGATGCCTCGCTCCAGAGCCTTGCACATGTCATAGACGGTCAAGGCAGCCACGGCCGCCGCCGTCAGCGCCTCCATCTCAACTCCCGTCGGCCCGGTCGAGCGGATCACCGAGCTTATCGACACACCATTCTTGCACAAATCCGCCCGCACATCAATGTGCGTCAAGAGCAAGGGATGGCAGAGGGGGATCAACTCCGCGGTGCGTTTGGCTGCAGCGATGCCCGCCACCCGCGCGACTTGCAGCGGATCCCCCTTGGGATTTCGCCGCAGCGCGCGCAGCGTGCGCCGAGTCATCTTGACCAGGACACTAGCCACGGCCTGCCGCACGGTCGCGGGCTTCGCCGAAACATCCACCATGCGGATGCGCCCCCCGCGGCGGTAGTGACTGAGTTTCTTCTTCACCGCGTCACCCCCGTGAGAAAGTGACGAGCACGCCTGTGAGACCCTTGGACACTTTCCAGCGCTTGCTTGTCCTTCGTCATGGTTTGACTTTGCTCACCATCCTGAGCCTATCGAAGGACTCTTCAGTCGTCACTGCCCCTTGGGCAGGACATCTACCCACTCCCCTGCCACCAGGTCTGTCTGGTCGGGGTGAACCACCAGAAAGCAATTCGCCGCCGCCACTCCCACCAGGTCCCCTGAACCTTGCCACTCGACCACCTTCACGACCGGCTCGCCCTCCCGAGTCTCCACCCGCGCGGGCACGAACATTGTCAGGCCCGGTGTCTGCCGGTGTGGTTTCCCGAGACGGGCGCGCAGGAAAACCGGAGGCTCAAATTCGGCGCCCCCCAGCATCCCAATCGCCGGACGTACGAAAAGCACGAAGGTCACGTAAGTGGATACCGGATTGCCCGGCAAGCCGAAGAAAAACCTCTTCTGGAGGCGGCCGAAGACGAGTGGCTTCCCTGGCCGCATCGCCACGCCTTGCACAAAGAACTCCCCACCCATCTCACCCAGAACCTGGCCCGCAAAATCGTATTTGCCCACCGACACCCCACCGCTGAGGAGCAGCAAATCCGATGCCAGACCTTCCTGGATCAAGCGCCGCAGAGCCTCTTTGTCGTCGCGGGCAATACCGAGCTGCTGGGGAACGCAACCGGCAGCCGCTACCTGTGCCGCCAGCATGACCGCGTTACTGTCGCGAATCTGGAACGGCCCGGGGGGCTGGTCGAAGGGAACAATCTCGTCGCCCGTGGGAAGAATGGCCACGCGCGGCTGGCGAAACACCCGAACCTGGACGCGGCCCACCGAGGCCAGAAGTCCTATCTCGCTTGCCCCCAAGCGGCGTCCGCGACGAAGTACAGTGCTTCCCCTCGCGGTCTCGCTTCCCTGGCGCACGACGTTTTCAAACGGGCCCACATCCCGCGCGACTTCAGGCCGCGAGCCCCCGCCGCGAACGTACTCAACCATCACCACCGCATCGGCTCCCGCCGGCAGTGGAGCGCCAGTCATGATTTGCACGCACTGGCCTGCGCCGACAGCGCCCGGGAAGTGCTCGCCGGCGCGCACTTCACCCAGGCATTCAAGCGTCGCCGGCACGGTGTGCAGGTCAGCAGAGCGGACGGCATAGCCGTCGCGCGTGGAGCGGTCAAAAGGCGGATAGTCGCGGTCCGCTGCGATATCTTCGGCGAGGACTCGGCCTTGAACATGGCCAAGGGGCAGGATCTCCGCGGCAGGGTTCGGACATTCCTCGTCCAGTTTCTCTTTTACGATTGCGAGAGCGCGTTCGAAGGTGACAAGCATTGCGTGCTTCGTCCGTGGTTAGTTGCCGGTTGACAGTTACCAGTTGTCAGTACTCAGGACAGGAATTGCCTTCTGACGCCCGCGTTCTCGCTCCCTCCTACCGACCCTTCACCACAGCTCTTTGAGCCAGATGGTTTGGTCACGCTGCGGGCCGGTCGAGACCGAGGCAATCTCCACCCCCACCTGGTCGGAAAGGAAGCGGAGGTAGTCCTTAGCCTTCGCCGGAAGCTGTGAATAGTCCTGCAAGCCGAAGGTCGACTGCTGCCAACCAGGCAGGACGTGGTAGCGGACTTTCAACTCTCCCACCGCTTCAACTTCAGCCGGAAACTCGGTGAGCGGCTCACCGCGGTGTTCGTATTCCACGCCCACCGGAATTTCCGCGAGATGATCCAGGATGTCGAGCTTGGTAATCACCAGGGCACTCAAGTGGTTCAGGCGAGCGCTGTAGCGCAGCGCCGGCACGTCAAACCAGCCGCAGCGGCGCGGGCGCCCCGTGACGGCGCCGTATTCGCCACCCCGTTCGCGGATCTTCTCGCCCTCCGGCCCCAGCGCCTCGGTGGGAAACGGCCCGCTGCCTACGCGCGTGGCGTAGGCCTTGGAGACACCCACCACAGCGTCAATCCGCGTCGGCCCCACACCTGTGCCAGTGCAGGCCCCGCCGGCAGCAGCATTGGAGGAGGTGACAAACGGATAGGTCCCGTGGTCAACATCCAGCATCGTTCCCTGCGCCCCTTCGAAGAGCACCCGCTGCCCGCGATCCATCGCGGTGTTGAGGTAAGCAGAAACGTTGGTGAGATACGGCAGGATGCGCTGCGCCACCTCGTAGTAGCGCTCGACCAATCCCTCTGTTTCCAGCACCGCGCCCGCAAAAAGCGCCCCGGCCAGCCGATTCTTCTCCGCCAGCACCTCGCTGCATTTCTGGCGAAACGTCTCCGGGTTGCGCAGGTCGCCCGTGCGCAGCCCGCGGCGTCCCGCCTTGTCCTCATAGGAAGGGCCAATACCTTTGGCCGTGGTTCCTATCTTGGCCCCGCCGCGCACCTGCTCCGCCGCCACTTCGTGACTCCGATGGTAGGGCAGGATCAAGTGCGCGCGGTCGCTGACGAGCAGCCGATTCCCCACGCTCACCCCGGCCTTCTCAATCATTTCGACTTCCCGGAGAAGAGATTCCGGATCAATGACCACCCCGCTGCCGATGACGGCGGTCTTATCGGGACGCACGATGCCCGCCGGGAGGAGCTGAAGGACAAACTTTCTTCCCTTCACCACCACGGTGTGGCCCGCATTCGCTCCGCCCTGGTAGCGCGCCACGATATCGAAGTGGTCGGCCAGAGCGTCGACCACCTTGCCCTTGCCTTCGTCACCCCACTGGGCACCAACGATCACGACGTTTTTCCACATACTGACTCACTCCGGGCTCAGGCCGCCGTGCTGACCGCGCTTCATTCTAACCCGAACGGGGACTTCGCTTGCAGGTTAAAGGGCAGGCATCCCTGAGGCTTCCGCGTATCATTCGTTTGCCGCAGCAAAGGCCGGGCCCACGCCTCCGGTGGCGGGCTGAGAAGGCTATAGGTGCCGCTCCAGCAGCTTGGCGATCACGTCCCTGGAAATCACCCCGCTGTGTTGCTCCTGAACTCCGCCATTCTTGAACACGAGAAGTGTGGGAATACTGCGGATTTGATAGCGGCTGGTAAGCGATTGGTTCTCGTCCACGTTCAACTTGCCAACCTTGGCGCGACCCGCATACTCCTCCGCCACCGCTTCCACGGCCGGCGCCATCATGCGGCAGGGCGCGCACCATTCCGCCCAGAAATCCACCAGCACCGGCATATCCGCCTTCAACACCTCTGCCTCAAAGTTCTGCTCAGTGAACTCCAGTGTGTGCTTCCGGGCCATGCCTCTCAGCCTCCAAAAAAGACTCCTAAGGATTAGTCGCCTCCGCAGCAGCCTTGCCCTTCGCCCTGCCCCTGGGCAGCGTCTGAAAGATCTTTGCGTACTGCTTGGCCGAACTCGGCCAGGAAAAGTCTTTGCGCATGCCGTTGTGCATCAACTGCCGCCAAGCCTTGGGCTGGCGGTAGACTTCCACCGCCTGCTGGATCGTCGCCAGCAAGGCGGCTGGGGCATACTCGCTGAACTTGAAGCCTGTGCCCTTCTTTCCGTCAAAGGTTTCAACCGTATCGTCCAGTCCGCCCGTGGCCCGGACCACGGGCACGGTGCCGTATTTCATGCTGTAGATCTGATTCAACCCACAGGGCTCATAGCGCGAAGGCATCAGGAACATGTCGGCGCCGGCCTCGATCTGGTGGGCGAGCGTATTGTCATAGGCGACTTTCACCAGGAACTTGGCCGGATATTTCGCCGCCAAGCTACGGAAGAGTTCTTCGTACTCCGGCTCGCCGGTCCCCAACGCCACAACGTAGAGGTCCATCCCTATGAGTTCTTCCGCGATGCCGGCAATCAAGTCAAACCCTTTCTGTCGCGCGAACCGCGATACAATCCCGATAACCGGGCGGTCGAGCGCCGGCTGCGCCACGCCCATTTTCTCCAGAAGCACCTGCTTGCACGTTTCTTTGCCTTTCAAATCCTCCGGCGAGTAATTGGCGGCAATCAGCTTGTCGGTGGCGGGATCCCACGGGCCATAGTCCACGCCGTTTACGATGCCCTGCAACCGATCGCTGCAGGCGCTGAGCACCCCCTCCAGTCCGCAGCCAAACTCCGGCGTCTGAATCTCCTCGGCGTACTTGCGGCTAACCGTGGTGACAAAATCCGAGAAGATAATGCCGCCCTTCAACAGATTAACCTTGCCGTAAAACTCCAGCCCTTCAATTGTGAACAGTCCCACGTGCAGGCCAATCTGGGGCAGGATGTGCGGAGGGAAATGGCCCTGATAGCCGAGATTGTGGATGGTGAAAAGGACTGAAGTCTTCTCGAAGAATCCATCCCCTGCGTAAAGGTTGCGCAGGTAGATGGGCACCAGCGCAGTCTGCCAGTCGTGACAATGAATGACATCCGGGGGAGTGGCGGAACGCTTCAGGAACTCCAGGCAGGCCAGCGAAAACGCGGCAAAGCGCAAGGCGTTATCCGGATAGTCCTGGCCGCTCGTCTGATACAGACCATCCCGGTCAAAAAACTCCGGGCAGTCCACCAGATAGGTGTGGACTCCGTCCGCTTCGCCCCCGTCCTGAATGGCGGCAAACTTGAAACCGGAAGCCAGAGGAAGGGTCAAACTCCTGGATTCGGGCAATGTCCGGCCGGGCTTGGTCATGCGGTACCGGGGCAACAAGACCTGCACCTCATGCCCGCTCGCCACCACGGCCTTGGGCAACGCGCCAACTACATCGGCCAAGCCGCCCGTCTTGGAAAACGGCACACCCTCAGAGGCTGCAAAGGTGATTCGCATTATATGACTCCGCCGAAGACTGAAGGATCACAGAACGAGTTACGTTAGAGGATGCCTCCGGCAATGTCAAGACGGAAGGGCCACCGGAGAAGGTGGCACGCGCGTCCCGCGCGTGCAGACCGACGGCCGAGACGGCCGTGCCCTGCGGCGCAGCTTGCCCTGTGGCTTCTCGACGACACAAATGGACACAAGCCCACGGCATCCGGAGCATGCTGCGGCTACCTGCTAACCGAGAGTATCTGGCGCTGTTCCTTCAGCCGTTCCTGAAGCACTCGAATGTCCACCTGGTGCACTATCCGGCCGGTGCGGACCGCGATGGCTGCCGCGGCCCCGGCGGCATGGCCGACAATCATATACTGCGGCTCCATTCGGAACGATGCATAAGCGACATGCGAGGCCGATATGGCGGAGGTCACCAGGAGGTTCTCGCACTCCTGCTGCTGCGGCAGCAGCGAGCGGTACGGGATTTCATACGGCTCCACCGGCATGCTGACGTATCCTTCCATCACCACCTCCTCGCCGACTTCGGGGAAGCGAAAGACCTTCAGCGCCACCCACTGCACCTCGCGGATGTCGATGTTGTAGCCTCCCATGCCGATGGAGTCGTACTTGCTTCGTCTTGTCTGCAAGTCATGCTGCGTCAGCACGTACTCGCCCAACATGCGGCGTGCCTCGCGGACGTACAACTGGTGCGGCCAGTGTCCGGTATCGATGAACTCGTCCTTCGGCAGGCCCCACGAGCTCACGTCGGCCCGCAGCCGCTCCGGCACGCTTGGATCGTTCGCCAGGAAGTACAGCAACCCGTGTGCCCAGTTCAGGTGTTCGCGCCAGATTTCCTGCCGGCGCTCGTAGCTTGCGTCCGGGTAGTCCAGGTTGCCGCCGACTAGGTTGGTAGACAGGACGCTCGCGTTCACGTCTGACTTCTGGTTGGGGATCGGAGAGGAGCCGAGAAAGTCGCCGAGGCGTACAGAATCGCCGAGCGCCTTGACATAGTTGCGTACCAGCGTGTACCGCTTCGCGTCGTAGTCAGCGGGGCGAGGGATCGGGATGCGGTTGCTGGGGTCCGTCGTCAGGCACAAGCGGAAGCAATAGGCCTGGAGCTTGCGATCTCCCTGGCCGACCTCGGCCAAATCTTCTTCGCGTACGAGGTAGGGCAGCAGCTTTCCGTCGTCGTCATAGGGCGAAAGCGGAACGCGAAACTGGTGGGGCCCTGGGCGAAATTCCTGCCGGCCGGCCAGCGATTCACCATAGAGCGAGCGGTTCTCGCGTCCGTAGGTGTAGGACACCCCAGCCGCCTTCAGCAAATCGCCTTCGTACGAGCTGTCAATGAAGACACTGGCGGCGAATTCGGCCTGCTTTGTCTTGAGCGCGGCAAGCCGTGTCTTCTCCTTGACGACGCCATCGAGACGGTGGCCGTAGAACACCTCGACGCCGGCCTCGGCCAGCCAGTCGCGCAAAATCTTCTCGGCGATCTTCGGCTCGAAGGTCCAGGCAATCGGCTGGCCGTAGGCGCGACCGGCCCGTTCAAAGAACTCCCGGGAGAAGCCGCCGATCACGTGTTCCTGGCGGTCCATGTCCGTGCGGCCCAGACCGCCGGAGATCATGCCGCCGACGTGCTGGCCCGGCTCCACCAGTACGACCTTCGCGCCTCCTTTCGCCGCCGCGATGGCGGCAACCGCGCCGCCTGCCGTGGCGCCGTAAACCACTACGTCAAACTGCAAGCTCGCACCGGTGCAAGCGGGGACGAGCAAAAGCGGAAAAAGGAAACGAAGCAGAAACCGGCACATCATGTGGCTTCTCCAAATCAGGTTTAAGCAGTGGGCGGAATTCCTCCCGAGTTGAGGTCGGTGTTTGGCCAAGCCCTCAAGCTCAAGCGAAGGAGCTTCCACCGTGAATCGAGTACGCAGCATCTCCTCGCAACTACTCCAGTTGTTTCCGCGCCTGGAGTCCGAGCACCTGATGCGTCAGCCCCGCGCCGAACGGCACGCCCGTCCCGCGCGTGAAGATACACGCCCGAGACGGCAGTTCCACACCGGGCGGGTTGCGCCGTCGGTTCTTCATGACCCGCGCGAGCAAGCACTGGTAGTCACGGCGCGACGTTTGTGCCGTGGGCCTTGGTGCGTTCCAATCGAGGACCCACAGCATCAAGAGCCTGGCGTGGTTACCACTCTTTGCAGGCGTGAAATACAGCAAGTATAGCGCCATTTTCGGCATTTTAAGCGAAACCCCTAGCCTTGACTGCTGGGACCCTTTCAGCTCGCCAATTAAACCCGCAAGGCGAGTTGACCTCCGCACGGGTTGCAGCGATGGGAGAACGGGCATATCATGTGACGCAGGTCGTGATCGCGAGTCTCAACCGTCAGTAGGAGCGCCTGTGAAGGCGAAGGAGGTTGGCCGTGGCAAAGATTAACTGGACACGTGTGCTTATCGGGGGATTGATAGCAGGCGTCGTGGCCAACGTGCTTTGGTTTGCAGCTTGGGGGCTTTTCATTCGGCCCAGTTTGAGTGCTGCGCTTGAAGCATTGGGGCGGCCACTACAGGAGACTATTAGTGCCACCGTTGTTCTGGTCGTGGTCAGCTTCATCCTGATGATTCTGGTCATCTGGCTCTATGCAGCCATCCGCCCGCGATACGGCGCGGGCCCCAGGACTGCTTTGGTGGCGGGCGTTGCTGCCGGGCTCTTGGTAGGGGTTTGGCCAAATATCGGATGGGGTCTGACGTTAAGGCTGATTCCGGCAAGGGTCTGGGCGGCGGATGCTATAGTAAGCCTGGTGGTCATTGTCATAGCGACTCTGCTCGGGGCCTGGGTCTATAAGGAGCAGGCGGCTTAGCGTCTCCTCGCAGGCCGATTCTGTGCAACTGCGAGCAGATAGCGCGGACTTGTTCTCTAAGTCCGCGGCTTGTGCACACTGAAACAGCCAACTGCCGCAGAGTTCAAGAACAACTCTGCGCGACGGCGCTTTGGCAGCCACAGCACGGCTTTCTTGCCGTGGCCACGCTCCTTAATTGGTCAGTGTTTGGCAACGCCGGGCACCGCCAGGTCGGAGTTGAACATGCTCAGCGGGTAGCGCAACTCCCGCCTTCTGGAGTTGCGGCCTTTCTGGAGGCTGTGCGGCGGAGAAGCCGCAAGTCCACAGAGCGGGACCTGCGCTACAATTTCGCGGTGGCCCAGACGCGCCGACCCAAACTCGGCCAGCACTTCCTCGCCAGCTCCAGCTATCGCCAGCGGATAGCCCAGGCACTTAACCTCCACCCCGATGACCTGGTCATCGAAATCGGCGCGGGGCGCGGCGCCATGACCGAGCTTCTCGCCGAACGCGCGCGGCACGTCGTCGCCGTAGAGCTTGACGCCGCATTAGCCGCGAAGCTCGAAGAAAAGTTCAAAGCGAAACCACGGATTGAAGTCC
>Ga0315309_1002158_pt1 | contig 11580 bp, 9 predicted proteins | sample TDP4_MG_FD_203080 | JGI IMG/M metagenome (GOLD analysis project Ga0315309, IMG submission 203080) | Freshwater sediment microbial communities from Lake Towuti, South Sulawesi, Indonesia - TDP4 | ecosystem: Environmental > Aquatic > Freshwater > Lake > Sediment | place: Indonesia: South Sulawesi...
AGTTCCGTGAGGCCCACATTCGGCAAGGTTAGAACTTATCTTTTTGAAACATACTTGGAGAACAGCTCTGGTTTAGCTAAGGAGAAAGTTGAAACCTACTTCTACCTTGAGCTAGCATTGAAGGTCTCCGATGGCGTCAAGCTTGCTGAGTTTTGGCCTAGGAAATACAAGCGTAGAATCAGTGACCTGAAGGTCGGCGATTTACTACCTCATTGGATGAAGCTTGCGAAGGACACACTTCACGCTAAAATGGCTCCTGCAGGGCAGTTGTCTGTAATAATGAACCCTGAGTCCCTTTGTGATGCAATAGTGCCAACAGTTGGCTTCCACGCCGCAGGAGAACAGAAGTTGAAGAATCAGACTGTCTTCAAAAAAGGAAACGTTGTGGCTTCAGAGGAACTTTCGATAACCGATGATGGGCTCCTAGACTATGCGTTAATGTCCGCGCCCTTTGACGACGAAGGAAATCCACAGCAGCGAACCTCAATAATAAACAAGGGAGTCTTCGAGGACTTCGTCTATGACCAGAAGCACGCTCTAATGCTCAATGAGAAATCCACTGGGAATGGAATCAGAACGGCACCATCCGCGAATCAAGTGAATAAACACACTTTTCCCGTTGTCAACAACCCGACAAACATCTCGATAAAGTCAGGGAACTTGAGCTTCGACGAACTTGTAAGCGAAGTTAAGGATGGCATCTTAATCGAGCAGTTCAGCTGGCTTTATCCTGATCCATTCTCCTCGGGATTCAGCACAGAGATCAGAAACGCCTATCTAATCAAAAATGGAGAAATAGAAAAGCCGCTGAAAGGCGGACTAGTTGCTGGCAAGGTTTTCGACCTCATGAAGAACATATCTGGAATTTCAAACTCGGCAAGAATAGAGTCGGGTGCAACAGCATTCTCGGTCGTCGCGCCCTACATAAGGTTCGAGAACGTTACCGTGGCAGGTAAGTAAATACGCAAAACCCAATGATAAGATTAAGAGTCAACTTGTTTAGCCAGCTTAATGTCCGAAACCATTGCCAGTAATGATAGTAAGAGGCACCAGAATAGGAGACGTGTCGTTTCCCCATGAAAGAGAAGTTGATCATGCTTCCTGGACCCACTCAGGTTCCAGAACAGATACTCAAGGCTATGTCCAAGCCTGTGATTAACCACAGGGGCTCAGCATTTGAACAACTCTATTCAGAGATAGCTGAAGGGCTAAAGTATTTCTTTCAGACCCAAGAAAACGATGTCTATCCACTAACTGCTTCGGGAACGGGCGCTGTCGAGTGTGCAGTGCTGAATGTTATCGAGAAAGGAGACAAGGCTATCGTCCCAACAAATGGGGAATTCAGCGAGCGACTAGCCGAGGCTATTGAGAAAGTGGGGGCGAAGGTAGTAAGCCCCAAATTCGATCTTGGCACAGCAATTGATCCAAGGATGGTTGAAAAAACTCTAAACTCGAACAAAGATGCCAGAATACTGGCCTTCGTCTACAATGAAACCGCTTGTGGCGTCAGAAACCCAGCAGAAGAGTTAGTTAGAATTGCCAAGAATCATGGGGCATTGGCTATATGCGACGCCATCTCGAACTTGGGCGGCGATAACCTGCCTATGGACAAGTGGAATGTCGATGTCGTCATCACGGGCTCGCAGAAGTGTCTTGCGTGCCCTCCAGGGTTGGCATTCGTCTCTCTTGGTGATGAAGCTTGGAAGAAGGTTGAAAGAAGAAAAGGCGAGAAGCAAACGCTATACTTCGATCTCTTAAAGATCAGAGAATTCCACAAAAAGAATCAGACCCCATTCACCCCTGCAGTTCCTTTGCTTTATGCCCTACAAGATGGACTGAAGATGCTAAAAGAGGAAGGAATCGAGAAAAGAATAAGAAGACACGCTGACTGTGCAAGGGTATTGAGAGAAGGCTTGAAGACGCTTGGGCTGAAGCCATTTCCTAAGGACGAGAAGTATGCTTCTAACACGGTGACAGCCTCGTGGGGGCCACAAGGGGTGCCACCCGCAGATTTAGTCAAGAGGTTGCTTGAGGATACAGGGATCGTAATAGCTGGCGGAATGGGCGAAACCAAAGGGAAAATAATCAGAATCGGAACGATGGGAATGGTGACCCAGAAGGAAGTGTCTCTTACACTAGACGGAATTAAGTCAGTCCTAGCCAAGCTAGTAGCCAAAGCACAGAAAACATAGTGGACAGGGCCACTAAGCTTCCTGGTCGAAAGCCCATCTAAGGAAGAAACCCTTTTCCTAGCCGAATAAACGATCTTGAATGGATGGGTTGGAGGTGAGAAGGGAGTGGAGAAGAAGGGCGTTTGCCCTCGTTGTGGAACTCAAGGCGCGGACGTTGGACCAGCTATTATTAACGTTGGAAAAACGAGAGGAATTAAGCTCTCTGCATATAACTGTCCAAAATGCAACCTAGTCTATTTTGAGAGGCTCACAGAGTACTAATCAGACTACTAGTCAAGAGGGGCTAGGAGAACGACTAGCGCCGAGAAAGAGCTCTCTTGCTTCAACCAATTGGAGGCCGAGAACCTCAATTCCATTTACATCTAAGGTTCCCTTCTTTGCCTTAGCTGCGAGTGCTAGATATCTAACCCTCGCCGGGTTCATGCCCATAATATTGCAACAAACTGCATCAACTGCAACTACGTCTCTCCCAGCTATTATCAAGCGTGAGTTCACCGGCTTATAATCCGGGTATGATCCTACATATGCTGTGGTGGCATCCACTATCGTGAGACTTGGCTTGAAGATCTTCAGCAACTCAATCAAGACCTCGTCGAGATCCCTATGATAGTGCGGCTTCATCTTGTCTGGTATGAGTCCAAATAGATTCTTCAGTCCAATGCTTATTGCCCCAGTCTTGGGATCGCCTTTCATCACCGGCAAATTCAACAGGATATCTGTATTAAGTAGGAACTTTGAGAACCTCTGACCTTTCAGTAGCCTAAGGCGACCTCTCTTAACTTGAGACAAACTGGAACTAAGATCCACTAACCCAACTCTATTTATCCGGTTGTATCCAGTTCTTACTAGAGCCTCCATCCCTGTTCTCAAGGGATTGTCGCTTTCAGCAAATGAGATATCCTTGGTGTTATGAAACAACGATGTCACTGCTTTGGCAACCCTAATATCTGTATATGGGGGACGGCTTGGGTCAAAGATCCCAGGCTTAATGATAACTTGGAAACCGGCACAGTCTAGATCAGCCACTCCCCCAATCAGTCTGACAGCTGTGAGAATTGTACGTTCAGGGTTCTCGAATTTCGTGATGGAAACCTTGGCTTTCTCCATGTCCTCTCTTCCTTGACAAATCAATTAATCCGAGGAGACAATATGACCCGTACATGTATTTACGCTTTAACAGGTTTCTATTTTATTCCTTGCGCTAAGAGCTTCTAGTAACCTCATATGTTCTTAGGGTTTCAAGACCAAGTTCATCTAGGATCGGCTTAATGAACTCCCTATGTTCTGCTCGCAGCCCTTTCCAATCCAAGAGAACTAGTTCAACTTTCTCGAGGGTTCGCTCAATTGCCTTTTGTACCATTTCTTTTCTCAAGCTTTGGAAAACATAGGTTGGTATGATGTGCCCAACGGCTATTTCAGACGCTGGCGAAAAATCCACTTTTGTGAAATTTGGCGCATAATGGGGTCCACCAATCCCTAGTGCTGTCTTTACCAGCTTTACGCCGTGGGCGACCTTATACACTGCTTTGGCTACTGCTCTTGCTGCCACTTCATCTGCCCAATGTTCCTTGTCACTTCCCAGCTCAACGAAGAGAAGCGGAGTAGACATTGAGGTGGGGCCGTGATGTGTGCATTCCATTGCAACCTCGTAGTTCTCAAGACCAAGTTCCTTCTTTTGCTTGGCAAGTTCCCATAAAGCTTCCTTCATGGCGGATGCTGGAGCCACAGCCAACTCATAGGGCTTCCCGCCAAGTTCAGCCTCTCCAGTCCAGTTGCCAGTGCAGTGGACAAGTAAAGCTGGTTTCCCAGCTGCAGAACGGTGCCGACTGGCAAAAATGAGTAGATCAGTTTTCAAAGCTTCTTCAATGTGGTCGGAGTCCACGAGTTCTCTCTTGGAGGAAATGAGAGGAATTCCATCAGATGTGTAGATCGGGTTGCCATCGAACTCGGCTTTGCCTAGTTGCTTTTTGAATCCGAACAGCTTAGTTAGTTGGCTACGAATATTCATGCTTGCTAGATCCATATCTGAAGTAACAATTGTGGGCAATATATGTGGACCCTCTTTTGCAGCTGTGCGACCTGCATATTCTCTATACCGAAATCGATGGCTCCAACTGTCAGATTGTTGAATGGAACCAGATCTTAGTACCAACGTATTTAAGCGTACTCCGCTTACTCAAAATATGAGCACCAAGTTCCAAAGATAAATTGTTTAAGGCTGTATGCGATCGTGATCTAATTGTCCTGTAGTTGGATTTGACGATTTATCTTGTTGTTGTAAATAGCTTCTTGGTTAAGGGGATGAATTGCTGAATTTGAGCAAGCGGGCGATCGTGGGTATACTGAAAAGCAACCCCCATGAACATACCCTATTCATGCTACAACTTAGGGAACTCGAAGCCCTAACAAGAGCATTGGGGTACGAGATTGTCGAGAGGTTCCACCAAACTAATTGTAGAACTAAGGCGAATTATCTGATTGGGTCAGGCAAGGTTGATGAGCTGGCTGAGGTTGTTCGCGAAAAGGAAGTTGACCTAGTGGTTTTGCACAATAAGTTGACTTCCAAGCAGAAACTAAATCTCTCGCTTGCCTTTGACTGCGAAGTAATAGACCGCTATGAACTCACATTGAGGATATTCGAGGAGATGGCTAACGACCCGATCTCTAAACTTCAGATCGAACTTGCAAGAACACGTAAACTCTACCCCTTCTACCAGCTCCAAGCTGCCGCAAAGTACTCTGGATTAGATAGACAGCCTCGATGGGCTGGAACGGGAGAATTCGCTTTTCACAGTAAATTGAAGGGAATACAGAAAAGAATACGCAAACTGAGGCGACAGATAGCGGCGCTTGCTAGCGAGAAGACCAGGCAGATACAGGAGCGCCGCAAACTCGGGTCCCAGCTTGTCTGTATAGCTGGATACTACAACGCTGGGAAGACCAGCCTCTTTAACTTACTCACAGGCGAGAAGAAACTTGTCGGTGATCGTCCCTTCAAGACGCTGTCAAGCAAATATCAGAGACTTCGATCAAATGATGGCGAGAGTCCGCTACTCATTGATACGATTGGGTTCGTGGTTGGACTTGACCCTGCGCTCATAGAATCATTCGAACTAAACTTGATGGACATGAACGAAGCGGATTTACTCCTCTTTATGATAGGTGTCGACGATGAGCCAGACTACCTTTTCCACAAGCTAAAGTTCGGAATACATCTCCTTCAAGACATAGGAGTTGACAGCAGTAGGACACTGATAGTCCTAAATAAAGTCGACTTGCTCGACGATCTATCACTTGGCAAGATTGTCTCAAAATTGAAGTCTCTCCTAGATCAGTACGACTGGGCATGCATCTCCGCGAAGAACCACGATGGCGTGGATGAACTCGTCCGTAAATGTCTCGCTAAGCTGAAAACCCTTCCGCCCAAGAAGAGAGTCCCAACAACCACAACTGAGATCGTCAATGCGGTACCAATCGAAGCGTCCACGCTAAGTGCAGAACTTGCTGACTGTCCTGCGAGTCCCGGCATCAATCCTGCTGGAAAACTAACTATTGATAGTGCTCATAACTGTGCGGAAGAAGAAGACAAGAGTGAAGAGGAGGAGCTCGACAAGCCTCCTTTCCAATAGCTTAGTGAGAAGATCAACCACACACATGCTTTTATTCCCTTGCCTTGTTCTCCTCGTGACTCCAATGTCAACTCAGAGATGATGACTTGCCATGAGTGCGGAAGAGGACTCGCAACGAGTGGAGAGAATAAGGGTATCACTAGGAACAGCCGGACTTTTGGGCCTTCTAAGACTTCACTCCGATGCCGAGCCAACTACCGCTTACCTAATGACCTATACCCCCAAAAGCTGCAGTGCAAACTGCGCTTTCTGTCCTCAGGCAAGGGAAAGTTCCTCAAGCAAAGAACTCTTGTCAAGAGTCATTTGGCCAGATTTTCCTCTCAACGTTGTCGTCGAAAGACTCAGATCCAAAGTTGAAGAAGGAAGACTGCGCAGAATCTGTATTCAAGCGTTAAATTATTCAGGCTTCACAAAAGATGCCTCAATGATCGCCTCCACCATATTATCAAAGGTCATAGTTCCAATCTCCATGTCATGTCCACCCATGACGAGAAGAGAAATGGAACACCTGAAGCGAATTGGTGTGGAACGGATTGGACTGCCACTAGACGGTGCGACTGCAGAGGTGTTTGACAGAATCAAGGGAAGCGCGGTCAAAGGACCGTATCGCTGGGAATCACATTTTAAGGCGCTGAAAGACGCCTTGGATCTCTTTGGCGCAAAAAGGGTCAGTACTCACATCATAATTGGACTAGGCGAGACTGAAAGAGACGTCGCTGAGATAATCCAAGAATTGCACGGCATGGGCGTAAACCCGAGTCTATTCGCTTTCACCCCTATTAGGGGAACTAGGCTCGAAAACTCGAGGCGCCCCGGAATTGGGCATTATAGAAGAGTCCAGCTTGCAAGGCACCTCATAATGCAGGGAGTCTCCTCCATCAATTCAATGAAGTTTACTCGCGAAGGAAGAATCATAGATTTTGGGGTTGGCTCAAATATCGTGGATCATCTTATATCACTTGGTGACCCATTTGTGACAGGCGGGTGCCCTGACTGCAATAGACCTTTCTACACCGAAAACCCAAGAGGACCCATTTATAATTACCCAAGACCCCTGACTGACGATGACAAGAGAAAGGTCGCTGACGAACTACAAGGATGAAAAACGCTGCTACTGAGGTGTTTTAAACGATTTCTTCGTTAACCGAATTCTTGAGCAGAGCACCATTAGACAATGAGATTGATGAGTTACTACGCCTAGAAGACGAAAAGGTACCGGAGCTTATCGAGACTTCCAAGTCAGTTACCGAGAAGTATTGGGGTAAAGAGGTTCAATGTTACTACCCGGGCAGACTCTTTCCGTCCATCTCAATAACGGGAAAAGAGTGCTCCTTAAAATGTCAGCACTGCAATCACCACTACCTCGAAACAATGATCCCTGCTGAAACACCAAGCAAACTGACAGAGATCGCCATGAAGCTCAGCAAAGATGGCGCTCTCGGTTGCCTAATTAGCGGCGGCTTCACATCGGAAGCTTACCTACCAATCAAGGAGTTCCTGCCAGCGTTACGTGAAATAAAGCAAAAGACGAAACTACTAGTCAACATTCATACAGGGCTCGTATCTGAAGACATTCCCAGGAAGTTGGCCTCGATTGGCATCGACGCTGTATCAATTGACATAATCGGAAGCAATGAGACTATCCAAAGCGTACTCGGAATCAGCAGGGTCTACGAAGACTATGCTATCAACTTGAAGTTGCTAAAAGCTGCAGGCGTGAAGAATGTAACCCCCCACATTTGCGTAGGACTCCATCATGGGAAACTCAAGGGCGAAGGCGAAGCCCTGAAGATAATTAGAGACAACGCTCCTGAAATAGTAACATTCATAGCCTTCAACCCCACTAAAGGAACATCTATGCAGGACGTTCAACCCCCGACACCTAGAACTATCGCCAAGGTAATCGCTGTGGCCAGACTGATGTTGCCAAGAACAAGAATATCCCTTGGCTGCATGAGACCGGTCGGCGCAATCAGAGGCGAAATAGACTACCTAGCCATCTTGGCGGGAGCAAATAGAATAGTGGTTCCATCTCCGGCAAGCTTGCGAAGGCTCGAACAAGAACACCGTTTCGTACCACATCAAACATGTTGCGTCATGTAGTTCGCACAGACGCTTACAGTTCTGCTTACTTATGTCCCAGTTATGCGTTCTTCTTAGTACTGGTTTTCTCTCTGGTCGTGCCTCGTTTCTTGCTATAGTTTTCCATCACGGCATCAAGTATGCGTCTAGCGACATCCCTCTTTGTGGATAGGTTAACATGCACGACGCGTTTCTCTGGGTTGACTATATATACTTCATTAGTGTCGGCCGAGAATCCGACCCCCTGCTTCGAGACATCGTTGGCAACTACCAGATCCAAGGACGCCTCCTGAATCCGATCGTAAGCTCTGTCGACTAATTCTGACTCTGAAACATCATACTCTGCTTTAAAGCCCACGACGAAAGTGTCGGGGCTATTCTCCTTAACAGCCTGAATTATCCTCGGGACAGGCTTCAACGGGACTAATAGTTCCTTTTGCCCATGTGGGATCTTTGAGGTTACCTTTTCAACTGGCGTGTAATCGGCGACCGCTGCCGTGCCAACAAAAAGATGGTAGTGACATCGTTTCAACTCGTTCAAAACTGTGCTCATCATGTCCTCAGCGTTTACTACAGGAATGGATTTCACGTCAATTGGAGGCTCGGAAGTCATACCAACGCCATACACCAGTGTGACCTCTGCGCCGCGGGCAGTTGCCTCCTCCGCCATACTGATCCCCATCTTTCCAGAGCTCGGCGTACTGATGAAGCGAATGGCATCAATATATTCCCTCGTGGGGCCAGCGGTTACTAGAACGTGCAGTCCCGCCATGTCTTTTGGCTTGGTCAGAACATCAATTACCTTGTTCACGATAGTGTCTGTGCGCGCAATCTTTGCTTTGCCTTCCTCCATTCTCGGCCCAACAAATATGATTCCGTGGGATTTCAATTTCTCAATGTTCTCGAGAACAATTGGGTGCCGGTAAAGTGTCTCGTGCATGGCGGGAACCATCAAGATCGGGAGACCGCCACCAAAGGCTGTACTAACGACAGTTGTCACAGGGGTGTCATCAATCCCGATCGCAACCTTACTGATGGTGTTCGCAGTGGCGGGCGCCACTAATACTAGGTCCGCATGTCCCGGCGAGTCTCCACCTAATGAAATGTGTTCAACCTGACCAGTAAGATGCGTGATGACCTTGTTGCCGGTGGCCCACTCAATGAGGTACGGATGCACAATACTGGTAGCTGCGGCGGACATAACAGCGTAAACCTCCGCCCCATGCCTCATCAACTCTCTCGCGATTATGGGGCACTCAACTGCCGCAACGCTCCCAGTGATGCAGAGGACAATGTTCTTACCGCTGAGAACGTTGCTTGTTGTACCCTTGATAACCTTTGAAGAATGTTCCTGGAAGGGAGACGACCATGAGGACATCCTTAAATTCACTTCCCGTGTGTACATCAAGAGAGTTGCTCTGAACAATATAATATATACTTGAACTACAAGTCTTATTTATAATGTTTCATACCCGGAATCAAGGGTCATAGCACAAGATCACAAATGCGTGTTTCAATTTGGTGAGGAGACTAACTTATCAAGAACATCGTTTGCCACTAGGTCCATTGATAGATTGCAGGATGTGAACAAGCCATTGTCGTATGCTGTGAAGTTGATCGATGTGGATGAACGAGACAGACTAATAAGTAAGTATCAGGAGCGAGTCCTCTTCGAGAACAAGGCGGACATCTATGGTTGCTGCATAAAGCTACTTACGGACAGTGAAGACACAAAGGAGAGATGGGAGGACAATTTTTACTTTATGAGTCAATCCATACGATCCCATGGGCGGCTATACGTCTTTGATGATCCGAGCTTAGACGGGATGCATGTCTACTATGATGCCTTTACCAAGACGCTATTTTTGTTCAATTGCGATTACTATGGTTGGGCAAAGTCATTGGCATTAGCCGTTGCAGGCGACATATTGGAGGATGAACATCAAATATACCATGTTCATGGAGCGGCTGTTGACGTCAACGGAATTGGGGTGTCCATAATAGCGCCACCGAATACAGGGAAGAGCACTCACTCATACGGTTTGCTTAGAAGACCCGACTCGAGACTCATAAGTGATGACTGGTATTTTGTCCGCCTGATGGGCGACGATGCAGTAGCCTTTGGAAGTGAGAAGAATTTCTACATCCGTATTGATATTGGGGAAATATGGTCTGAATACAAGCAACTTGTCGAGAAGGCTCATTTTGACAGTAAGAACCGCGCCGTGGTAAACCTCAGATGGGTGGTTGGAAAAGGACGAGTAAGAACAGAGACAACCATGAAAAAAGTGATTCTACTCGAAAGAGACCCGAAGGATCCGACCACAGTTGTCAAAATGGCTGGTGATGAAGCATTAGATTATCTCATCGACCATGACTTCTGTAACCCACATCAGCTTGTAAGAGACGAAAGAAAACTCAAACTGAGGAGAGATTTCTTCAGGCAATACCTGAACAAAGTGACTACGTATTTGGTGAATACCGTCAAACCTCCCCTAGAAACACATAGGAAGATACAGGAAATCGTTAGCACGACTGCCTGATCAAATGGATTGATTGAAGAACCCTTCTGATAAGGAGCGTATTCATCGGTGGGAGAAAACCAACCCGAGATTGACGAGAAGGTTAAAGACATTGACGCTAAAATAAAGGCATTGGAAGAGAAACTGAACTCGGGACAAATAACCAGCGAGGACTATATTCCGCAACTACTTGCACTTTTCTACGAGATCGAAGGATTGTCTCCAAGATCCAGACTCTACCGAAAGAGAAAGCTCAACATAAAAGCCGCAATAGCGGGAGGTCTTATCGGCTGGCTCGTTTTCTTCGTTGCTCTAGTGTTCTTTGCTCCACTGGAGTTCTCACTCAGAGCCGACAGCCTGTCCCCAACAGGTCTGGGACCGTATCAAACGGTACTGAATCTAATTAGCTATTCGAACATGCAATCCATACAATCGAATGGGCCTTTCTTCGTTTTCCTGTACTACCTAATTGCCTCGGTATGCACATTCCCAGACTTGTTCACCGTGGCTTTCCCAGTAGTAGGTGGGCTGGTAGCTGGGGCAGTTGCGCAATACTTCTATGGCAGAAGATCTGGCGAATTCATGATTATTGGGCGGAGGAAGTTTCATTATGTAAGGCTTGACGAGGGCTTCATAGCGGGCGGTCTTATCACAGCAGTTTTGACGCTAGCAATCCTTGTAATCTCTGCGCTAGTGTATGGGCAGTGGCTCTTGGACCAAGGGTTGACCGTTGACGAGACAACTCTGCCTTGGGGTTACCTGTTCCGCGTTTTCTTCCCGACTCTCTTCACATATCACATAGCTGCCGGTGGCGCAGCTGGAGCGCTCGGAGAAGTAATCACGTCACGCAGAACATCGGCATGAAACACTTGCCGGAGGGACACTGAACAAGTAGTAGCCACCAAGGAATGTATGTTAGGTCTACCAATAAAAGAAGTTATACACTTCTTGCAGTTGAGGAGGGGGGAGGGGGATTAATGGCAGACCTGTCCACTTCCTGGTGACCAAATCCTAGTGGACATGGCTCACTACATATATTTTTCGTTTTACCTGACGCTACAACTCAGTGATATTACTGACTGCTTCTCTTGGTGCCAGCTCATCTTTGTTGAATGGTCGATCAGGAACGATCTTCGGTAAGGTCGAATCGGGGCA
>Ga0315309_1002161_pt1 | contig 11569 bp, 13 predicted proteins | sample TDP4_MG_FD_203080 | JGI IMG/M metagenome (GOLD analysis project Ga0315309, IMG submission 203080) | Freshwater sediment microbial communities from Lake Towuti, South Sulawesi, Indonesia - TDP4 | ecosystem: Environmental > Aquatic > Freshwater > Lake > Sediment | place: Indonesia: South Sulawesi...
GCGGCATGGCTCTACGTTTCGCTCGTATAACGCGCATCCGTGATGAAAAGTCGCCTGAAGAAGCTGACACAATACAAGAAGTCGAAAGAATATACGAGAAACAGTTTGAGAAAAAAGCTAAATATTAGGTTTCAATGTTGATTGGTATGTGTGAAGTCTGCGCGGTTTGATAACATGTCAGTTTCCAAGAATGTTTCTGATTTGGCAAGCGCATTGGTTCGTTCGGGAGCTCTGAAATTCGGTTCGTTCAAGCTCAAATCAGGAATCATAAGTCCCTACTATGTAGATATGTCGTGGTTGCTGTCGTCTCCGAAGAGCTTTAAAAGCGTAGTCGACATCGTGGTTGAGAAAACCCAGAGTATCATGTCATCGATCAGGGTAGATAAGCTAGCCTCCATCGAGTTGAAGGGAGCGCTACTTCTTCCAAGCATATCCTGCGGGTTAAATGTGCCTTGTCTCGTGGTCAGAAAGGAGTCGAAGGAATACGGCTTAACCGGCAGAATCGCCGGTGGAGATGTCGAACCTGGCGATCAGATACTGTTCTTTGACGATGTGGTTACGGATGCAAGTTCGAAGATTGAAAGCATAAAGCCAATCGAGAGTCTGGGCGGAAAGGTGTGCGCTGTTCTTGTTGTTGTAGACAGAGAACAAGGCGGAAAGGAGAAACTCGAAAAGATGGGTTACAAGCTCTACTCCGCAGCGACCATTTCAGAGATCGTTAGAAGCCTCTCAGCCTCTCAACATATACCAGAAGAACAGGCTGAAAGCATTCTTAGATACGTGAGCGAATACTCTAGGCCATAAGAGACGAGGAAAAAGATTTATCTGATAGGTTTCCGTTCTAACTAGGTTTTAAAAACGGGGATGAGCTTGATTGACCGAGGCGTCTGCGCCTTTTTCCGCACGGCTAGGCGGCGTAACCGGCATATCTCCCTATAAAGAGAGAATTGAGCGTAGGCTGAGCGACTTATCCGATTATTTTCAGGATGGGAAACTTGTCAAAGAGATTTTGTCTAGGGGTGAAGATCCCAAGATCTACGAAATCTACGAGATCCCTCAACCAGCAGCCAATGGATCTTTGAATGTTGGGTGCACGATCATACATCCCGGTAAGATTGGAAGCGAATACTACTTTACGAAGGGACATTTCCACCAAAAGGAGTCGACTAGTGAGGTTTACGTAGGACTCGAAGGAGAGGGCCTAATACTGATTCAGAATCGAAGCGGAGAAGTTGCAAGCGTGGCTATTAAGCCCGATCTCCTCGTCTATATCCCCCCAAACACGGCGCACAGAACCGTGAATACCGGCGCGGACACGCTTGTCTTCTTCGCCGTGTATCCTTCGGACTCGGGCCACGACTACGGAAGCATAGAGAGGAAAGGATTTGCGAAGATTGTTGTTGAAAGAGATGGGAAACCGGTGGTGAAAGATAACCCGAAGTATTCTGAAAGCTAACGGGAAGGATTGTCAAGTGGTCAGTCATCCTGAAGGCTTTTAAGACTGGGAAACTGCACGCAAGCCTTTGGATATATGACCTCTTCTATGCGGCTTTGAGAGTAGATGCAACTCTGCACTTCAACCGTTTGCCGTCTGCGACAGACGAGAACTAGGTCAGAAAAGTTATTGCTTAAATATATTCATGCCCTAACATCTACTTGATCAGATTGGAGATGAAAGATGACAGAGGAGATTGTTTCGAGAAAGAAGTACGAATCTATTGAGGACGTACCTGGAATTGGACCCTCAACCGCAAAGAAACTGCGTGAACTAGGTTTACAAACGGTTGAGTCTTTAGCTATGGCAACCGTTAGAGAACTCGAGCAGGCCGGAATAGGAGAAAAGAAGGCATTGGAAATAATCGAAGCTACGAGATCATCGATCTCTTTGTCCTTCATGAGGGCTGACGAGCTGCTGAAGATGCATCAGAACGTCGTACGTTTGACAACTGGAAGCAAAAAGCTCGATGAACTCTTAGGTAGAGGAATTGAAACCCAGACAATAACAGAATTCTACGGAGAATATGGTTCTGGAAAGAGCCAGGTGGCTCATCAGTTGTGCGTCAACGTGCAACTGCCCGTTGAAAGAGGCGGATCAAATGGTGGTGCCCTCTATATTGATACGGAAAACACTTTCAGAACCGAACGCATAGTGCAGATGGCGAGACATTTGGGGATGGACCCCGACGAAGTTGTAAAAAACATCATCATTGCTGAGGCATACACATCCGACCACCAGATGTTCTTGCTTGAAAACTCAGACCGCATAATTAAGGAAAACAACATTCGCCTGATCGTTGTGGACTCGTTGACAGCGCACTTCAGAAGCGAGTACCTAGGCAGAGAAAGCTTAGCGTTAAGGCAACAGAAGCTCAATAAACATATGCATAAGCTAATTCGGCTCGCCAGAGCGTTCAACGCGGTTGCCTTCGTAACAAACCAAGTCATGGCAAGTCCAGACGTATTCTTTGGAGATGCCATCCGCCCAGTCGGCGGTCACGTGGTTGGGCATACAAGCCATACGAGAGTTTTTCTCCGCAAATCTGCCCACGGACCCGTGAGAATTGCTCGTCTCGTCTCCAGTCCATATTTGCCTGAAGGAGAAGGGACATTCAAGATCACAGAAAATGGTATAGAGGATGTCGAAGAAGAATACAAGCAATGAAAAGCCTCAGGCTTCGCTAGCGACGACGCGCGCCCTCACTATTCGTTTCTTTCAGATGGTTTTGGAGAGACAATTCGCTGAAGCGGAACGCATACTTGAGAGATTGAAGACGAAAGCAAGGAAAAACGAATGGGACCGTGGATACATCTGGGCTTTAAATGGGATAGTTCTAGCTCAGAAATCCGGCGAGGAGAGGTACGCCTTCCTGACCAACCTTGATCTTAATGATGAGAAAGAGCTTGAGAGAAACAGGCGCGAACTCCTTGAACACGTCAAGAGCGATTTCCATGCCGAATATGATCGCGGTTTCTTCTCAGCTTGGGCAGATTTCCTAAGGACCATCTTGAAAACTAGGCAAACTGTTAAGCAGGCGGGGCAGGCGGGTTAAGCAAGGTGAAGAGAAGCACCCAAAAGAAGACATATGCGATTATGTATATGCCTATCCCGGTTTTCGTGACTGTTGACGGTTTGTCAACCTTGTTGACAAATATCTGTCGAAGAAACTTGTCGGAAAGAACAAATGTAAGCGCACCTATTCCTATGCCCGTAAATACGTTGTTGATCCCTAATAGAACACAAATGACTGCAGCCAAAATGCCCAAGCATACCTTTATACAGTAGATGAGGCTGAGAGTCTCCGACTTAGATTCCTCCCAAGTGAAGACCGTTGAAGGAACAGATGACGAGTTTCGACATCGCCGCAATCACCACTGAACTCGAACATCTTCTAAACGACGCTCGAATCGACAATATTTACCAGACTAATCCTAAAACCTTGTTATTAAAGCTTCGCTGCCCGGCTCAACCTACGGCTCAGCTAGTTATAGAAGCTGGGAAAAGAATCCACCTCACCTCATACAGCTTTACGACGCCGCCGAAGCCGCCCGCTTTCTGCATGGCACTTCGTAAATACTTAAGAAACGCAAGGATCGCGAAGGTTCAGCAGCACGAATTTGAACGCATCATGATTATTGGCCTAAGAGGAAGAGGCGGAGAATATCAACTGATATCCGAGCTCTTTGGCGAAGGAAACATCATCCTGGTAGGACCGGAAAATGAGATTGTCCAAGCTCTTGTATACCGGAGGATGAGAGATCGAAACGTCATACCCAAGCAGAAGTTTGCTTATCCGCCGCCTAGCGGCAGAAACCCCGTAAACCTAGGGCCCGAGGACCTAGATCAGATCAAGGAATTCGGACAATTAAGTGTCGTAAAAGCCTTAACGAGGTTTCTAAGTTTAGGCGGTTTATATGCGGAAGAGGTTCTTCTGAGAGCGGATGTGGATAAAAACACTCCGTGCAAGGACCTTAAAAAGGAGGAGATAGATACGATCTTCACCAAACTTCATGATCTCGTCACAGAGGTAGTTGAAGACAAAGTCAGGCCTCGTGTCATTATCGATTACGAGGGAAGATGGATCGACGTGACACCCGTGCCACTAAAGAGATACGCTCATCTCGAATACTCAACCTACGGGACCCTCAGCAAGGCATTGGATGAATACTACACGAGAACCTCCACCCAAGAGAAAGTTGAGAGGGTTGAGAAACGGGCTGAACAGGAACTGGAGAGAGTAACGACCATACTTCACGATCAAGAGAAGGCTCTCGAAGATCTAAGAGACAAAGCTGAGCTGGATAGAAAGATCGGCGACATAATGTATAGACATCTGAACGAATTGCAGTTTCTACTTCAGAGGACTATGAGTGAGAAGCGGAGTGGAGGGACTTGGGAAGAGATTATCGCGAAGCTCCAAGACGAAAAGAAAGATTCCCGTTCGCCGGCTACGTACTTTGATCATCTGATACCCGAAAGTCTAACACTCCAAGTCTCTGTTGAAAACCAGAGCTTTCAGCTCGACCTTGAGAAATCAGTTCAAGAGAATGCATTAAGCCATTATGAGGGAGCTAAGAAGGCGGAAAGAAAACTAGTCGGCGTTGGGAAGGCAATAGAGCAGACTCAAGTAGAAATTGGAAAGCTAAGGAATCTGATGGTCGAGGAAAGCGAGAGGGCTAGCAAACCTCCATCAATAATGCCCAAGAGGGAATGGTATGAAAAATTCCGATGGTTTCACTCCTCAGACGGGTTCCTTGTCATCGGGGGAAGAGACGCCTCGACGAATCGAGTTCTTGTTAGAAGATACATGAAAACCGATGACATAGTCTTTCACACAGATATTCCTGGAGCTCCGTTTGTCCTGGTTAAGACTGATGGGAAACTGCCTCCGGAACAGACCGTTAGGGAGGCAGCTCAACTTGCAGCGTCATATTCCCGAGCTTGGAAGGAGATGCTAGCAACAACGAACGTTTACTGGGTCTCGCCGCAGCAAGTCAGTGAACATCCACCTTCAGGAGAGTATCTGCCGAAAGGGTCTTTCATGATCTATGGAAAGAGGAACTATGTGAGGAACGTGCCTCTCGAGGCTGCGATAGGAGTGAAAAAGGAAGATAGAATGAAGATCATAGGTGGACCCACAGATGCGATTGCCAAGCAAACAGACCTCTTCGTTAAGATTGTTCCCGGGAAGAATACTAGTAGCAAACTCGCCAAGGAGATAAGGCACAGGTTAGCCACAGCATCATCAAATACAGCACGAGAAGAGATACTCCAAATACCCATAGAGGAGATTCAGGGGTTCATACCCTCAGGTAGAGGCGATCTGCTAAGTAGGAGTTAGAGCCGTAACCGAAAGAAGGGTAGATGAAAAGTTTTTAAGTCGATACACGGTTCCTTTCTGTGAGGCGAGGAGATGGCTAGTTCTAATCTTTCCGATCTCGCGATGAGATATTTCAGAAGAAGAGGCTACGAGATTGAAAAAAGTGTGCACCATGAAGGTTTTTCCGGCCTCTTAAGAAACTTTGATCTCCTTGTCCTGAAGGGGAATGAGCGTCACCCCGTTTGGATCAAAGACTGGAAAAGGACGGTAGGCATCAACATAGTGATAAACATAGACAAGGCCTCCAGTGATGTTGGTTACTCGAACCCGATATTGATATCTGAAAAATTCAGCGATCACGCTAAGGCTTATGCCAATCGGCGAGGTATAAAACTGATCACAAAGTCTGAGTTGAAACTCGGATTAAGATAGTTAAAAATGTTTTAGGTACTCGTCCAGTTTTCCTTCATCTTCCAATCTTCCAAGCCAGTCAACCAATCCAACCCGGCATTCTTTCTCGTTGTTCAGAGTTGAAACCATATCCTTCACAACCTCTTCGACGCTTCTGCCCGTAACATCAACTTCGCAGACTTTGCCAGCTCCATACAGGCTCACTGCGTCGCACAAGCAGACATCCAAGATTTCCGCCGCAAGATTTTCCCAGAGTCTATCTCCCTTAAACCCGCGGCTCTCCAATACTGTCTTCAATTCTTCAGGGTTCCTTCTAAGAACGAAAACCAAGTGAACTATACTCTTTGGCACAATGCCCACCGCGAAGTGCCCCTCGATTATGATGTCTTGCTTTGAACTTGAAGTCATCTCCTGAATCCTTTTAGAAACACTACTCGTGTTAGCTATGACCGAGCCTCGTTTTCTATCAATACGGCTGTATAGTTTCTCCTTCTCGACAAGTTCCCCGAGGCTTACGAATATTGCAGAAAGTTCTGAAGCCAATAGCCTTGAGGCTGAAGTCTTCCCAACACCCGGAGTACCGGTTACCACGATTATTCTTTTGTTGATTTCCGTCTCCACCTTCTAGACGGTTACGCCCGCTTTTTCAAAGCCTAATCTTCGTCTCTTCTTTTACGCTTCTCAACACGATAGCGGTCTCTGTTCTCGCTATTCCATCGATCAAACCGATTCTGTCGATTGCCTTCACCAGCTCCTGCCGGTCTCTGGTACGGATCTTCACAATGGCGTAGTAACTCCCAGTTACATCGTATATCTCATATATATCGTCAATCTCTTTCAGGGCTTCCAACACTTCTTGAAGCTTCTTGGGATCCGCGCTGATCAAGACAAAGGCTGTTAATCCTTTGCCAACGAGCTCAGGCGAAACTATGGCTGTAAAACGGTTTATAATGCCTCTATTCAGAAGTTTCTTCACCCTCACAAATATGGTTGCTTCACTCACACCGAGCCTCTGAGCTATCTTCTTGAAAGATGCTCGAGAGTCATCCTGCAACATCTCCAAAATGACCTTGTCCACATCATCAATTTCAGAGGACATATACACATCTACGCCATCATTATATTGGGCTTTAATGGTATATAAAGCTAGATTTACGGAAATATTATTTGCATTGTCAGTTTGCTAATGAAACTTGAACAAAAGGAAAGATTTATAAGAAAATCTTTATCTCCTATAGAAGCATTCCTAAGGGGGCGGCAACTTTAATCAAGAAATGTCCAGAATGCGATGCGGATCTAGATGTTCCAGATGACGTAATCTCCGGTGAGATAATCAGTTGCCAAGATTGCGGAATGGATTATGAAGTTCTCACGAAAGAAGATGGCGAGGTTGAATTCAGACCTGCCGAGATAGAAGGGGAAGACTGGGGCGAATAACGTCTAATGGATATAGGGTTAGTCTACGACAGAATCAGATGGGAGGAGAAGGCATTAATAGATGCCTCAAGAAAGGCAGGTCTCAAACTTAAGCCAGTCGACTCCAAAGAGATACATATCGACACACTGGAAGACTCAAGGAAGATCAGAGAAAAATTCGGTCAGGTAGTCATCCAGCGTTGTGTGAGTTACTTCAGGGGCTTGCATCTAAGCGCCGTCCTTGAAAACGCGCATTCAGCTGTAATCAACTCGTTCAATGTCTCCTTGACATGTGGGAACAAGCTCTTTACGACCTTGGCTTTGGTCAAAGCGGGCATTTCAGTTCCTAAAACATCCGTAGCCTTCGCAGAGGAAGGCGCGTTTAAGGCTCTAGAGGATCTGGGGTACCCCGCTGTAATGAAGCCCGTTGTGGGTAGTTGGGGAAGGCTCATAGCCCTCGTTAAGGATAAGGATTCTGCTCAGGCTTTGATAGAAGCCCGGAAGGAAATGAGGAACGCGCTTCTCCAAATATATTATCTTCAGGAGTATGTTGAGAGGCCGCCTAGAGACATAAGGATCATGGTTGTCGGAAAGGAAGTGGTTGCTGCATCTTACAGATACTCGCCTCGGAATGATTGGAGGACGAACGTTGCCAGGGGCGGAACAAGCAAGGCATGCCCCGTGACCCGTGAACTTGAAGATGTGGCGCTCAAAGCAGCCGAAGCCGTAGGAGGTGGGGTGTTGGCTGTTGACTGTATGGAAGGTCCTGAAAAGATCTTGGTACACGAGATTAACAACACAGTCGAGTTTAGGGGCTTATTCTCTGCGACTCGTGTCGACATAGCCAAGAAGATCGTCGATTACGCGGTTGAGGTGGCTAAGAGTTGAATGTGGGCATTTATGGGGCGTCTGGATACGTTGGAGGAGAACTGTTACGACTCTTGCTACAGCACTCCAAAGTCAAGGTTACGGTTGCAACGTCTAAAACCCATGCAGATGAATACGTTTTCCGTGTACACCCAAACCTCAGGGGCCAGACGAACCTCAAATTTGAGGAGCCGAATCCCTCCGGCATCACGGATAAGTGTGATCTCGTTTTTATGGCTACTCCGCATGGGTTCTCATCAAGCATTATGCCACAATTATATGAGACAGGGATGAAAATCATCGATTTAAGCGCCGATTACAGACTGAAAAATCCCGATGACTATATGGAATGGTACGGTTGGTTTCACAAGAATCCCGAACTCCTGAGAGAAGCCGTCTACGGCCTTCCAGAGCTTCACAGAGAAGAAATAAAGAGAGCCAATCTTGTGGCCTGTCCTGGATGTATGGCTGCGGCGGCTATATTGGCTTTAGCTCCAATTGTCCGTTCGGGAAATATCGAGAAAGACAAGATCGTCGTTGATACCAAGGTAGGATCGTCAGGTGCTGGTACGAAGCCTTCAATCTCATCCCACCACTCAGAACATTACAGTGTTGTTAGACCTTACAAGCCCGTTGGCCATCGCCATACGGCTGAAGTTGAGCAAGAGCTCAGTGTCTTGGTCAAAGATAAGGTCTTGGTATCGATGTCGGCGCATGCCGTTAACATGGTTCGGGGCATACTTTCAACATGCCATGTCTTTCCGACGCAACCTCTTGCATCAGTTCAGATCTGGAGAACCTACAGGGATTTCTACAAAGGCGAGCCCTTCATACGGTTCGTTCGAGACGCAAAAGGAGTCTTCAGATATCCTGATCCCAAGGTGGTTGTTGGAACAAACTACTGCGACTTAGGCTTCGAGATCGATGAACATACAAGTAGAGTTGTATTACTCTCAGCGATAGACAACTTAATGAAGGGAGCTGCGGGAACAGCCGTCCAAGATATGAACATCATGATGGGACACGATGAGACCGAGGGACTGAAAAGTCTAGGGCTTCATCCGGTGTAGATGATGATCGTACTGAAGATAGGTGGGGGCATATTCGAGAAGGGCATGAATGAAAGCCTTTCAAAAGATATACAGAGAACCCTAGAACATGAAAGGATCATTATCATACATGGAGGCGGAGATGAAGTCACAAGGATCGCTGAAAAACTTGGGAAAAAGCAGGTCTTCGTCAAGTCTCCGAGCGGCATAAGAAGCCGATACACGGATGAGGAAACTGTTCAAATATACACTATGGTCATGGCTGGCAAGATAAATAAGGCTATTGTCCGGTGGCTTCTCAGCCAAGGAATCTCAGCAGTCGGCTTATCCGGGTTGGATGCGGGAGTACTCAAGGCTAGGCGGAAGAAGAACCTTATCGTAGTTGATGAGAGGAACCGGAAAAGGATTGTTGACGGAGGATACACCGGCAAGATCTACCAAGTCAACACTGTTCTTCTAGAAGTTCTCATCAAAAGCGGATACGTCCCAGTGGTTGCGCCCGCCGCGTTGGGCGAGGATCATGAACTTCTGAACGTTGATAGCGATAGAGCTGCGGCACAGATAGCGGCGGCATTAGGCGCTGAAAGCGTGATCTTCCTAACCGACGTCGAGGGTGTCTTATTCGACGGAAAACATGTCGAGAAACTCTCCCTAACAGAAGCGGAGCAGCTGCTTCCTAAGATTGGGTCAGGAATGGATAAAAAAGTCTTAGCCTCGATTGAGGCCGTGAGAGCTGGCGTTAAAGAGGCAATGATATCATCTGGTTTTGTAGATGAACCCATAATCAGGGCTATAAATCATGAAGTTGGCACAGTGATCACTAGTGAATGAAAATGAGATGATGAACGTCGAGGATTCTTTTCTTGCCAATGTTTACCAAAAGTTTCCAGTATGCATAACCAGAGGGAGAGGCGCAGTTGTATACGACGGTAGAGGAAAGGAATATATCGATTGCATGGGCGGATACGGAGTCAGCATTGTAGGTCACTGCCATCCCAAGGTTGTCGAGGCTATTAGGGAACAAAGTGAGAAACTTCTGAGTTGCCACGGATCATTTTACAACGAAAAGAGAGCTGAACTCTTAGAGAAAATAGCTAAGATTGCACCCATAGGCTTGGGCAAAGTCTTCCTCTCCAATAGTGGGGCTGAGGCGGTTGAATGCGCCATAAAAGCTGCTGCGAAATACACTGGTAGGAAAGAGTTTATAGCCATGGTGAGGGGATACCACGGGAAGACGCTGGGCGCTCTCTCGGCGACGTGGAATCCAAAGTATAGGGACGCCTTCCAAGACCTCTTGATTCCGAGTTTAGAGTTTATTCCATTTGGGAGGCTAGATAAGGTTGATGAAGCCACATCAGATCAGACTGCAGCCATCATCGTCGAGCCGATTCAGGGCGAAAGCGGAGTCTACATTGCCCCAGACGGTTTCTTGAAGGGTCTGCGTCAGATTTGCGACGAAAAGGGAATAGTGCTATTACTTGACGAGGTTCAGACGGGTTTCGGTAGAACTGGGAAGATGTGGGCTTCAGAACATTGGGGAGTCGTACCTGATATCATGTGCGTGGCAAAAGCTATGGCTTCTGGAATCCCGATAGGCGCAACGATAGCAAAAGAAGACATAATGAACTCGTTAAGGGTTGGAGAGCATTCCTCAACATTCGGCGGCAATCCTATCGCTTGTGCTGCCGCATGCGCCACAATCGATGTCCTCTTAGAGGAAAGGTTGGTTGATAGAGCCCGAGAGATGGGCGAATTCTTTAAGGACTTACTACTGAAGATTCGAGATGAGCATAAAACTGTGAGAGAAGTTCGCGGGCTTGGACTGATGATCGGCCTTGAATCTAGATTTGATGTGTACAATTTACTCATAAAATCCCTGGAGAGAGGTGTTATACTGCTCTACTCAGGCAGGAATATCATGCGTTTTCTGCCGCCTCTCGTTATTGACAAGCCTCAGTTGGAGAGGGTGTCTGAAGTCCTAGAACAGATTTTGGTTGAGGAGGAGAAAAGAGTCCAGGTTGATCGGGACTAATTCGGCTAATCGAAGTTGATCTAAGGTTGGACCCGGTTGATCTTCTAAAGAGAATGCTGGAGATATACAGTCCAAGCGGCAAAGAGGAGAAATTAGCAGTCTTCCTCAGAGGTGAGCTCAGAAGCTTGGGGTTTAACAATGTTCACTCAGATGAGGTTGGGAATGTCTATGGTGAGGTTGGAAACAGCTCTCCAGTGGTCTTTATGTGTGGGCATATCGACACGGTTCCCGGATGGATACCTGTAAGAGTCGACGACGAGAGGATCTACGGTAGAGGATCTGTTGATGCTAAATCCTCCCTAGCTGCGATGGTCTCCGCTGCCTGCGAGTTAGGACATAAGAACGTGGAGGGCAAAGTCATCGTCGCGGGCGTCGTGGATGAGGAACTGCATTCAAGGGGCATTCGCTCGTTGTTGCGCAGAAAGATGATGATAGATTATGCTATCTTCGGCGAACCGGGTGGGGCGGGCAGCATA
>Ga0315309_1002163_pt1 | contig 11563 bp, 9 predicted proteins | sample TDP4_MG_FD_203080 | JGI IMG/M metagenome (GOLD analysis project Ga0315309, IMG submission 203080) | Freshwater sediment microbial communities from Lake Towuti, South Sulawesi, Indonesia - TDP4 | ecosystem: Environmental > Aquatic > Freshwater > Lake > Sediment | place: Indonesia: South Sulawesi...
TGGGTGTTCCGCATATGACGAGGTGGTTGTCGGGTTTTGTGAGCATTACACCTCTGCGATAGCTCCTTCTCTTGACATTCCAACTTCTTTCACCCACATGTCAACAGCTTCATCGAAGCTCATCTCATCATGTGGCAATTTAACGTCTACGATAATTTGCGCGCGCGCTCGCGGATTGGTTCTATGCATAAGACCTTTGTTTGCGTCTTTCCGGGGAGATATGTTAGGATCTTTGGGATGCTGATTTAAGTTGGCTCAAGAATTGAAAGCAGCTCTGATATCTTTTTTATTGCGAATTTAGGTTGCATGTTCTTGTTCAAGACCGACTCTCTACGTTCTTGTTTAATGATTCTGACCGATATTAATCCTGCCGTGTTTGCTCCAAGGCCATCTGTTTCAGGGTCATCTCCTGCGTAGACCGTCTCTTCTGGTTTGACTCCTAATTCCTCTATGGCAACTTTAAAAATCTTGGATTGCGGCTTCTCTGATCCGGCATCTTCAGAAATAATCACAGCGTCAAAAAAGTGGTGAAGTCCCAACCGAATTAATTTTTCCCATTGCTTGACTGATCTTCCATTCGAAACTATTCCGAGCGTGCAACGCTTGTCCCCGAGGGCTATCAAAGTTGGAATAACGTCAGGGTTTGGTTTTATGTAACCAAGCTTTGTGTCGTGATAAGCAACGATCCCAGCAGCTATAATCTTAGGGTCTCTGCTACATCCTAAAGCCTCTAGGAGTCTGTCAAAATGTTCGTCGTAGTTAGAACCGTATTTCTCCACAATTTTCATGAGAAGGCTATAACCTTTCTGTACGTTTCTAATAGGTAAACCGCATTCAATCATCGCCTTGATAGCATTCATCCTTGCCATCTTAGCAAGTGTTGTGGAATCAAACAGTGTATCGTCAATGTCGAAGAGCACAGCTTTAATTTCCCTTTGTCGTTTCAACCCTAAACCACCATAAGTGTCAATTTACGTTTAGATCATTAATGTCTAGAGAGGTGAAATGTTGTGATAAAAGAATTTTACGGTAGCGGAAAAGTCCGATTAGGACAACTAGCTCGTTAAGGCCATACTGAAACCATGAATGCTGATGCAAGAAAAGCGCGACTTGGCAAGAATGCTGTTTTTGTCATGATATATATTTTAGAACAGCTGCAACAGCTCCATAAACCCCAGCATCTTCACCCAGCGGGGTTACCATTATTTTTGGAACCCTGTTTACTGCATATTCTTTTACATATTTTTTGATTGGAGATAGAATCATTTTCTTGTTCTTAAGAGTTACAGTGCCTCCAACCGTAATTAAGGATGGGTCATATACGTCTATCACGTTCGCGAATCCTATAGCGTTTAAGACCCCGATCTCCTCGACGAGTTGGATGGACAAGTTGTCTCTATTCTTTGCAGCAAGGAACAAATCAGCAGAACTGAGCCTGGCTAAGTCGCCCCCCGTTCTCTTAAAAAGTAGACTTTCTTTCACTATTTTTTCATCCATTTCTTTGACCCTCATTCTAACGAAATTTGGTATGTTTTTTCCTGAGCAGTAAGCTTCCCAATGGCCACGTTTTCCGCATCCGCATGTTAGTCGTCCGTTGTAATCGATTGTGAGATGCCCAACTTCATGACCGTTTCCATCTTTGCCCAAAAGCAAGGTGCCATTGACAATCGCTCCACCGCCTATCCCGGTGCTTATGGTTATGTAGACATAGTTGTCCAAACCTTTGGCCGCTCCGAACGTTCTTTCGCCGAGAGCCGCTCCTACGCAATCATTGATAAGGCAAACGGGTGTCGCCAACTCTTCTTTGACTGGCTTCGTGAGAGATACATACTCAAATGGCAGGTTGGTCGGTTTGATAAGCCCCCCTTTCTCTTGGTTCAATGGACCTGCTGATGCTATTCCTACGCCCCTTAGGGTTGTTACGTCAAAACCGTGCTTGTTGCACAAGAAACGTGCTATTCTGATTATTTGCTTGCTGATTGCTTTAGAACTGCTTTTGTCAACCTTTTCATTTATTTTTTCTTTAAAGTTGCCCTTTTCGTCCGAAAGAACAACTCTTACCCATGTACCTCCTAAATCTGCCCCTATCAAGTGTTTTTCCTTGGCCAAGCCTCCACCACCTAAACAGCGTGAGAGACCCTGAAACTCCTCAACTCCCCTCTTTTTTTAACCTTTTCTAATGACTTTAGACTTTTCAGTCTCGCTCCATTAAAATCCTTTTAGAAGCTTTTCGCGTGTGCCCAGTAAATTTAAGTGCGCGTTTTAACAATATAGAGGGGCAAGTATGATTATGAAAGAGTTCCCGCACCACATGATGCGTGAAATCCACGAACAGCCTCAAGCAGTTCAAACCACACTAATAGAAAGCCAAAGAGAAGTTCGAAGTGTAGCAGAGGAAATTAGGTCGAAAAACTATGAGATGATCTACATCACGGGCAGCGGAACCAGCTACCACGCTGGACTGGCTGGGCAATACGCATTGTTTACATTGACGAAACTCGTCACTAGCCTGATTCCAGCGTCGGAGTTTCCAGTGTGGATTCCGTCAGTCGCCAAACGAAGGGCCTTGCTCATAGCCATATCTCAGTCTGGAGAAAGCACCGATGTCCTTGCTGCAGTGAAAGCTGCGCTAGAGAAGGAAATAGATACGTTGGCGGTCACCAACACTCCGGAAAGTTCGCTCACCAAACTGTCGCGTTACATCTTATTAACAAGGGCAGGGGAGGAACTCGCTGTTACGGCGACGAAGAGCTATGTCGCACAGTTGGCGGCACTTTTTCTACTTTCTCTGGAGTTGACAAGCCCTGAAGGGTTTGGGTCTGGAGACTTAGCGCAGTTTAGAAGAAAACTGTTCGAGGCACCAACGCTTATTTCGAAGACCATAAGTATAAACGAAGATTTGATGCGTGAACTCTCGAACACGCACAAAGACAAGAGCTTCTTTTTCTTATTGGGTAGTGGCTCAAACTATGCTACTGCGTTAGAAGGCGCGCTTAAATTGAAAGAAGCTTGCAACATATTTGCCGAGGGTTTTGCAAGCAGAGAATTTTTGCATGGTCCCATACAACTTCTCAATAAGAAAACCCCGGTTCTGTTTATGTTATCCGCGGATGAGATAGATAGCTTTCTCGAATTGATGGAGACCATAACAAAATTTGGAGCTCCTTTGATTTCGATTTCCGAAAAATCAGACAGAGTGGAGGAGGTTTCCGCAGGATTTGCATGCATTCCTGAAGGTTTTCCAAAAACTTTTTCTCCAATTCTTTATGTAGTACCATTACAGTTATTTGCCTATTACAGTTCCGTAGCTCGGAACCTAAATCCGGACAAGCCTGAAAAACTCAGAAAGGTGGTGTGAAATAATGAAAATTAAATGTGTTCTTTTCGACATTGACGACACGCTTTATGACACGTCTCTTCAAATGAGTATGGCGAGATTGAACGCCGTGAAAGCAATGATTGAGGCTGGACTGCCAGCAAACATAGAAATAGCCTATCGCGTTCTTGAAGAAATAGTCAAGGAGTTTGGACCTCACTACAACCAGCACTTCGACAAACTTTTGGAACGCCTAGGCCTAAAATGGAATCCCAGAGTCATTGCCGCGGGTGTGACAGCCTATCGGGAAACCAGCTCGGCATATTTGAAGACATACTCAGACATAGTGCCCACACTTTTGAAACTGCGGGAAAGTGGATATATACTTGGGATCGTTTCAGAGGGAAGAGCCGTAAAGCAGTGGCAGAAGCTCATACAGCTGGGAATACAGCATCTGTTCCATCGCGTCCTCATATCCGAAGAAATAAAAGAGGATACAGTTACACCAGAAATGTTTGAGCTTGTTCTCAAAGAGCTTGGCGCTTTTCCTGAGGAAACGGTTTTCGTGGGCAACCGACTTGACACTGACATCCTATGCGCAAATAAGGCTGGCATCATCTCGGTTCGAATGAGGAAGGGTGAACACCGTGTGGAAGAACCGAAGTCTCCAGAGATGGCTCCAAAATACGAGATAAGCAAGATTTCAGAAATATTTGATGTGCTGAAAAAACTAGAGAAATAGTGGTCAAGGGTGAAGCAAAGAAGAGATGAAAGCGAGGGAGATGAACATTATTGACTCTTATGCATGAGGCAGTCCTAATCGTAATAAAGCTGAGGATCTACAAAGAAGCTTTCCACCAAATAAGATTAATCTATGCAAACGCAAATGGCCAAGAATATCTCTTAAACTTCTAGGTTTTGCCTGGCAAGTCCAAAAGTCATTCGGATGTCGTACAAATCGAGTGCTAAGCGCTCAAGCCTACCTCTTTCTGACCTCTTGGTTCTTTCCAACCTGTCATCATAAAAATATCAAAAACCGAAAATTTAAACATCAACTAAACAGTTTGGTGCGGAGGTAGGTATTTGAATCCACGAAAACACGTTTGTTAAAGAACACCAAAATGACTTCTAGACTTTCCAAGGCTGGTGAACCTGAACTCTTTGTGCCTTGTACGGTGTTCCTGACATTTGTGTAGAAAATAGGCATATATTTTGCAAAACAAAAAAAATAACACGTCTCGTAAAATCCATGGGATGGACCTCGGTATAGGACTGTGAGTAGTTAGGGGATGATCCGTACACAGAGGAGTTGCTTGTAAGTGTACCTAGACTCTAGGAAAAATGGGAGTATACGGGCTTTATCAGTTAACAAGTTAATGAGGTAAAAGTTTTTAAGGTTGTTCGTCGTTGGGCGCCTTTCCGATGTAACATTTTTACATAAGGCTTTAATACACGCGTAGGAATAAATTTAACGGATAAAAAAGGAGAGAGGAACATGAAAGAGAGGAAAGAGAAGACGGTTCTAATTGCATCGGTACTGTTGGCGATGATCTTAGCATCATCGTTGCAGCCGTGTTTAACAGTTAGCGCTCAGGTGATACCTAGAGAAGAAGCGTTTTATATGGAGTCTTGGGAAGATCCTGCGAGCTTTAACTCGTTCAACCCTGATGCGCCTCCTTTCCGTCCGTTTCTGGAAGCCTTATTTGTCTTGGACGCTTGGCACTTCAAGATTGTACCGTGGCTTGCTGAAAGCTATAAATGGATTGGCGATTTGACGTTGAGGATTACGCTTCACAGCGATGCAGCTTGGAATGATGGTGAAAGCTTAACCGCTACGGATGTAAATTACACCTTTGGTTTGCCACTTAGAAGATCGGAGATTACTGGGGCTGTAGCTGACCTCTGGACATATCTTGACCATATAACTGTAGTAAACTCTACTACGTTAGATTTCGTTTTGAATGCTGAGAACCCGAACAAGTACATCCTTATGCACACTCTAACAAGCGTGGAGATCCTTCCAGAGCATGTATGGTCCGTTGCAGAGGGGGAGTATGAGAACTTATTGGAGTTCCCTAACACGGAGAACCCCGTTGGCTCCGGACCCTACAAGCTTCAGTATGCCTCTGTAACCGAAGGCAGAACCATCTGGGTTAGAGACGACAACTATTGGGGTGCGCCGTACTTCGGCTTACCACAGCCGAGATACATTGTGAACATAGTTATCCCAAGCAATGAAATTGGGAATATGATGCTTGCAGCGGGTGATATAGACTGGTCTGAATGCTTCATGCCTGCCATTTGGGAACTTCCGGAAGGAAGAGGAACGTGGAGCACAAAGGAGCCGTATTATATGCCAGTACCATACATGACTGGGCTCATATACTTCAACTATTTGCAAATAGCGGGAGATGACGCTCTGAACCACCCTGAGGTGAGGAGAGCTATGGCTTTCGCCATCGATTGGGTTAATATATGCTATGTGGCTTTCTCGAGGCTCACAACTCCAGCAAATCCCTCGTTGCTACCTGAAACAGTCCCAGAACTTGCTAAATACATAAACACAACAGCGGTTGAGCAGTATGGTTGGGCCTACAACAAGACGAGGGCAAACGAAATCCTCAATAACCTTGGATACCCTGTTGGAGCTGGCGGCTGGAGAACTTACCCGAACGGCACAAAAATAGGACCATACACACTTCTCATAGTTGAAGGCTGGACTGACTGGGAAGCGGCTGCCACGATAGTCGAGGAAAACCTGGCGGAAGTAGGTATAGATATAGATATTAGCCTAGTTACGGATGAAACGTTTTTCCACGCTATTGAAACTGGGACCTTCCAAGTGACATTTGACCAACCCTCAACCTGGACACCATCTATCCCATGGTACACATACTACCTAATCTACTGTTCACGTACTTCCCCCGCCGCTGTAACCCCAGCATACGGAAACTGGGGCAGTTACAACAACACAAGGGTCGACGAGCTACTTGACGAAATAGCTATGACAAGCCCAGAAGATGAAGCGACATTAGCTAGTCTATACGGTGAACTACAGTCGATAATCCTTAGAGAATTCCCATATATTGCAGGCTGGTTCTATGGACCATTCTACGAGTACTCAGAGACTTACTGGACTAACTGGCCAACTGAGAATAACCCATATACAGGGGCGGTTTGCTATTGGGATAGTTGCCACGGATATTTCCCAATGCTTTTCCGCTTAAAGTCAACGGCGCGCCCGCTACTTGGCGACGTCAACGGCGATGGAATAGCGGACATAATAGACATAGCCACCGTAGCCAAGGCCTACGGCTCTTATATAGGCCATCCAAAATACCGTCTATTCGCTGACATCAACGGCGATGGAATAGTGGACATAATAGACATAGCCACAGCAGCCAAAGACTACGGAAGAACTGCTTAAGGCGTAGAAGAGTGATGAAAAAACCGTCCTTATCCCCCCTTTTTTCACATGTATGTAAAAAAGCGGTGTTTTACCTTGTTACGTATTTTATAGCCCTGTCACTCATATTCGTGATCATTAGGCTCATGCCTGGCAATCCCATAGAGCAGCTTGTGGCTAGGTTAGTGGCTGGTAGGCGTGGGAGACCTGTTTTCGGGGTTGACAGGCTTTACCTTCTTTTTATCGAAGAATTCGGCTTAGATAAGCCAATGCATGAGCAGTATTTTATTTACATGCAGAACATGCTCAGTTCTACAATAAACTTGCTTACTTTCAGAATATGCCCAGTTTTGCAATCTGCTAACTTCGGGATAAGCATCATGTACTACCCGAGAACGGTTATGGATATCATGACCGGCAAGCTACTATGGAGCTTGTCGCTCCTCCTCCCTTCAATTATAATAGGATTCGTAGTTGGAAACTATTTGGGCGCTATTGCGGCTAGTAAGAAGGGGGTTATGGACAATGTGGTTTTCAATATATCGCTATTCCTCTCTAACATACCATATTACTGCTTGGCGTTGATACTGCTCTTCGTTTTTGCCTTTATTTGGCCTGTCTTCCCAATTGGTGGAGGCTACTCCTTCGGTAGGGCTGGCTTTAGCTTAACCCTCGATTGGATCATAGATTATCTGTATCACTACGCGCTGCCGTTTCTTTCTTTGGTTTTGATCACCATTGGTGGTCAAGCCATAGGAATGAGAGTTATGATGATATACGAGCTTAACTCAGACTACTATGTTTATTCTAAGCAGTTAGGCCTAAGCGAAAGGAAGCTAGTCAACTATGCATACCAGAATGCTATACTCCCTCAAATTACAGGGTTGGCCCTTTCTTTCGGTTCAATCTTCGGCGGTTCGCTAGTAACCGAGATCGTGTTCAACTATCCGGGTATAGGTCTCGCTTTGTACAACGCCATTTTAAGGCATGATTACCCATTGATTCAAGGTTGTTTCGCACTGATAACCCTCGCAACCTTACTTGCCAACTTTCTTATGGATATATTATATGTATTTATTGACCCTAGAATAAGAGTAGTTTATGCAGGCGAAAAGGCATGAGTTTGCAACTTTTGATAGCATCCAAGAAGTTTCTTGTTGGAATCAGTATTCTCCTTTTTTTCACTGGTCTAGCGACTATTATGCCATGGTTTATGCCTAACCCGAAGGCTATGATAGCCAATCCTTGGGAACCTCCGTCAAACGAAAGGATCCTAGGGACAGACCTCTTCGGTAGGGATGTATTCGCCTTATTTGTCCACGGGATAAATATGTCCCTTAGAATAGGGATTCTAGTCGGGCTTATAGCTACAGCGGTAGGTGTTGTAATAGGAGCCGTAGCCGGCTACAAGGGTGGAATCGTAGACGAAGTACTTATGAGCATAACGAACGTGATGCTTGTAATACCGACCTTAGCTCTCCTGATAGTCGTAGCTGCTTTTCTTAACGTAAGGAACGAGATGCTAATGGCATTTATAATCGGGATTACCTCTTGGCCCTGGACGGCTAGGTCCATAAGATCTCAGACTTTATCTTTGAAAGCAAGGGAGTTCATCGACCTAGCCCGCATGTCTGGTTTATCGGAAACGAAAATAATAGTTCAAGACGTGCTTCCCAACATGTTCTCTTATGTTTTCATGTGTTTTGCCCTTCAGATGGGGAGTGGTATTTTATCTGAGACTGGGTTGAGTATGATAGGTCTCGGACCTACAGACATAGTTTCTCTTGGCATGATTCTTAGATGGGCACTTCTATGGGAGACTATAAGGTTAGGCAAATGGTGGGTTTTCATTCCGGTCACCATAGCTATAACTCTTCTAACAACGTCTCTGCTTCTCATTAACACAGGGATGGATGAAATATTCAATCCTAGAATGAGAAGACTATAAATAGAACAACCTTTTGACAGTGTACCATATGTCAGTTTTGAGGGCGCAGAACATAAAAGCCTACTACAAGCTCCTAGACGGTGATGTTAAAGCCGTTGAAGATGTAACGTTCAGCCTAGAGGCAGGTGAGATCTTAGGCATCGCAGGGGAATCTGGATGCGGGAAATCAACCCTGGCAGCAACGCTTTCAACGGTTATACTTCCACCTCTCAAGCTAATTGGTGGAAGACTTATCATAGAGGATGGAAAAAATATATTCGAGCTTCAGGAAAGAACCTTGAGAAGGGAGATACGTGGAAAGTATTTGGCATTGATCCCTCAAAGCGCCATGAATGCCTTAAATCCGACTAAGAAGATAAAACATCTGGTTATTGACGCCATCAGGACTCATCAACCTAGAATGCCTAAAGAAGAAATATTGAAGATTTCTAAGAAGCAGTTTGAAGAGATAGGTTTGCCGCCCAGGGTTTTAGAATCATACTTCTTCGAGCTCAGTGGAGGGATGAAACAGAGAAGTGTAATAGCCATGTCTTCTCTCCTAAATCCAAAGGTTCTCGTCGCTGACGAGCCCACCGCAGCCCTCGACGTTTCAACTCAGAAAATCGTCTTGAATCTTTTGGTAAGTTTAAAGGAGAAGGGAATAGTACAGAGCATAATCTTCATCACTCATGATATTGCTGTATTAAGACAGATAGCTGATAGGATTATGGTGATGTACGCTGGAATGATCGTTGAAGTAGGCGGTATCGAGGACGTTGTATTCAAGCCGCTTCACCCCTACACTCAAGGATTGATATCAACCGTGATAGTGCCTGAACCTGATATTAAAGAAAAAGTTTTAACGGGAATTCCGGGTGCGCCTCCAAATCTCAAGGATCCTCCACCTGGTTGCAGATTCCATCCTAGATGTAAGTTCGTCATGCCTGAATGTAAGAAGAAAGTTCCGCCACTAGCACCTAAAAACGGAAAAATTGTTCTATGCTGGCTTTATGCTTAGGTGAGTTTTGTGACTGACAATATCATACTTGAAACTAAAAACTTAACGAAGGTTTACGAAGTAGGGCTTTTCAAGAAAGGATCGGTAATGGCGGTGGACGATGTTTCATTCAATTTGCACAAAGGGGAAATAATCTCTGTTGTAGGTGAAAGTGGAAGCGGAAAGACAACCATGGCAAAAGCAATACTCAAATTGCTTCCCCCTACCGACGGAAAAATCCTGTATAATGGTAAGGACATATCTGAGTTTAAGAAGAGAGAAGATTTGATAAACTATTGGAGGCACGTGCAAGGGATATTCCAAGATCCATACGCCCCCTTCAACCTGTTCTACAAAGTTGACAGAGTTTTCAACATAATCTTCAACCTATTCGAGAAACCCTTTAGCAGAGAAGAGAGGAGAAAGATGATAGAATCTTCCCTAGAGATGGTCGATTTGAATCCCAAGGAAGTCTTAGGGAAGTATCCCCATCAGCTAAGTGGAGGGCAACGGCAACGCATACTGATAGCTAGAAGCCTGATCGTCAACCCTGAAATTCTACTAGCAGATGAGCCTACAAGCATGATAGACGCCTCTACAAGGGTTGACGTTCTAAGGGTTTTCTTAAGTCTGAGGGAGAAGCAAGGGCTGTCGATAATATTTATTACACATGATGTGGGGTTGGCATATTACATAAGCGACAGAATGCTCGTTATGCAGAAAGGACGGATAATTGAAGAAGGAAAAGTCGAGGAGATAATAATGAACCCTAAACAAGAATATACTAAAAAACTTTTATCTTCCATACCGACTCTAACCAAAAAATGGGAGTTTTTTGAGAGAATTGGAACCTGTTAGTTTAGAGAAGGATTACTTCACCAAGAAAGGTCGAAGGTTCACTCTAGTTGGAATAAACTACATGCCGAGTAAAGCCTTCTACCGCCTCTGGGAGGATTGGAACCCAGACCAAATCGAACAAGACTTCAAGAAGATGAAAGAACTCAACTTAGAAGCCATAAGAGTCCCACTTTTCTGGGCTTCGGTTGAATCTGAGGAAGGTGTTATAAGCCCTGGGTTCCTCAAAAGATTCGACCAGTTCCTAGAGATCGCTAAAAAACACGAAATATACGTTATGCCCTTCCTATTCGTAGGCGTATGCGTCGACATATGGGATGTGCCTTGGCGCCGTGGGAGGAACATATACAAGGACCCTGAGATGCTGAAGCTCGAACGTAAACACGTAGAAACCTTGGCTGCCAGGTACGCGGATAACCCAGCTATACTGGCTTGGGACATAAGTGATGAGCCCTACTACTACGGGGGAAACACGGATGCTGATACGGCTACCAACTGGGTCTCCTTGATCTATGAAACTATAAAGTCCAAAGATAAGAGACACCCCGTCACTCTTGGGTTCGACAACTGCCACATAATACAGAACACTGGATTTCAAGTTGAACGCCTAGTCCCTTTTCAAGACTTCTTCTCCTTATGCGCATACCCGATCTACAGCCTTAAAACACCCGAATCCCACACATCAATGCGCTCGACGTATTTTACATCTTTCTTCATAAAGTTCAGTCAGTTAGGAAAGCCTTTACTGCTGTCAGAAGGCCCCGGAACAACAACCGTCTGGACTTCCTATCAAAGGGCTGGAGACTACTACAGGGCTGTCATGTACTCAAGCTTCATAAACGGATCTATAGGCATCATGCCCTGGATACTTTACGACTATGACCCCAAACACCACCGGGAATTCCCGCTTGACGAGAAACCTTACGAGACTTCCTTTGGAATACTAGACAGCGACGGTAAGGAGAAACTTCCAGCCAAGGAGCTAAGCAGATTCGCCCAGCTCATAAAAAAGATCGACTTAGAAAGGTTCTGTTTCAGAAAGCCTGAAACAGCCCTGCTGAT
>Ga0315309_1002164_pt1 | contig 11562 bp, 10 predicted proteins | sample TDP4_MG_FD_203080 | JGI IMG/M metagenome (GOLD analysis project Ga0315309, IMG submission 203080) | Freshwater sediment microbial communities from Lake Towuti, South Sulawesi, Indonesia - TDP4 | ecosystem: Environmental > Aquatic > Freshwater > Lake > Sediment | place: Indonesia: South Sulawesi...
GCATTTGACGACGACTTGGTCATGAAACTGATTCTGGCTATTACACGAGTCAGCCGCATGCCCATGGAAGACGTGAGCCGGCAAGGTGTGTCACGCTGGATACGCAACTTTCTCCAATTTGAACACAGAAAACTTGGCATGCTGATTCCAAACGCAGACGACATCTTGGCGCTGAAAGGAAAAACTACAACGAAGGCGATTATTAAGGGCAAGAAATACAAGGGAGCCATTGTTGTTGAACCGGTGCCAGGCGTCCACTTCAATGTTGCCGTCATGGATTTTCCAAGTCTGTATCCATCTATAATCAAGGTCTACAACCTGGGCTACCAAACGATTCTGTGTCCCCATGAGGAAGACAAGATCAACAAAGTGCCTGACACTCCACATTGGGTTTGCTCAAAACGGCAGGCTTTGGAAAGCTTGCTAATAGGTTCACTGCGTGACCTCCGCGTCAAATGGTACAAGTCCAAGGCGAAAGACAAAACGCTGTCAGCTGAGCAGCGAAGCTGGTACAACGTGATTCAAGCTGCGTTGAAGGTGATTCTGAACGCGAGTTATGGCGTTTTCGGGGCTGAAACCTTTGACCTGTACTGTCCGCCTGTGGCTGAGGCTACAGCTGCAATAGGTAGACACTCGATAACCCAAATCATCAATGAGGCTCGAAAGCTGGGAATTGAGGTCATCTACGGTGACACAGACAGCATATTCCTGAAGAATCCAGCGGAGATTCAAATCAACTCCTTAGCCAAGTGGTCTGAGAAGGAGCTGCGCATGGAACTCGACGTCGACAAAGTCTACCGTTACGCAGTATTCAGCTCACGGAAAAAGAACTATCTAGGAGTCACCGCTGAGGGCACGGTTGATGTTAAAGGCTTAACGGGCAAGAAAAAGCACATTCCGCCGTTTATTAAAGAGGCGTTCGACCTAATGAAGACTCGGCTGAGTCAGGTCAAGTCGCCAGCTGATTTCGAAGACGCCAAAAAAGACGTTCGCAACATCATTAGGGACAGTTACCTTCGCTTGAAGCGGCGGGAATGGAAAAGAATCGACGACTTGGCCTTCAATGTCGTGCTTGGAGAAGCGCCTGAACGCTACACCAAGACCACGCCGCAGCATGTGCGCGCGGCAAGCATTCTGAAGGGGAAGGGCTACGAGTTGAAGGCGGGCGACCTAATAAGCTTCGTGAAAGTTGTGAAGGAGCCGCATGTGAAGCCGGTTCAGTTGGCATCAAACAGCGAGATAGACGTGGACAAGTATGTGGGCTACCTTCACTCAACCTTTGACCAAGTTCTAGACGCTTTGGGCTTGGACTTCAACGAAATAATAGGGCTAACGAAACTGGAACGTTTCATGTAACTTGTTTCTTTTTCTTCGAAACAACTTTGAGTCCTCTTGATTCTAGTGGCTCGATGATGCTTCGCCTGCTCAAGGTTGTTAACAGGATATAGCCGATCACTGCAATCGCCACAAGACTGCTGACAGTGATGCCTACAACACTCGTTGCCCACACAGGCCAGTTTGATGGAAATTCAAAGCCAAACACATTTGACGAAGGCCCAAATATCAACCACACATAGCTGCCGACAATCAAACCGATAACTACTGAACCCAATATGCATCCAAGTAACCGCCTGTTCCTGAGTAGATAGATTAGGCTGCCGGCGATCAGATTGGCTAAAGGCCCAAAGACAACATCGTAAACACCATTAGGCATAGCCGCGGAAGTATAGGCGTTGCTGACCACAGCCCCGAACGTTACCCCTAGGATTCCTGGCAACCCGAACAGGGCGGACAAGGGAATCAGACAATCAGCAATCCGCAACTGAACCGTAGCCGCAGCGCTTAAGCCTTGAACAATCACGAGCACGGCATAAAGAGCTGCAAGAACCGCTGTTAAAGCCACATCTCTACTGTCGAACTTCACTTTTTCACCTCCATACACCGGGGTTTATATCTTAATTTCTGGCGGAACGGGTGGAGATGAGTCCCACTCACCCGCCAACGGCAGACAATTGCATGTGGCTAGGTAAAAAAGTTGCTATTGCAAGACCTCAAAGCTTGCCATCCTTTCACTCTTATGACTCTGGCGGGCGTGACAATGACATCAACTGGTACATCCCATTCGTCGCTTGGGATGTCTTCAATAACCTGCACATCATGAACGGTCGTGGCTACAAGCAAATTGGGTGAGAGCGCACGCGCATTTTTCAAGAGTGCATATTCTTGATCTGAATAGCCTGTTCCCTTGCCAAGTCTTCTTCCGTTGGGTGAAACCGCAACTGAACCCGCCACAAAGAGATCAACCTTAATCTGTGTTGGCTTCACTGGGCGCCCTAGCCTGAATGCACCGTGGATTGTGGCGGCACCTGAGATCTGTCGCTTGGGAAGTTCTGCTGGATCAATTAGGAGAAAGCCTTGTCTCAGTTTAGGCGTGGCCATGACCAGCGTCTTGCCGTCGCTTAGCACATTCTCTCGAACTGGCCGCTGAGGCGAATCTGGATTGCAGAACACGACTCTTGCAGACTTGTACTCAGGTAAGAAGCGGAGATTCTGTGCGGCTTTCTCGGCGCCGACAAAGTTCGGAATTCGATGAAAGACGGGTCTCGGAAACACTGCAATATTGTCCTCTTCCATTAGTCGCCAGACACGCATGCGAATCTCGTCTTTGGGCAACTAAGCACCCGGGTTCTTGGTTTTCGCAATCTTAAATATCCCATATGAATGATTAATGATTCGGTGATGCAGGTTTGAATCTGCTAGCGTTTTCTGTGTTGTGGTCTGCTGTTTTCGCTGCTCCTATCCCACCGCTTAAAGTTCAGCTTCGCATATTACCGAGGCTTATCACGTTTCTTCTAGGTTTACTCTTGCTGCTGATTTTCGTCGCTGCTCAGACGCCGTTTAGCCTGTTTATCTATTGGATGATCTACCTGCGAGTTTTCTTCGCCATCCTAGAATACGCTTTTCTTTTCAGAAGGAGAAAAGAGGGAGAAGAGAACTATTATGGTCGTTTTGGTCGTCGCCGGAGACTGAAAATATCATTTCGAGTGCGGGCGAAGGTCTTTGCGGCGTTCTTCATTCTGTTCATGCTCTTCGCCATGGTTGGCATCGCTTATTCGTTGACGCAACAGGTAAGCAACGCTGACTACTTCAACGGTTTCATTCAGCGAAAGACTGGTATGCCTTTCATCGGAGAAATACCTGACAATCAAGTTCGACTCGTGACGCAGGAGCTGGCCGTGTCTGTCGCTAGGCGGCACATGTCAGAGTTCGGAAGCAACGTCCAAGTCTTGGATAGCCACATCACAAAAACTCTTGAGGGCAAACTGGTGTGGATAGCAGTGATAGGTTCGACAAACGTGTTAGCTGAAAACTACGTGAAAGGCTTTATCCTGATCGACGCGACAGACCCAGTAGCCGTTCCACAAATAGTTCATAAGGAATTCGCCGTTGGCGATGGATTGTGGTGGGATCGCAACGTCGTTTTTAGATCGTATCTGTCCGACAACACATACAGCTACGGCGTTGCATACCCAACATGGAGTCCTGCACTGAACGATCTGGTTTACGTGGTCGCCCGTTATGAGGTTGGATTTGACCTGATCCAAAGGTACAGTGGGCTCATTGTTTATGATTCGAAAGGCGATGTTGTTGGGACTTATTCAGCCCTGCCAGATGTTCCAACTTGGGCAACACAAGTGTACGATGAAGATTGGATGGAGCGAATGATAGGCAGATGGGGCAACTTCAGAAGAGGGAAGAGTTTCGATTTTTGGGCAGGCGGCTTCCTCTGGATCATCCCGCCGAGCCGAGACCGTGTTGAGATGTCTGAAGATACACGCTACATAGTTGATCCCGATACAGGCGAAGTAGTCGCGATGGTAATGGTCAATCCAGTGGCAAGCGACAGAACACTCGCGGGGGTCTTCAAAGCCACTCGAGAAGGAATATTCTTATGCGAGTACCTAGAGGAGAAGTACTTCTCTGGCATAACCGCCGAAGACATTGTTGAGGGCAAACTTCCCAAACCTGCCGCCGGTCTGTACTACGCTCAAATGCCACTTCTGTACCCAGTTAAAATCACTGATAACTCCTACCGACTTGCTTGGTATGTGCCGATTTACTGGCGCGAGGGCACATACGCACCAGACGAAACAATTATTCTCGCCGGCTTCGCCGTCATCGATGCCTTAGACGTCAATAGTGTTGCCATAAAAATTGCGGGGCAAGGGCTCTCGAGTGAACAGTTGGTGCGTTCTACGAGGTTTGATTTCTTGAGACTTTTTGGCGCAGTGACTTCTGTTGAAATCGACGCAAGTGTTGATCGCAAAGAAGAATATGTTCGGGATGGCATAACTCACATAGTCTTGCGGATAAGCAACAGCACCTATCCTTGGATCGAAGCAACACCAAATGATTTGCCAAGCCAGCAATGGTATGAACTTCTTTCAACAGAGATCAATGATAAGATAACCGCAAACATTGAGAAAAGAGGAGAAATCTGGACGATAATTAGCTTTGACAATCAAAACATACCATAACCGTGTGTGGACACTCCGACCTCTGCAACATCTAAATACTAATCTGCAGCAATAAGCCATTAATCGCCAATGGCCACGGGGTTTGAAGATGCCAAACATCAAGCGAGAACAGTGGAATCGGCACTTCGGCAAGTGGTTTCGCCACGTTTTGACAGACGCGGGCATAATGGACTCGCGTTACCCTGTTAAGGGCATGACCGTTTGGCTACCCTACGGATTTAAGATAAGAGCCAGAATGCTTCAGCTACTGCGAGATTTGCACGACTCGACCGGGCATCAAGAGGTGTATTTCCCGCTGCTCATCCCTGAAACCTCATTGGCTAAGGAAGCTGAGCATGTCAAGAGCTTTGAGGGTGAGCTCTTCTGGGTAACTAGGGGTGGGCTTACGCCTTTAGATGTCAAGCTTGCGCTACGACCAACCAGCGAAGCTGCCATAGGACCGATGCTGAAACTTTGGATTCGCTCCCACGCAGATCTTCCAATAAAAATGTATCAGATTGTTAACACTTTCAGATATGAGACAAAAGCAACTCGACCACTGATTAGAGTTAGAGAACTCGATAGTTTCAAAGAGGCGCACACTGTTCACGCCACTGAAAAAGAGGCTGAGGCACAAGTCAGAGTGGGAATGGAGCTTTACAAACAATTCTTCGATGCTTTGGGTCTGCCCTACAAGATATCTAAGCGCCCAGAATGGGATACATTCCCAGGCGCAGTCTACACGATATCGTTCGAGCAAATCATGCCCGACGGAAGAACAATTCAGATTGGCACAGTCCATAATCTGGGGGAGAACTTCTCTAAAGCCTTCGATGTTACATATGAAACGGCGAGGGGCAGTCGAGAACACGTTTGGCAAACCTGCTATGGGATCTTCGCAGGCAGGCCCCTTGTTGGCGTCTTAGGCGCGCACGGTGACGATAACGGAGCAGTTCTACCACCGACAGTAGCACCTGTTCAGGTGGTGGTCGTTCCCATTCTACACAAGGGAATAGAGAAAGAAATCACAAAGGCATGCCAGAATGTTGCGTCACGGTTAAAGAAGGCTGGCGTTCGCGTCGAAACGGATTTACGCGAAGACCTTACCCCTGGGTCAAAGTTCTACTACTGGGAGCTACGAGGAGTACCGATTCGAATTGAAATCGGGCCAAGAGACATAAAACAGAAAGAGGTCACATTGGTAAGGCGCGATAAATCTGAACGACAAACCCTCAAAACAAACAGGTTGGTTGCCCACGTAAAGAAGCTGATGAATCAAATGACCGTAGAAATGCGACGCAACGCATGGGAATGGATGAAACATTATGTGTATCGCATCGATAACCTAGACGAAGCCCAAAAACTCATCCGGCGAAGGGCAGGCATTGTCGAGGTTCCATGGTGTGGCAGCCCCGAATGCGGTCACAAACTTGAAGAGGCAATCGACGCCCGCGTGTTGGGCACGCCTGTGGACAGCAAGGAGAAGGCAAAGGGAAACTGCATCGTCTGTGGTAAAAAGGCTAAAGAAATCATCAGAACCGCTATCGCCTACTAGGTAATGTCTTCTTCCTTAATCAGCCATAATTGGCAAAGGTTTCTGTTTGTCCCAGCTCTTTGCCTGTCTTGTCCAGTTTGACTTGACCGACTCGTATAGAGGCGATTCCGCTCTTCACTCGTGTATAGACCTTCATCACCCGGCGCCTGTAATCTATTTCTTGAATGATTCCTATGCCCAAAAAGCTCTCGTTTTCGTCGTGCAACGCGACAAGTAAGCCCTCTTCGTCACCTTCCCAAGCGACCTTTACCTTCTTTTTCAGAGTGGCCTCGAGATTTTTGACTATCTCTTCATCTGCCCATTGTTCGTGGCTTAGGGCTATGAAGACTGTGCTCGGCGTCTCCTCACAGTAAATTGGACTAGTTCCCAGCTCCTCAACAATCTTGTTCATGCGCTCCTTTGTCGGAGGCATCCCTGTTCCAAACGGAACCCCTGAAATCCTGACCCAGCTTATCGGGAACGACTCAACACCGGCGCCTTTCAGGAATTTCTTGTACCCAAGTTCACGTAGGAGTTTCCGTTCTTCTCGATCTCGCTTCCGCGCGAACGGAGATGATTCTATAGCGATGTTTTGCGTTTCTGTTAGTGCGCCAAGGAGGAATGTGAGTTCGTTTTGCTCCTGTATACCCACAACTACATCTGGTCTGATTTCCTTGACGAGGGCGACCTTGTATCGAACGGCATCTTCACCCTCGATCCAGCCGTCGGTGTTTATTATCAAAATGTCAACATGGCGTTTCTTAGTCTTCTCTTTCATTCCAGTTATTCCATCAATAACCCTAGTCACGGCGCCACTCGGACTGGTCACGCCTACAAAACAGACGTTTTCTGCGCCCATTTCGAAAGGATCCCTTATGGGCTTCGTAACTCGGCAAAAACCTATCGTTGACGGTGGACCAACATCCGATTGCCCCAGGTCAGCGTCTATCATAGCGATGATCCGCTTTGTCCTCAAGCCCTTGTTGGCCAAGTAGGCTGCGAAACTGGTTTTTCCTGAATCCACGCCCCCAGCAATCATGACGGTTACAGGTTTATTTTTCATACCTAGAATGGTGTCTGCGGCGTTTTCCCACGAACGTGGAATTGTGCTGCCTTCAACCTCGTTAATGTTTGCCTTTTCACTGAGCAGTAGTTCAAACTCAGCTTTCTCTCTGACCTCAAAGGGCACACGCTTGGCTTCACGGATCACCATTCTTGAGCCTGTCTTGAATTCAGCACCCAAAACCTCCGCGAGGCCCGACACCAGGGTCACAGATGCTGGACCGTCTACAAGCAGTGTCTTTCCCATTTCAACTGCGCGTTTCACTATGTTTTGGTCGCTCCTGTTCGTTTATAGGGTTGACCGTGTCGCTCGGCGATTTTTATGGCTGCCATGGTGTGCTTTGTTTTGCGTGTGTGTTTGGTTTGGCCTATAAACCGGCTTGTTCCAGCCTCTCTCACGATTTCTACGGTTACGTCTTGTGGCAGAGCAGCGTCAAGTTTGGGGAGAAGCTCAGCTGTGTAAGATTGAGACCAACTTCCAACCTTGAGAACGCGAACAGCAACCTGATGTTTGTTGAAGATTTCTACCACAGCCTCAACAGCTTCCTCAACGCTTTCGCAGGTTAGGGTTTCGAGGATGTTGCCGTTGCTTAGAACGGCGATTCCGAAGGTTTTGCCTGGGTCTACGCCGACCACCATGGTTTCGAAGCCTTTTTTGCCTTTTACTTGCTTTACTGCTTCGTCTACGATTATGGCTGGATCTGTGTTTTCTTGGTAGATTAGGATTTTTGGATGCTTGACGTGTTCGCTTTCAGTTTGGGTTGTTAAAACGACTTCTACATTGAGCGGTATGCTTTCGTAAGGTGTCAGGCTTAGGAAGTCTATTCCTCTCGCTTTGAGTTCGTTGACGAGGAAGTAGTAGGCCTTTCCTGACACCGTGGAAACGGCTATCTTTGCTTCCATGTTGAGGTCACTGTGCAGTGGACTCACGGAAAATTATTAACTTTGACTCTTATTATTTTCGTAGGCGATGTGAAAGGGTTTGCAGCGCACTGGTCGCGTTTTGCCGACTGGTTCTGTCTCGTTGGACAAACTGTTGAATGGTGGACTGCACCCAAGCGAGGTTGTGCTCGTTTATGGCGAGGCTGAGACAGGCAAAACCAGTTTGGCGATTCAATGCGCTGTCAACGCCTCGCGGCTGGGCTGCAAGACAATTTTCGTTGACTCTGATGGAAGCTTTTCTCCTAAACGGTTGGCGCAGATTGCTGGTTCAGACTTGAATGAAGTTGCGCCTAAGATACTGTTGGTTCAGCCTGAAACGTTTCAAGAGCAAGCCTTGACTATAGATCGGTTAGACGAGTTCTTGTTGCCCCAGATTGGATTGGTCGTGGTCGATACTGTCACGTCGCTTTACCGTGCCGAAATGGGCGAGCCGAGGGAAAAAACGTTCAAGATGAATCGTGAACTTGGACGCCAGCTCGCGTGTCTGGCACAGATAGCTAAAACCAGAAAGATTGCAACACTGATCACAAGTCAAGTTCGAAGTGCCTTCTTCGAAAGCTTTGTTTCCATTGAACCAGTTGGCACACGGGTTCTGCGATTTTGGTCTGACACGGTGATAAATCTAAGGCCGGCAGACCGCAGGAACAAGGTGAAAGCAGTTCTTGAGAAACATGCACAGCGCACCGGCACGGTGAACTGCTACCTTTTAATTGAGGAAAGCGGCATTTGCGACTGTCGATAACCATATTTCCGTATCATGCAGAATACAAGAATCGATTCAACTATGGCGTCGCCACTTTATGAGATTGCTTATGCACTATGGTTCATACTTCCTGCTTACGCGGCGAACGCGATTCCAGTTCTCGTGGGCGGTGGCAAGGCGATTGACGGCGGCAAGACTCTGCCAGATGGCAGACCCATTTTTGGGTCTCACAAGACCATTCGCGGGTTCGTAGCTGGCGTAGTTGCGGGCACCTTGATTGGCGCGGGTGAAAGCTTTGCTCTAGTATTTCTTGGTCAATCGGATTTTGTGCTTCCCTTTCAATTTAGCGTGTGGGTTGGATTCTTGATTTCTGTGGGGGCGTTGATCGGTGATCTGGCTCATTCTTTTGTGAAGAGGCGGCTGCGGATCGGGGAGGGTTCGCCTCTGCCCATTGCGGATCAGCTTGATTTTGTTGTTGGGGCTGTCGTGTTTTCTTCTCTTATTTCTCCGCTACCATTGGTGACAACGTTTATAATATTCGTTATTACGGTGCCTATACATCTTTTAGCCAACTTTTTGGCCTACTTGGCTGGTGTGAAGAAGACTCCTTGGTAGGGAGCTGGTTGGGGGTTCGGGCTTGTTCGAAAACTGTCTAACAAGAAGGGTGCAAGAATCTTGGCTGAAACGTGCAAGCCTAGAGAAACCATCCCAGTGGTTTCGGGTACACAGAGCCGTTGATCGATGACTAAGCACAGAGTCTAACCGATGCCCGTGCTCAATTTAGCCCATATGAGGTTTTCCATAATTAAGTATGCCATCAAAATGAACAGGATGCCTACTAAAAGCAAAATGTAAGCTTGGCGCGGCTTGAAGGCGTACTTTGTGCTTTGATACATGAGCATGATACCGACTACACCGAAGGAATATGTCAACATCGCTATAGTGCTGTCGAGAATCGATTGGTTGGTTATACCCGGATAAAAGAACAGTATTCTTGTGCTAGACAGGGGTATTGCCACGAGGGGTTTCTCAAGGATGTCGAATACGCCGCCGCCTAACAGAAAGATCGAGACTGCGACGACGATGCCAGCAACAACGTAGATTGAAGGTTTTGCCGTGACGAGTTTCTGGTAGCCTTTTCTTGCCGCATAGCCCAGTGAAACCAGTCTTCTTCTGATTCCGGCCATTGATTCTTCACATCTAGCTCCTACAGTTAGTTAATGGTTTTCTCTGGATTGCGATTTAAACGTTCCTTTTTGGCTGCTTGTCACTCGATTTCAGAAAGCAGGTTCTCGGCAACTTCTCTGGCCCAGGTTCCAGTTAAGGGATTCTTTGCAACTTCAGTGAGGTAGCTTTTCCATTCGATGTTCATAGCTCTTTTCCAGACCTCGAATTTCTCCTGAATATTCTCGTAGGCCATTTGATGCAATTTACAGTACTTGTCTTGAGTTTGCGTTTGAGCCTCTCGGCTGCAGACCTTGCATTTCAAGTCGTTTCCTCCTCTCTTCCTTTTTTGGGCAAGCTGGGTTGAAGCATAGGTTCCACGGGCGCCTTCCCCTTAAGTGGACAAATAGAAGGGGCCAGCCGCAGCCTTTGCACAGCCTGCCTGTGGGCTTGACTATGCCCTTCTGGGGCAGCGGGAATGATGTTTGGCAGGTTCTTTTGAAGTAGTTGGTGCATCCGATGAAGCGTTTCTTTGTTCGTCTTGAGAAGAGTATCATGAGTTTGCCTGTGTGGCAGTTTGGGCATGAGCCTATTATGCGTTCTTGAAGGCGTGCTTTTTTGATGGCGTTGCTTAAAGCCTCGCCGACTGATGGCTCCTGTCGTTTCAGTTCGGCTAGCACGGGTTTGAGGCGTTCCACGGTCTCCAATAGTATGTTTTCTCGTTTCTCGCTGCCGCTCTGTATGCGCTCCATCTTTTCCTCTAGATCGCGCGTCAATTTGACCGAGATTACTGAAGGCGCAAATCTTCTTAGAACCTCGATAACGTCGAAGCCTAGGTCTGTCACATCGATCCGTTCTTCTGTGATGTATTTTCTGTTGTACAGTGTTTCGATTATGTCGGCTCTTGTTGCTTTGGTTCCTATGCCCTGTTCTTCCATGCGCTTGAGCAGGCTGCTGGGATTGTAGCGTGGCGGCGGCTTTGTGAACTTGTCTTCTCGCTTAACTTGTGTCAGCGACACCTGTTCTCCTTCCTTAATTGGCGGCAGCGAAACCTCCTCTGTTCGTAGGTACGGCTTGTAATACTTCATCCAACCGTCTTTCAGAACTCGTCTGCCTCTTAGGTAGAAGTAGTGACCGTTCGCGTTGATTGCTGCCTTCATGCTCTGCCTGACTCCGGGTTCTCCAAAAACTGCCATGAAACGCCTAACAATCAAGTCCCAGACACGTCGTTCAGCGTCATCTAGGGGTCGGCTTGGTCTATTGCCAGTTGGGTAGACTGCTGGATGCGCCGGGTCTTGTTTGCTGCCTTCCTTGGGTCTCAACTCCCTACTTTGCAGGAGTTCCGAGGCGAGTTTATTGTAAGCGGGTTCTTGGCTAAGTCCGCTTAGAATCTGTCGGTAGCCAATGACCGGTGGGAGCTTCTGACTGCTTGTTCTTGGATAGGAGATTAGTGCCTCTAGGTAGAGGCGTTCGGCGATGTCGCCTATTCGTCTTGGTGTGTAGCCGAAGAGGCTGTAGGCTTCAGCTTGCAGCGAGCCCAAGTCAAAGGGAATGGGTGCTGGCACCTGCATGGTCTTCTCGTCGATTTTTTCCACCGCGCCAATCTTGCCTAAACATGCTTCGACAACGGCATCTGCGTC
>Ga0315309_1002165_pt1 | contig 11559 bp, 10 predicted proteins | sample TDP4_MG_FD_203080 | JGI IMG/M metagenome (GOLD analysis project Ga0315309, IMG submission 203080) | Freshwater sediment microbial communities from Lake Towuti, South Sulawesi, Indonesia - TDP4 | ecosystem: Environmental > Aquatic > Freshwater > Lake > Sediment | place: Indonesia: South Sulawesi...
ATACCTTCACTCGTTTCGAGTATCCATGCTTGTCGGGATGCTTTGCGCAATTTCATCGCTTATCATCGCCTCCCAAGCAAGTGGGCTTCCTCGTCGATCGGCTGTCTGGGAGAAAGTTCTTGCTCTGAGGTTTCTGACGAAGGGTCGGTTACAGCGCCTGAACATGGGCCTGCTGCTGGCATTGATTGTGACGTTAGGGTTCGCCGATGTCATGCAGGCTCAGTCGGCGGCGACTCAATGGTTAGGATATGACCTTCAGTTCTACCAGAATTCGGTCTACGGCAATGTGGCGGTTACGAGGCGTGAGGAACAGTTTACCATCTTCGTAGATGGCGTCCCAGCTCACTCTCTGCCGACACCAGACCTAGCCACGATAGAAGAGATCACACACCTTCCGTTGTTGTTCCATCCCTCCCCCCAGAAAGTGCTCTTGCTTGGAGGGGGGATCGGAGGCTCTCTAAAGGAGATAGTGAAACATGGCGTTGCCTCGGTTGATTACGTAGAGCTTGACCCACTAATCATACAAGCAGCGATACTGTTCGTGGAACCGTCCACAGTCGAACTTGCTGATCCAAGAGCTAAGCTGAGTAACGTGGATGGGCGATTCTTCGTTGCACATGCAGCTTCAAAATATGACGTAGTCTTAGTCAATCTTCCATCGCCATCAACAATCCTCGTGAACAGGATGTACACCCGGGAGTTCTTTGCATCAGTAAGCAAGCTCATGAACAGAGAAGGCATCATGTCCGTTTCGCTGTTAGGGTCATCATCCTATCTTAGCCAAGAGCAAGCTTTCCTAAACGCGTGCATTATGACAACCTTGCGGACCGTGTTCAAACATGTGCGCTCGATCCCGGGAGATGTGAACCTGTTTCTGGCGTCTGACTTGCTGAACCTTGACGAGATCGGAGCCGAAACCTTGGTGACTAGGCTAGACGAACGAAGAATCGAGACCGCACTTCTGTCAGAATATCACATTGAATACAAACTCGACCCTAGGCGCTATCAATGGTTCCTCCAATCCATCTCGCAAGCCGCAGACGTGAAAATCAACACGGACCTCCTTCCATCAGCAGTCTTCTACGACCTATGGATATGGAATTCGCAGTTCTCAGAGTTCGGAGCAAGGATCTACAAGTCTATCAAAGACCTTTCTCTCTCTGCACTAGTGTCGCCCTTGTTGATCGTGCTCTTGGTCCTTGTCGTCGCTTCGAGGAGGCGCAGAGGTCGTCAGATTGGATTCTTTTGGATGGTTCTTTCCACGGGCTTCTATGGGATGATGAGCAGCGTCGTACTCGCGATAGTCTTTCAATCGATCTTCGGCTACGTGTACCAAGTCGTTGGTTTGCTGGTTGCTATGTTTATGTTTGGTCTCTTCCTCGGAAGTTTAGCGATGATGCGAATTCAGAAGTCACCGACAAGTGGTCGTCACCTCGTCTTGATTGACATGGCTGTTCTCGGAGGTTCACTGTTCATTCTTGGCGTGATTGCTTTGATCTATTCCTTCGGTCTCCCGATGCCTTCGTTGATTAATGGGTTGGTCATCTTTCTTATGTCTCTCATGTCTGGGATCACCGTGGGCGCTGAATTCTCTGCCGCAAATAGATACATCCCGGAAATTGGAGGGCTTCAGTCTAGGTTTGGAGGAGGCCTTACCTTGCTGTACTCATGTGACTTGGCGGGTGCGTGGGCTGGAGCGCTCGTGGCAAGTCTCGTCTTGCCGGTTCTTGGTGTGCTAGGAATCTTGCCTGTAGTGGCTGCGCTCAAGGCTATTAGCGTAGTCACACTTCTGGTGAGAAGAAGATCCTGAAAAATCTGTGCGTGATGCATTGCCTCTCGCAGCGTGGGAGGAACGATCTGTTTAGGAGTTGGGACATGGAGAGAATTGCGAAGGCAATATCCTCGATAAATGCCACTGCCCCACCGCATGCGGCACATGTGAACTGTCTCCAAGTTAGATGTCTCAATTCGTGATTAGCCCTTGATTGATCATCTGTGACTGACAGATACAAAGCGAAGTTCATCTACAAATGACTAACAGATATGAAGCGTATGAATGATTCTTGTAGTTCATGGCCGGCACGACCTCGTGGTAGGATTTCTCCGACTCGACGACAGGATTTCATAGGGTTGCCAATGGGCGGAACGTCCCATCGTGATCACAAGTCAACAGAAGTCTGTCAGAATCTCCATACCGCAACCGGTTATTCCAAATGCTTAATACTCTAGATTGATTGGCTACGCCGAAGCTCCTGCCAGAGGCGGGCTTGAGTGGAACCGAGCGAGACAAGGAAGGACAAGTCGCCGACAGCCACAGTTAGTCGGAGAACCTTTCTCAAACTTCTAGTAGCCGGCGTGTCAGGGTTCTTGGTAGCGAGATTGTTCGATTTCCTCGCACCTAAGACTATCGAGACCCAGACGAGCACGGTGACCGCTACAGTCACCAAGACAGTTACTGCTACAATTACTGTCGGACCAACTTCCAAATCTGTCAATGTGGTTATGGTCAGAGGAGCTCCGAATGCTGTTCCTCAGGCGTTGGTTGAGAAGGCTCTTGAATTGCTGGGTGGAGTAGAGAAGTTGGTTCCTATGGGGGCGAGCATTCTTGTGAAGCCCAATGTTGGTTTCTACGAGAAGGATGCTGTCACAGATCCCCAAGTAACCGCGGCGGTTGTTAGATCCCTTAAACAAGCGAAACCTGGTCGAATAGTCGTCGGTGAAAGTTCATTGAGAGGCAATGACACGGAACACGCGTTGCAGGTGACAGGTACCAGAGGTCAAGCTGAAGAAGCTGGAGCGGAGGTGCGGGACCTGAGAAAGGATCCGGCAGTAAGCGTGGATCTTCCTAAAGGTCGCGCCATTACCTCAGTTGAGGTTTTCAAAACCGTTCGCGACAGCTCGTATATTGTGAACATACCGAGACTGAAGAGACATTCAGCCACGGTTACAACGATCTGCCTGAAGAACATGATGGGAACTGTTCCCGACAGCGAGAAGGGGCGATTCCATCAGGTTAACCTTAGCCAATGCATAGCAGATCTAAACTCCGTCATATGCCCGAACCTTGTCATCATTGACGCAACGAAGGCAATGACGAGGAGAGGTCCAACAGGAGGCACTATGGTAGATCTCAACCTCGTTATAGCTTCATTAGATCCTGTCGCAGCCGATGTCGTTGCAGCAGAGGAGCTCTTCAAGGCTGAAGGTGTGTCCGATCCTCGTGGTGCCGTCAGCAGAATAGAACATATTCAGAAAGCAGCTGAATTGGGGATCGGTGTTGCCGATCGCTCTAAGATCGAAGTCTTAGATGTGACCCTAAGCTAGCAAGATTTCAGTTCGACTTGGACCGAGTTCTGCCATGAAAAGACGTGAATTCCTGAAGCTCTTCGGCGTCGGAGTGGCAGTGATCTCGCTATCTGATGTGTTTCCTAGGATCATAAGAGGAAAGGAACTCGTTAGACCCCCGGGTGCACTCGCCGAGGATGCGTTGAATGCGGTTTGCATAAGGTGCGCCAGATGCGCCCAAATCTGTCCGACTGGGGCAATAGTTCTCGCAAGTCTAAGCGACGGATTCAAAGAACTTGGAACACCAAGAATTGATGCTCTAAGGGGACCCTGCGAAAGAGTTCAAGGCAGATGCGAAAGGCAAGCAAAATGTGCAGAGATCTGTCCAACAGGAGCGATCCTCCAAGTTGACAGAAGAATCCTCAAAATGGGCTCTGCAATCATCAACGCGGATAGATGCATAGCTTGGCGTGGGGGGTCCTGCCTAGTCTGCTACGAGGTATGCCCGGTTCAAGGTGCAATATCTCTGATAGATGAAGCTAGGCCAATCTTCCACGCTGACATCTGCGTCGGATGTGGAAGATGTGTCTACGCGTGTCCCGCCCAACCCAAAGCGCTTACACTCACTCCCGAGGGGGAGAGGAGGCTTTTGCCCGTATGAGTCGAGCACAACTGGTCCGAGCAGTCAGGCTGTCGCTGCCAATGCTCGTTCTTGTGGCCGTTGTTCTGGGCCCAACCCTCCACCTAGTCTACGGTTCCATCTGCACGATAGGTATAGGCTCGATTACTCTTGCCTGTCCTTTGGGCTTCTTGCAGGTGAGTCTCGCATCGCACAACATGATTCTCGGACTTCTCACTCCAGTTGCAGTGACTATTGTCTTTACGATTCTTCTCGGGAGGGTTTTCTGCGGTTGGATCTGTCCGGCCGGCGACTTGATGCAACGTTTCGGAGAGGCTGGGCTCCCTACGAAAGCGTCCGGCCTGAGACTGGTGAATCTTGTTGAACAGAACTCCACTCGACTCGTCCTACTCGGCTCTGTACTTGCGGCGAGCGCCATATTTCGATATCCTGTCTTCTGCATCGCCTGTCCGATCGGAATCATCTGTAGAAACGTGATCTCGCTCTTCCGGTATGGTTCAGTCGGACTAGACCTCCTATTCATTCCTGTGATTGCTGCAATGGAACTTGGGCTAGCTCCATGGTGTAGTCACATATGTCCACTAGGAACAACCTTGCGAATCTTCGGTCAAAAAAGCCCGTTGGTTCCAATAGTAGACAAGGCCAAGTGCATAGGCTGCTCGATCTGCACAAAGGTCTGCAACATGAAAGTTTCATTGCTTCAAACCTCAAACCTAGAAGACTGTTCCAGATGCATGGAATGCAGCCTGAGATGTCCGACGAAGGCCATAGATGGAGAAAGAGAGCTGAGCTGTAGTCATCTTTCATGGCTACGAGCTTTGTACTAACAGGTTTGCTTATCCAGTTGTGTTTGGTCTGAGTCTTCGACTAATCTCCTATCTCACCCGCAAGAGTTTCCAGCTATACTTCTCTGAGAACTCCGGCAGTCATCTTGAAACGTCGAGATCCGTAGTGAGCAAGGTCTGCACTGTGAGTGACCATTACTACAGTTGTAGACTTCTCATGCACTTCTTTGATGATTTGCATAATCTCTTTCTCAGTCGCTTCGTCTAGGTCGCTGGTAGGCTCATCAGCCAGAACTATTTCTGGCTCATTTACCAGTGCTCTAGCTATCGCCACTCTCTTCTGCTCTCCCATGGAAAGCTGCGACGGATATGAATCAGATCTCTTAGAAAGTCCAACCGCTCTGATGAGTTCCTTGGCGCGATCGAGATCGGCGAATTTCTCTTGGGTAAAAGAGGCGGGTAGCCTCACATTGTCGAGAACTCTCAAGAACGGGATGAGACTTGGAAACTGGAAGATGAATCCGATTGTGCGACTTCTTGCCCCAGAAAGATCCTTATCAGACAGGCTAGAGATATCGACGCCCTTGAGCAGGATTCTTCCAGAGGTCGGCTTCGTCAGACCTCCGATCAATGAGAGAAGAGTTGTCTTGCCACTTCCTGACCGTCCAGTGACCATAACGAAGTCGTTGCGATTGACCGCAAGATGTACATTATCGACTGCTTTGACGATATTGTTTCCGACTGAGTAGTGCTTCGAAACACCTTCGAGGGAGAGCATCTATTGACCTTTCCTGATGGCGTTGCAGGGTTCCATCCTGCTGCTGGAGATAGCTGGGTATAGAGCACTTAGGATACCAGTTGTGGCCGACAGCCCGAGAGCACTTGCAGCCAGAGATGCAACGTAGGGTGGATCTGGCCACAGGTATGGAACGTCAAGCGACTTAGCCAAGTACTGTCCAGATAGGTGCAGTGTCAGAGTTCCACCGAGCATTCCCAGAACGCCTCCAAGGACCACTAGCAAGACAACCTCGAGTGTGATGAGTTTGAAGATATACCCTTGCGTGGCACCGATGGCCCTGAGTACTCCTATCTCGCGATGTCGTTCACACACAGTCAAGGTGAATACTGTTCCGACTAAGACCACTGAGAGCCCCCACATGATACTGTTATTGGTGAGAAAGATATCGTATAGGTTCGACAGTCTCTGCCTAGCTTCTTGACCCAGAGTTTGCGGGTAGATCACGTTCAGATCCATGTTCTGTTCCATACTTTCCAGCTTTATTCTCAAACCTACGTCTGCCACAGAATGCCCCGGCTCGACTTTGACAAGAACAGCGGAGATCTGGTTTGAATATATGTCCAGTACATGGTGGCCGGGGAGTTTCAATGCTAGTCTACGCGACTCAGTTGCCAACCAATAGAGAGTGTCCAAGGCGACGAATACCACGTCGTCGAGGCCCGTGCCCGACTTGTCCAACACACCTCTTATAGTAAGTACTTGATCAAAGATCACAATGTTCTGTCCATACGCAGCAACGTTACAGCCAACGATAGCATCTGTGCGGCGCAGATCTTCAGGAAAGCGCTTCAACCAAGGCTTAACGACGAGGTCTGAGGAGGGATCGAAGCCTATCAGGTAAGAGAAGGAGGTGGGGCAACATGCGCAGCCTGGGACGAGTTCAAGTTTCGCTGCATAGGCTTGTGGCGTTGCCTTTTGGACACCGGGGACTCTTGCAACCTTATCAACTGCGCCTATGTCCATGTAATAGGGGTGCTCAACCACGTGGCCCAGTATCATTTGTGAAATGTGCCAAGGGTTGGTCGGTTTGGGAACCACTATCAGATCTGCTCCCATTCTGAGTATTCCTATCTGAAGACTGTCATCTGCTCCCCTGACGATCAGCGTCGTTGAGAATATCGTCCCGATAACGATAGCAACACACAAGACTGTCACGATCGTTCTGAACGGGCTAGCTTTCAGGCTTCGTGTGACTATTTGAAGAAGCCCAATCCGTCTCAAACGGTGCACCGAGAACTGTTTACGGCAAGTATTTTATAAACGAACACGCAACTTACTTTCGGAGATTGTGATGAGTGAAAAGAAAACGGATAGAAGAGACTTTCTAAAGTACTTGGGAGCAGGTGTCGCAGGACTAGCTGTCGGTGGCGCTGCTGGATACTTCGCAATGCCTCCGAAGATTGAGAAGGTGCCTGTCAAGCCGGAGCCGAAGAAGGTGCCTACAACCCCTATCAAGATTGGTCACTTGGATTCTCTCACCGGGGCTGCTGCGTTCTGGGGAGAACCTCAGGCCAAGGGGACCAGACTCGTCGTGGACGAGCTGAATGCTGCGGGAGGAATCATGGGTCGAAAACTTGAGCTGGTGATCCGGGACGATGAGGGAAAGGCAGCTACCGCTGTAGAGATGGTCAAGAAACTTATCGTGGAGGACAAGTGTGACCTCGTGACCGGCTGTTGCTCTAGCGGCATAGCCTTAGCGATGGCTCCGATAGTAGAAGACCTCGGAAAGACATATGGAGTTCCGTTTGTCGCGGTGGACGGCTGTACATGGTCCCTTCACAAAGAGAAGGTCTTCAAATACTACCTCAGATGGTGCGCTCCAAACGTGTGGGAAGCAGTTGCGGCCGCTTATCTGACAAACAGGTACTGGCCGAAGGCGAAGAGGATCGCTCACATATCACCGGACTACTCCTATGGCAGAGATGGGTGGGCGGCTTACATGGAGGTTCTAAAAGCATTCCAAGATATTGAGGTTGTCTACGAAGGGTGGCCCCCTCTCTACATCAAGGACTATACGCCGCACATAACCGCGTGCCTGGCAGCGAAGCCTGACGTTGTCTGGTCAACGTTGTGGGGAGGAGACCTCATGACCTTCACGACACAAGCGGCAGGCTATGGCTTCTTCAAGGCGACGCAATTCGTCTCAGCGGTTGGGGGAGACACTTACCTTCACATGAAGAAGGAGGAGGTTCCGGAAGGAATACTTGCTGGGCCTCATAACTACTACTTCCTATACCCGCCATGGGACAAGTGGCCGCTTAACAAGTGGTTCAATGAGAAGTACTGGGCACGCTACAAAGAGCCGCCACATTCTGGATCATGCGGAGCCTACTGGGTGCTACATGCTTACAAGGCCGCAGTGGAGAAAGCCTGTGCAATCAAGGGTGAATGGGCCGAGAAAGAGGAGATCCTTGCAGCAATGAAGGGCATCGGCCTGGACGAGCCGGCGGGACGCAGGTTCCTAAGAGCAGAGGACGGCCAAGCGGTGTCGTACGCGCTCTATGGATTCACCAAGAGCGATCCTACCTACCCATTCCCTATCCTTGACAGAATGGAAATAATAGGACCTGAAGAATGCGGACCACCTGTGGGACCCCTAGATGCGGTGAAGTGGATCAGGGACTGGGCGAAGCGAAAGTAACCTGAGCTGACACGCGACACATTGAAAATTCAAGGCGACAGCCTGAACGATGTGACACCGGTTGCTTCCTCCAGATCTCCCCATTTTTCTTCTTAACGCACTTACGTATACGTGTGTGTATTTCCTGATAGCTGCCGGACTGAGTCTCATATTTGGTGTCTTGGGAATCCTGAATTGCGCCCACGGCGCGTTGTACATGGTCGGCGCTTATGTGGCAGTCACACTGATCAAGCTGTTTGGCGCTAACCCGTTGCTGCAGTTTCTATCTATGATAGTCGCAGGCCTTTCGATAGGTCTGATCGGGATATTGATCGAAAGATTTCAATTGCGCTTCATATATCAGAGACAGGACACATATCAGCTCCTTCTCACGTATGGTTGGGTATTGGTATTTGACGATCTCGTCAAACTTCTCTGGGGCTTGTACCCCCAAGCCGCATCTGAACCATACCTGTTAGCCGGATCCTCAAACATAGTAGGAAAGCCCTACCCTAACTACAACTTCGTAATGATGGCGGGTTCCGCAATCGTCGCCGTGCTACTATTCGCAGTGTTGTTCCGGACTTGGATGGGCAGGGTGATAAGAGCCACATCGATGAATAGGGAGTTGGCTTCAGGTATAGGTATTAATGTGAACAGGACATACACCTACACCTTCGCCCTAGGCGCTATGCTCGTTGGCTTCAGTGGGGCACTCGTAATTCCCTCAACCGCCGCCTCTGTCGGTATGGGTGCGGATATCTTGGTTGAAGCTTTTGCCATAGTAGCGATTGGAGGGCTTGGCAGTCTGAAGGGGGCATTCATCGGCTCGATCATTGCCGGAGTGCTGCGATCATTCGGTATAGCCATCTTTCCGGAGATAGAGACCGCACTTCTCTACTTGATCACCGCCGGAGTACTCCTAGTCCGGCCTTGGGGGCTTTTCGGTAAGAGGCTAACTTGATGGGACTCACAGCGCGTCTAGGCTTTGGAACAACGACTTTGATGTGCTACGCTGTCGCGATCGTGATCCTTGCCTCACTTCCGCTCTACGCTTCGCCTGCCCATATCTTCTTGGTTGGAAAAGCGCTCACAATGGCGATCTTTGCACTGGGATTCAATTTGATCTTGGGCTATCTTGGGATGGTCTCGTTTGGCCACGCGGCCTACTATGCTGTGGGCGCGTATACGGCAGCTCTACTGATCACTAGGCTATCAATCAAGTCCATTGAAATAGTGCTTCCAGCGAGCATCGCGGCGTCGGCTGTAGCGGCTGCAATCATTGGGTTCCTATGCGTCAGGCATACGAGAATCTACTTCGCACTACTGACGTTGGCCTTCGGTCAGATGATTTACTCTGTACTTCTGAAGGAGTATTCGATCACTCGAGGAAGTGAGGGGATAGCTGGGATATCAAAGCCTGAGCTGTTCGGCCTCAGCCTAGCCGTAGGAAACAACTACTACTACTTCATAATTGTCGTCTTTGCGTTAAGTCTTCTGGCATTGAGGGTTATCGTTAACTCCCCCTTTGGAAAAATCCTACAGGCAATCAGAGAGAACGCAGCGAGGACAGAGTTCGTAGGAATATCTGTCTGGAAATATCGATGGATGGCGTTCATATTGTCTGGGATATTTTCAGGAATCGGTGGAGCCCTGTTCGCCCCGCTAACCATGCACGTCAGCCCAGAGCTAGCCTACTGGACGTTCTCCGGAGAAATAGTCTTCATAGCAATTTTGGGGGGACACGGACTTTTCGAAGGACCTGCGCTGGGTGCCCTTGTCTTTGAATTCCTCAAGTATTTCGCACTGGGCCAAACAATCTACTGGCTCATCATAGTTGGATCTGTCTTGATATTCGTGGTACTTGTCTTCCCGAAGGGTATAGCTGGAACTATAGTCGAGTCTGTTCGCAGGAGATTGTGCAAATGATCGTCCTAAGGACCGAGCAAGTCAGGAAATACTTTGGAGAGGTTCGGGCGGTTGATGGCGTCAATCTGTCTCTGGAGAAAGGCGTTCTGACATCGGTCGTAGGTCCAAACGGCGCTGGGAAGACTACACTAATCAATCTCCTGTCTGGACTTCTCGCCCCCGATAGCGGCAGAATATTCTTCTTGGATAGAGACGTTACTCGGCTTCCTCCTAACAAAAGGACTAGGCTAGGCATTGGCAGATGTTTTCAACTCGTGAGCCTCTACGAGGGACTGACCGCTTTCGATAACATTAGGATACCGGTAATCTCCGCACACGGTGCAGCGCCAAACGTGATTTCTCCATTAGATGGAAACGAGCCCATTACGAAAAGGACCGAGGAGATCCTCGGGACCTTCGGCCTCCTTGAAAAGAAGAACACTGTCGCGAAGGATCTTCCTCATGGCGACAAGAAGATACTCGACATTGCAGTGGCATACTCCTTGAATCCGACACTGCTACTGCTTGATGAACCTACCAGTGGTGTAAGCACTTTTGAGAAGACAAGGGTCATGCAGTTGATAAGGGATCTCATAAAGAGTAAGGGCATCACCGCGCTTGTCGTCGAGCATGACATGGATGTAGTTTACTCGTACTCAGACAAGATAATTGTCCTTCATCAAGGCAGTATCTTGGCTGAAGGATCGCCAAAAGATGTGATGGAGAACCCGCAGGTGGCGAAAGTCTTCTTGGGAGTTGAGAAGTAGATGCTGAAAGTCGTTGACCTCCACGTTTACAGAGATAGCGTACATGTTCTGAGGGGGATATCCCTAGAGGTCGCCGAGGACGAGGTCGTTCTGATCGGAGGAAGAAACGGAGCAGGAAAGACAACGATCCTGAAAGCTGTGCTCGGGCTCATTCCCAAGAAATCTGGAAAGGTGACCTTCGGCGACGAGGAGATATCAGGTCTACCGTCTCACCAAGTCGTCAAGAGGAAGATAGCCTACTCTCCTGAAGCCTTCGCAGTCTTCGACGACCTCACCGTTGAAGAGAACATAGAGATGGGAGCGAAAGTTCTCGGGCATTCAGCCGACACAGACAGGATGAGCAGTATCCTTGAGATATTCCATGAGCTTCGACCATTGAGAAAAAGGAAAGCCATGTACCTGAGCGGGGGCGAAAGAAAAATGGTAGGAATAGCAAGGGCGCTATACACATCTCCGTCTCTTCTCCTCCTCGATGAGCCATTAGAGGGTCTAGCTCCAGTAGCGATCGGAAGGTTCCTTGAAGGCATGGAGAAGATAAAGGCCGCGGGCATATCCATGATGATCGCTGAGTCCAGCTACTACTGTGCGAATAGGGCGATTACATCGAAACTGGTAGACAGACTGTACTGTGTCGAGCGGGGCGAGATAGCATATGAGGGAGAGCCAGCCGGGATCTTCCAAAACGAACATGTGTTGAGAATGATGCGTGGCTACTAGGTCACATCAAACTCCAAGGGAAGCATCTGAAATGTCGA
>Ga0315309_1002167_pt1 | contig 11557 bp, 3 predicted proteins | sample TDP4_MG_FD_203080 | JGI IMG/M metagenome (GOLD analysis project Ga0315309, IMG submission 203080) | Freshwater sediment microbial communities from Lake Towuti, South Sulawesi, Indonesia - TDP4 | ecosystem: Environmental > Aquatic > Freshwater > Lake > Sediment | place: Indonesia: South Sulawesi...
AAAGGCGTCGCATCGGGATCGTCAGGCCTCACCACTAATTTCCAGGCGTTGTCATCATTGCCCGTCGTCTCGGCGCGCAGTGTGTAGACCCCACAGCCGTATTCCTCGACTGTGAAAGAGATAAGATTAACAGCGACTCCAGAAGTTGTGGAAATAGGAGGATACGGCTGCCTGATAATCTGTGCGCCAGACGGATCAAGTAAAGTAAAGATAGCGGTATCTGCGTAGGTGTTATCCCCCGGTGTCTGGTTATGATCAGGATCCCTGATCTCGTCCAGCTCATCAGCACTGCCATCATCCCACACTCCTGGGTCAAAGAGATCGACAGTTATCACCTGCCCACGAGGAACAGTGCAGGGGACGTAGATCTCGAAAGAGTGATACCCTGGCCCAGTCGCCTCATTGCTCGTGTACCAATCGCCAACCCAGAGTTCGGTATCGGGACCGCTCGTCTGGATCTGGGCCACGGACCCGAAGGGCGGGATCTCAATGGCCAGAGCGGCGGGCACCAGAGCGACCAGGCACAGGAACAGGGCCATCACGACAGCCCCGCTCCGACGGCGCTTGAGCCCCCAGAGTGTCAGGGCAATCCCCAGAGACAGCAGCCCTAACGTACCTAGTAATCGCACTATGTCTGACATATAGAGAGTAACTAATCCTTGCATCATTTGCCTCCTCTCTGATAGTTCCTTAATCGTCTGTGAAGCAAACCCTCCACCTGGGTTCTTGATTTTCAGGTGAGTATCAGTATCTTATCGAAAGGTAGGAATCTGGTTAGAGAATCATTAGAAGTGAATTAGAACTCGTGACAGCAACACACTTCGCACGTGGACCTTTGGTGCCACAGGTGATCTCCGTAATCTAGTCGTGACAGATCAAAAATCCTTCGTCGGCTAAAACAAATGCGATCAGGTTCATTATCATATTACACACTTTTGCCGGGCCTGTCTATCCGTAAACATACGTAATTAATGCGAAAAAGCCCCGTATTTTTAGTACCAGGCTGGTCGTAATGCGTGAAACGTGATCAGGAAAGGGAGGGGGCAGCAGACTGTCTAAGTCCTCTTATTACTCCGTCGGCAAAATCCCCCGCCGCAGGGCGTAACGGATCAGGCCGGTATGGGTACGCAGGCCCAGTTTGTGCATCATGTTGGCGCGATGGGCCTCGACCGTGCGCGGGTTGATGAACAGCCGGGCAGCGATTTCGGCGTTGGTGCGGCCTATCTTCGCGTCGGCAACAAAGAAGGTTCCTTACAGGCGACGACCTACTCTCCCAGGGGGTCTCCCCCCAAGTACCATTGGCGCTGGAAGGCTTAACTTCCTGGTTCGGGATGGAGCAGGGTGTTTCCCTTCCGCTAGAGTCACCTGAGGAACCTTCTTCTATTATTATAGCGGGTTGCTCTGAGCTATCTGCTATTAGCCATCTGCCATTAGCTATCGTCATTTAGCACCCTAGAAACTGAACAGAACGCTCGAGACACCTTCGTCGTACACGTTTACGAATTAAGCCCTCGACCGATTAGTACGGCTTAGCTGAACGCATTGCTGCGCTTACACTTGCCGCCTATCCAGCAGATAGTCTATCTGCGGTCTTACCCGGTTATCCCGGTGGGGGACCTTATCTTGAGGCGAGTTTCCCACTTAGATGCTTTCAGCGGTTATCTCTGCCAGACATAGCTACCCAGCGATGCCCCTGGTGGGACAACTGGCACACCAGCGGTCTGTCCACCCCGGCCCTCTCGTACTAGGGGCAGCTCCCCTCAAGTCCCCTACGCCCACAGCGGATAGAGACCGACCTGTCTCACGACGGTCTGAACCCAGCTCACGTGCCACTTTAATGGGCGAACAGCCCAACCCTTGGGACCTACTCCAGCCCCAGGATGTGACGAGCCGACATCGAGGTGCCGAGCCGCGCCGTCGATGTGAACTCTTGGGCGCGACTAGCCTGTTATCCCCGGGGTAGCTTTTGTCCGTTAAGCCACGGCCCTTCCACTCGGAACCGTGGGATCATTAAGCCCGACTTTCGTCTCTGCTCGACTTGTAGGTCTCGCAGTCAAGCTCCCTTATGCCTTTACACTCTATGGCTGGTTTCCATTCAGCCTGAGGGAACCTTTGGGCACCTCCGTTACCTTTTAGGAGGCGACCGCCCCAGTCAAACTGCCCACCTGACACTGTCCCCATGCCGGATAACGGTCACAGGTTAGGGTCAAGACTTAACCAGGGTGGTATTTCAAGGGCGACTCCACCGAGGCTGGCGCCCCAGCTTCTCAGTCTCCCACCTATCCTACACAAGCTAAGCCCTAACTCAATACCAAGATGCAGTAAAGCTCCACGGGGTCTTTTTGTCCTGCTGCGGGTAAGGCGCATCTTCACACCTATTTCAATTTCGCCGGGTCCCTCGTTGAGACAGTGCCCCACTCGTTACGCCATTCGTGCGGGTCGGAACTTACCCGACAAGGAATTTCGCTACCTTAGGACCGTTATAGTTACGGCCGCCGTTCACCGGGGCTTCGGTTCTGAGCTGCCGCTGGCCGAAGCCAGCATGACCCTTCCCCTTAACCTTCCGGCACTGGGCAGGCGTCAGCCCCTATACTTCCTCTTACGAGTTAGCAGAGACCTGTGGTTTTGTTAACCAGTCGGTAGGGCCATTTCACTGCGACCTCCCAGAGCTCCGTAAGTTTTTACTTCACCCCAGGAGGCACCCCTTCTCCCGAAGTTACGGGGTCATTTTGCCTAGTTCCTTAACGAGGGTTCTCCCGATCGCCTTGGTATACTCTACCCGCCTACCGGTGTCGGTTTGCGGTACGGGCACGCGGGTCTGGCTAGAGGCTTTTCTCGGCAGCATGGGCTCAGCCACTTGCGGCCCTGAGGGCACCGCCTATCACCTCTCAGGATCAGGCAGCGGATTTGCCTACTGCCTTCATTTCCCTATAGGCTTGGCACCTGAATCCAGTAACAGGCTGGCCTACCCTTCTGCGTCCCCTCATCGCTTCACACCCGAAGGTGAACGACCCCACGTGGTACGGGAATATTAACCCGTTGTCCATCGCCTACGCCTTTCGGCCTCGGCTTAGGCCCGACTAACCCTGGGCTGATTGACATTGCCCTAGGAAACCTTAGGCTTACGGCGAACACGGTTCTCACGTGTTTTGCGCTACTCATACCGGCATTCTCACTTCTGCATGCTCCACCAGTCCTTGCGATCTGGCTTCTATACCCTGCAGAACGCTCCCCTACCATCCTTCGACAAGCTGTCGAAGGACCCGTAGCTTCGGTGCTAGGCTTGAGCCCCGTTACATTTTCGGCGCAGGACCGCTTGACCAGTGAGCTGTTACGCACTCTTTAAAGGATGGCTGCTTCTAGGCCAACCTCCTGGCTGTCCAGGCAATCCCACATCCTTTCCCACTTAGCCTAGACTTGAGGACCTTAGCTGACGGTCTGGGCTGTTTCCCTCTCGACCACGAAACTCATCTCCCGTAGTCCGACTCCCAAGCTCTGAAGTGACGGCATTCGGAGTTTGGTTTGGTTTGGTAAGCGATTAGCCCCCTAGCCAATCCAGTGCTCTACCTCCGCCACTGAACGCTTGAGGCTAGCCCTAAAGCTATTTCGGGGAGAACCAGCTATCTCCAAGTTCGTTTGGCATATCACCTCTACCCACAGCTCATCCCACCCTTTTGCAACAGAGAAAGGTTCGGGCTTCCACGAAGCGTTACCTTCGCTTCACCCTGGCCATGGGTAGCTCACCTGGTTTCGGGTCTAATCCCTGCGACTCCGGCCCCTAAGGGCCACGCCCTATTCAGACTCGCTTTCGCTACGGCTCCGGGTGTCACTCCCTTAACCTAGCCACAGAGATTAACTCGCCGGTTCATTCTCCAAAAGGCACGCGGTCACACATTGCTTCTCCCAACGCCCCCGAAGGGGGTTGACCTACGAGGCTTCATACCCACTCCCCCGAAGGGTTGCGGGCCCCAGCCTCACCGGTAACAAGAGAGGCCATAGTGCTCCCACTGCTTGTAGGCATACGGTTTCAGGTTCTATTTCACTCCCCTAACAGGGGTCCTTTTCATCTTTCCCTCACGGTACTTGTGCACTATCGGTCGCCAAGAGTATTTAGCCTTAGGAGGTGGACCTCCCTGCTTCCCACAGGATTAGCGTGCCCCGTGGTACTCAAGGTCATCGGCGGGAGTCTGGATCCCTTTCGCTTACAGGGCCATCACCTTCTATGGCGGACCTTTCCAGTATCCTTCAGCTAGGACCAGATTTGTAACTCCCTGGGGCCGGAACGGCGACCCCTGCCGAGCCTTACAACCCTCACATTGCAACGGCCGTCCCTATGGCACAACGTGAGTTTGGGCTGTTCCCCTTTCGCTCGCCACTACTCAGGGAATGATCTTTTTTCCTCGGGGTACTAAGATGTTTCAGTTCCCCCGGTTCCCTCCCACCAGCCTATTTTGTTCAGCTGGGGGTACCCAGACATTCCCCTGGGTGGGTTTCCCCATTCGGGCATCCCCGGATCAACGCCTGCACACGGCTACCCGAGGCTTATCGCAGTGTACCGCGCCCTTCTTCGGCTCTTGGCGCCAAGACATCCACCGTACGCCCTTAGTAGCTTAATTCACGTGATGCGACGAAATTGATGTCCTCGCGTTCTGTTCAGTTTTTAAGGTGCTAAGCGGCAGATGGCATATCGCTTATCGCCCATAGCCCATCACCACTCCAGCCTTTTGGCGGCTGGCCTCTGCTCGCCGGGTCTACCGGCGCCCACAGGCCAAACACCAACCGCTGACACAAAAACAGCCTGGCATATCACCAGGCCGCCATTTCAGACCGCCTAAGATATGACCCCCCTTCAGCAATATCCACTTCTCAGGTTTTCGTTTGCACTCATATCCTCGCCCTTGTAAGTAATAGTATATACCAGAAATGGGATTTTGTCAAGCGCCTCCATCCTTAAATTTTGGTGGAGATGAGGGGACTTGAACCCCTGACCTCCTCCGTGCAAGGGAGGCGCTCTCCCTGCTGAGCTACATCCCCAACTAGGCAATTAACTGCTGTCTATTAGCCATTGACTCCTTTTCAAGAAGCTGATAGCCAGAAGCCACCAGCTAATCGCCAATTGGTGGGCCTTTCTGGACTTGAACCAGAGACCTTTCCCTTATCAGAGGAATGCTCTAGCCGACTGAGCTAAAGGCCCGTATCAGTGAATAACTAATAGCAGAGAACCTATAGCAATCCACTCTGCTATCGTTCATCTGCTATCAGCCGACATCACCTTAACAACTGAGAAGTGATAGGAAGGAGCGAGATTTGGGCAAGACACAGACCCTTCGATCTGCGATTGACCTAGGAGCTCGACAAAATCCCAAACCTCAATGACCCAAAGGTTCTTGGGACTTGATCATCGGGCATTAGGATCTGTCAGTTCTCCCTAGAAAGGAGGTGATCCAGCCGCAGCTTCCGCTACGGCTACCTTGTTACGACTTCGTCCCAGTCACCAGTCCCACCTTCGACAGCTGCCTCCCCTTCGCTAAGCTCAGGGGTTAGCCCACCGGCTTCAGGTGTTACCGGCTCCCATGACGTGACGGGCGGTGTGTACAAGGCCCGGGAACGTATTCACCGCAGTATGGCTGACCTGCAGTTACTAGCAACTCCGACTTCATGCAGGCGGGTTGCAGCCTGCAATCCGAACTGAGACCGGCTTTGGAGGATTAGCTCCGCCTCGCGGCTTGGCGACCCGTTGTACCGGCCATTGTAGCGTGTGTGTAGCCCTGGACATAAAGGCCATGCTGACTTGACGTCATCCCCACCTTCCTCCGGTTTGATACCGGCAGTCCCGTTAGACACGTGTAACTAACAGCGAGGGTTGCGCTCGTTGCGGGACTTAACCCAACACCTCACGGCACGAGCTGACGACAGCCATGCAGCACCTGTGCTGGCTTCCCGAAGGATTGTTCCGCTTTCGCTTCACTACTACCAGCATGTCAAGCCCAGGTAAGGTTCTTCGTGTTGCATCGAATTAAACCACACGCTCCGCTGCTTGTGCGGGCCCCCGTCAATTCCTTTGAGTTTTAAGCTTGCGCTCGTAGTCCCCAGGCGGGGTACTTATCGCGTTAGCTTCGGCACTGATGGGGTCAATACCACCAACACCTAGTACCCATCGTTTACAGCGTGGACTACCGGGGTATCTAATCCCGTTCGCTCCCCACGCTTTCGCGCCTTAGCGTCAGGTGCGGGCCAGGAAGCCGCCTTCGCCACTGGTGTTCCTCCCGATATCTACGCATTCCACCACTACACCGGGAATTCCACTTCCCTCTCCCGACCTCAAGTCCCGCAGTATTGGACGGCCCCTCCCGGTTGAGCCGGAAGATTTCACGTCCAACTTACGGAACCGCCTGCGCGCGCTTTACGCCCAGTAAATCCGGATAACGCTTGCCTCCTACGTTTTACCGCGGCTGCTGGCACGTAGTTAGCCGAGACTTATTCCTGGGGTACCGTCCTTCCTCTTCCCCCAGAAAAGGGCTTTACAGCCCGAAGGCCTTCATCGCCCACGCGGCGTTGCTGCGTCAGGCTTTCGCCCATTGCGCAATATTCCTCACTGCTGCCTCCCGTAGGAGTCTGGCCCGTGTGTCAGTGCCAGTGTGGCTGATCGTCCTCTCAGACCAGCTACCGATCATCGCCTTGGTGAGCCATTACCCCACCAACTAGCTAATCGGCCGCAGGCCCCTCCCGAAGCGCCGGAGCTTTAATCGGCGAAACGAATCGCCGACCACATGGGGTATTAGCTACCGTTTCCAGTAGTTATCCCCCTCTTCGGGGCAGGTCACCTACGTGTTACTCACCCATGCGCCACTGATTGGCTGATGGCTGATAGCTTGTGGCTGATGGCGAACCATCTGCTATCGGCTATCTGCTATCTGCCAGTCCGTTCGACTTGCATGTGTTAAGCACGCCGCCAGCGTTCATCCTGAGCCAGGATCAAACTCTCCGTAAAGAATTTGGTTTGACTTATTTGGGCCCAAAACTTTCGCTTACCTTCCTACCACTCTTCAATTGTTAAGGTGCCACTCAAAGTGCCTATATTTTAACACAATTTGAAGTCTCTGTCAAATTGAGGTCAAGAACAAAACACCGACACTCTCACGTCGGCGGGTAGAAATCCCATATACCTTTGCCCGATTGTGATGTTTGGATTCCTACCCCCTCTCTTCCTTTGTTAGATCTTTTCGCCAGCCAGCGAACGAGATCACACCTATCTATACTGTGCTTATATTGTACCACAAATAGGCAAGCTTTGTCAAGGGCTACAGAATTTTTTAAGAAAAGTTGGCAAATCAGGCTGGGTTATGATATAATGTCTTGCATGAGCTTCCTGACCCACCTTGAATGTCCCGAATGCGAGCGGGATTTCTCGGCTGACGTAGTGCAGAATCTATGCCCTTGCGATGCCCCCCTCTTCGCCCGCTACGATTTGGAGCGGGCAGCGGCTGAGTTGACAAAAGAGGAACTGGCAGAGCGGCTGCCCTCTTTGTGGCGCTACCATGAGCTCTTGCCCGTTATCGAACCGGAGAACATCGTCAGTTTGGGCGAGGGCTTTACTCCCTTAATCAAAGCTAAACACCTGGGAAGAGACCTGGGACTCAGCCATCTGTACATCAAGGACGAATCTCAAAATATCACCGGCAGCTTCAAAGCCCGAGGCCTGGCCGTAGCCGTGGCCAAGGCCTACGAGCTAGGCGTGCGGGAGATCGTCATACCCTCTGCAGGCAATGCGGGAGGGGCTTTGGCCGCCTACGCGGCCCGCGCGGGAGTGAGGGCTCACATCTTCATGCCCCAAGACACTCCCCAGACCAATATCCGCGAATGCCAGATGGCAGGGGCGGACGTTCATTTGGTGGAAGGGTTCATCACTGACGCCGGGAGGTTGGCTACCCGGGAGGCCAGGGAGAAAGGTTGGTTCAACATCTCCACCATGTGGGAACCGTACCGGCTGGAGGGCAAGAAGACCATGGGTTACGAGATAGCCGAACAGTTTGGGTGGGAGCTGCCTGAGGTCATCGTCTATCCCACCGGCGGCGGGACGGGGCTTATAGGCATGTGGAAAGCTTTTACCGAGATGAGCCAACTAGGTTGGGTTGGGTGGGCCCGCCCCCGTATGATCGCTGTACAAGCAGAAGGATGTGCTCCCATCGTCGAGGCCTTTCGTGAAGGCAAGGTGGAAAGCGAAATCTGGCAGGACGCAGAAACCATAGCTTCTGGCCTAAAAGTCCCCAAGGCCATCGCCGATTTCGCTATCCTGAGGGTCATAAGGAAAAGCGGTGGTCTGGCCATCGCCGTCAGTGACGAGGAGATTCTGACCGCACAACGAGAGATGGCCCAAAAAGAAGGGGTTTTCGCCTGTCCTGAGGGAGCAGCCACCCTGGCCGCTCTGGTGAAGCTAAAAGAGAGGGATTGGGTCGGAGCCGAAGAACGGATCGTCCTCTTCAACACCGGCAGCGGCCTGAAGTACATCCACCTGCTGGTCAATGAATAATGGAGTTCGCTGAGGCAAAACTGTGCCCACTTTATCTGAAGTTATAGCCAGGCTATCATTCCTGACGGCCAGCCCGGCGGTGGCCGGCCTGGTTGTCACCGCCAGCCTCATCATCGTGGTCAGAGATTGGCGCGTCTCATTGGCGGCGCTACTGACCCAATATCTTTTGGTGGGATTCTTGCTGACCCGATTGATCACCCCCGAGGTGGCTATGGTTAAAACGCTGGTCGGCGCCCTCATCTGCCTTATCCTGTACCTGACAGCCCGCCGCGTCCACTGGGGCAGGAGAAGGAGCAAGGATGAACCGTCTCCCTTGCCCGCCGGATGGGAAGTGTTCCCTGTAGGGTTGCCTTTCCGCCTCCTGGCCGTCGTCCTGACGGGATTGATGGCCAGCAGCTTGCTGAACAGCTATCCACTGTCTGAGGTGCCCAGGGACATCGGCTTCGCCTGCTACTGGCTGGCCCTGATAGGGCTTTTAGCGATGATCTTAACCGCGGAACCTTTGAAGGCCGGCCTGGGTCTTTTGACCTTTATGGCCGGCTTTGAGTTGTTCTACGCCGCCCTGGAAAGCAGTCTGAGTGTGGTTGGCTTTTTGGGGATAGTTAACCTCTTCATGGCACTAGCCATCGCCTATCTTGCCTCGGCCAGGGAGGTGGAATTGGTGGGAGAGCAGCGACAATGATGGCTGGCCCTCTGCCTCTCATCATCCCGCCCCTGGCCATGGCCCCCATTGTTTACTTCTTGCGGCGCTGGCCTACTGCAGCCTCCCTTTCGGCCTCCGTTACGGCGCTGGTCACGGCTGGACTCTGCCTCCGCCTGCCCCTCGATGACCCAGCTTATGTGTTGGGGCGTGAATTAGCCCTGGATCACCCCAGCCGGATGGTTGTCGTCTTCATCCTTGTCATGGCAGCCATCCTCTTCCTCTGCGCCTGGTTCACCTCCCGGAGCCCATCCCTTCGACAGGCTCCGGATACCGCCTTTGTCCCCTTCGGCCTGGCCATCCTGGGTCTCCTCAGCGGTGCGGCCACGATGCGCCTTTTCCTCTTTGCCGCCCTGTTGTTGGAAATAGCGGCCATCGTCGCTGTCTTCGCCATCCAAGGCGACCAGCCAAGTCCTGAGCGGGTCGAAGGGCAGGGCTCGAGCCGAGCGGGCCTGAGATATCTGGTCATGACCGCCCTGGCTCTGCCCTGCTTCCTGATCGCAGCCTGGTTGTTCGAGCTCCACGCCCGCAACCCGCACAATGTGGCTCTCGCTGAGCCAGCCGTCACCCTCCTGGCCCTGGGTTTCGCCATCCTGCTGGGTGCAGTGCCTTTCCAGGTCTGGCTGCCAGCCATGGCTGTCGAAGCTCCTCCTATGGTCACCGCCTTCCTGCTCGGCACCGTCAATCCGGTTCTCCTTTTGCTCCTGACAAGCCTCTTCCAGCGACACCCGTGGTTGATCGCCGACAACCAGGCCTTCCAACTCTTGACCGTGGGTGGCCTTTTAACGGCCTTGGTTGGCGGGCTCCTGGCCCTGGGCCAGCAGGACTTTGGACGACTGCTGGCCTACGCTGCTTTGAGCGACCTGGGCTGCCTCCTGCTGGGCCTGGGAACGGCCTCCATTGAGGGTTTGACGGCTACTGCCTTGCAACTCGTCAACCGCTCCCTGGCCCTGGTCCTGGCCAGCATGGGATTGGCAATCCTGCGTCGCTACGCCTCCAGCGATGCCTTTGCCGACCTGGGCAATGTGGCCCAGCGGATGCCCCTGGTCAGCGCTGGCCTTCTGGCCGGTCTGCTCTCGCTGGCTGGCTTCCCCCTCACCGGCGGCTTTGCCAGCCGATGGCCCATCTACCGCCTGGTTTACCAGGAGAACCACCTCTACGCCATCGCTCTGTTCCTCAGCGGAGGAGCTGCCGCCTTGGGCTGCTGGCGTGGCCTGCTCGCTCTTCTGAGGAGCGAAGCGACGAAGAATCCCGTTCCTGGCAAGCAGGCGACCTGCTGTGTGAAGAACGAGACCCCTTCGACAAGCTCAGGGCAGGCTCTTCGCTCAACTCAGGGTGACAAACTCGGTTCGGACGCCCACCCCGAATTGGAGCGCGAACCCATAGCTACAGCAGCCGTGATGCTGATCCTGACTCTCCTCTGCCTGGCGCTGGGCCTTTTCCCCCAACTCTTTTTACCACCCATCCTGAAGTCGGTTGAGGGCTTCACCTTCCTGGGCTCCCCTCGCTAGGGCTCTCTGCCTGTGAAACAGGAGGGCGCTCGTACACAGAAACGCCCCGGCCTGGTTGAACCAGGCCAGGGCGTTTTTCTTCGCCCTCATATGGTTGCAAAAATCACGGTTAGGATGTACAATAGAGCCTGATTTAGAGTCTGTGCTGTGTCCTGAGCGTGTCGAAGGGCGGGCGCAGGCCCGGCAATCTAGAGGAGAGAGCCAACGACCATGCTTGAGGTATCGGTGGTGTTGCCCACCTACAACGAAAGGGACAACATCGGCCCTCTGATTGAGGCCATCCTGGCCAACCTCGACCGGCCTACCCAGATCATCGTGGTGGACGACGACTCGCCCGACGGCACCTGGCAGGTGGTTCAGGAGATGGCCACGAACGACGAGCGGATCGAGTTGCTGCGGCGAACCGATGAGCGGGGGCTGACCTCGGCCCTCAATGCCGGCATCGCCCGCGCTAGAGGCGATGTCATCGCCTGGATGGACTGCGATCTCTCCATGCCCCCGCAGAAGCTGCCCGAACTGGTCGAGGCCCTGGCCGAATGTGACCTGGCCGTCGGCTCGCGCTACGCCAAAGGGGCCAAGGACGTCGGCCACTCTTTCGCGGGCCAGGCCTTTAGTTGGACCATTAACTTCTGCACTTCACTGCTGCTGGGTTTTGCCATCCGCGACTACACCAGCGGTTTCATCGCTGCCAAACGAGAGGTCTTTGACCAGATCACCCTGAGGGGCGACTACGGCGAATACTGCATTGACCTCTTACACCGGGCCAGGAAGAAGGGCTTCAAAATACAGGAAATCCCCTACTCTTTTGTGCCACGA
>Ga0315309_1002168_pt1 | contig 11554 bp, 9 predicted proteins | sample TDP4_MG_FD_203080 | JGI IMG/M metagenome (GOLD analysis project Ga0315309, IMG submission 203080) | Freshwater sediment microbial communities from Lake Towuti, South Sulawesi, Indonesia - TDP4 | ecosystem: Environmental > Aquatic > Freshwater > Lake > Sediment | place: Indonesia: South Sulawesi...
CCCTGGTATGGTACCTCCTCCCTTTCTGGGTTGAGGCATTGGCCTGAGGGCGTCACTAACCATCCCCTTGTAGGATTCTATGACTCAGCAGACCCGGATCTGATTTGGTATCAAATGCGTCTCGCTAAGAGGGCTGGAGTCGACGGCTTGATATCGTCTTGGTGGGGGATCAACTCCTACGAGGATACAAACCTGAAGAGGGTTATAGACATAGCTGACCAGTCCGGTGTGAACATCACTGTCTACTACGAAACGTTGAAGACTGTTGATCTGCAGGTCGAGGCCGCGGCGAGGGCGATTCAAGACGAGCTAGTGTACATTCTCAGGAACTATTCACCTCATCCATCGTTCCTCAAGTTCAACGGAAGCCCAGTAGTATTCCTGTACTCGTGTGATGTCTATCCTCCAGAGTTTTGGAGATCCATCTTCAGTAAGGTGAGAGAGAGGACCGGGGAAGCTCTATTCATTGGGGACACGTTTGACCTAAGGTGCATCGATGTCTTCGATGGATTCCACACATACAACCCAGTAGGGAAATTGCTGGGAAATGAGGCGATGGTTCAAGGCACTTTCGCCAGCTACTATGACATGGAGGTGGCCTGCGACATCCACATGAAGCTTTGGTTCGCCACTGTCATGCCAGGCTATGATGACAGAAACGTAAGGTCACCCGGCATCTACTATCCGAGGGCGGACGGCTCCACATACGGACACACTTGGAGGGCGGCGGTTAACTCCAACCCGGATGGGATTCTGATATGCTCATGGAATGAGTGGCACGAAGGAACGGAGATAGAGCCGAGCGTCGAAAATGGGTATCTGTACATCGATATGACTCGTGAGCTGGGTCGAACAATTGGTCCGGTCGCCACAACAGTGACGACCACCTTCACAACCACGGAAACGGAAACAGTCACATCGTTCTTCGCTACGACCGAGATACGAACGTCAACAACTACATTCACGACCTCCGCCATCAGCACCGTCTCCAAGGCAATTACAAACACAACGACCTTGGTAAGTTACTCAACGGCCACTATGACCACCGTAACAGAAAGTCCCCTTCTCATGCCTTTGGTCATGGCAGCTTCCTTGGTGGCGGTGAGCATAGTAGTTGCCGCGGCCTTGTTGAAACGACGGAGGGATCGATCGACAGCCATCCAAACACAGGATAGAGCGTTCACGACCACGTAGTAGAGCAGCTCCCGCCATCCAGCGAGGAAAGCGATCATCATGCGATATGACAGATCTGATCTTGGACGCGCATCCAAGGGTTTACGATGATATACGCAAGAAGAAAGGAGATGGCGCGCAGGCCAGCGTAGAAGCGTTGAGCAAGATCGTCGAAGACACACAGTACAGAGGCAACTGGAAGAAGTACGAGCGGAGGATCCCGAAGGTCCTGCAACTTTTAAAGGAATGCGACAACCTCTCTAGGGAAGTGAGCAAGAGGCATAACGTTCAGGTAGAGTTCTGGTTGAACAGCGATCGATGCGGAATCCGAGCCGTCGTAGACACAGAGAGCATGGACGAGGATGAGAAGCTAGAAGCGCTCATGAAGGCCGCAACGACTAGTTTCTGCCGCTTCCTTCATATGAAATCCATAATGGCTACTACGAAGGGCGCAGCAACTATTACTATGTAACCGATCGCTAGGAGTGGCCACGTGTTTACTTTGAAGCAGAACAATAAAATCAGCAAGCCGATCAACACGACGAAAAGGCCTGGAAGGACGATCGTTCGTTCGATCGAGTTATTCTTGAGGCCGAGAGAAGGTTTATATGTGTGTAAACATTCTGTAATACGAGATGTCTACGACCGTCAGCTTCCGGATTCCCAAAAAGCTTCGAGACGGGATGAAGAAACTCAACCACATAGATTGGGCTGGATGGGTGAGGAGAAGCATCGAGGAGAGAATACAAAGAGAGAGGCTTCGGAAGACCTGGATGGAGATCGAGGAAATCAAGTCACGGATTCCTGTGTCCCCTGAGCCGGACTTCTCCACCAGAACTGTGAGGGAAGACCGTAGAAGATGATAATAGACGCATCCGTGGCAGCGAAATGGTTCCTGCCTGGGGAAGCATACGAAGAGGAGTGTTCACTCATCAGAAAGGAGTACGAGGACGGCAAAGTCGAGATAAGAGCTCCCATACTGATCGCATATGAGGTACTCAGCGCGATCAGCAAGCGAACTGATGTTCCGGCGAGGACAGCGGTCAAACTCTCAGAGAAGGCAGGCGCGTACCTCCTAAGCTTCTCGGTGGCGCCTTCCGCGTCACACCTTTCCCGGATCGTCCAGAATGCAAGGTCTCTGGGAATATCGGTTTACGATTCTTCATACGCAACATTGTCTATCGACCTGCAAGAACGGCTGATCTCTACGGATCGGGATTTGCTAGCAAGACTAAGCAAGATCAAGCCGGCTCCGGTGTTCATCGGCGATTATGGCCGTCTTAGATGAGAAACGATTGTGCAAGTAACAAGATCACGAGGTCACAATTCGATCGATCGATGTCACCGCGGCCGTGTCTTTCTGCGGCATTCCCTGGTTTCTGGCAGTTGAAGATAAATCTTTTACGATCGATCGACCTGCTACGATTTGTGTATTGCCGGTCGATCGACGATCGATCTCTCCAGTTTCGGTGCACTTTGTGAGCGGTCTGGGTCTGTTGAACAGCGTTTGCATGCTCGACCGATCCAAAGAGAAAAATTCTTTGCCGAATCGAGGATTTTGCCGAGTCCCCCTTAGCCGCACTTCACCGAGAGGAAAAAGAGCCGCCAAAATGCTTGCTTTTTAGAAAGGACGATTCGTTCACCGACTATTTATAGGACGCATACAATCTGTGTTGTGGAGGCGATTTTTGTGAACAGGAAAATCTTGCTCCTACCGATCTCCATCGTCGGCGGAGTGGTAGTCGCGTTGCTGACAGGTCTCGTTCACACTCCAGTTCGCACCATCGACGTGATTCTACGCGGTTACCCGTTTCCCTGGATAACGCGCGTCATTCCCACGCGTTTCCCGCACATCCTCCTGGGGAACCTGATAGCCGACATGCTCGTCTGGGCCGTAATCATCGGTGTACTGCTGCTCGCCGCAGTAGGAGCACGGCAAATGATCACAAAATCCTAGACGCACGTAACACACAGCTCACACAACCCCCACTGACACTTCACCAAGACTGTCATAGAACTCTTGTCTCAAATCAATCGATCGGAAGAGGCTTGAACAAGGGCCATCGATCGATCTATCGATGGGTGCTTGTGGACGGCTTCGGTGTTGTGGGGGTCGGGTTCTGTGCTATACTCGCTGGAGGAGGAAGGCGACGGGCCTGGTGGGATCGGAGCAGAACATCAGATAGAACCCGGGATTGTAATATGGGGGGAAGTCCTCGCCGCAGCCGAGCCTGTAGAGGAATCCTGAGCTGCAGAGATCGTCCCAGGCTACTTGGCAATTGAACCCAAAGGGCCTCTCCGGGGGTTCTCCTGGCTTGACCTCGAACTCCTGACCCACGATGAACACGGGGCAGAACGACTCTGGGGACGAAACATACAACCCAGATTCGGTCGGCGGGCCCTCGGGCCAGAGCGTCTTGACCATGGGCCTCCCGACAACCTTGATCTTCACCGTGTACGTTGTCTTTCCCGCTTCTTTCGCCGGAACGGTCTGTGTCTCTGTGATCCTCTCGGTTGCTCTAACGGTCTCTGTTCCCGTGACCGTCTGCGCCTCTGTGATCGTCTTCGTTCCCATAACCGTCTCCGTCGCCGTCTTCGTCGTCAGTTTCTCCACCTCCTTCGGCGGCGCAAGAAGATGGTACAGAGTGCCCGCTGCCCCGCCCACGACAATCCCCGCCGCCAGTCCCAGGAAGCCTCTTCTACGCACTTGCCTTTCCCGTGTTTCCTCATCTGCCTTGGTTTCTGTGGACTCCATCAACTCTTCACCCTCATTTTTTCCATCATTTCTTCCTTTGGGGTTGCCGTATAATTTATTATAAGGTTTTCCGCTGCTGGGCGGCGGGAGCTTTTTCGCGTCGAATCAGGGCTCTTCCTGCGTTTCAGCAAGCTCTTCGGGGGTCTTATGCCAGAGGAAGCTGCCTAGGGCCATCATGACGATCGATCGATCGACTTGGAGTCACAGCGTTCACATGAGTTAGGAGAGCCCGAATCCAGGTCTGTCTGTATCAAGGGATCTTGAGGCTGGATTTTTCCCCTTTCATCTCTCCGGAGAGGCTGTGGGCGTAGAATCTGGTGTTCAAGTTCCATTTTCTTAAGCCGTCTTGCAGCTCTTGAACGAAGTATCCTTTTCCGTCCGTCAAAGATTCTGTGACAAGCTGGTTGTTTTCCTCCCTCGTCAGGCTACCGACATCTTTTTCCGAGACCCTCTCAAATAAAGTCTTCATATCGAGTGTTTGATTTACACCACAGGATGGAGAACCATCGATTCCAACAATGCCTATGACTTCAAAACCAGAATCCTTGTAGTCTCTTATCTCTTCTACAACCTTTTTTGCAAGCCCTCTGTATTTTCTCTTGATGTTCCAAATCCAAAGATCGAGAAGCGCATCGTAGATTCTATACGAGAAAGTGCCCTTCGAGCCATACGCTCTCACTATGTCTTTCCTTAGAACTCCTCCCCAGCATTCCCTCTCCGGGCAAGGCATCTGAACGATACCGACCTCCATCGCTCGAAGGCAATCTACCACTTCATCAACACAACCCTTCCTGAATGCACCACCCAGGTAGCGAGTGTTCTCATTCAAGATGCAATGCGAAACAAATACGACTTTCCGGCTTCTCTCATCCCTCAACTTCTCAGAAAGGATTCTCACCACCGAGTTCATACTGTTTCCTTGAGCATCTTGATAATCAACAGCTTATGAGTCTTGTCAGCCCGGCAATAGGTTCGAACCGTCTTGCTGCATCATTCCAGCAGGTTCTAGCCCACCATGAGCTTGGAAATCGATCGATCGATCGATAGACTTCCGCAGGCGCCTCAGGAGGCAGGTGAGGGGACGGAAGCAGAAGCTTGTGGTCTTGCGTCACGGCTGTTCACTCCCTGGCAGGTTCCTCCCAGCCCAGTTTCAGCTTTTGCTGAAGAGAAAACTCTTAGCAACGCATGAGCCAAAAATGCGTCGCGATCGATCGACGAACAACCAAGAAGCTCCCTGATGAACCGGTGCGATTCCGGCGAAACCCCGTCCCGGGTCGGAGGCGGATGCGAAAAATGAAAGCCGCGTACGGAGTTGGACTTCTAGCTGTAGGTCTGGTCATCGGTCTCTCCGTTGGCATCTTTCTTCCTCAGGTTCATCAGTCATACACGACCTTAACGAGAACGATGCTGGCCGAGATCACTTTGACTGAGCCTCACACAACTCATACGACGCACACCCTCATCGAGCGAGAAACCACCACGAGAACCGAGACGAGAACCGAGACGAGCACAGTCACTCAGACGAATCGATCGATCGAAAGCCATTTCTCCGGGTGGGCACCAAGCCAGCTTGGATTAGCCATTACACCGGACGGAAAGACAGCCTATATTCCATTCTCGCTGGATGACGCGTTGTTGGTGATGGATTTACCAACATTCACTGTCATCGACTCAATAGACGTGTCGGCCGCAGGCATGATGCTTGCGTCAAGTGTTGCCTCTCTGACCCCGGATGGGAAAAAACTCTACGTCTCCAACATGGGGACCAAGAACGTGATGGCGGTCAACACAGAAAACAAACGTGTTGAGAAAGTGCTTCCACTAGATCCTAAACCAGTTGCCATCACCACATCAAGAGACGGGGGCGAGGCCTACATACCCTCCCAGGACGGCGGATTGTATATCATCAACACTTCGAACGACTCATACCGTCGCGTCTTTATACCAGGCGTGATCTTTGGTCCAGTAGCGCTTTCTCCCAGCAATCCAGATCTGCTGTATACCGTGGGAGAGTTGATAAACCCCCCGGGAACGGGGACTTTCCAGCCGACTTTCTTTGCCTTTGATGTCTCCAGCAACACTGTTGTGCGTTCTTCCAGCCTGGCAAACGAAGTCATGCCGCCCCTTACCCCCGCATGCCGCCTTGTTGTCAATTCAAATGAAACATTGGCTTACTTTGGATGGCTCAGGTTTATCGGGATAGGCGATAGAGGGAGCGGAACTCTCAGCGTTTTTGATCTAGATACTTTTCAAGTTTCGGCTTCAGTGCCCATGGAGAACGGCGTTTCTGACTTCGCTGTTGACGAGCAGAGAGGCAAGATATACGTCACAGGATTCTGGGTAGGCGGCGGCGCCCCCAACGAATTGCCAATCCTAGAATACGACATATCAAACAACAGGGTTGCCCGCAGGATTCCTATGTCATCGTCAAGCGACCAGCGGGCAATAGCCATTGACCCTACAAATGCAAACTACCTGTATATGACCGAAGGCGACTTCAACCTCATACGAAAGGTGGATATTACAGCAGGAAAAGAAGTCAGCAGCCTGAAATTCAACAAAGCGGATATCCGACCCTACGCTATTATTCGCGGTGACAACAACACGGGCTATGTGGTCTGCCAGTCTTCACGAGAAATTCACAAGCTGGATTTGAGGTCTGGGCAGTTGATGGGCAGCATCGGGGTTCCTTTCGACCTCAGAGGCTGGGGATTCTACCAAGGCAAACTTTACGCTGCAAGCGGAAGCGACGTTCTCGCCATAAACGCTTCAGACGGATCAGTAGCTGAAAGATACAACACTGCCACGGAGTTCTCATCCCTCATCTTCACTTTCTTCAACGAGAAGATGGCAACCATCGATTTCGATACAACGATGGTCGGAAGACGGCTTCTCATCTTCAACGCAACAACAATGTCCATCCTAAAATCTACTGAGTTGCCGCGCGAGCCTCACGGCGACAAGGTAATTGCCTCCCCTGACGGTTCCAAGCTTTATGTCGCCAGCGGTTCCTGCCATGGGGCAACCACTATCACCATCTTCAACGCCTCAACTCTTGAGATCACTAATACTATAGAGATCCCCCGCCATGGTGCAACCAGCTTTGTCGAGGGCGATTTTGATGAAACAAATAGAATCCTCTACTTGACGGGGTTCATGTCGATCTACAAGATTAACATGGATACCGACGAGCTAATCGGCATTCTGGACCTGATGGATGTCTATGAGTCGCAAGATATTTACGGTTGGTCGCCTACCGGACTATCCGGCGCGGTGCTTTCTCCCACCAAAGACAAACTGTTTGTTATCGCCGCGGACTCCCACCTCATGTTCACCTACGACCTCATCAACTCTTCCTGGACAACAAGAGTCACCAACCTTGGGGGGTATGCCAACACAGAAACTGTCAGCTCACCAGACCGGCAATACCTCTATACCGTGAACAGCCAATCAGACAGTATAACCATGGTCGACCTAACCTCGGGCGACGTTGTAAGAATAATTGGACTCTAGAAACACCAGCGCCAATTTCACGAGTTGTGCAATGCTGCACGATCGATCGATTGATTCAGGGCAGTTAACGGGTTACCCAGCCGAAGAAGCTCAAATACAGTGTATTACCGCCTAACCTAATAGTATAATAGTCGGGTCCTCGGCCATCCGGCCCAGGGATTACACACATGCAGAACACGGGATTTAAGGGCGGAGACTTCATTACCACGCAGGAGTGGGACCGAGACAAGCTTGAGAAACTATTCGATGCAGCTCTAGATCTGAAAAGGAAACGGGCGAGGGGAGAGCCCCATGAGCTGCTGAAGGGCAGGACCTTGTTCATGCTCTTCTACAACCTCTCGCTTCGAACGCGGAACAGCTTCGAGGCTGGGATGACGCAGCTGGGCGGTCACGCACACGACCTGTCTCCGAAGGAGATCTACCGTCCCGCGTTGGCTGGGGAGGAGATCCCGTACGCTACGGAGAGGATCTCGGATGTGGCGAGGGTTCTGAGCAGGTACGGGGACGGCATCGCCATCAGGATCTATGGAGAACAGGTGGGCTGGATCTACGGAAAGGGCAACGAGATAGTAAGGGAGTTCGCGAAGTGGGCGGACATCCCCGTCATAAACATGGAGTGCGACATGTATCACCCATGCCAAGAGATGGCTGACGTGATGACCGTAAAGGAGAAGCTGGGAAAACTTCAGGGAAAGAAGTTCGTCATCAGCTGGGCCTACTCCGGAGGCATAAAGCCGCTCGCTGTCCCACAGAGCTGTGTCCTCGGATTCACGCGGTTCGGCATGGACGTGGTGCTCGCGCATCCCAAGGGCCTCGAGCTCGACCCGGCCATCGTAAATGCCGCCAAGAAGAACGCCGAGGAGAACGGTAGCTCCTTCGAGATCAGCCACGACATGGGTGAAGCCTTCGAGGGAGCACAGGTGGTCTACCCTAAGGCCTGGGGCTCACTCGCCTACATGCCGCCCAGAACTAAGAAGCCTGACGTCGACGGCATGCTGAAGCTGCTTAACAAGCACAAGGATTGGATCTGCACCGAGGAGAAACTGGATCTCTGCGACAAGAACGTCTACTACATGCACTGCCTGCCCGCTGACAGAGGACAGGAAGTAACAGACGCCGTCATAGACGGGCCACACTCCATAGTCTTCGACCAAGCCGAGAACAGGCTTCACGTCCAGAAAGCCATCATGGCCAAGATAATAGGCTAGATCTTCACCTAGACTGATAACTATCACGCCCCGACACCTTGCACAGGCATTGGCTCCGGGGACTGCCGTGTGCCAACTCACCTTAGAATACGCGAAGTGATTCAATTGAGCCATCCGGCGAAGTGGGTTCCACAGCGATTTCGAGGGGACCCTCGCGACTTCACACACATAGGTGAGTTTGGCGCCTCAAAACTTCGAATGAAAGAGGAGGTCAAGGATCTCGTCTCGACCGGAGGACCTCCTCATATTCACCAAGAAGTCCGAAAACCCAAGAGCAAAATAGTGGCTCTCCAAGAGAGGTGTACAGGTTGCCGGACATGTGAAATCGTATGCGCCTATCACCACAAGAAAGTCTTCAGCAGGAAAATCTCGAGCATATTCGTCAGAAGGATTGAAAGAAGAGGCGAATTTGAAGTCGCGATCTATGAGGAGCGAAAGAATGGGCGGTTGCCCTGTGATGTTTGCATCAACGAGAAGCAACCTCTTTGCGTAAAGTTCTGTTCACCTGGAGCTCTAGTACTGGAGTGGGTTCGGAATGGTCGATGAGAAACATTGTTACGCAGGAAAAATGCTCAGGGTAAATCTTTCAACCGGGAAGACGACCACCGAGCCAACCGAGACGTACGCGGAAAGATTTCTGGGTGGAAGAGGGATAAATCAGTGGATACTTTACAGGGAGACGAAACCGGACATCCAGCCTTTCGACCCGGCCAATCCGATCATTTTTGGAGCAGGCGTTCTGGTGGGGACTCCGGCGCTCGGAGCTTGCAGGTATTCCGTCGACAGCAAAAATGTCCTCACGGGGGGCGTTGGATCGGCGAATTCCGGAGGTCACTTTGGGCCTGAGCTGAAATTCGCTGGCTACGACCATGTGGTGATCGAGGGGCGCGCCCCGAAGCCGTATTATGTCTTGATTTCGGACGATGATGTCGAAATCAAGAATGCGAACGATCTCTGGGGAAAAACGACGTGGGAAACAGAGGACGATATAAGAAATGAAATGGGGGACGACGACATTCAAATTGCGTCGATAGGGCCAGCAGGCGAAAATCTGGTTAGGAGTGCCTGTATCATAAACAATGGGGCGAGGGCCGCAGGAAGGTGCGGGCTTGGAGCGGTAATGGGTTCCAAGAATCTCAAGGCGGTAGCGGTGCGGGGAACAGGCGAGGTGAGCGTAGCACAGCCTGAAAAGTTCATGCAGCTGATTGAGGAATTATGGGAAAAAGTCCTGAGCACGGATGAGATGAGACTCTACGAGCAATACGGCACAACGCTCATCCCCGGGAAGAACAACGAGATAAGCGCCAATCCCGTCCGGAATTTCCAGGACGGATACTGGGAAAAAGCGAGCAACCTGAACGCGGAAGAACTGAAAGAAAAGTACACAGTACGTAGACTTTCTTGTTTTGGTTGTCTAGTCGCATGCAGCCACTGGCTCAGGGTACCGAGCGGAAAGTTCAAGGGGATAGAAGGCGAGGGGCTTGAAGCCAATTCCATCAAGAACTTCGGGTACAAGTTGGACGTCGACTACTGGCCGGCGATAATACAAGCCCACATGCTGTGCAGCCAATATGGGCTCGATGTGGACAACACAGCAGGCTCCATCGCCTGGGCGACGGAGTGTTGTCAAAGGGGTATTCTTACGAAGGAGGACACCGACGGGCTTGAGCTCGAGTGGGGGAACCACGAGGTAATCTTGGACCTGATAAAGAAGATAGCACTTAGGCAAGGCTTCGGCGACCTGCTTGCAGAGGGGAGCAAGAGGGCGGCTGAAAGAATAGGTAGAGGATCTGAGAGATATGCTATGCACCTGAAGGGGCAAGATCTCTACGAGGTCCTCCGAACCGCAACGGGATGGGCTATTGGAGCGATCCTTTCACCCATAGGTGGCGGACATCTGAGGGGAGCCCCGGCATTCGAGTTCTATGGGAAGGTAACCCCTGAGGAAGGCGAGAGATATTATGGGGTGCACACCGCTGGTGATCGTAAGGCGTATGAAGGAAAAGCGAAACTTGTGATCTTCATGGAAAATTTCAAGGCCATCGTTGATTCCTTGGGGATATGTTATCACATGACTTGGTGGAGGTCCCCATACCTTGCAGGCCCAAGAGATCTGGCAGGCCTCTTCGCAGCTGCGACCGGCAGAGCGATTACCGCTGAACGACTTATGGAGATAGGTGAGCGGATTCACAACGTTGAGAAAGCGTTTAACGTCAGGGTTGGAATGACCAGGAAAGACGATAGACCGCCGGAGAGGTTTTTCGATGAGCCCATAAGATCGGGGCCGGCTAAGGGTGAGCGTCTGGACAGAGAGAAGTTCGAAGAAGTGCTGGACGAGTACTACGATCTGAGGGAATGGGACAAACGCACAGGGCTGCCTGCACGCGCTAGACTTGAGAAACTAGGACTGGGACAGGCAGCGGATGAGCTGCAAGACCTTGGAAAAATACAAAAATAAGGAAGAGCGTCTCTTGTCAGAAGGTGGGCTTGGTTTTCAACTCTTTTATTACTTTGATCGTGCCCGCCTCTATGCCATCGCAGATGCTTTGGATCTCGGTTGCTATTTCTTCGGAGACGTTCTTTATCGGGAATTGAATGTAGCAGCCCTTGCCTTTGCCAAACTCTATGACCGTGTACCCGGCCTTGTTGCCCTTCATTATTTGTTCCACGGCGTAGATGACTGGCGCCGAAAAATCATAGACATATGACGTCATCATGCGCTCGGGTAGCATTCCACTTTTGTCGGTGTATTTGCAGGTCACCCAGACTTCACGGGGAGCAGCTCGAACTGCCTCGAAGAGACCATAGGTCCCCAGGTTCAGCGAACCCAATATGACATCAACGCCTTCAGCTATCATCGCTTCAGCTGCCTGCCTTGTCTTCAAAGGATCATTGAAGTCGCCGA
>Ga0315309_1002169_pt1 | contig 11553 bp, 8 predicted proteins | sample TDP4_MG_FD_203080 | JGI IMG/M metagenome (GOLD analysis project Ga0315309, IMG submission 203080) | Freshwater sediment microbial communities from Lake Towuti, South Sulawesi, Indonesia - TDP4 | ecosystem: Environmental > Aquatic > Freshwater > Lake > Sediment | place: Indonesia: South Sulawesi...
CGTAGGCTGCAGCGCCCAAAGCCAGGAACAGAATCAGGCCCAGAGAAGCCCAGCCCAAACGGGTGGCAGGCATAAATCGTGTCCACTGAGACACTCGTCGGTGAGGCTGTAGCCGCGCCTGGATCGCCGGCCACAGGTCCAGGCTGGCGGGCACCTCCTGCTCGGCGAGCTCCTGCAAGATTTGTGTGACTTGCTGCTCTTTCATCGGTCTACCTCCTGCTGACTTTTGTCGGGAGGCGAATGGGGAAACGAATGGCGGCCATCATCTTTCATTCTCCATGTCCTGGTCCCGAGACCGCTGGCCACAGGGGGCGCAGCAGCGTCCGCAAGCGCTTCCGCGCGGCGTGCAGGCGCCATTTGACCGTGCCCGGCGGACAGGCCAGTTCGTCGGCCATCTCGGTTTCGCTCAGGTCCAGGTAGTAGCGAAGGACAATCGCGGCGCGCTGCACTGGCGGGAGTTTGCCCAACGCGGCCCAGACGGTCTGGCGGATCTCTTCTGTCTCCACCAGGTCTTCAGGGCCAGGACCTGGGTCGGCCAGGAGATCAGCCAGGGATGTTTCTTCTCCCTCAGAGCCGGCCTCCAAGGAGACCTGGCGTTCACGGCGGGCAGCCGCTTTGACCGCGTCGTTGACCACGCTGCGCAGGAACCAGGGGCCGAAGGGCCGCCCTGCGTCAAACTGGCCGATGCGTTCGTAGGCGCGCAGGAAGGCTGCCTGCACGATGTCTTCGGCCAGGGCACGGTCGCGGATGATCAGGTAGGCGGTCCGCACTGCCTGCACCTGGTACTTGCGCACCAGCGCCGCCAGTCCGCCGATGTCGCCTCGTTTCAGTCGGGCGATGGCTTCCTGTTCCTCCATTCGCTTCCTCTCGATGGGTTATGATAAGCCTGGCTGTAGGACAAGTTGGCTGTAGATACTCGTAGGGTTATACCCCTTTTTGCTCATTAAAAACTTACCCCTGGTCAGATTGCTTGCAGGCTATTCTCATGGCATCCTTATCCTCAATAAACTTGCAGGACAAGGGGGGGACCATGAGAAAGCAAACAACAGCCCAGCAACGGCGATGGTTTTACGAACTTCACCAGAACGGGGCTACCTATCAAGAGATAGCTGACTACTTTGGCGTGTCCAGGGGGTGCACCCGTTACTGGTGTCGCTGCCAACGGGACGGCAAAGGTTGTGGGACGCGCTTTCATCGGAAAGCGGCAGGGCTGCTCAGTCGCTTTAACCCCAAGGTGCGTTACTGTATCCTGCGGCTGCGTCTGGAACATCCTCGTTGGGGCCCTAACCGCATTTTGGTCAAGCTCAAGAAGCGACCTTCCTTGCGCGGGTTGAAGCTCCCAAGCGAAGCTTCCATAGGGCGTTACTTGCATCAGTGGCGTCGCTTTCGCCGCCAGCCAAAGAAGAAGCCAGTCCGCCAGCGTTGCCAACAGCCGACAGTTGTTCACCAACGCTGGCAGGTGGATTTCAAGGTTGGAATCCGGCTGGAAAGCGGTCTACGGGTCAACTTGCATACCGTGCGCGACCCGGTCGGCGCAGCCTACATCGGGGATTTTGTCTTCCCGACCGGCAAACGTCAGCGCAGAGTGAAGATGGAAGAAGTGCGAGCCATCTTACGCCGATGTTTTGCGCGCTGGGGTACACTTCCTGACGAGGTCCAAACCGATGGGGAACCAGTGTTGGTTAGCCCGCACAAGGATTCTTTCCCCAGCACATTTACCCTATGGCTCAGAGGCTTGGGCATTGAGCATCTTGTCATTCAGAACGTGACCAGCAATGCAGAGGTAGAACGCTGCCACCGTACTGTCAACGACTATGCCGTGGTCGGAAATGAGGGCAAAACCCCTGAACAACTTCAGCACCTCCTTGACCAGTCCACCTACGAACTGAACTTCGAATTGCCTTCACGGGCCAAGGATTGTGCTGGCCGACCACCTGTCGTGGCCCACCCGGAGTTACTGCAACTCCGCCGTCCTTTTCACCCCCAACGGGAGTTAGCCGCCTTTGACCTCAAACGGGTGGATGCTTATCTGGCTACTTTGACCTGGAGACGGGTCGTGGATAAGAATGGTGTCGTATCACTGGGGGGCAAACGCTGCCGCTATAGTGTAGGCCGCACTTATGCTGGTCGCGAAGTGAACGTCCGCTTTGATCCCGCAGGCCGATACTTTGCCTTCTCGCAGGTCAACGACCCAGACAATGTCATCAAGCGACTGCCAGCTAAGAACTTGGACGTTAGCGACCTCACGGGGCTGGGAACCTGGCCGGCTGGCCTTGGATCGCAGCAGTTGCCTTTGCCACTGTCCTTAGACTGAAGGGGTAAATTGTTAATGAGCAAGTAGGGGTATAAGCCTATGAGTACTTACATCCATACCTGCCTACAGCGCGGCGGCTATGGAAAGCCGCCCTACGGAGTTTCCAGACAAGAGCTAGACTAATCAAGAGGCGGGGGATATTCCTTCCCCCGCCCCTCATTTTGCCCCCGGCCAGTCTACCCAGGAGCCGAGATCTTTCGTACCTTAAAATTTTCATAGAAGTCTTGACAACGATGCTTTTTTTATGGTATAATGTGATCGGTAACGGTAACGATAACGGGAAGGGTAACGGGAACGATAACGGTAACACAAGGTAATGAGTTATGGAAAAAAGGGCAACCATCCGAGACGTTGCGGCCGCAGCCGGGGTGTCCCACCAGACCGTATCCCGGGTGATCAATAACAGGCCTGACGTGGCTGAGGCAACCCGCCGCCGGGTGTGGCAGGTGATCGAGGAATTAGATTATCAACCCAGCGCCATCGCTCGCGGTTTGGTCTCAAAGAGGACATATACACTGGGCCTGATCACGGCCGATTTCAGCGATTTCTTCTTTACCCAGGTCATCGTCGGGGCCGAGGTGGAGGCCAGAAAGCATGGTTACTTCTTTATGCTCTGTAGCACCGAGCGGAACCCGGCTGACGAGCCCGACTATTTGAGACTACTGACCGAAAGGCAGGTGGACGGCATCCTTTTCGCCCGCCCCAGCACTGAAGAGGATAGTCGTCACATCGTCTCGCTGATCCAGCAGGGGGTGCCGTTGGTCACTACGGCCTATTGGTTGTCGGGTGAAAAGCTGACCGTGGTGGACGTGGACAACGTTGACGGCGGCTTGCAGGCTACGGAATGTCTCATCGGGCTGGGACACCGTAAGATCGGCATGATCACCGGCCCGGCCGGCTGGAAATCAGTGAACGATCGGACCGAGGGCTACAAGTTGGCCTTGGAGAGAGTAGGCATACCTTTTGATGCATCTCTCATCGAGCATGGTGATTGGTCATATCAAAGCGGCTACCAAGCAATGGGTCGCCTCTTGGCAAAGGCTCTGCAGATCACCGCCCTCTTCGCCCAGAATGACCAAATGGCCATCGGAGCCATACGGGCGTTGCGCGAAGCAGGGCATAGGATACCCGATGACGTGGCCGTTGTCGGTTACGATGATATTCCGGCGGCCGCCTACTGCCATCCGCCCTTGACGACTATACGCCAGCCCATGCAACAGGTAGGAGAAGTAGCCACGCGGCTGTTGATCGAACTCATCAATGATCCTGCTGCAGAGAGAAAGGAGGTCTTGCTGAAAACAGAATTAATTCGACGGGGAACGTGCGGTAGTAGCTGACATAGGCTGAACAGGGAAAGGCCCATATCTAACTGGGCGAGAAGCGACTGTGAGGGGACCAGGCAATTCATCGCCTAAATAGAAGGAGATGTTCACCCCGCTGATCTTAGACGAACATCCCCTTCACCGGCACTCCCTCGCCAGCCCGTAGCTCAGGTTCAGCGAGGGGGCGTAGCTCCTAAAGTATAACGCAAGCTGAACCTGGTGTCAAGGCTGGTCAGAGCTGGAGGCAAGCCTTTGCCAATCCCCTCCTAACGAGTGGGCTCACCAGTGCCCCGTGTTGAGGAAGGAGGTGAGTGAATCGATTATCCTCGTTGGCCAATAGCAGAGAGGCTCGCTGAGAGCATTCTAATCAAATCTCAAGACATGGAGGAGAACGATAATGAAAAGGTTAACAGCATTGCTAATCACTGTGGTCGTATTGGCTGGCCTTGCGGCTGCCTGCGGCCCCGCCCCCACGCCGGAGGTCAAGGTGGTCAAGGAGACGGTGGTGGTGGAGAAAGAAAAGGTTGTTACCCAGGAGGTGCAGGTCGAGGTCACCAAAGAGGTCGAGGTGGTAGTGACACCCACCCCCGAGCCGGAGGCCCCCAAACCCACAGGCAAGATCGTGGTCTGGGGCTGGACGGCGGCCATACGGGATACCATTGAAGCCAGCGGTGTCCTCGCTGACTTCCAGGCCGAGTACCCCGACATCGAGGTGGAGATCGTGTACTACGCCCCCTCAGATGTCTACACCAACCTGCCCCTGGCCCTCACCGCTGGCGAAGGCGCACCGGATGTCTGCCTGGTGGAGAACAGCCACCTGGCCGAGTACGTCCATCTGGGCGGTTTGCTTGATCTGACGGACCGGGTTCAGCCGTACCTCGATAAGATGAACGAGTACAAGTGGTACGACTGCGAGAAGGACGGCAAGTATTACTGTCTGCCCTGGGACTCTGGCCCCGTGGTCATGTACTACCGCCGTGACGTCTTCGAGGCGGCTGGGCTGCCGACCGATCCGGACGAGGTGAGCGCGACGATCGCCACCTGGGGGGATTATCTCGAAGCCTGCCGGACCATCAAGGAGAAGACCGGCGCTTACTGCTTCGCCCACAACAAGGCCAATAACTATGGCCGTCTCTACGAGATGGTGCTCTGGCAACAGGGCCTGGGCTACTACGACCCCGACACCGGCGAGGTCACTGCGGACAGCCCCGAGAACATCGGGACCTTGGAGATGTTGGGCCAGTTCTGGGAGGAGGATCTGGTCTCCGACGCGCTGGAGTGGACCGATCCCTGGTACGCCGAACTGGGTACGGTAAACTTGGAAGACCAGCCCATCGCCACTCTAATCGAGGCCTCCTGGATGGATGTCTTCTTGAAGAGCTGGATCGCCCCCGGCACGGCCGGCAAGTGGGGTGTGGCTTACATGCCAGTCGTTGAGGAAGGCGGCGTGCGGGCGTCCAACGACGGTGGCTCCGTCTTTGTCATCCCCGAGCAAAGCGCTAACCCCGATGCCGCTTGGGCCTTCGTCGAGTTCTGCCTGGGCCGCAGGGAGAGCCAGCTCAAGTTGTTCGCCATCAGCGGCTTCATCCCCTCGCTGGAGACCACCTACGACGACCCGCTGTTCCTGGAGGGGGACTCCTTCTTCGCTGGCCAGAAAACCCGCAAGATCTACGCCGATGTGGTGGCCAAGATCCCCCGGGCAGGCGTCTATGGCCCCGACTACAACATGATGAACGGCGCCGTGCAAGTGGCGATTCAACGTTACGCTGCTGGTGAAGTGACGGCTGAGGAGGGACTGAAAGAAGCCGCAGCCGAGATCCGCGCGAACCTTGAATGACCACCACAGCCTAACGACGGGTAAGGAGAGCCCTCGTGGCTCTCCTTACCCCCCTTTCAAACAGAGGAGGTAAACGATGGCATTGGAAGCCACGATTATGGCCCCTACTGAAAGAAGGAGAGGGCTCTGGAGCCAGATGGTCAAGAGCCGCTGGGCCTATGCCTTCATTTCACCCTTCTTCATCCTGTTTCTGATCTTCCAGTTCGGACCGATCCTTTTCTCTGTCTATCTTAGTGTTGTCAACTGGAAAGGACTGGGAGCGATGGAATTCGTCGGCCTGAAAAACTTTACCTACCTTTTTGGTGCCGGAGGCAAAGCCTTTCGGCAGTCAGTTCTAAACGGATTCATCCTGTTCTTCATGTACGTTCCCATTATGACCTTCTTAGCCATCGTCCTGGCTGTGATTTTGAACTCCGAGAAGGTCCGCGGCATCAAGGTCTACCGCACGCTGATTTTCACCCCTTACGTCACCTCGATGATAGCTGCGGGATTTACCTTCCGCCTCTTGCTAGAGCAGAAGGGTGGGCTCTTTAATATCGCCCTGGAAGCGCTGGGCTTGCCTGGGGTCCCCTGGCTGGAGAGTGTCTGGTGGGCGCGGGTTTCCCTCTGCCTGCTCGTCGTCTGGGGCTGGCTGGGTTACAACATGGTGCTTATGCTGGCCGGGCTGCAGACCATCCCCCGCGAACTGACGGAGGCCGCTCTTATTGACGGCGCCAGTCCCGTTCAAGCTTTCTTTCGTATCACCATCCCCCTTTTGCGCCCCGTGATCCTCTTCTCAGTGATCCTTTCCACCATGGGCAGTTTCGGCCTCTTCAACGAGCTCATGGCACTCTTCTATTACACACGCGGAAGCGGACCCATGAGAGCCACCCTCACGCCTGTGGTCCACATCTATCACGAGGCCTTTGATAATTTCCGGTACGGACGGGCCTCAGCCACGGCCTATGTTTACTTTGCGCTTATTTTCGTGCTCGCCTACTTGCAAAATAGATACTTCGGACGCGAGGACTGAGGGGGAGTAACCCCATCAGGTCTTTTTCAGGGAGAACGGAGGAAAGGATGACAAACTTGCGATCTCTGGCCACCCAAATCGCCGTGTACAGTCTGTTAACCCTGGTCGCCTTCTTCATGATTTTGCCTTTCATCTGGATGCTGAGCACCTCTTTCAAGCCGCAGGATGAGATATTCCGTAGGCCGCCCATTCTCATCTCTCCTAACATGAGTCTGGATGGCTACCGCTATATTGTGGATCTCGGTGCCCTCAGGGTCCTGTGGAACACCTTTCTCATCGCCTTCACATCCACCGCCCTTTCGCTTTTCTTCTGCACCCTGGGCGGCTATGGTTTTGCCAAGTACCGCTTTCCGGGTCGCGGTGCGCTCTTTGCTTTCCTTCTGGGCACGATGATCATCCCCAGCGCGGTGCTCATGGTGCCCACCTACATCATTATGCTCAAATTGGGCTGGCTTGATACCTACTGGCCCCTCATCATACCTGGCGCAGCCAACGCCTTCGGCATCTTCTTCATGCGCCAATACATCAGCACCATTTCCGACGAATTGCTGGACGCGGCGCGCATAGACGGCTGCAGCGAGTTCGGTATCTTCTTACGGTGCATCTTGCCTATCTGCACGCCCGGCCTGACCACCCTGGGGTTGATCTTCTTCATGAATTCTTGGAACAACTACCTGTACCCCTCGATCTATCTGAAATCGCCAGACAAGTTCACCTTGCCTTTGTTGATGATGCAGATGCAGGGTCCTCCGGGTTACTCCCTGTATCGGGAATGGATGGGGGTAGCAATGGTGAGTGTAGTGCCACTTCTGGCCCTCTTCCTGATCTTCCAGCGCCGTTTTACGGAGGGTATCACTGCTGGCGCAATCAGATGACAGGTGCGAACCGACAGCGCACCGTTCCTGGATCTGGCCGGTGCTGAGCTGCTTGTCAGCAGCAAGGGCCAGGGAAAGCCAAGTTATAGAAACCTGAAAGGAGAATATCATGCAAACAGTAACACTGGGTGTCATCATCGGCAACCGGGGATTCTTCCCCGACCACCTCTGCGAGAGCGGTCGAGCGGAGGTTTTGCGGGTGCTGGAAGAAGAGGGGATCACAGCAGTGAGCCTAAGCCCCGAGGACACCAAGTTCGGCTCGGTCGAGACGCTGCAGGACGCCGAGAAATGCGCTGCGCTATTCAAGCAACACCGCGATGAGATTGACGGTGTGCTGGTCACCCTGCCCAACTTTGGCGACGAGCGGGGCGTGGCCAATGCGCTGCGCATGTCCGGGCTGAACGTGCCGGTGCTCGTCCATGCCTTCCCGGATGAGCCCGGCAAGATGACCATCGCTGACCGTCGCGACTCGTTCTGTGGCAAGATGTCTGTCTGCAATAATTTGGCGCAGTACAGCATTCCCTTCAGCCTCACCAGGCTGCATACCGTGACTCCGACGTCGGCAAACTTCCGGGAGGACCTGCGGTGGTTCGCAAGTGTCTGTCGCGTAGTAAAGGGATTGCACCATGTTCGCATTGGCGCCCTGGGAGCGCGTCCAGCGGCCTTTAACACCGTGCGCTACAGCGAGAAGTTGCTGGAGCGGAGGGGTATCACCGTGGAGACGCTGGACCTATCTGAGGCTTTTGGACGGATGGAGCGCCTGCGAGATGATGACGAAACGGTGCAGGCCAAGCGCCAGGCTATCGAAGCCTATGTGCCGACTCGCGGCATCCCCGAGGTGGCCCTGAACAAGATGGCCCGATTCGGCGTGGTGATGGATCAGTGGATGGAAGAGAACCGACTGCAGGCCACAGCCATACAGTGCTGGACGTCAATGGAGGAGTTCTTTGGCGTGGTGCCTTGCACAGTGATGAGCATGCTGAGCAATGGTCTGCTGCCGAGCGCTTGTGAGACCGACGTGACCGGCGTAGTCGGTATGCTCGCCCTTCAGCTCGCTTCCGGCAAGCCCAGCGCTCTGGTGGACTGGAACAACAATTACGGCGAGGATCCTAACAAAGGGGTTGTCTTCCATTGCAGCAACTTGCCCAAACACTTCTTCGCCACCACCCCGAAGATGGACTACCAGGAGATCATCGCCGGGACGGTGGGGAAGGAGAATACCTATGGCACTGTCGTCGGCCGCCTGAAGGCTGGTTCGTTTACCTACTGTCGCGTGTCCACTGACGATACATGGGGCGCTGTCTCAGCCTATGTAGGCGAAGGTGAGCTGACCGAAGACCCCTTGCAAACCTTCGGGGGCTATGGCGTCGTGCACATCCCGAACTTTCAGGGACTCCTGCGCCATATCTGCGAAAACGGCTTTGAGCACCACGTGGCTATCAACCTGTCACAGACCGCCTCTGCCCTGAATGAAGCTCTAGGCAAGTACTTGGGTTGGGACGTATACTATCACGGAGCGAATGAAGCTTGAGCTCTGGATGATACAGACGGTCAGCGGGGCCGTGGCGGTTGAGGATCTTGGTCTGATCCTGCCGCACGAGCATCTCTTCACCGATCTGCGCGGGCCGCTGGCCCCCGACTATGCTCTCGCCGAGCCGGAGGCGGTGGCGCGGGTGATAGAACCTTACCTGGCGGCAGCCCACGCCGTTGGGGTTACGGCCCTTGTGGAATGCTCGACCGTTGGCGTGGGTCGGAACATTGCCGTGCTCCAGTACCTGGCCAAGGTCACGCCAATTCACCTTATCGCGCCAACCGGGGTATATCGCGAGGCTTTCACCCCGCCGCCGCTCCGGGAGCTCAGTGTTGAGACGTTGGCTGAAGAATGGATCCGTGACTTGACCGAAGGCATCGAGGGCACAGATGTTCGCGCCGGTTTCATCAAGATTGCGGTGAGCGACGAGGGCCCGACCCCTCTGGAAGTGCGGAACCTAAGGGCTGCCGCGCTGGCAAGCCAGCAAACGGGCGCAGTTGTGGCCAGCCACACCACCAGCGGTGCGGTCGCCCGGCGCGAGATGGAGATTCTCGAGTCGGCGGGCCTCGACCTGGGACGCTTCATTTGGGTACACGCCAACCTGGAGCCCGACCCGGCTGTCCATCTGGAGGCGGCGCGGCGGGGGGCCTACGTCGAGTTTGACGCTGTCGGCGCGGAATGGCAATCGCAGAGCGCGCTGGTGGAGTATACGCTCGCACTTCTTGAGGCAGGCTACGCTGAGAACATCCTGCTCTCGCATGATGCGGGCTGGTACGACCCCTCGCAGCCCGACGGTCAGCCCGAGGAAAGCGGGATACGGGGCTACACCGCCCTGGTGGAGGAATTCATCCCCGCCCTGCGCGCTCGTGGCGTGACGGACGACCTGGTACATCTTATCACCGTGACCAATCCTGCACGGGCGTTTGCGTTCGCAGACACCTCTTGATCCCTCGGAGGAGCTCATGCCTTTGCCCTCACCCGCCTCTGCTCGCCTTCACCTCGGCGCAGCGTACTACCCTGAACACTGGCCCGAGGAGCGCTGGCCGGAAGACATCCGCCTGATGCGCGAAGCCGGACTCACCGTAGCGCGCTTGGCAGAGTTCGCCTGGTCCACGCTCGAACCGGCGGAGGGCAAGTTCCACTTCGACTGGCTTGACCGCGCCATCTCCGCCCTGGCTTCCGCCGGTATCGTCTCCATTCTCGGGACACCCACTGCCGCGCCGCCCGCCTGGCTCGTGCAGCAATACCCGGACTTGCTGGCCGTGGACGAGAGCGGGCGCCGCGTCCAGTTCGGCAACCGCTGTCACTATTGCGTCAACTCGCTGGAGTTTCACTCTGCGACACGCCGCATCGTCGGGGCGATGGCGGAGCGCTTTGGCTCAAACCCGCACGTCATTGGCTGGCAACTCGACAACGAGTACAACCGCGTCTGCTACTGTGACCGCTGCCGGGGCCTCTTTCAGCGCTACCTGGCTGAGAAGTTCGGCTCGCTAGACGCGCTCAACCACCATTGGTCAACCCGCTACTGGAGCCAGACCTACTCGGCGTGGGAACAGATCCCCATCCCCATCGGCCCGCACAATCCAGGATTGATGCTGGAGTTCAAGCGTTTCGTCACCGATAGCTATCGCAAGTTCCAGCGGCTCCAGATTGACGTGCTGCGCCCGCACCTACGGCCCGACGTGTGGGTCACGCACAACTTTATGGGCTGGTTCGATGGCTTTGACCATTACCTGATGACCGAAGACCTCGACCTGGCGTCGTGGGATTGGTACGTGGGCACGGGCCATCACGACTATCTGACCTCCGGCGCAAAGCACGACCTCACGCGCGGCTTCAAGCGCCGGAACTTCTGGCTCATCGAGACCCAGCCGGGCAGCGTCAACTGGTCCTCCATCAACAACACTCTCAACAAAGGCGAGGCGCGGGCCATGGTCTGGCACGCGGTGGCCCACGGCGCGGACGCGGTGCTCTACTGGCAGTGGCGCTCGGCCCTGGGCGGCCAGGAGCAGTATCACGGTACGCTGGTGGACCAGTCAGGCCAACCCCGGCCCTTCTACGAGGAAGTCCAGCAACTGGGCCACGACTTCACGATTGCCTCTCCCTTCCTCTCCAGTTCTACGATGGTCTCCGACGTTGCCATACTCAACTCCTACGACAGCCGTTGGTCTATCCAGTGGCAGCGTCACCATCGTGACTTTGACTACGTGGCACACTTCAATCACTACTACCGCCCGCTGGCTGCGCGAAACATCGCCGCCGACGTCATCTCCGCTGATGCGCCGCTCGAAAGCTGCAAGTTGGTGATTGCGCCGGCTTTGTTGATTCTGAACGAAAGCCGGGCCGCGCGGTTAGGGGATTTTGTGGAGCAGGGCGGGCATCTGGTGCTGACCATTCGCTGCGGGATGAAGGATGACTACAATGCCCTCCTTCCCTCGCGCCAGCCGGGCCCGCTGGCTGATCTGGCCGGCGTCGAAGTCGAGGAGTACTATGCGCTGCTAGACCCCGTGCCCGTGTCGGGTGAATGGTTCGCCGGCACCTCGTGCCTGTGGGCGGAGCGGCTCAAGGTGCACGACAAGGCCAGCACCCAGGTCATCGCCCGGTACGGCACGTCCAACGGCTGGCTCGATGGTCACCCAGCCGTCACGGTGCATTCGCACGG
>Ga0315309_1002170_pt1 | contig 11549 bp, 11 predicted proteins | sample TDP4_MG_FD_203080 | JGI IMG/M metagenome (GOLD analysis project Ga0315309, IMG submission 203080) | Freshwater sediment microbial communities from Lake Towuti, South Sulawesi, Indonesia - TDP4 | ecosystem: Environmental > Aquatic > Freshwater > Lake > Sediment | place: Indonesia: South Sulawesi...
GGGGGGGCCTTAGCGGATGCACACTCGAGGAAGGCCAGAGCTGGGGCAAGATAAAGGCAAAGGCAATGAAGGTCACATGCTATTCCGATGCCACGATAGCTCTTCCGTTCATCTCGCATGTGCTGAGCGAAAGGTTCAGGAGGCTCAGGAGGGACGTGCCGATCTTCAACTGGCATGATGGAACCCTTGACATAGATTACAGGAAAATGAAGCTATAGTCCATGTGAGCATTGGAAAACCTTACATATCCTAAGTGGCATCGGATACCCGGTGGCGACATTGTCAATAGCCTATGATAAGGGCAACATGAAGAATGTGGACAAAGATGGAGATGGCAAGCGTGAGACGCTCCAGCTTAAGATGACCAATAGAGCAGGATCGGGATCAGTGACCGCAGACCTGAAGATATACGTCGATGGGATCGACATGACCGAAGCCACGACGATGCAGATCGATGATCGCCCTCCTGAAAATGTAAAGTCCTCAATGTACCTATATTCCAACTATGGCGACACGGTCCTCCTGGAGATCAGGCACGATGGGAAGATAGGACCTGGCCATCATAAGGTGAGTTTTCAGGCCACGGTCGATTGGCAGACCTTCTCCCAAGACATCGAAGATACGATACAGTAGGTCTCTGCGATATCGCGGGGGTCGCATGCAGGTCCGCTCTCAGCCTTGTAGCTCTAGATTTTTAGATCAATAGGGCCGCATTTCGACGGCCTAGAACGCATATATCCAAGGTCATCCATAGTAACATGTCTAGCGAGGGCTCTTGATCGAGACTTCCCAGCTCACCCGTTGTTTCGGAAGCTTGGTGGCCGTTGACGACATGACCTTAAGCGTCGACTCTGGCGAGATTTTGGGCCTTTTAGGGCCTAACGGCGCTGGCAAGACCACGACCCTCAGGTTGCTTGCAACCCTAATGAGGCCGACTAGCGGAACTGCCGTCATCGACGGGCACGACATAATAAGGGAGTCCGAAAAGGTCAGGTCCATCGTAGGGGTCGTGAGCGACAATCAGGCGCTATACGAGCGCTTGACGATCTATGAAAACCTCGACTTCTTTGGTAAGATGCATCACATCCCCGAGAAGGAACGGGCCGCGAGGATAAGGGAGCTCTTAAATCACTACGAATTATGGGAACTGAGGACGAATAGAGTTGGCACACTTTCCAAGGGATTGGGGCAAAGGGTTGCCATAATTAGGGCACTGGTCCACGATCCACGCGTCCTCCTTCTAGATGAGCCTACCGCCAATCTAGATCCGCCAACTTCCCTAAAGACGAGGAAACTTCTCGATTATCATACCGATCACGATGGCAAGTCGATCATCGTCTCCACCCATAACCTCAGGGAGGCCGAGAAATTGTGTGACACGATAGCCGTGATGAATAGGGGCAGTGTCGTTGCAAAGGGAAATGCCTCAGAGCTCATCAGGAAGTTCGAGAGCGATCAGGCCATTGAGATCAGAGTCAAGGCACTCTCCCCTGAACAGATACATGACATCGAGGAAGCGATGCATCCCGACGATGTCAGCTTCAAGGGCAATGAAGTCGTGATCCCCGTCAGGGATTACGACTCAAGGGCACCAGGGATAATAAGGAAGATGCTCGAACTTGGCATCGAGGTGCTAGAGGCACATCCTGCCAGACCAGAGCTCGAAGATGTACTCGTCAAGATCATCGGGGGGAAATGAGGTTGCGCAGAGATATAGCGACGCTCGTCAAGAAGGACCTTCTCGAATTTAAGAGTAACAAACAGATATGGATACCCGTCATCCTGCTTCCACTTCTGGTCTCAATCGGCCTCCCGGCAACGGTCGCATTCATACCCTCAGCCCTGAACGTCTCGGGCGTCATCCCCGAGATCCCAGCCGGGCTCCTGAGGACCCTGCCGGAGGAACTGCGCCTTACCCTCGGGGCCTTACAGAAGAGTGAACAACTAGCCTTCCTTTTCATAGCCTATTACTTCGCCCCCACGTTCCTAGTAGTTCCCCTTGCAATTCCGGCCGTGCTCTGTGCCGATAGCTTCGCTGGCGAAAAGGAAAGGAAGACGATAGAGGCGATACTCGCCACACCCATCAGGGATTCGGAGCTTCTCATAGGCAAGACCGTTTTGCCCTTAGTAGCATCACTTTCATCATCATACCTCGCCTTCATAATTTATTCCTACCTTACAAATTTACTGATCTTTCATCGTTTCATCTTCCCTACTTACTCGTGGATCCTTATCATGGCCCTACTGGTCCCTGCGTTGACGTTTTTCAGCGTTGGGACGATGATAATAATATCAGCAAGGGCGAAGGGATTTAGGGAAGCGCAGCAGATAGGTGGAATGATCGTCCTCCCGGTATTTGTGCTGTTGGTCACTCAATTGCTCGGGATAATGAGCATGACGAACCAAGGCCTTATTGCGACCTCAATCACCCTCTTGGCCCTTGATATCCTGCTCCTGAAATATGGTTCTCGGGCCTATACCCGCGACCATCTCATGTCGAATACATGACCGAATTCCCGATATCATATGCGCCTAGCTATGGGGCTGAAATGAAGACTTCGAAGATCAAGAGCGAAATTAGAACGAAGAGGATCACAAGTCCACATATGACGAGTACCGTTTTCTGCTCACCCATGTGCCTTTTATTAAGGACAAATGTCCTGAGGCTCCTTATCCTCTCAGAATATAATCTGCCTTCGCCATCCACCAAGGTATCGGCCCTCTCATGGAGGAAGAACGCTGAGAATAGGATCAGGATGGAGTTCAATATGAAGGGCGTCAATGAGACCAATAGGAAGAATTTCAGATTCATCAGTATCGCAAAAACGGCCATCGTCAATCCGATCGAGAAACTCCCCACATTCCCTATGAAGGCGATCCCCTTGAAACTCAAGTATGCCAGCACGGCGAGAGCCATGACAGGTATGCTAAGTAGTATGTAATTAGACGAGGCTACCATCAATCCACATAGGACTATCATGCCGGACAAAGCCTCTAGGCCGTTGAGCCCGCCAAGTTGATTGAATGTGTTCACCGTCACGGTGGTTATCAAAGGGACTAGTAACAGGTAGAAGAGTGCCCCGAGGTCGATCACGCCTATAAGAATAGAGAAGATTGTCGTTCTATCGCTCGGCCTCAGGACCATGTAGGGCAGTGCCGCAAATATAGGGAGTATCGCTTTGTAGCGCCAGGGAAGATCGACCAGGTCGTCGAAGAGACCCATGGTGCTGCCAAACAGGACGGACGTCGCCAAGGCCAGGGAGCTTTGCTCCTCAACTCCTAGAAATACCAATATGAACCAATAGCAAACGCTTGGGAGCGAAAATAAGATGCCGTAGCAGTTCGGCACTAGGGGCTTTCCTGGCTTGTGTTGATCTTGGACTTTTGGGAAAGGCAAGTAGCACCTGGACTCCGCGAGGCCCTAATGCCATCCTTGGGCTTTTCAAGCTTTTGCAAGGATGACTGGGGTTCGGGCATCGATGGTTCGCACTAGAAAGATAGAATTACCGATGATGGGCTAGTGTAGCCATGCGTGAATTCGTCCTTTACAGCAGGCAAGGAACTACAGCCCATCATTTCAGCGTGTCGGACTTGAGGGGCGTTGGCCTCGACATAGTAGCGAGGTGTATCTCGGCTGCCTTCCTCGTCTCCTCTCATATAAGGAGGGATGTAGTGCTCCATGTCTTCCTCGGAGGCCCTCCTTCGCCACCTGTCTACCTTAGATTCGATGGGAACGAATTGAGGTCGCTTGACCCATCCGAACTTGGCATAGGGCAGGTTCTCCTGAGCGGATTGGGCTCATTAAAAGGAGGGCGTCCACCCCCGGGCGTCATCGCCTCCAGGGTCAGCTTTGAATACTTCATCCGAAGGCAGCACGTAAACAGGAAGATATACGTATTGGAGGAAGGCGGTAGAGATGTCGGCCAAGCCGATCTCGAGGATGCCACCTTCATATTGGGAGACAAGATCGGGCTTCCCAAGAAGGAGGAGATCTTCGTCGAAAGGCATGGTGCTGAAAAGATAAGCATCGGATCGACTAGATATTTCTCGTCCCAGTGCATAATCATCCTAAATTATGAGCTCGATAGGAGGGAATATGGGAGAAATAAGTGGAGCTAGGTCATAGCTCGCTTTAACAAATTCAAAGCTTCCTTGGGATCCTCGATGCCCGAGACTAATTTTTCGAATCTACACATGCCGAGTCCGCTTTTATCCTTGATCTCATCCACGAGTTGTTGGTAGGCGAAGGCCATCGAATGTTTTTGTAGGAGGGTGGTTGCGGCTCTGCTCATTATCTTTGCATGGACCTCCCTTGCCCTGAATGATATGATGATCAAGGCGGCAGCCTTACCGACAACTTTATCCACGACCGTGCTATCCTCGAGTGATATCGGCTTGACCTCTTCTATGGCCTTCAGTAATCCAGCTATTCCTGATTCGGCACTTGAGTATATCTCCTTGTCTCCTTTCATTACGATCAGTCCTTTGGACTCGACATCAAGCTTTTGAACGAGGTTCTGTTTTAGTAAATTACCCTCTTGTCTCATGGACGAGATGAACGATTCCATAACTCTGTTTTTGCTTATGACGTCAACGAAGATCGAGCAGAGCAATGCCTCTATGCCGAGATTGGTCAAAATGACCCCTATGACAGGTAGGGGCAAGCCCCAAACATAATCGGTCAATGCAACATAGGGGATGCTAGCGACGTAGGCCAATGTGCCTGCGATGAGCGGCCTTACCCTCTTCACAAATAACCCCGAGAAGAGGCCCAATATCGCCATACCACCCAGGATGAAGGGTATCCCCGTTAAATATGCCATGACGAATGCCCCGAAGAAGCCAATGATGAGGCCCATGGCCCCTCCCGCCACAACCCCACCGAGGATTATCGGTAGCTGTTGGAAGTGGATGCGTGATTGGAATCCCAATATCGATATTGGCATGGAGTAAAGAGATACGACGTTTGCCAGGGCAGACATCGAGGCTATGAACGCGATAGTCCTCGGCGATCTCCTCGGAGGCCAGGTCACGGTTTATCTCCATCTGGATCAGAGGTTTGGGGCATAGAATATATATGTTACGCTTTATATAATTCGTAACACGATATACTAAAACCTAAAACATCATCATACCATCGTTGGGACATGAGTCGACGAGATAGACGAGCCAGGTTCGGCGTCTCCCTTCCCAGAGCCCTCGCGGAAGAGTTCGATGAATTGGTAGAGATGATGGGTTACGCCACCAGATCGAAGGCTATCCACGATGCGATCTCGGCATTCATAGTCGAGAACAAGAGGTCGGATACGGGATATGCAGCTGGCGCATTAACCTGCCTCTATTATCGTGACGTTAAAGGTCTATTAGAACGGATCGACGAGCTGCATTGTAGATATGCCTCCATAATATCCTCATCGCTACTTATCGCCCTCGGCTCAAGGAAGTGCCTTAGGATATTCGTCGTGCACGGGTCCAGGAGCAAGATCTACGGATTGGCTCGCGAACTTCAGACGAAGAGGGGCATAAGGCGAATGAAGATCGCGATCGTCACCTAATCCATCGGTTATGAAAATGGAATTATGGTTCACCCACAAGTATTTATAGGGGGGTTATAGACTTCGGGTTCGCAAGGAGGAGTTAGAATGAGAAGGATCGCATCTTTGGCAATCGCGTTCCTATTGGTGCTTTCGTCTTCTTCGTTCCTAACGATCAAGGGGCAAAAACCAACACTAATCATAGCTTCACCCCATAACGAATTCATCAGGAATGAGTTCACGAGGGCCTTTAAAGACTACTATACCGCGACTTATGGCGTTGACGTCGATGTGCAGTGGCCCGATCTTGGCGGAACGTCAGCGATCTTATCGACCATTGAGGCGAGGTTCCAAAATACGCCGGTGGGCATTGGCATAGATCTGATGTTCGGAGGAGGCGTTGACCCATTCATCAAATTGGCAGGAGAAGGGCTTCTCACCCCATATCGCCTCATAGACGAGCAACTAGCGTTGATACCGAACAACATCACGGGCATACCGATGTACGATCCCGAATACAGGTGGTATGGAGCGGCTCTCTCGGGCTTTGGCATCGTCTACAACAAATTCGTCCTACAGGCAGAAGGGCTCCCCGTGCCAAGTACATGGGCCGACCTTACCTATCCGATCGATAAAGGGTGGGTGGGTTCCGCAGATCCCGGGGAGAGCGGGAGCACCCACATGTGCTATGAGGTGATCTTGCAGGGATACGGATGGCAGAGGGGCTGGAATGTAGCGACGCTGATGGGCGCCAATATCAAATCATTCCCAGCGAGCTCTAGCACAATTCCAAGGACGGTGGGTGCGGGCGATCTCGCGTATGGCCTAGCCATCGACTTCTATGCTTGGAGCGAGGTGGCCGCAAGGGGCGCAGATAAAATAGGCTATGTTATGCCTGAGGGCCTGACGGTCGTGAATCCGGACAGCATAGCCATCCTCAAGGGCGCGCCGAGCCTTGAGCTAGCGGAGCGCTTCGAATCCTTCGTCCTCTCGAAACAAGGGCAGAAGCTCTGGATGCTCCCAAAGGGTGACCCAGAAGGGCCCAAGGATAACCTCTTGGGGAGGATGAGCGTCATCCCCGAGCTCTACGACGAGTTGCAGGGCAGAACCGTCGTCCCCTTCAATCCGTTCAAGATGACAACATCTCTCCTGTACAATGCCACAAAGGGCTCCATCAGGTATACGATACTCAACGATATGATCAGGGCATTGATCATCGACTCCCATGAGGACCTCGTTGCGGCTTGGACGTCGATCATCTCGACCAACGATACACTGAACCAAGCAGGCATCACATCACCGAGGATCGCCGAGGCGATAGATGCCCTTAGCGAGGTGCCGATCACCGAGGCAGAGATGGAGGCGCTTGCAGCGAATTGGAGCGACCCGCAATTCAGGAACCAGTACATTCAGCAATGGCACACCTTCGCGAAACAGAAGTATGCCAATGCGGTGGGTCTCGCGAGGACCGCTGGCCTCGATCTAGTTTCGGCGTTCCAAACCCAGATCGCGGATCTCAAAACCACGGCTCAGAACAACATGTACATGGGGATCGGCGGAGGCCTTGTCATAGGCCTGGTCATAGGACTGGCGATCTCCCTGGCATTGTCGAGGAGAAGGGAAATAGCTGCTGTCAAGAAATAGGACGGCAGCTCACACCTTTTTACTTCCCTCCCTAGCTGAACTCAAGGTTTTTCTATCATGGCCTGGTGCCGGATAGGACGGAATAAGAAGGTGGGTCGAAGACATGGTCGTAGTCGAACTCAGCCATATAACGAAGACCTTTGGCAAGACCGTCGCCGCCAGCGACGTCTCCTTCCGGGTAGGGCAGGGGGAGCTCTTCTTCCTCCTGGGGCCCAGTGGCTGCGGAAAGACTACAGTTCTGAGGGTCGTGGCTGGGTTCTATAGGCCAGACGAGGGCAGAGTGCTCTTCGACGGCCAGGAGATGAACTCCATACCGGCCTACAGGCGAAATGTCGGGATGGTCTTCCAGAACTATGCCCTTTGGCCCCACATGACGGTTTACGACAATATCATCTATGGGCTCAAGGTCAGGCACGAATCGGCAGATGAGCGGGTGAGGAAGGCGAAGGAGGTGCTGAGGATTGTGAGGATGGAGGAACTGGCCATGCGTTATCCGAATCAGCTCTCGGGCGGCCAACAGCAGAGGGTCGCCCTCGCTAGGGCCTTGGTCATAGAGCCCAACGTGTTACTCCTCGATGAGCCACTGAGCAACCTCGATGCCAAGTTGAGGCTTGAGATGAGGGGGGAGATCAAGAGGATCCAGAGTGAATCGGGCATAACCTCGATCTACGTCACCCATGACCAAGAGGAGGCCTTGTCGATGGCCGACAGGATGGCCATAATGAACTCCGGCATGGTCGAGCAAATAGGCACTCCCCTGGAGCTGTATAACAAGCCAAGGAACAAGTTCGTTGCGGGCTTCGTCGGGGAAACGAATTTCATCGAGGGCGTGGCCGAAGTCGGCTCAGCCCCCGATGGCGGCTACTCCGTCCGCCCCTCCCCTCGGCTCAAGATCATGACCACACAGGGCGAGGGCATAAAGGGAGGCCAGCGCGTGTTCTGTTCGATCAGGCCAGAGGCGGTACATATACACGAACGGTTGCCGGTCGAGGAGGCGAACGCGTTCGTTGCCAGGATCTTGGCCATCGAGTACTATGGTGCGGCCGAACATTACTTCCTTGAGGCCGAAGATGGGTTCAAGGTGAAGGCAACGATATATAGCCCACGCCCTCATGATAGGAAGCCAGGGGATATGGTCCACATCTCGTTCGATCCAGAAGATGTCATGCTCTTCCCCGAATAGGAGGGGTGCCGTTGTTAAGACTTGGGCGGAAAATGGACAAGGGCTCCTTCGTGATCTTCATCCTGATAATGGCCTTCCTATCTGTATTCCTCTTCTACCCGATCCTATACGTTTTCGCCAATTCCTTCTTCATCGGAGGTAGGCCGACGCTCTATTACTTCGCATTGATGTTTCAGGATCCCCTCTATAGGGGGAGCATCCTGAATAGCCTCACGATAGGGTTGGCGACCACTGCGCTCACGTCGCTCATCTCAATCCCCCTCGCCTTCCTGATGGTTAAGTATGATTTCCCCCTCAAGAGGCTGTTTCAGGGCCTGCTCCTAGTTCCCCTCGTCATGCCGCCCTTCGTTGGCGCAATAGGCATGGTGCAGCTCTTCGCCAGATACGGCGCAGTCAACATCTTCCTCATGGGCCTCAAGCTCATCTCAAGGCCGATAGACTGGTTGGGAGGGGGATTCTGGGGTATCGTCTTAATTGAGGCCTTACACCTATACCCATTCCTCTACCTCAATATCGCCGCTGCGCTCTCGAATATCGACCCAGCGCTCGAGGAGCAGGCCGAGAGCCTCGGTTCAAGCGGCTTCAGGCTCTTCAGGACCATAACCTTCCCCCTGATGTTGCCAGGATACTTTGCGGGCGCGATAATAAACTTCATATGGGCCTTCACGGATCTCGGCACCCCGCTCATCTTCAATTTTCGGAATGTCGTCCCAATCATAATCTTCACGATGGTACAGGACATTTGGGCGAACCCGATGGGTTACGCGTTTACGGTGATGACGCTGTTTTTCGCGGTCATGTCGATCGTGTTGACGAGAAGATATGTTGGCACCAAGACATACGAGATGATGGGCAGGGGGCATTTCACCCCCAGGGTCGCATGTTTGCGGGGTTGGAGGAGGATGCCGATCTATCTCTTACTGTCCTTGTTGATCTTCGCTGCACTCATCCCACAGATATCCGTCATGCTCATCTCATTTGCCGAACAGTGGTTCTTCTCGCCCTTGCCCCAATCATGGACGACACGGTTTTACCTGACGGTCGCAACCCACCCACTCACAGTTGGGAGCATCCGGAATAGCCTCCTATACAGCATTCTCAGCACTGCCATAGATATCGCGCTCGGCCTGATCATAGCTTATCTGCTCGTAAGGAGGGATTTCCCGGGAAAGGACATACTTGACTCATCGGTCATGATCCCACTCGCCCTACCCGGAATAGTGCTCGCATTCGGATACGTCGCGGGCTTCTCCGGGACTGCGCTGGACCCATTCATAGATCCGACGATCCTACTAATCTTGAGTTACTCAGTGCGGAGGCTCCCGTATTCCGTGAGGGCCGCATACGCGGGCCTTCAGCAGACGAGCGTTTCGCTCGAAGAGGCTTCCCTGAGCGTCGGAGCGTCGCCTTTGAGGACCATAATCAGGATAACGCTCCCGCTCATACTCGCGAACGTGATCGCCGGCGGGATAATGTCGTTTTCTGCTGGAATGATGGAGGTCAGCGACAGCCTGATCCTCGCGATGGGGGACAGGTTCTTCCCGATAACCAAGACCATATACGAGCTGGATTTAAGGCTCGGGGACGGGCCTTATGTCGCCAGCGCGCTGGGCATCATCGGAACCATTATCGTCGCGATCTGCATACTCGTGGCGAATAGGCTGCTCGGCAGGAGCATGGGGGAGCTATTCAGGGCTTAGGGGCCCTGATGGGGTAAAAGGGCCCGAGGCGATGGCCTAGAGATCTGCCTGTAGAGCCTACTTGGATACCACGTTCAACGGGGCCGCGATGACCGATGGGATCTCGAATTTCCACTGGCCGTCTTGGAACAACTCCGATGGGATGCTGTAGAGTTCTGCGGTCCTGATGTCGAGCTCAACGAATGAGAAGTTCGTGATGAAGTTCGCGTGGACAAGATCCGTGAGTAGGTCGAGCAAGGGAGCCAGCTCGCTGCTCGGAAGGTAGATCCTGATGATGATGTTCTCAAGCCCCATCTCCTTCTGATATCCCACGGCGAAGGGAAGCCCCTTCAGGCCAGCCGCGAATGTGCCCAGTTCCCTGCTGCTCGGGAACTCGACCTTCAGTTCGATCAGGCGGGAAATCTCCGGTGGAAAAGCCAGGATATGGGCATAATGGCCCCTCAGCACTCCGGACCTCTCGAGCTTCTCATACCGATACTTCACCGTAGGAACCGAGACGTTGGCGGCCTTCGCCACGTCGGAGAAGGCCATCCTCGAATTCATCTGCATCTGGTCGATTATGAACATGTCGAGCTTGTCGCAGAGATTGGTGTAATTCGATGGATCCTCCAGCTCGATCGGTGAGCTCTCGGTCAATCTCTTCCTTATGTCACTCCATTTGAACATCCACATCTTCTCAGATGGGTCGTACCATTCCAGGGAGGGGCCACAGGTGTTCACCTCCCCAAGCACGTTGAAAGTGAAGTCCTTTATCAGGCCATCCTGTTGCATGTCGCTCAGAAAGCGCCTCAATTGCCCCACGGACTTCTCGGGGACTTGCCATACGAACATGTAGCTAAGATTGGACGTGAGGAGCCTGTAATATTTGTCAATATAATTGATCGACTTGAGCCTCTCCACGACGACCTTTGCGCTCTTCATGTGAGGGTATATGACGGTGGACACCCTCTTCAAGCCCAGCTTGCTCCTGGTCAGTACGGGTTCGAACTGCAGATGACACTTCTCCTCCAGCATCTTCATCCGATAGTAGATCGTTGATTGCGGAAGACCTAGCTTGCGTGCGGCCTCCATCAGGTTCCTGGGTCCTTCCGTTATGAGGGCTTGAACGAGCTTGACGCCCACGTCGTCGAGAAACTTGAATGATTCGTGAAAATCCTCGAACGCCTGAGTAAACGAGTAGGGATAATCTGTCATGTTTCCATCAACCTCAGGCCACGACATACTCCTCTCTGCAAAAACCTATATAACCTTAATTATCTCTAACTTTGGACACAAATTATTGTTATACGTGAGCCAATTATTCTTATAATGGTGACGGAGGTCTTGGACCCACCTTTACACACCTCACCCTTAGGTCAATGTTTCTTGAGATCGACTATTTATTAATTTCTCCCAAATCCCTTACCTTAATCTTGTTATAGAATCTTAAGCTTCTCGCAAACTAATAAGTAAATTTCATGAATAATAAGGCATATGGTATTCAAATAG
>Ga0315309_1002171_pt1 | contig 11548 bp, 11 predicted proteins | sample TDP4_MG_FD_203080 | JGI IMG/M metagenome (GOLD analysis project Ga0315309, IMG submission 203080) | Freshwater sediment microbial communities from Lake Towuti, South Sulawesi, Indonesia - TDP4 | ecosystem: Environmental > Aquatic > Freshwater > Lake > Sediment | place: Indonesia: South Sulawesi...
GTTCGTCGCGGCCAACGACGTCATGAATGTCAACACGATTGCCTACCTGTTAAAGTACGATTCGGTTCACGGGAATTTGGGAAGTTCCATCTCCGTTGATGGCAATGCGATCAAGGTTGATGGCATGCAGCTTCAGGCCCTCATGGTAAGGGACCCCGCACAGCTCCCTTGGAAGGGCCTCAATGTCGACGTGGTAGTCGAGTCGTCGGGCCTCTTCACGGATAGGGAGAGCGCCTCAAAGCATCTGGCGGCCGGGGCGCGAAAGGTCCTCATCTCAGCCCCTGCCAAGGGCCCTGACGCGACCATCATCCCGGGAGTCACCGACGACAAGTATGACCCAAAGCAGCACGTCCTGCTGAGCATAGGCAGCTGCACTACTAACTGCGTCGTGCCAGTCGCTACGGTCCTGCACCGGAAATTCGGCATAGAGAGGGCATACATGATAACCACGCACGCTTACACTAACGACCAGAGGCTTCATGATACGCCACACACGGATCTCAGAAGGGCCAGAGCCGCGGCTCTCAGCATAATACCGACCTCAACCGGCGCGGCGAGGACAGTCGGCGAGGTCATACCGGAGCTCAAGGGCAAGATAGATGGGATGGCTCTCAGGGTCCCAGTTGCGGACGTCTCGGTGCTCAATTTGGTCGCGGTCCTGAAGGTGGAGACCACTGTCGAGGAAGTGAACAAGGCCTTCGCCGATGCGGCGAATGGCGTGATGAAGCGAATACTGAAGGCTGAGACAGAACCGACCGTGAGCGCGGACTACATAGGCGACGCGCACAGCGCGGTGGTCGATACCCTCAGCACTGTCATAATAGACAAGAGGCTCACCAACGTAACGGCGTTCTATGACAACGAGATCGGATTCAGCCATCGGATGCTGGACATGCTTGAGCTGATGGCAAAGAAGGGATGAGGGCGCCGCCCACCTCAAGCGCATCTGGGGGGAATCGCCCTCCGGCGATGTTAAACTGTCTAGCAACTGCCAGGGTCGATCGCTAACCGAACTGCTCCATCCAGCTCCTCGAAAGGGACGAGAGTATGCTGAAGGCCTTCTCTTCGAGGTCGTAGCACTGGAGTATCTTCTCCTTTGCCAGGGGCAGAATCCGAATGATCCCCCCGACATCGGAATCGCTCGCTTCGAGGAACAGCTTGGAAACTTGGGACCAGGTCTCGGAGGATTTGCCCAAGAGTTCCGCTGACTCGTCGAGGGCGTCTTCGCCGAGCAGTTTGCTCGACTCGCGCAGGAATCGGGAATAGATGCCCCTCAAAAGTCCCTCACCTCCCTCCGCTCCATCGATGAAGATGTGGCAGAATTTCATTGTCATCTTCAGATCCGGGGCCGATAGCGCCTCGGGCCATCTGGCCATCTGTTCTGCACAATAATGCACGCCCTTAAGGGCAGCATTCTTAATAGAAGGATCTAGAAACGTTTCCGTGTTCTCCATGATGGCGATCTTAACGGCACCGTCCAGCTTCGTCAGCTCCTTCGGAAAGGAGAAGTCATACCAACTGTTGTTGGGCGGGAAGGGCTTGTGCGCGGAGCCCCTCGCATTCGATAGGCTCTCCAGGGGGACCGCCTGGGCCTCCTCGAATCCCGCATCGCACACATATGCCTCACCCTTCTCGTCGTCGTAGCCGGAGAGCACTATCGCGTGCCTGCCATAATGCACCTCCTCGGGGAGCTTGAGGTAGCCAAGGTAATGCGGATCGGCCCTGATCATTACCGGGACGTTCGCGTCGATCAGCTTCTTCGCTTCCTGCCAGGCGGTCTCGGGGCTGCTTCCGGCCCTCCTATTCATCTTGATTCCGAGGATCTGGCAGGCGCTCGCCACCCCCTCGTTCATTCGAGCCCCTATCAGGATCGGCGGTATGCCATTAGTTCGCCAGTACATGAAGCCGAGACCACAATCGAGGCCAAAGACCGTCTCCTCCTTGAACTTGAAGCCGTTGAACTCGAGGATGTCCCTAAGGGCTGAGGAGATGGAGTGTATGCCCCGCTTATGTACAAACCCATTAACTGATCTTCTCATCTTCGCCTCGGCGGCTCTCGACCACAAATAACCGATTCCCTAGATTATTTAAAATCTGTTAGGGGTCTGGGCGGCACGAACCTTGTCCATTTGGCATTTTCGCGGATATGGAAATGCATAAGTATTTCAAGAACGCTTCAGAATCTGCACCGAGGGGTTGAGGGATGAGCGAAGACAAATTGAATCTTCCTGTGGAGACGGTCATGAGGGCCCCACCTCTCACGGCCCAGTTTTCAGACACAATCTCTACAATCGTAGAAAGGATGGTTACCTACGACGTCGGTTGCTGCTTGATCATGAGCGGGGGAGAACCTGTCGGAATAGTTACAGAGAGGGACATAATGGAGAGAGTTGTGAGGGCGGGCAGAGACGCAAGCAAAACCCTCGCGAAGGACATAATGTCTGCGCCCATCATAACGGTAGAGTGCAACAAACCGATATCGCATGCGCTTAAGACCATGCGCGACAAACACATCAGAAGGTTAGGCGTGGTAAAATCCGGAAAGCTCGTCGGCATACTTACCGAGAGAAGGTTGCTGGATTCCCTCGTGACGTAAATCGCCGGCTGCACCGGCAATGCCAGAGCTGGGCTAGAGGTCAGTCTTGTAAATAGAATGCAGCCCCTCTCGGATATGCCTTATTACGCTCTGTAAAAGCGATATGGCGTTCATGATGAGCTACGAAGGGCCTCGAGGAACTAGGGAGGAGGAGTTCGGCAAGGTCATGGAACTCGTAGAAGGCATCTTCGTGACAGCGCGAGAAAAGGGCACGAACATGGAGAAGGGCTTCCCGCTGCTCTTCAATCGGAACAACCTCGAGAACATGAGGATCTTCCTCTACGATGGTAAGCCCGTCGCTCACATAGGGATCTCGGTCGTTGAGGCCACCCTCTATGGATGCCGGTTGAAGATAGGCATGATGGGGGCCGTTGGCACCGATCGGGCGCACAGGGGCAAGGGATTGGCCAGCAGGCTTCTGAGCGATTGCATGAGGAAACTCCTCGCGGATGGCGTTGACTTCGTGATGGTCTCGGGCATCAGGAGCCTCTACGATAGGGAGGGGTGCGTAATGGCAGGCAAGTCCTACTCTTACGACCTGATGGGTGAGAACTTGGAAAAGGTACTTGGGAATATAAGACTGCATTGCAGGATTCGGGAATACGAACCTTCGCGGCTCGGCGAGCTCATCGCCATCTTCGAGACCGAGCCCGTCAGGTATCTGAGGGCCCGCGAAACATTCGCAACCCTCCTGGATGAGCAGACCTACGCGAGGCCCAAGACGTTCCTGATAGAACTCGGAGGTGAGGCCGTGGCCTATGTTTGCATCGAAACGAGATGGGGCAAGGAGGGCGCTTGCTGGATTGAGGAGTATGCGGGCTCAAGGGACGCCATAGTCGCGGCCGTCCCGCAGCTTCTAGAACGACTTGGCCTCAAAGTGCTGAGGATAACGGCCCCCCATCATGATTTCGAGCTCATGGGGGCATTGGCCCATGTCGAAAGGCCGCAGCCGTCAGACTTCGGTGGCACGATGCGCATCATCAACCCTCAAGGATTTTTAGAGAAGCTGAAGCCGCACCTCGTGGCCAGGATTGGGGAGTGTGCCAAAGGGATCGCCTATAATATGGAGGGAGGCAGGCCAACGATTTCGCTTGGTAGCGAGAAGATCGAGTTTGGGGACGAGAAGGACCTTACTTGGCTGTTCTTCGGGCAACCGGAGGCATTTGAGGAGAGGTTCGGGCAATTCATGAGACCGCTTTCTGTCAAGTTCGGGGGCGATCTGGAACGGAAGTTGGCCGATGTCTTTCCGCTCCCGACGTTCCTGTATGGCCTCAACTATACTTGAGGTAATACTGTCGGCAGATTGACACCCTCAGGTAGAGGTTCGAATGTGAAGTCGAGAGGGGTGTCGGCGATTCAAATTATAAGGACGAATCGCCTAGATCGAATCGAAGGATCACAGGTCGCCGTTCATTTATTTTAAGTCGAGGCCATGGGTCTATCTTGCGTTGCTCGTGGGATTCACCGAGTATAGGTAAACTCAATTCCACCTAATGGGCATGGGATTGCCAAGTCCATTGGTATTTTTCGCGATTTGGTTGGCGAGTGCTATCGCGAATATCGATGTAGGAGATGGCAATCATCCGCAGTAAAAGTTTGAGTATCGGCTCAAGTGCTAATGCGCGCCCGTTGCGCTCCTGCTATGCATATATCGTCGTTCGGGGCCGAGTGCCATTAGGCCAATAACTTGCTCGTGATGTGGTTGCTCTCCTTATTGCCATTTACCGCGCTTCTATTCCTGATGATCGTTCCGAAGTGGTCGAGTGCGAGGGCCGGCGCTGCATCGTGGTTCATCGCGGCGATCTTGGCATACGCCTTCTTCGGCGCAGACATGGGCCTGATAGGCTTGGCAAATTGCAAGGGGCTTTTGCTCGGCCTCTACGTTTCCTACCTCATCTGGGCTGGCGTCCTCTTGTACAACCTAGCCGATGATACCGGGGCCATAGCGGATATGGCTGAAGGCTTCAAGGCGCTGACCGGTGACGAACTACTTCAGATCCTCCTAGTCGGGTGGACGTTCGTGTCATTCCTTCAGGGCATCGCCGGATTCGGTGTGCCTGTGGCCGTAGTCGGACCAATGTTGACGAGCCTCGGCGTCCAACCGCTGTCCGCAGCCTCCATTGCGTTGCTCGGCCATGCCTGGTCGGTGACGTTCGGATCCATGGCCACATCGTTCTTGACGCTCGTCCTCGTTACGGGCCTCAATCCACCCAGCCTGGCCCAGTGGAGCGCAGTCCTGCTGGGCGTCGCGTGCGTCGCCACGGGCCTGCTAGTCTCTTACATGTATGGCGGAACCAAAGTTATGGTGCGGGGCCTTCCTATCGTGGTCGCCATCGGGGGAGCGATGTCCCTGACGCAGTACCTCCTCGCGGCCCTTCGAAGCTACGTCATAGCATCGACGGGAGCGGGCCTTGTGGGCTGCGCGGCGGTTGGTCTCTTGAGCAGAGCCCCACGCTTCAGGAGGAAGGGCGGACCAAAGGTCGAGAGTGGAAGGTTCTTCCTCGCCTTTTCACCATACTTGGCACTTATGGCGCTCTCGCTCGCTGTCTCTGCAGAGCCCGTCTCGAGGCCCCTCTCCTTGGCGATATCACTCTCCCTGCCCTTTCCAGAGACTCGGACCACATACGGTTGGGTGAATGTGGCTGTGAAATCCTATTCGACCATAAGCTTGCTCACCCATCCCGGGACGCTCGTCCTGGAGGCAGCCCTCATCGGCTACTTCGTCTTCAGGGGGAAGGCGATGACGAGGAACGGGATCGCGGGGAGGATCTTCAGGAAGACTGCCAGCCAATGCCTCTCGCCCACTATAGCGACCCTATGCATGGTCATGACGTCCCTCGTGATGAATGAGTCGGGCATGACCTACATGCTGGCCGAAGGCGTAGCGGAGGGAGCCGGAGCCCTCTACCCGATCATCTCGGCCTTCATAGGCATACTTGGGTGTTTCGCAACCGGAAGCAACTCCGGATCGAATACGATGTTCGGCGCATTCCAGAGGGATACGGCAAGGCTCTTGGGCATCAATGAGTACGTCATGTGCGCCTCACAGACTGCAGGAGGCGCACTCGGAAGCATGATAGCCCCCGCTAAGGTAGTTGTTGGGACTTCGGTGACGAATGCCGCCGGCCGCGAAGGGGAGGTCATCCACAGGAACGTGCGCTACTGCCTGGCGATCGGCCTAGTCACGAGCATAGCGGCATGGCTGATGGCGCTCGCATTTGGGGGTTTGGTAAATAGATGAAATTGGAAGAGGGGAAAAGCGGTGGAAGAAGGAAGGGGACATTGGCACTCTCCCTTCTGCTCATTGCGACGGGGCCGTTCATCACATACTATTCGATCGCGAGCGGTTCCACGATCTTCATTTGGATTGGATTGGTGGAGACCGCGATCGGTATGTTGCTGGCACTTCTCAAGGCATAGAAGGCATCGCAAAGCTCTTAACTTTATGTTGGGACGATGGAATCGGTGGAAGGGATTTGTTCGTCGGATTGTTGACGGCGCCACTTAAATGGGAATTCGAGAAGATAGCCAAGTGGGCTGGGGAAAATGGCTTCAAAGGACTTGAGGTTCCAGTGGCACCTCGCGGGGGACACCTTGACGTGGAAAGGATTCTGAAGGGCGAGGCTAGCAATGTCAGGAACCTGCTGAGGGGAAACGATGTGGCGATCTCTAGCCTTGCCTTCTACAGCGGGAGCATATTGGTGAACAAGGAGGATCAGAATTTCTTCAGGAGGGCGGTCGAGGCCTGCTCCGCGCTTGAGGTGGACGTGATGTGCACGATAGCTGGAATCATGCCCGGCAAGGACAAGAGGGAGGCGCTGAGGGGCGACTTCGCCCAAGTCTTCGGCCAGCTGGCCGATCACGCGAAGGCCCACGGCACCAAGATAGCGATGGAGAACTGGTATGCGACGCTTCTCCAAGGGCTGGACCACTTCAGGATAGCGATTGAGAGCGTGCCCAATAAGGTCCTCGGTTTCAACTTCGATCCCTCGCACCTATTCTGGCAACAGATAGACTACATCGAGGCGGTTCACAGGTTTGGGGACAGGATATATCACACGCACGCGAAGGACACTGAGATATTGGGCTTCAAGCTCAGAGAGGTCGGGGTGCTGGATGAAGGCTGGTGGAGGTACAGGATCCCGGGGAGGGGGAGCATAAACTGGCAGGCGTACGTGACTGCGCTGAAGGAGGTGGGCTATGACTATGTCCTGAGCATTGAACACGAGGACCCGTTCTTCGGGCCCGAGCCGGGTTTCTTGGACGGGAAGAGATTCCTGGAGTCCGTCATCTTCTAAACGCGGAGTTCGCCATCGACGCGGCTTCACCGCAGTCGCCCCCCCATGAACTTCGAGAACCACAGTATCGCGGCAATCGTTTTGGCGTCCCGGATCTTGTTCTGTCTAATCATCCGTAATGCCCGGCTCAGGGATGCCGGGATCACGCTCACGCTCTCGTCACGCTCCGGAGACGCCTTACCAACTGAGAGTTTCCTGGCGATGAAGATGTGCACTAGCTCGTTGCTGTATCCAGGCGCAAGGAAGCAGGAGAAGGCCCTCCGAATCTCACCGGCCCTGTAACCGGTCTCCTCTTCGAGCTCGCGAAGGGCGCAGTCAACGGCCCTTTCGCCCCTGCGGAGCGTTCCAGCGGGGAGTTCCAGCAGAACCTCCCCCACGGCCTCCCTGTACTGCTTCACCATTACCAGCTTCTTGGGTCCCAGCAACGGAAGGATGACGGCAGCGCCGGGGTGCTCGACCACTTCCCTCAGCACCGTGGTTCCGTTTCGGACTTTGACCTCGTCGAGGCGGAGGTTGACCAGCCCGCCTCGATAGACCATCCTGGTGGCTTTGACCTTCTCCCCGATGCCCTTGCTTCGATCCAAGTCCGAGGGACGTGATTGGGGGTCTTTACTTAAGCTCTTGGCCGCAGATCGAATCAGATCCTCAGGCCAAAGAGCTCCTTCGCGTTCCTCCCAAGTATGAGGGCCTTGTCCTCGGCCTTGATGTGCAGCCGCTTGACGAATCCTATGACACCTCGCATTCGAGCCAAAGGCCAATCCGAGCCGAAGAGGACCTTGCTCTTGACGGCGCCCACGTAGTATATCGCGTATTCCACCTTCTCCGACACCCTCTCGAGGTAGGCGGACCTGTACGGAGCCCCGTGCTCGATGTAAATCCCCGCGAGATCGAGTATGACGTTCTCATTCTTGTACGCTACCTCCGCGGCCTCCTCTAACCACGGGAGCCCGGAGTGGCACATTACCACCGAGAGGTCGGGCCTATTCACGGCGAGTTCGTCAACGTGGATCGGCCTCGAATATTTCAGATAACCGGACCTAGTCAGTGTGTCTCCCGTGTGGATGAACAACGGAACCCCGTACTTCTCACAGAGGTCGAGGACGCCGTTGAACCTCTCATCCCATGGGTAGAAATCCCAGTAACCAGCATACATCTTGAGGCCGCGCAGCTTCCCCTCCGAAAGGTACGTTTTGATTTTGGCGACGTCTGGGCGGTGGGGATCGAAGCTCCCGATGGGGATCAGGTTGCGATGTCCCCTCACGATCTCCAGCAACCTCTCGTTCGTGACCATAAACTCCGGAACGTAGGAGGCGTATGTTGCAGCAGCCTCGACATGGGCGTCACTCATCTCGGCCAGCAATCCGTGGAGTGAGAAATTTACCCTCCCGTCCATCGCGTACATCCGGAAGAGGTCGGATTCGAAAGTCGGGTGCACGTGGCAGTCGACGATCAAGTCGGCGCGCTCGAGCCAAATGCGTCTTCCCGACGAATTAAGTGTTGAGCAAACCGTTAAGGCCTTTGCGCCAGATGTCGTGGCGGAGAGAGTGAATTGGTCGACGAAGAGAAGAGGAGCAGGATCAGGGCCGGCCTTGAGCGAGAGGGGATGGGGGCTCTCGTCCTAAGGTATCCGGAGAACGTGGTGTATGCCACGAGTTACTGGCCCTGCTTCGGCTGGTCCACGTGCATCTATCCCCTCGATAGCGAGCCGGTCCTGATCGCGCCGGAGTGCGAGAAACCATATGCCGATAGGGCGGAGTTTAAGGACTTGAGGTTAGTCGATAGGGACTATGCGGCATCCACGGCCAAGATCGTGTCGGATGTGCTGAGCGAAAGGCGCCTCGATAGGTCCACGTTGGGAGTGGAGGCCTCCTTCGAGACGATTGCCGCGAACCACGTGGGGGGAGAGGCCAACTTCCCAAATGCCCCAAGCTTTGCGAGGATGAGGGAGGCGCTGCCGGAGTGCAAGGTCGTGGACGCGACACCTCTGATCTATGGGCTGAGATCGGTCAAGAGCGACGCGGAGATCGAGAAGCTGAAGCTGGCCAACAAGATCGCCGCGAAGGGACTTGAGGCCGCGAGTGGCGCCCTGAAACCAGGCTTGAGGGAGACCGAGCTGGCATCTGAGGCGGAGGAGGCGATCCACACGTTCGGGGTCGGATGCGGGGGGACGCTGAGGGCGAGGGGATTCGCGTTCGTGATGTCAGGGCCCCTTTCCGCCCAAGCGCATATGCCGTTCAACATCTCGACGAAGAGGAGGATCCGAAGGGGGGACCTGGTCCTAATCGAGCTGAACACCTATGCGGACGGATACTGGTCTGACCTCACGAGGGTCTGGAGTTGCGGAAGGCCCACGGCGAAGCAGTCGGAAATATACGATGTCGTGCTGGGAGCCCAGAGGGAGGCGATAAGGGGGGCGTCGGACGGCGTTAAGGCCGAGGAACCGTATCTGTCTGCCAGGGAGTTCATATGGCGAAGGGGATATGGCAAGTACTATCCCCACGGCCTAGGGCACGGTGTGGGCGTAAGGATGCACGAGCCGATTCCATCGCTCGGGCCCGGATCGATGGAGCTCCTCAGGAAAGGCATGGTGCACAGCGTGGAGCCCGGGATCTACATACCCAAGTTCGGCGGGATCAGGATCGAGGACAATGTCGTCGACCGAGATAAGGGGGCGGTCAGCATTTCTATCTTCGAGAGGACCCTCGAGACATGAAAAGGACTACAAGTTAGGGGTGACGGTGAAGGATTGCCAGGAAGGGGCGATGGCCTTTACTCTCCTTCGCGCAGAAGGCGATCGAGCACCGACTGAATGTCCCCGAAGGAAGTGAAGGGGTAGAAATCTAAACCTACGCTCTCGCAATATTCGGCCAGTTGCTTCTTGGCGAAGACCATCTCGGCGCTATCGGCCGCCTCCCGATCGGATACCCCATCGCCGACGAATACGGGCGAATACCCGTTCCGACGGGACTCCTTGAGATAGGCCGACTTATCGTGGCCCCAAGCGCTATCGTCCCTGAAGATGACCTTCCATGGCACGCAGCCCACTCGAAGGCGATTTGCCTCTATCCTGATGGAATCCAGTCCATATCTCCCCAAAAGGGAGTGGATTATCTCCTCCAATCCGTTGCTCAGTATCGTGAGGGGGATGTCGAGCGATTGACACCACCTGGCAAAGGGGGGAAATGCAGGATCGATGACGACCCTGCTCCTGAGATACTCCAAGGCCTCCTCAAGCGGGACGTTGACAAGCCCGATCTCCCAACCCAACCACTCCTTGGGCCTCATAAGGCCCGTGAGGAACTTCTCCTTCATCCCAACCCTCTCCGAGGGGTGATCGAATAGTTTACCGAGGAGGTCTATCGTATCCGGTTCCGTTATGGTCCCGTCGAAATCGGTGAAGACCCAGAGCTTCTTCATGAATTGGAACCTCGGGGATTCGTGCCTTCGGTCATCGGCCGAATCGGCGCCTTAAATACATGTGGCGAATCGTCCACTTGTAAAGGATGGGGGTGAGATGTGGTGTTGCGCCCATGTTGCTTTGGGCATACGAAAGGGTACTATCTGAGGAGCCAACCCTATTCTTCTCACTGGATCACGACAAACATGGGAATACGGAAAGACTTTAAGACAACTTAGAAATGCGACACCCACGAATGAACGCGGGGGTAACGCGGGGGTAGCTATGCCCCCACTGCCGAGCTAGGTCAAAGGTCCCCGACCAAAGGCGAAGGACTCAAGATCCTTTCGCGAAGGCGTTCGAGATCGGTTGTTGGCGCAAGCCTCCCGACGAAAAGGTTCGAGTCCCTCCCCCCGCACATTTTAAAGGCATATTTTGCCTTATTTCCCTTTTTGGAAACATAATTCAAGCAGTTTTTATTATAGAACTCATTTTTGACATTTTTGATAATAATCAGCATTTCCTCATACCACGTAATTCTACTTCATCTATTGATTTCTCATTATATCTTTGATCCCATTCCAAGTTTCCGCGAGTGCTTTCGCATGCCTCTCTATCTCGTAGAGCTTGCCATATGGCCTCAGATCACCTGTGTTAAACGATGTCACTAGTACAGGTCTATCTTTCCTTATAGTTATCTTAATGGCGAATTTCACTTCGACTTGCCTCACTACTTGCTCTACAAGCTCAGGGGTTATGATGGTCCCCCTGAATGGCTTCACATCTTCAACCTTCTGGGCCGCGATTCTATTCTTATTCCTCCCCGATCTCGATTTTAACAGCCTGTACTCTTCAATGCTTCTAGCATCGTTTGTATCTAGGTTGTCTGATATCATAACGATTCCATCTCTAGTCTCTTTAAAGAATCCCACACCTCTATTTGCGGATATATTTTTCACATCTCTTGAATCCAATTCCGCACTCAATACTACTCCTGCCTTTTTCTTTACTACAAACTTTGCTCCTGTAAAATCTCTCAACAATGACAGCACTTTACTAATATATTCGTTCCATCCCAGTCTCATATTTGTTGTTTTTGTATATATCTCCCTTCCTACATTCCTTGTCCACTCTCTGAAAAGTTGCCATGTTTCGTACATTGCTTTCGCATGCTTTTCTATCTCTCTAAGCTTCTCATCTTCGCTCATTCCTTTGACGCTAAACCTCGTTTCAAAGAATGGTTTTTGTCGAGCCCAG
>Ga0315309_1002173_pt1 | contig 11546 bp, 6 predicted proteins | sample TDP4_MG_FD_203080 | JGI IMG/M metagenome (GOLD analysis project Ga0315309, IMG submission 203080) | Freshwater sediment microbial communities from Lake Towuti, South Sulawesi, Indonesia - TDP4 | ecosystem: Environmental > Aquatic > Freshwater > Lake > Sediment | place: Indonesia: South Sulawesi...
AAGAAGCTCTTCCCCGATTTGAACTTAGAAATGCTTCCTCCAGACCACGCAGTTTTTCGTTCATTCTACCTATCGCCGAGCGTTGCTGGCCGACGGATAGGAAGTCGTTACCTGGAAGGCCTCAATATTGATGGTCAAACCGTGGTGGTCTACTCCCAAAACGATCTGGCGGGAGCTTGGGTTAGAGATAGGCTCGGGAACTGGCTTTACGAGTGTATTCCGGGGGGAGAGGTTCAGAGATTGGAAGCAATGAAGCTCTTTTTAAACATCATTATCTATTCTTTGACCGGCACGTATAAAACGGATGTGATTCATCAACCGTATATTCAACAGAAGTTAAAAACTCGGGAGACTGTACGCTGAATAGTTCAAGAAATAGAAAAATCCTGGAGAAGCGAAGCAAAACATTCCAGTTGGAATTTTAGAGAATCGCTTGGTAGCGCAATTTCGAGACTGAAAAAGGGGGAAAAGGGTAAGCGTGAGTTACTCCCATTTTTCACTGGAGTCAAGCAGGCTCTGGATAGTAGTGGCTGTTACGCTTTTCTCGGCAGTTGTCCTATACTGGAATTTCAAATGGATCGAGAAAAGGAAGGGTCTATTTTTCATTCTGAGACTATCAATTTATCTTCTTCTCGTATTCCTCCTTCTTGAGCCGGCAATAACCATAGAAGAGAGGCCATGCGAGGAAGTAAGCGTCGCTTTCTTGATAGACGACTCGATCAGCATGGAAGTAAAAGACCCTGTTTCCAGGTTCTCTCTCGTTAAAGAATTTCTTAAAGGCCCTCTGGTTGAGGAATTGAAAAGGAAATACAATCTCCGTTTCTTTACTTTCAATTCCACCCTTAGGCCAGCTATGGTCGAAGATATCCTTCGGTCGATTCCTCAGGGAGAAAGCACTGATATTGGACATGCTCTGGATAATTTAGAAGAAGAATTTAGTGGCCAGAGGCTCGGTGGAGTTTTCCTTGTTACAGATGGAGCTCATAATACAGGAGAAGACCCCCGTCTTGCGGCCAAAAGAACTGCCTGGCCTATATTCTCTATTGGCGTGGGAGATCCCCGACGATTCAAAGACCTTCAAATCTCCGAAGTTCAAGTTACGGACTTTGTTTTCAAGAACACCTTAACGGAAATAGGCGTAAAGATAAGAAGTTATGGATTTGAAGGGAAGGAGATACCAGTAATCTTGAAGAAGGAGTCAGAAATACTCCAGACAAAGAAAGTTCGGATGCCAGAAGACGGGAAAGAAACCATTTTGAATTTGAGCTTCACTCCCCGTTCGTTAGGCTCTTTTAACTACACAGTTTCCATTCCAGCGTATAGCGGTGAGGTCTCTTTTACCAATAATAGGAAAGATTTCACTTTGCAGGTACTTCGGGATAAGATTAGAATTCTGTATATCTGTGGACAGCCCAGCTGGGAATATAAATTTTTGAGGGCGGCTTTAAAAAGCGACCCCAGCATGGAGTTGGTCTCTTTTGTAATCCTGCGTAATCCTGAAAATATTTCAATTGTACCGGAAACTCAACTCTCTTTAATTCCCTTTCCTGTGACCGAGATATTTGGTAGAGAGATATTCAATTTTGACTTGCTTATATTGGAAAATTTTACCTATACCCGTTTCGGAATTTCCAAAGAGCACTTAGAGAACATTAGAAAATTTGTTACCGAGACAGGGGGAGGCTTTCTCATGATCGGTGGGGATAATTGCTTTGGCAAGGGGGGATATAAGGGAACGCCTATCGAAGATTTACTGCCGGTAGAAATGGAAGATATGCGAGAAGACATTATAGATGGTACCTTCAAGATGCTAACACAAGAAGTCACGCATCCAATTCTCAATCTGTCCGAAGGCCCGGAAGAGAATCGCCAAATATGGAGAGAGATGCCGGAATTAGACAGCTTGAACCGCCTCTTAAAACCGAAACCCGGCGCCATCGTCCTGGGGGTTCATCCACAAATTAGAAATACATATGGAAATCTGGTAGTCCTTGCCGTCTGGGATAAAGGTAAAGGCAGGGTAATGAGTATGGCTTCCAACAGCACTTGGCGGTGGAACTTTCAGGTCCGGGGCAGGGGAGGTACGGGTTCCCACTACGAGCGCTTCTGGCATCAGGCCGTCCATTGGTTGATCAAATCTCCCCAAGTCAAACTCGTCCGTCTCGTTACAGATAAAAAAATCTACACAAAAAGAGAAGAAATTACTTTAACTGTAAAAGTATTTACCAGATATTACAGGCCGAGTGAAAATAGCCGGGTGTATATAGAACTGATAGACCCTTCAGGAAAGAAAGTAGATTTGGGAATTGCTCTACCAAAAAATGAATCTGGTGAATATGGAGTAAGTTACTTACCGGAGCAAGAGGGAAATTATACATTTTCTGCCACGGCTTACGAGGGTTCAAGGATTCTCGGTAGAGATACCTCTTCCTGCAAAGTGACCGTCCCTTCCATTGAGCTAGAAAACGCTCAACTGAATGAACCACTCTTGAGGGAACTCTCGGATTTAACTGGCGGAAAAACCTTCCATATCAGTAGTGTTGAATCAGAAAAAGTAGTTCTACCTGAAATGAAGGAGACTGCACCTTTAGTGAAGAGGGTGGTGGCTATCTGGGACAATCCCTTTATCTTTCTTCTTTTCCCTCTTCTCTTGGGCATAGAGTGGTACATACGTAGGAAAAGTGGTTTGATGTAAGAGGGGAAAATGGTTCCCGCCTATTTAGAGTTGATTAGAATAATTGATAAAGTCAGAAGATGGGTAAGACTGAAAGGTCTAATCGAGGGGATTCTTCTGTCTTTTTCGGTTCTTTTGGGATTGGTAATGGCCTTTGCCGTTCTGGACTACATTATTTCGTTTAATTCGCTGGTCCGCTTCTATCTTCTCGTATCACTTATTCTTTTCCTTATCTTACTTTTATTAAAGTATATTTTTATTCCTCTGTTTTCGCCTTTAACTAATAATAAAATTGCACTTAAGATCCAGAGAAGGTATCCGACCATAAGAGACGATTTGATAAACTCAATACAGCTATTTCCAATCGCCAATTCGACAGGCGAAGCATATGTATCAAAAGCTTTGATCAAGGAACTCATCAAGAGCACTTCCCAGAAAGTGAGGGACGTCAAATCCCTTGAAGTGGAAGATACATCTCGTCTTAAGAGGTTCTCCTTTATGAGTCTCTCTGTCTTTTTAATCTTCTTGTTTCTTCTATTCCTGCCGCCGCAAATTCTTTCATTTTCCGCGCCGCGCATTTTTAGACCCTTAGATTACGAAGAGGCGAATCGGTTAATCAAGGTCGCTCCCGGTGATATAGAAGTGGTTTATGGAAAAAGTCAGAAAATTGGGATCGAGATTTTGCAGAAGGGAGGGGCCCCCTATTTAATCTATAGAATTTCTGGGGGCGCCTGGCAAAGAGCCAGAGTCTTTACAGAACCATATTCTGAAAGAGAGTCCAGCAAGTTCTTCTACCAATTTTCTAATATTACTCAGCCAATCGACTATTTTATCAGGTGGAAGGATTTGCGGACCCAGGCTTATTCTATTAAAGTAATCATTCTTCCAGAAGTGGGGGATATCTCCGTAAAATACATTTATCCGTCCTATACTGGACTACCCGAGTTGAAGGTGGATAATACCAGCGGTGACCTTGAGGCATTATTGGGTACCCGGGTTCAGATCTCTCTAAAGGCAAATAAGCCCCTGAGAAAAGGTTACTTCCTGACTGATGACGGGAAAAGGCTGCCTCTAATAGTTGAAAGAGATTTGTACCTTAAAGGTAACATAGTTCTAACCGGTGAGAAAATGTACTGGATTGAAGTGGAGGATACTCAAGGTTACGGCAATGCCAGTCCAGCTAAACACTACATAAGGACAGTTCTGGACATTCCTCCTCAGATAAAAGTTGTTGTTCCTGGTTGCGACCTGACGGTCTCCGAAAAAGCCAGAGTTGACCTTGCCTGTGAGGCAAGCGATGATTTCGGTGTGAGTCAAATAGACCTTGTATACCAGAAGGTAAGGAGTGAAGATTCTGATTCAACGAAGGCAGAGAAAATGAACATTGGGCGATTTACCCCTTCGGTAGGTCACAAAATAGTCCGTTACGAGTGGAATCTGGAAAAGCTTAACCTTGAGCCCGGAGACTTGATTAGTTACTACTTAGAAGCCTGGGACAATGACGCTATTTCTGGCCCAAAAAGTAGCGTTTCAAAAATCTACTACCTGGAAGTATTCAGCTATCTTAAGGAGCATGAAGAGATTGAAGAAATGGAGCGCCATTTTAGAGAAGAAATATTGCAGATTTTAGGAGATCAGATCGTGGCGAAAAATAGAGTTGAAAATTGGAATGAAACACAGGGAGTGGAGGAGTTGAAAAGTGCTCGTGCGGACCAGGAAAAAATTGAAAAGTCAACTGAGGATTTGGTCAATTATCTAAAAGAACTCCTTCCTCGTATGGTGGCAGACCCTCTCGGTAGTTTTCAGGTATATTCTGAATATGAAAGCATGAAAGAAGGTCTGGAGTACCTGAAAGATGAAAAAATGGCAGAAGTCCGGTCCACAATCTCGGAAGCAATAAAAGCCAAGAGTAGCGATAGGGAAAAATATTTGGAAAGGGCTAAAAGTGAACAGGAAGAGGTTATTTCTGAATTGGAAAAGATGTCCCTTTTGGCTCAAGACCTTCTCCAGGATGAGAAAATGCGTGACCTACTGGAGACAGCCCAGGATTTGTTAGATAGTCAAACAGATCTCGCTAAGAGGCTGGAAGAGTTCGGGAAAGAAGTAGATAAACGTGAACTGGAGGAACTCAAAAAGAGCCTGGCGGAAATCTCAAAGCTTATGGCAAACTTGTTGAATAGCCTTTCTCAGATACCAGAGACTTTGCCAGAAGAATTTATCAATCAAGATGCAATCAAAAGTCTCAATCTGGGTGAGATATCCAAACAGATAGGAGATATGGCGGATAAAATTCTTAGCGGTAATCTGGAAGATGCATTAAGAATAGCAAAGGACTTACTCAAAATGATTTCTTCGACGGTAGCTATCCTCCAGGCTGGAGCGGGACAAGCAACATCTTCTGGCAACTTCTCTGAAATTTCCAACAAGGCAGATGTCTACTCCCAGGAATTGGATAAATTGATTGAAGAGGAAAAGGAACTGGTTGACCGAACCAGCCAACTCGATAAGAAGAGATTGGAGGCTTTGTTTAGGAAACAAGAGGCCCTTTTAAAAGAGTTGGCTAATTTACAGAAGGAAGTAATAGAAGAGACGAAAAAATTATTTGAAGGTCTAAAAAATAAGTTGAACTACATAGAGATTTATCCCGCAATCTACCAGAATCTTTCCTTCCTCTTGAGGAATATGGATGAGATTCTGACTGAGCTTTCTGGAGAAACTCCTCGTCGGGCAAAGGAGTTATTGAAGGAGTGCATCGATCGCCTAAAAGGTATTTCTGGGCTGATAGATACTTTTAGAATCAAGATTGTTACGGATAAAGAGAAGATTTCAGATGACCTTTCCAAACTGTCAAAAGAAAGAAAGGAGGGTGAAGAATTACCCTCTCAGGAGAGAGACCTCCTATCCTTAAGAGAGGTTTTGGAAGAAAAGGAAAGGGATGCTTCTGGAGTTGGAGAGAAGATTGGAGAGTTACGAAAGAGGGAGGAAGAGATTGAGAAATCCTTAGAATTTGAGGAAGAGGAAGCAGAGGTGTTTGAACAGGAGGAACTCTCGGAGTTGGAGAGTTTGGCCGAGAGGCAGAGAGATGTTGAGGCCAGCACTGGGAAATTACGGCAGAAGATAGAGGAACTTTCAAGCAAGACTTCCGCCATTGGCCCGAAAATTATCTCTGATATGGAAAAAGCTTCTTCGGCAATGGATCGGGCATCCCAAGAATTGGAGAATAAGAAGACTGAGCCCGCTTTGGAAAAGGAGAGAGAAGCCCTTTACTATCTGAGTCAGGGAAAGGAGGGCCTTGCTTCTGCTTCCAGAAAATTGGCAGAACTGGCAAAGGGAGCGGGGAAGCCCCTTGTGGGCTTTCTTCAGCCAAGGGGAGGAAAACTACCTGGGGGTAGGTTTGGTTTCAGAGAAGGCTATGTAAAGATTCCAGAACCTAACGAGTACCAACCGCCCAAGGAGTTCCGTCAGGAACTTCTGGAGGCTCTTAAAGAAAAGTACCCAGAGGTTTATAGAGAACTGATAAAAGATTACTATCGGCGCCTGACAGAGTAGTTAGAGAAAAAACAAGTGAGAGTTGAAACGCGGTTAATCGCTAGCAAAAATAAGCAAGACTTACGGTTTACCACTGTGAATCGGGGAAAAAATGGAGGTGCTTAATGGCTTGGGAAGCGAAGAAATTTGTAGAAGAGAAAATCTCGGAGATGGCAAAAATTGTCAAGGGAAAGAAGGCTGTGGCAGCTACCTCGGGAGGAGTGGATAGTGTAACCTGCGCATTTCTGGCACACAAGGCATTGGGAGAAAAGCTAGTTGTGATTTTTATTGACGACGGCTTGATGAGAGAGGATGAACCAAATAAAGTATCCGAGGATTTAAGAAAATTGGGAATGAAAGTTAAACTGGTAGACGCAAAAAATGAATTTTTTAAAGCACTTAGGGGAATTGAAGACCCGGAAGCCAAGAGGAAAAAGTTCAGAGATACTTTCTATACAGTGTTAGGGAAAGTAGTAAAGGAGAGTAATGCCAACTATCTCATTCAAGGCACAATAGCTGCGGACATCTCAGAAACGGAGAGAGGTATTAAGACCCAGCATAATGTTCTCGAACAGATAGGAATCGACCCCACAAGCTATGGATTTCAAGTTATCGAGCCTTTGAAGGAAATCTATAAACCCCAGGTAAGAGATGTGGCGAAAAAACTGGGGCTCCCGAGAGAGATTTACCAGAGAATGCCCTTTCCTGGGCCTGGCTTGGCGACCCGGGTGATAGGTGAAGTCAATCCTGAGAGAGTGGAGATGGTTAGAAAAGCAACGAGGATCGTAGAAGAAGAGACAGAAAAACTAAAACCTTTCCAGGCGTTTGCAGTTCTCTTGAAAGATAGAGCGACAGGGATGGTTGGAGGAAAGAGAGTATTTGGAAACATGATTGTTGTCAGGAGCGTTGAGTCTGACGACGCAATGGTCGCCTCCGTGAGTAGAATCCCGTGGGAAGTTCTGGAAAAAATTCAAAAGAGGATTACTGAAGAAATGCCTTCCGTGACCAAAGTGCTTTTCGATATTACTCCCAAACCCCCAAGTACTATAGAGTATATTTGAAGATTGGGCAACTCTTAAGCTCCAAAAAACTATGACAATCAGGATAAATCGTATAGGATTATTGTTTTCCATTTTTCTATTGCCTCTTTCCAATTTTGTTCAGGGCCGTGACATAATTGCCGAGGGAGAGAGGTACTTAAATCGATGGAATGTCAATAAAGCGATGGAAATTGGTCATAAGGCCCTGGTTGAGAATCCAAAGAGAGCCGATTCTTTCAAGTTACTGGGGTTATCGTATTTCTATCAGGGAAGTTATGGCAAAGCAGTAGAATATCTCGAGGCCGCGTCCCTCATGGAATCCTGGAACGAGGAACGAAAGAGGACCTTATCCTTTGTAAAAGATACCGAAGAGATTACAAAAGAATTTCACGATTATTCAAGTGAACATTTTACACTCCGCCTCGGGGAAAGAGACAGTGTCCTCGTCGAGTACGCCCTGGATGCTCTGGAGAAAGCGTATCGAGAAATAGGCTATGACCTGGACTATTTCCCGGAAGAAAAAGTCCTTGTAGAGATATATCCTAAAGCTGAAGGATTCACCAGCGTCTCCAGTCTTTCCCAGAGGCAGATTGAAGTATCCGGGGCAATCGGAATCTGTAAATTTAACCGAATTATGATTATCTCTCCTCGCTGTCTGGTATACGGCTATCGCTGGCTTGATGCCTTGGTACACGAGTTTATACATTATCTTATTGCCAAAATAACAGGACTGAATATACCGTTGTGGCTAAACGAGGGTCTTAGTAAGTATTATGAGACAAGATGGAGAGTTCGAGAACCGAAATATCTAATTCCAGTTTATAGAAATTCTCTCTCGCGGACAGCGAAAGAGAAAAGATGGATAGATTTTCGGAAGATGCGTAGGGGCATGCCCAGTCTTGACAGCCGGGAGGAGGTAATCTCAGCGTTTGCCGAAGTCTCTCTGGCAGTAGATTACTTACTCCAGCGTCATGGAAAGGAAAAGTTAATCCATTTCCTCGAAGAGCTTGGCAGAAACGGCCAGAATGGACCAGATGGAGACTTTGAGGCGATCGAGGAGAGTTGGGACAAACTCTTCCGCCAATTCTTTGGGATACCCCAGGAAAAGTTTCAAACCATTTTGAGAGACTTTTTGGAGGAGATGAACCTTAAAGAAACTCCGGGCATACCAATAGAGAGCTTCAGGCTGAAGGAGGAAAAAAACGAGGCCAGTGAACTGGAAGAGTATGTGGGAGTTGGGGCTCAAGGGCATGTGCGGCTGGGAGATATTTATCGTCAAAGGCGAAGGTTTGATGTTGCACTTGCCGAATATGAGAAAGGTTTGAAAATAGAGCCCAATAATCATATCATCATTAATGAGATAGCTAAAACCTACATTGCCCTGGGAAAATTCAGGGATGCAGAACTATCATTCAATAAATCCCTAGAGGTTAATCCTAACTATGGGCCAACGTACACGAACCTTGCTACTCTCTACTTTAATCAAGAAAGGTTAGAACTCGCACTCAAAAATTACGAAGAGTCAAATCAGATTAACCCTTTTGATCCTCTTATTCATAAATATATGGGACTTATCCACTTCAAACTCGGAGAAGAGGATAAAGCGAAAAAAGAGTGGAAGATTGCCCAGAAGCTTCTCCCGGACGATATAGAGATAGAATCATTGCTTCTCAAGATGGAAAGGAAAAGACCATAGCATAGATAATAGGCTTTGTGGAGAGGTGCCGGTCCCGATTTCATCGGGACGACTGAGCGAAGCGAGGGAAAGGCGCGGGCGCGAGACGGTGAGCGCCCGGGGAGAACAGTTTCCCCTATTGAACACAGGTCCGATAGGACTCCGAAACCCGATGGAGGCGTCGGACTCCTTCGGAGCTGATTGACATAAGATAGTTTTTCATCGCTGGAGGAATTTCTTAACGCCAAAAAACTTCGGACTTTGCGAGGCGCAAATCGAAACTCCTCGCCCCCGATAAATCGGGGGTTCGTCAGACATCGACTTGCTTTTGTAGTGGAACGGTCGTCCTTGTTTTTTGGCTGAAATTCCTTAAAGCTCTTTAAAACTATCTTTTGCTCATATAATCGGGATGGTATAAGGTTTGCGGGAAGGTTGACAGGAGCCTGCTTTTCCTCTCTCTTATGGAGAGGGAAAAGGTTAGGGCATAGGTCCGATAGGACTCCTTCGGAGCTGATTCATATAAGGGAGGACTCATGTGGGGGTTCTACTTGCCCACAAAGGTGGTTTTTGGGAGTGGTAGTTTAGATAGTCTCGGCGTAGAAATCAGGCCTCTGGGAGGCCCTATTCTTCTTGTGACTGGAAAGAGGGCTCTCAGGGAGAGTGGTATCCTGGATAAAGTATGGCGAATACTAAAAAGGGAGAGCATCGTCTCCTTTCTTTATGACGAGGTCCCTTCAGAACCCGATACCGAAATGGTGGATCGGGGATTAGTATTCGCTCGCGAGAAAAGATGCAAGGTAGTTGTGGGAATTGGTGGCGGAAGCGCTATGGACGTGGGTAAAGCCATCGCTGGGCTGGCGCTTCAGAAAGATTTCAATTCGGTAGCGAAATATTTGGAGGGCGAAGGGACCAAAAAGTTAGATTCATACGGCCTCCCTTTTGTTGCCGTTCCTACTACTGCAGGAACTGGAGCGGAAGTCACCAGGAATTCTGTAATAATAAATAGGCAAACGGGGACCAAAAGGAGTTTTCGAAGCAATTATCTTTTTGCCCGGATGGCCATCATCGACCCCACCTTGACTCTGAACCTTCCCCGGGAAATAACCGCTTCGAGCGGAATAGATACTTTAAGTCATCTGATCGAGGGATATGTTTCTCAAAAAGCAAACCCCCTGACAGACATTCTGGCAATCAAAGGCATTAGTCTTGTGGGAGAGGCCTTAATTCCTGCATACGATAACGGTTCTGACCTGGAAGCGAGACAAAAGATGTGTTTAGCCAGTTTTCTGGGTGGCATTATCCTAACAAATTCTGGCCTGGGCATCGCTCACGGAGTATCGCCATTCTTAGGCGCACTGTACGGTGTCCCTCACGGTGTAGCAAATGGCATACTTCTTTCCCATGTGGTAGAATTTAATCTCTCTTCGGCTGTTCAAAAATTTAGGTCTATTTCTACTGCTCTTGGGGAGGATATTGAGGGTCTAACAGAAGAGGAGTCTGCTCGGAGGACTATTGCAGCCGTGGAGAGGATAGTGAGGAAATTGAGAATTCCCCAGAGTTTGAGCGAATTCGGTGTGAAGTTAGAAGACCTTCCCGAACTCGCTAAGAAATCCCTTACTTCCAACTCGACAAGAGCGAATCCCCGCCAGGTTAATTATGATGACCTTTTGTCGTTGTTGAAAAAGATAATTTAGGAAGAAAATCAAAGATCAAAGATCAAAGATCAAATATTAAAGATCAAAAATCAAAGATCAAAAATCAAATATCAAAAATCAAAGATCAAAGATCAAATATCAAAAATCAAAAATCAAATATCAAATATCAAATATCAAATATCAAGGACAATAGATAATAACGATGGGAGGAAGGATTATGGAAAGAGTTAGCGAAGGCGAGCGAGAGTTTCGATTTGGGGACTCAGGTCCAAAATATCTTTTCCGAGGACCGAGAATAGAGTGGGGACTTTTGATTCTAAAGCCCGGAGGGTCTCTGGGTGGCCACTACCATAGAGAAGTTGAGGAAACATTCTATTTCTTGGAAGGAAAAGCCAGGTTATTCATAAATGATGTTGAATTTCTTGCAGGAGCAGGAGAAGCTTTCCGGCTCGACCCGGGAGATAGACATGATATCCTGAACGGTTCTGATTTGCCTCTACGGGCCATTTTCATTAAGTGTCCTTATAAACCTGAAGACAAAGTCAATCTTTGAAATGGGGAAAAGAACGGAAATAGAAGATGTCTGAGAAAGTAGCACTGGTGAGATGCGGAAGTTACGAACCCCGAGTTCTGGAGGAATCCCTTAAGAAATTATTGAATCTGCTCGGCGGAATTGGCGAGTTTGTTAGAAAAGGAGAGAGAGTTCTAATTAAGATAAACCTCCTCTCAGGAAGGCCTCCGGGAGAAGCGGTAACCACTCATCCTAATCTGGTTGAAGCCATCGTCAAGTTGGTTAAGGCAGGAGGAGGAATTCCAGCAATTGGAGATAGCCCCGGCGAGAGAGTAACCTTTACAGGGCTGGCCAGAGCATATCGAACCGCAGGGCTGGAAGAAGTTAGCCATAGAACCGGTACACCTCTTCTATCCTTTAATGAGGATGTTGTGGAAGTAGAGAATAGTAGAGGATGGCTCTA
>Ga0315309_1002174_pt1 | contig 11538 bp, 9 predicted proteins | sample TDP4_MG_FD_203080 | JGI IMG/M metagenome (GOLD analysis project Ga0315309, IMG submission 203080) | Freshwater sediment microbial communities from Lake Towuti, South Sulawesi, Indonesia - TDP4 | ecosystem: Environmental > Aquatic > Freshwater > Lake > Sediment | place: Indonesia: South Sulawesi...
TATACGGTCGGACGATTAGCCGAGCAAATCGGGGAGAAAATCGGCCAGAAAGGGAGCCGTATATATCTCCCGGGCTGGCTCTGGGGGTGGGTGCAGCAGCTGATTTGGCTGCCCGGCATCAAACAACTCATTCCCTGGCGGCTGGCGAATGTAATTGATGATAGCTTACTATGTGACTCTTCGCGGATGCGCGCCCTCTACCCAGGAACCTTGACACCGCTCCAGGTAGGGCTGGAGCGCACTTTTGGCTTGGACGCTTACGCCGATGAAGTTGCTCGTACCCTGGCTTAGTTTTCTTTCCCGTCACCTGGAAGACGTTGCTGTCCGGGTGATGTATTTCGCCACCACCATCGAGTCATTCGTGCTCTGTGCCACCGTGGTGATCGTACCTCTGCTGCATCTTCGCCGCCCGATGACCTTCGCTTGGCTAGAGATGGCCCTGGGGTTTGCCATTGTGTACGCGGCTTTTAAGATGGCTGACTTCTATCCTACCTTCATCCTGCTCTTCCCCATTTTCGGGTTTTTCCTAGCGCAATTGCCGCACTTCTCCTTTGTGTCGTTGGGTGAGCTAGTTCTTTTTAACGTGGTGCTGACGGCTGCGGTTCAACTCGCCTTCCAGTCCACGCCCCACATGGTCGCTGCCCGCGATCCCTCCGTACCGTTGCGGATGTTGCTGAATTCCTTGCTTACCCTGGCACCGACCACGCTCAGCCTGCCAGTTTCGGCAGCTTTCGCGCTGCTGCTCTCGGCGACCGTGTACTACCACCCCGCCGTCTGGCAATGGCCGTTTGGGACGGGTTACTACCTGGCCATTTTTCTCGGGGCGGGAATAATCCGCTTGCTGCGCCCTAAGACTTTTATGCCGCAAAGGTATCAACCGCGCAACGAACGCCCAATCAGCCAGAAGGTAATAATTTTCAACTTGGACGGTTTCAGTCTGCACGCCTTTCGGCGTGCCCATATGCCCTTTCTCAAGAGGATGGCTGAGGAATATGCGATGGCCGCTGAAGGGGCTATTACCGTGTATCGTGCTCTAACCAATCCGGCATTTGCCAGCATCATCACCGGGGCGCCGCCGCAGGTGCACGGCGTGGTGAACAACAACTTCGGGCAACCGATCCGGGTCGCGGGTTTGCCTGATGTTGTAAAGGCTCGCCTCTACGGTAGTATTCACGTAAAACATTTTTCCAAGCCGCATTGGGACCTGCGTTGGTTTTCCCTGGTCAGCCAGGGCGCAGAACGGACTGAGGAGATAGTCTTCCAAACACTCAAAGAAGATATCTTGAAGAATCCGGAAATTCGCTTATTCATCGTTGACGTGAGCCAGACGGATTTCAACGGCCATTCCTATGGTACCTATTCCCGTCAGTACCTGGAGGCCGGCAAGGCTACGGATCGGCTGATCGAAGAGTTCTGCACCTGGCTCAAGCAGCAGGGGCTCTATGACGACTTCACCATCATTGTCTCCGCCGATCACGGCATGTTCATCATAGACCATTCTTATCTAGTCTCTTCGCAGGAGATCTATACCCCCTTGATTTTCTTTGGCAATCAGATACGTCCCCGGAGTCGCATCACTGGCCGGGTTTCGATTATGGACATCAATGCCAACGTGAGCTACATTTTGGGGGTTCCTTATAACAGCCACTCAGTCGGGCGCGTATTTGACTTCATCTATAAACGGAATTCGGAAAAGGGAGAAATAGTCTCGGCCGGAGCCGGGCAGGAAGAGAATCCGGGGTTGACCCAGCGAGAGTAGAGGCAACGCGGTTCCTCATATGCTCAGCCTTACACAAATGCGTCTGATTGATCGCTACTTTGGCGGGATAGTGTGTTGCTTCTTCTATGCGCTTAACTCGCTCGTGCGCTTGTTTCGTCGGCCGGCACTGGAGAACCCTCTGCCATTGAGAAAGATCTTGGTGACGAAGTATTTTGGCATTGGTAGCTTGATTCTGCTCAGTCCCATGGTGCGGGCTTTGCGACAACGCTACCCGACGGCGCGCATTAGCTTGTTGACCATCGACCAGAACCGAGCCATCGGAAAGTTCCTGCCCATCTTCGATGATATCATTACCATCAACGTGCGCAGTCTGTTGTCGGTGCTGGTGAGCGCGGCGCGCGGTTTTTGGCATATTCGCCGCCAGAAGTACGACGTGGTGATTGACGCGGAATTCTTCTCTCGCCTGTCGACTGTGTTTTCTTATTTGACCGGAGCCCGCTACATGGTGGGTTTCTACCTGCCGGAGATTTGGCGCGGAAATTTCCTCACTCACCGAGTTCATTTCAACTACTACCGGCATGCTATCTTAGCTTTCTTGACTTTAGCCAAGAGCCTAGAGGCTACGAGCGAAGATTTTTCGCTGGCGCCGGTAGTCGTTTCTGATGAGGTCCGGCAAGCGGTCCGCGCCAAATTGCAACAGGCAGGAATACAACCCGGACAATCTTTTATTTGCGTGAACGTGAACGCAGGTGCACTCTCTCCAGAGCGCTGCTGGCCCAAAGAAAACTTTGTGGAACTGATAAAACGAATCCTGCAGGAGTTCTCGCCGGTGGCCGTGATTCTAATCGGTGCCGGGAGCGACGCCCCCTTGGTCAACAGCGTGCATGCTGAGTTTGACCCGAAAGAGCAAAGACGAGTATTCAACCTAGTGGGCCGGTTCGACCTAGCGGAGCTGTGCGGCTTGTTAGAACTTTCGCAATTTCTTATAACCAACGACAGCGGGCCCCTGCACATGGCCGAAGCTCTACGTATGCCGACGGTTTCGTTCTTCGGGCCAGAAACACCGCTGCTGTACGGCCCGGTAGGAGCCCACCACGTGGTCTTCTACAAGGGTATCTATTGCAGTCCCTGCCTGAACGTGCACAACCTCAAAAAGGCCCCTTGCAACGGGAACAATCTATGTATGAAGCTGATCGGTGTAGATGAGGTATTTGCCTCGGTCAAGAAGCTGCTGGAGGGCAGGCCAGTTTCTTCTAATTTCCCGGTGTCTTTTGATATGCCCGTGAAGGAACTTTTGACCGACTACCGGTCTCGTAACTGGCAATCCTCCTCGGAGCAGCTAGCAGTACCAATCACAACTCCGCGCCAGGATGTTTAGAGGAGACTATTTAAGGGATTTTTGAAGTCTTGAGTGTTGACATATGAGTAATATTCCAGACGCAATTGATATCTATGGAGCATTGGAAAAGCTCCTGTTGGAGCCGAAGAAAGTTACCGCACTGGTTGTAGGTGATCTTATTCTGGATGAGTACTTGTACGGGAGCATCGAACGCATCTCCCCAGAAGCGCCGGTGGGTGTGCTCGACTGGCGCTCACTGCGGCAAACCCTGGGCGGGGCGGCCAACGTCGCCAACAATCTCGTTCACCTAGGCTGTGAAGTGTTTCTCGCTGGTGTTGTTGGAAAAGACGACAAAGGGCAACAACTTTGTCAGCTTGCCAGCGATGCTGGTATCCGCACTGCCGGGATTCTGTTCGATCCCAACCGACCAACCACCAGCAAGATCCGGATCATTTCGCATGGGCATCAGCTACTGCGGGTGGACAAGGAAGTCCGGACGCGACTGGCAGAGGCGCAGGAGCAGGCCTTACTCGCTTATGTTCTGGGGATGGTGTCGCAGGTGGATGGAATTATCTTGTCTGACTACGCCAAGGGTGTGCTGGGGCCAAAGCTTTGCCAGGCAGTGATTAGTGCGGGGCGTGCCCAGGGTATACCGGTGCTAGTTGATCCGAAGGGAGAGGAGTTTTCGAAGTACCGTGGGGCTACTTTGCTGACGCCGAACAAGGCAGAAGTGCAAGCCGCGGCTCATATGCCTGTCCAGACTGAGGCCCAACTCAAGCAGGCCGTGGAAAGTATCCTTACGGGGATTGCCTGCGATGCCGTGCTGGTGACGCGTGGTGCCGAGGGAATGTCATTGTATCAAGCTGGGAGCCCGCAAGTGGATATCAAGGCCGAGGCGCGAGAAGTATTCGATATCACCGGCGCAGGCGACACGGTGGTGGCGATGTTGGGCCGAGTGCTTTTTGCCGGCCACGATCTAGTCTCTGCCGCGCAGTTAGCGAACATCGCGGCTGGGATCAAGATCGGTAAATTCGGCACGGCCGTCGTTGCTACCGAGGAAGTGCTTGGCTGGCTGCGGCAAAGAAAGGACGAGTCAAGAGGAAAGATCATTGACCAGTTGCAACTGAAGCAGATTGTGAGTCGCGCCCATTCACAAAACAAGACGGTGGTATTTACCAATGGGTGTTTCGACCTATTGCACGTGGGACATATCCAGTTGCTGCAACGGGCCAAGGCATTAGGTGACATGCTGGTAGTAGCGATCAATGACGACGACTCAGTAAGGAAGCTAAAAGGTGAGCCGCGTCCGGTGGTCAGCGTCGCCAATCGGGCGAGAATCATCGCCGCCTTAGAGTGTGTGGATTACGTAACAATTTTTTCCGACCTTACACCCTTGCGTTTGATTGAAGAGCTCAGACCGGATGTTCTGGTCAAGGGAGCGGACTATACGCGGGAAGAGGTAGTAGGGCAGAGAGAAGTGGAGAAATATGGTGGTCGGGTTGAGTTGGTTCCCATAGTGGAGGGCCAGTCAACTTCGGAGATCGTGCGCAATGTGGCCTTACGCTACCGGCTCACTAATCCCGGTTAGAGAGGGAGTAGAGTTGCGGCCATGAAACCTTTGGAGCTTGCCCGCGCCCACGTCGCCGCCAGTTGGCAACTCAAACAGAGTTTGAGCGACGAGCTGCTGGAGCGGGTGTGCGAGTTCAGCCGAGTCACGGCCCAGAGCCTGCGGCAAGGCGGGAAAGTGTTGTTTATGGGCAATGGCGGGAGCGCGGCGGACGCGCAGCACATTGCGGCGGAGTTAGTCGGCCGCTATCGCCTGCCACGTCCGGCAATGCCCGCCATTGCTTTGACGACCAATGCTTCCATCCTGACCGCCGTGGCTAACGACTATTCATTCGAGGATATATTTGCGCGCCAGCTCGAAGGCTTTTCACAGCCAGGGGACGTGGTAGTCGGAATCAGCACCAGCGGCAATTCTCCCAACATCCTGCGCGGGCTCGAGGTCGCCCGTGCGAAGCGTGCTTATACGGTAGGTATGACCGGAGCCACCGGGGGGAAGATGAGGTCGCTTGTGGATCTGCTGCTGAACGTTCCTTCGGAGGACACGCAACGCATCCAAGAGGTGCACATCCTGATAGGACATATCTTCTGTGACCTAGTCGAGCGTCACCTAGCTTCGCCGTCCGGGGAGCAAGAATGAAGACTCCGGGGCTTGCGAATGTTTCCCACAAGGCTTACCAGGGCGCGCCTGACGCGTCCCTAGCTGCTTGAGAGGTTCCAGCGTGCGCATCTTGCTGACCGGTGGGAATGGGCAACTGGCACAAGATTTGCCTCGTGTGCTGGTTGACGACGAAGTGGTAGCTCGGGCGCACGCTGAGCTGGACATCTGCAACCGAGAAGAGCTGCTTGCAGCGGTCTGCCAGCTTCACCCCTCCTGTGTGATCAACACTGCGGCCTTCAATCGCGTAGATGAATGCGAAGACCGTCCCGAGGAAGCCTTCCGCGTGAACGCAATCGGAACCTACAACGTGGTTCTAGCGGCTAAGCAAGTCGGTGCCCTGGTTGTGCACTTCAGCACAGACTACGTGTTCGACGGGAGCAAGCGCGCGCCGTATGTGGAAACTGATGTGCCCAATCCACTTTCCATTTACGGGTTGTCAAAGCTGGTCGGGGAAATCATTGTGCGGCAATACGGGGAAAAGTATTTCTTGATCCGCACGTGTGGCCTGTATGGGCACACCGGCAGCCGCAGTAAAGGCGGCAATTTTGTCGAAACCATGCTACGCCTAGCGGCGCAGGGCAAGACCATCCGCGTGGTTCAAGACCAAATTGTGACGCCCACGAGTACGCAAGATGTAGCCGTAAAAGTTGCCGAGCTGATCCGCACCGATCACTATGGCCTCTACCATATGACTAACAGCGGCGAGTGCTCATGGTACGAGTTTGCGCGGGAGATTTTTCAGCTTGCGGGTCTCGCGGTCAACCTTGAGCCGACTTCCACTGCCGCCTATAGCGCGCGGGCTCGCCGGCCGGCGTACTCGGTGTTAGATAATCAAGCTCTGCGTCGCGCTGGCTTTGCCGACTTGCGTCCTTGGCCGGAGGCTCTAGCTGACTATCTGCGCGCACGGGCAGAACGCGGCTGAGCAGGGCGAGAGAATATCAGACGTCTAGGAACTCTCGCCAAAGATATTGAGATGCTTCCAGCTAGCGCATAGAATGAGGGCCGCCGTAGAGCGTGGGGAAAGGAGGATTTTGTGAAGGGTGTAGTGCTTGCTGGCGGCACGGGCTCGCGTCTGCATCCTCTGACGCGAGTTACCAACAAGCATCTGTTGCCGGTCTACAACCAGCCGATGATCTTCTATCCCATCCAGACGCTGGTCAATGCTGGCATTACCGACATCTTACTGGTCACCGGAGGCCAGAATGCGGGTGACTTCCTGCGCCTGCTTTCCAACGGCAAAGATTTCGGGTTGAAACACATCAACTACACCTATCAGGAGGGCGAAGGTGGCATCGCCGATGCCTTGCGTCTAGCTGAGCACTTTGCCGACGACGACAAGCTGTGTGTGATCCTCGGGGACAACATCATCGAGGGGAACATCTGCGCGGCGGTGGAACGCTTTCGGCAGCAGGAGCATGGTGCCCACATCATCCTCAAGGAGGTGAATGACCCGGAGCGCTTCGGCTGCCCAGAGATCGTGGCCGGGCGCATTGTACGCATCGAGGAGAAACCTAAGCAGCCAAAATCACGTTACGCGGTCACCGGCATATACTTCTACGACAACACTGTCTTCGACAAGATTCGCCAGCTCAAACCTTCCTGGCGGGGAGAACTAGAGATCACCGATGTGAACAATATGTATCTGGCGGAAGGCACGCTGACCTACAGCATCCTGGAGGGCTGGTGGACTGACGCCGGGACGTTCGAGTCGCTGCGTCGCGCTTCGAGCCTGATCGCCGAGAGCGGAGCAAACAAATTATCCCTGGCGGCTACCGTGATGCCAGGGAGCCGCGCGAGCCAGTAGCCGCGCCAGCCACAAGCTTCCCACGCACTGCGGAGGTGAGCTTCAGCTAATGGTTTCGGTCCTCATCACCACCTACAACTCTCTCCGAACTCTACCCGCTTGTCTAGATTCCCTTTCCGAACAGGTGTATCGTCCGCTCCAAGTCATCATTGTGGACAATGCCTCCCACGACGGCACGCGCGACTGGCTGCGGCGCGTAGAGAGCCGCTGCCAAGTGTTTTACAACGACACCAATGTCGGCTTTGCTGCGGCCCAGAATCAGGCAATGCGCCATGCCGACGCTGAGTGGCTGCTTTCCCTCAACCCAGATGTGATTTTGGATTCGAATTTCATCTCCGAGCTAGTTGCCGCTGGGGAAAAAGATGCACGCATCGGGATGGTCTGCGGCAAGCTCTTGCGCTGGGAACCAAACGGTAATCCAGAGCGCACCCAGATCATCGATTCCACCGGGATATATTTTCTCCGCAACCTACGCCACCTAGACCGCGGTGCAGAAAAGCTTGACCAGGGTCAATACCAGCAACCGGAATACGTCTTTGGCGCTACTGCCGCGGCCGCACTTTATCGCCGAAAGATGATTGAAGACATCTCCGTAGATGGCGAATTTTTCGACGAAGACTTCTTCGCCTACCGCGAAGATGCCGATGTAGCCTGGCGGGCGCAATTGTTGGGTTGGCGGTGCCTCTATACCCCGCAAGCAGTGGGCTGGCATGTGCGCCGCGTTGTTCCTTCGCGTTTCCGCGAGCTACCGCTGGTGATTAACTGGCATTCAGTTAAGAATCGTTTCCTGATGCGCGCCAAGAACATCTCGCTGCCACTCTACCTGCGCTTGTTTCTTGCGGTTAGTTGGCGAGACGCGGTCATCCTCGGCTATTGTCTTCTTATAGACAGAGAATTGCTTTCTGCTTTCTCTTTCCTGTGGTCGCGGCGCCGAGCGACCTGGAAGAAGCGGAAATGGATTCAATCACACCGCCGGGTCTCGGACCATGAGCTGGCGCGGTGGTTTTCCAACCGCCCGGTAGCTATGCCATTTCTTCCCAGCGCCGGAGCTGCCGCAGAACGGTGACGTCGGGGTTTGTCAACACTATCCGCAAGCAGTGGTAGCTCTTCTAAGCGGTTCCCCAGGAAGCACGAAAATGGCTGAGAAGCGCGCAGTGAAAACCGTCAGCGTGTTTGGTAGCGGGCGAGCGGAGCCTGGCAGCGCAGAGTATGAGACGGCGCGCGAGCTTGGCGGGGCGCTCGCGCAAGCCGGTTTCGCTGTTTGCACCGGTGGTTACGGCGGGGTGATGGAAGCGGTCTCACGAGGAGCAAAAGAAGCTGGCGGACACACCATCGGCGTGACGGCGAAAGTGTTCGCTGCGCGAGCTAATCCGTGGGTAGAAGAAGAAATCCGTGTGGAGAGTTGGCACGAGCGCCTGCTGGAGCTAATGCGTCGCGGGGACGCCTACGTGGTACTGCCCGGCGGTACGGGCACGTTGGTGGAACTCGCGGTCGTCTGGGAGTGGCTGCACAAGGGTTTTCTTACCGATAAGCCATTGGTAGTGCTGGGGAGGTTCTGGGAGCCGGTGCTAGCCACAGTGACAGCCAAGGAAGATGTTGGCCACCTGGTGACGCGCGCTGCGACTCCGAGGCAAGTAGTTGAGCTTCTACAAGGCCACTTCAGAGAGTAAGCGCGGCTCTTCTGCGCAGGAAGCAGGCTCGCCAGCCGAAGCTTCGGATTGACACATACCGGACTCAAGCCTAGGATGGCTGCGAAGGTTCGGAACCACAGGCTACGAATGCATCCGGCAACGCTTGAGCGCTTGGAATTTCCTCAGTTGCGGGCGCTAGTGCGCCAGCGGCTCACGTGCGCCACGGGCCAGGCGGCGCTTGCGCAGCTCCTGCCTACCACCGACCCGGAATGGATTCAAACTGAACTGGCACGGGTGGCCGAGGCGATGGAATTTCTCCGCCAAGGCAACGACCTGAGCTTTGCCAGCTTAGAGGATCCCAGCGCGCTCTTAGGTCGCCTGGGTGTGCGCGAGGTTGTCTTAGCTCCAGAAGAGCTGCTCAGCTTGACCACGTTGCTGGAAGCGGCTACGCATGCGCGCACCGCCTTGGGCGCACCACGTCTCCGTAGTCTGCTGCCGCGCCTGCGTGCACTTGCTGCCCAACTCGATGACTACTCGGCACTCGCACGTGATATCCGGCGCAAGATTCTGCCTGGGGGCGAAGTGGATACCTATGCCTCGGCGGAGCTGGCTGAGATTCGCAGCCAGATTCAGCGCTTGGAAGCGAGACTCCACCGGGCGCTGAAGCGCGCGCTAGAGCGTGCGGCAGCACAGGCAGCCTTGCAGGATGAGTTCGTAACCCTGCGCGGCGGTCGCCTGGTACTCCCTATCCGCACCGACGCGCGCACACGGCCGGAAGGCGTAGTGCACGCCGCCAGCAGCACCGGGCAGACGTTGTTTCTCGAGCCGCTGGAGACTATCGTTCTAAATAACGAACTTGTGGCGCTGCGCGAGCAGGAAGCAGCTGAGGTGCGTCGGATTCTTGCCGAGTTGACGCGCCGGCTGGCAGCGCGTCACGAAGCCCTGCAACGTGCCGCGGTGGTAATTGGTGAGCTGGACTGCGTGCTTGCCCGGGCGCGCTTTGGCATTGACTTCGGTTGCACCATCCCGAAGTTCAATTCCACTGGGATGCTGGCCTTGCGCCAGGTGCGCCACCCGCTGCTGGAAGCAGCAAAGCGCGACTCCGCCCAGGCCGCATCGGACAGGGGTGCCGTGGTACCGATTTCAGTGGAATTGACCCCGGAGCAGCACGTGCTGGTGATTAGCGGGCCAAACGCTGGCGGGAAGACGGTGGCCGTGAAGACGGTTGGTTTGGCGGCACTGGCGGCGCAAGCGGGCATTCCGGTGCCAGCAGAAGAAGCGCTGCTGCCGGTGTTCGAGCACATCCTGGCGGACATCGGCGACGAGCAGTCCATCATCGAAAACCTGTCCACGTTTTCTGCTCACATCCGCAATCTGTGCGAGATGGCAGCCACGGCGAACGCGTGCTCGCTGGTGCTGCTGGACGAGTTAGGCGCGGCTACCAGTCCAGAGGAAGGTGCAGCGTTGGGTATTGCCCTGCTCGAACATTTTCGCCGCCAGCGCGCGATGACTATCGCTACCACGCATCACGAGCGGCTGAAAGCCTATGCTGCGACTACCCCCGGCGCACTCAATGCGGCAGTGGAATTTGACGAGGTGAACCTGCGGCCAACCTATCGTCTGCTGCTGGGCGTGCCTGGAGTATCGAGCGGAATTGAGATGGCCGCGCGGCTGGGTCTGCCGCAGGAAATTCTCGCCGAGGCGCGTAACAGGCTCACGGCAGAGGCTACTGAGACCGCAGCGTTGATCCGCGCGCTCCATCGCACGCAGCAGGAATTGACGCAGTTGCAAGCGGAAGTTCGTGCCGAACTGAGCCGCTTGCAGGCTGAACGGGAGCAATTGCGCCAGGAGTGGCTGAAGGCGCAGCGGGCGAAGTTGAGTGAACTGGAGCGCGAGCTCCAAGGCCTGTTCACCCAGTATGGAAAAGAACTGCGTGCGGTGGTGGACGGCGTACGCGAGGCTAGCTTGCGCAGTCGCGTAGAAAAAGCTGGTGTACGGCAACTGGGGCAGGTAAAGGCGCAGTTGAAAGAAGAGTTTGACGCGGCTGTGCTCAGTCATCTGGGGGAAACTGCAAAACCTGCGGAACCAGTTTCGCGGGTGACACCGGAGCAAGTCGTGCCTGGGGTGTGGGTACGCGTGCGCGGGATTCAGCGCAAGGGGCTGGTGCAGCGGCGGCTGGATGCCGAGACTGCCGAGGTGCAGATCGGCAGCCTGCGCATGCGCGTCGCCCTCGACGACATCGTCGCCGTCGAAGCCGAAAAGCCCAAGACAAAGTTGACGCTCAAGACAGTAAAAACCACAGAGGCACAGAGGCCACAGAGAACCGGCGTAGCGGAACTCGACGTACGCGGCCAGCGCGTAGAAGCCCTAGAGAAAGTAGATAAGTTCCTAGATCAAGCCGCGCTCGCCGGCCAAAACGAGGTTCGCATTCTGCACGGGGTTGGCACCGGCGCGTTGAAGAAAGCCATTGCCGAATTGCTCTCCGAGCATGCCCACGTCAGCAGCTTTGCCGAAGCGGAACCGGAAAAAGGCGGCACCGGCGTCACCGTTGTAGAGCTGAAGAGAAATTAGAAAATGGCGAGCAGACAAGACGAGCTTACTGCAGCATCATACTTCAGGGTTGTTTCCTGTTTTCTCTTTTCTGCTTTCTGTTTTCTAGAGGCTGGAGATGGCGGAACCGGGGTCGGTAGCTGAGCGGGTGAAGAGCCAGGCGGATATTGTGCGCGTGGTCGGGGAGTACGTGCGGCTGAAGAAGAGCGGGCAGAATTTTATGGGCTTGTGCCCGTTTCATTCCGAGAAGACGGCATCGTTTGCCGTGCA
>Ga0315309_1002175_pt1 | contig 11535 bp, 8 predicted proteins | sample TDP4_MG_FD_203080 | JGI IMG/M metagenome (GOLD analysis project Ga0315309, IMG submission 203080) | Freshwater sediment microbial communities from Lake Towuti, South Sulawesi, Indonesia - TDP4 | ecosystem: Environmental > Aquatic > Freshwater > Lake > Sediment | place: Indonesia: South Sulawesi...
ACCCTGGCCAAGAGCTCCATGGCCCTGAAAGGTTTGCTCACATAATCATCAGCGCCAATGGCCAGGCCCCTGGTTGTATCCTCAACAGACCCCAGGCCCGTTACCATGATGACGGGGATATACTTCAGGTGGTCGTCCTGCTTGATCACCCGGCAGATCTCATAACCGTCCACATCGGGTATCCTTATGTCCAGGATCACCAGATCAATCAGAGAGCTGCCCTCCGAGGGCTCCTGGATCCCTTGCTGGAGGATTTCCAGAGCCTCCGCTCCACTGTAAGCTGGGATAACGGCGTATCCCTGGCTCTCCAGCAGGAAGGAGATCATATCAACCGTTTCTACTTCATCGTCCACGATCAATATATTGGCTTTATTTGTCATTATACCGACTTATCCAATGCCCAAAACTTCCGCTGCAAAACTGTGAGCGATAGCCCGATAATGTCCCCAATCGCGCCAATCCGCTTCGATAGCCCGTAGATTCCGGGCCACCACCTCAAGTTCAGTCAGAGGCACCTCCCGAAAGGAGGTGATCCGTTCGCCTTCGTCCTGGGGACACAATTGACCGCCGTTCTCCCGCAGCAGAAATACATATGAGACGAAAGGCAGCGTCTCCCCTCGATAGTGGAACTCGTACTCCAGGACACCCAAACAGCGCTCGATGGCCACCGTGAGCCCGGTCTCCTCGCGGGCCTCGCGATGCGCGGCCGTCATCACATCCTCCCCCCACTCTATGCCGCCCGTGGGGACGCGGTAAACCCCTTTGGGATAAAAGTCCTTGGCGTGCAGGATCACGTTACCGCTGGGGCGCAGGATGAAGAGAGCCACTTCTCCCCGAGAGTCACCGCGTTCCTCTCGCCGGTGGGTAAAGACTCGCTCTCCCACTTCCAGGACGTAGTGGCGTCGCCCCAGAGGGCCGTACCGCCGGGCCAGTTCTGCGACCTCCTTCTCGTCAATCAAATCGTTTACATTCAAAGTTCGCTCCTCACAGGGGGTCAGGTCAACGACTGCCCTTCTCTTCGCCCAGAGCCAGAGGATGAGCAGACCCAGCAGTTGGGCTCCCAGGCTCGTCAGCCCCCCTTCTGGCCCAAAGGCTCCGCCGGTGACCGCACTCCCGGCCTGGCTCACCTGGGTCAGGAGCAGGCCGCCTGAGATCATGCCGCTGACGGGGAAAGAGAAGACTGGCCCCTGGAAAAAGTTCCAGGAGAAGTGGAGGGCGAGGGGCAGCCACAGATTACCGGTTATCAGATAGGCGTAGCAAAAGGCCACGCCAGCCAGGGCGATGTTCAGTGCGGCAAAGAGGTTGAAATTGGGGTTAAGCCCGTGGACCAGACCGAAGAGGACGGAGGAGATGACGACAGCCAGGATGGTGCCGGGCCACTCTCTGAGGTTCTGTAAAATGTAGCCCCGGAACATGATTTCCTCAGATGCTCCAGCCAGAATAAAGAGGGTAAAATAGCCAGCCAGCATCAGCAAGGCAGGGCCCAGCGCCTGAAAGCGCCAGACCCTGTCGCCAACTGTCAGCCACCCCCCGACCCATTCGACGAGGAAGATGCCGCCCATGAGGACAAGACCCAGGATGACGCCAAAGCCAATCTCCCACAGCCAGCCGCGCCGCCGTGCGAAGCCCAGGCTGGTGAAACTCTGCCGGTCCAGGAAGCGCCGGAAAAGATATGTTGAAAGCAAGATCACACCCAGTTCCATCACCGTGGCTGGGAGGGTGAGAGCCAGTGGCAGCCTTTCAATCTCCAGCAGCACTGTCTCAAGGGACAGGCCGGAGAGGGTCAGATAGGCGAAGTAGACGACGGCGATGGGCGCTTGAGTCAGCAACATGCCCACCAGGGTGGCTATGAAGTAGAGGGTCACCCGCCAGCCGGGATGCAGCCTGCCCTCTCTGATGAAAAATCGCCTCAAAACGCTTTCCATGTCCCGTCAACCTCATGTGCATTCGCCATTAATTATACTTCATTCTATCCCAAAAGACAAGCCCCCTGCGCCTCATGTCCGAGGGCAAGGGGGCTTGCCATCAGGATATTTCCATGGGTATGAGCTCTGTGACAGCTAGACCCAGCCACGGAGTCTGACTGCTTCGGCCACCCGGTTGACGGCAACCAGGTAGGCCGCCAGCCGATTGTGGACCTTGTGTTTCTGGGCCATCTCGTGGACGGCGTGGAAGGCGGCGGTCATCTTCTGATCCAACCGCTGGTGCACTGTCTCTTCATCCCAATAGTAGTCGTAGGCATTCTGCACTTGCTCGAAGTAGCTGACCGTCACGCCGCCAGCGTTGCACAGGAAGTCAGGGATGATGTAGGCGCCATTCTGACAGAGAATTTGATCAGCCTCAGGGGTGGTGGGGCCGTTGGCCAACTCGGCCACGATTTTGGCTTTGATGTTGGCCGCATTCCAATCGCCGATCTGGTTCTCCAGCGCGGCGGGGATAAGGACCGCCACGTCCAACTCCAGGAGTTCCTCATTAATGATCTCCCTGGCTCCGGGGAAGCCTTTGACCGCCCCTGTGTTGTTCTTATGTTCCATCACTGCCTTGGCCTCGAGGCCATCGGGATTGAGGATGCCACCTCTGGAATCGCTTACGGCCACCACTTTCAACCCCAGCAATTCCTCGCCCAAGAGGTGAGCAAACTGGCCGGCATTGCCATAGCCCTGGATAGCGGCTGTGGCTCCTTTCAGTTCAATGCCCAGCACCTTGCCTGCTTCACGGGTACAGAACATGCCACCGCGGGCAGTAGCATCACCGCGTCCGGCGGAACCGCCCAGGGGGATCGGCTTGCCGGTGATGACGCCCGGCACGTTGTAGCCACGTATAAAGCTGTACTCATCCATCATCCAGGCCATGATCTGCGGGTTGGTGTAGACGTCGGGGGCGGGGATGTCCACCTCCTCGCCCAGGATCCTGCCCACTTGGCGGATATAGGCTCGGCTCAGCCTTTCCAGTTCGGCTGGTGACATCTCTTTTGGATTACAGATGATTCCGCCCTTGCCGCCGCCCAGGGGGATATCAACCACGGCCGTCTTCCAGGTCATCCAGGCAGCCAGGGCGCGCACAGTGTCAATGGTCTCGGCCGGATGGAAGCGGATGCCGCCTTTGGTCGGTCCCCGGGCGTCGTTGTATTGGACACGGAATCCCTTGAAGACCTTCACGCTGCCGTCGTCCATCTTCACCGGCAGGGTGACGTGGAGCTCGCGAAGGGGCTCCCGGAGCAAGGCGTGGATACCCGGCTCCAGTTTGAGGATCTCGGCAGCCTCGTCGAGCTGCCTTTGCGCCATTTCGAAGGGGTTCAGTTTCTCGGTCATTCTAGCTCTCCTTTGAATTTTGTTGACTCTACTTCCTCCTTCGTTATGCTGAGTGTTTCCCTTCTGCAATCCGGGCGAAGATGTGACCATGGTTTATCCTGTAAAGAGAGCTATCCAAAACGAAAAAGGTTTCCATCTGTGACGGTTAACCGCCGTATGGTAGAGATCTCTCACCCCCCGGCCAGGATGTGCCCCATCTGCATCAGGGAATGCGCTCATCTGTATGAGCTGAGCCGATCCACGGTCGGGGGTGAGAGATCTCTACGTCAATTGAATGGGAACAAGTCCGACCCAAGCCTACATAAGCACAAAATGGTTGGATAAGAACGAAAGCCGATGATCTATTCTTCCGCGAGAGGCCGTAGATAGTCCGCGATGCCAGGCTTTGGAGGGGAAGGGCAATCTGTCTTTGGGTCTTCGTGCATGATGTAGCCACATTCGGGACACTCCACAACTTTGTATCCTTTGACATAGCCCGCCTCTTCCATAGGTAAATAGACGTCTCCCAATGCACAGCGGGGGCAGAGAGGAACCTCAGCAGGGGCGCTCTCGTCGGCGATTGCTGTTCCACTTTCTCGGATAATCTCAACGAGTTCTGGAATGGGTGTGTTCTTCTCGACAAAGGTTGCGGCACCCAGAAGCCCGGCTTTCCATCGCGCTTTGTTACCTCCATTGATGCTCAAGGTGACCACCGAACGGGCCAGACCTTCCCGCTTGATTCTGCTGATCGCCTCAACCTCGTCCGTGCCGGGCATGTCTATGTCCATAAGGACGACATCAGGAGACAACTTACGGGCTAACTCCACTGCCTCCAAGCTATGGGTAGCCATTCCCACCACCTCCAGGCCATCCGTCAATTCCAAGACCCTTTTGAGGCCATCTCGCACCAAGGCCATCTCGTCCACAATCAACACCCGCACTTTATCGCTCATTTCAGGCCACTCCTTTCTAGAGACATTGTATCATCAATTGCGGTTTAATGCATCGGGATGCAGATGTATTTTCCCATAATAAAAAAGACCGACTGTACGTCGGTCTTTGGGACTAGGTCGGGAGATGTAGACTATTCCTGCTTTACCAAGCCCTCATGTAGGGCATACACGGCTGCCTGAGTACGATCTGCCAGGTGCAGCTTGTTTAGGATGTTGCTGACATGGGTCTTGACAGTCTTCTCACTAATTCCCAGTTCGCGAGCGATCTCTTGGTTGCTATATCCCTTGACGATGAACGTCAACACCTCTCTCTCGCGCGGAGTGAGTCTCTCTGCCAGGGGTTCCTCGCGTGCGGAGGAGACCTCATGCATCAGTTTCTTGGCGATCTCGGGGTGAAGGACGGGTTTGCCCCCGGATACGGTCTGGATGGCCTGAATTACATCTTGAGGGGAAGCATCCTTCATCAAGTATCCCAGGGCGCCAGCTTCTATGGACGAGAAGACCCTCTCATCATCGGCAAAGCTGGTCAAGACAAGCACCTGGGTTTTCGGGCTTATCTTCCTGATCTCACGTATGGTGGCGACACCATCTAGCCCCGGCATCACCAAGTCCATTAACACCACATTGGGTGAGAGTTCCCGTACCTTGGCCATTGCCTCTGCCCCGTCAGCGGCCTCACCCACCAAATCGATCGTTTCCTGCAACTTAAGGAAAACTCGCAATCCCTGCCGCACCACAGGGTGATCATCAACGACCAGAACGCTGATCCTATCCATTCTCATTCTCCTCTTTGCTACCGGACACTTTTCAGAGTTGAGCCCCGTTTCTAGCCTCATGGAGCCGGAGCGAGCACCCTGAGCTTAGTCGAAGGGCGCTCGCGGAGGCTCCTTCGACGGGCTCAGGATGCCTCCGCTCGCTTGTTTGAAAAAGTGTCCGGTAGTGAATTCTCCTCAAGGGGTATGTGCACGCTTACTCGTGTTCCTTGGCCTAGCTGAGATTGGATCTCAAATTCACCTCCCAGCAACTTAGCCCTCTCCCTCATGCTGGTCAGACCTAGCGTTATCCCTTTGCCTGGTGGGGAGGAGGGATTAAAGCCCACCCCGTCATCTTCCACACTCAAAGAAACATGATCGGGTCTTATCTCAAGTTCTACCGTTACGGTTTTGGCCATGGCGTGTTTGACAACATTAAAAAGGGCTTCCTGAGCAATGCGATACAGATCTTGCTCCAAATCTTCAGGGAGTCGTCGTTCGCCATCTATGCGCAGGATGACATCCAGGCTCTCCTTTCTCTTGATCGAATCAACATACAAGGCCAGGACGTAGGGCAACCCCTTCTCTTCCAACATGGCGGGCCGCAACTCAAAGATGAGGGAACGCATCTCCTCCAACGCATTTTGGGCAATCTCTTGTACCACCCGGATTTGCTCCTGAGCCTGCTGTTGATCTCTCTCCAAGAGAGTGCCCGCCGCATTAGCGTTGAGCACGAGGCTGAAGAGATATTGAGTCACGGAGTCGTGCAGTTCCCTGGCCAGGCGGTTCCTCTCCTCTGCCACAGCCAAAGCATGAGTCCTGTCTTGAATCTCTCTGGTTCTTTCCTCAACCCTTTGTTCCAGGGTCTGAGCATAGTCTCTGATCTTTTCATATAGCTGAGCGTTCTCGACCGCTACACCGATTTGGTGGCCGATAGCGATTAACAGTTGCAAATCCTGGGGGCTGAACTGGCGAAAACCTTGGCTGACCAAATTCATAGTACCCAGCACTTTGTCTCTCGCTTTCAGAGGGACGCTGACAAAGCTTCGCTTCTTTTCCTCCTGCACCACCATCCTGGTCAGGCGAGGATCGCTCGAGATGTCATCTACCACGATGGGTTCCCCTGACTGGGCCACTCGCCCGGCAAGCCCTTCGCCTGGCTTCAAACGATCTACCCCTTGAAGGTATTGGCTCGACAAGCCCTGGTGAGCGCGGACGATCAATTCACTCGCCTCCTCATCCAGCAAATGGATCAGACCCGCTTCTATTTCCATGACCTCCAATACTTTCTGCAAAGTGTCATGCAGGGTCGTCTCCAGATCAAGGGAACGGCTCACTCTCTCGGCGATGGCATTGAGGGCGGAAAGCTCTCTGTTGCGCTGCCTAAGCTTCACATTGGCCTCATTTAACCTGTCTCTGAGCGCTGAAAGTTCTGCCCCCTTTCCCAATAGCTCAGCGGCGTAGCTGGCCAAATCCAATTCCTCACCGGAGACGGGCGAGATGCGGAGCGAGTCGTCCTCTAAGATCACTCGATGCGGAATGAACATGGTCTCCGAATATCTTCCCCATACCTTGATCGGCTTGATGAAGACATTCGCGCCCCTAGTGGATAGATCCAGGAACACCTGAGTACAGTCCCTGATGGCCGCTACTATCTCCGCCGCGTGTTTACCTTTCAGCAGGGGCCAGTAGGCAATGGTTTCCAGCTTGTACAAAAGAGGGCATATCTCCAAGAAAAACTCCTTGAGCGCTTCTTCACTGCCCAGTACGGACTTCATTACCGTGAAGTTGTCGAAGATCCAATAGGTGTACTTTTCCGTTTGCAGCAGGTATCTTTTGAACTCCTCGGTAAGCGTTTGCCGATCATGACCCAATACAGCCATATCGAAGATGCTTTCGTCGGGCAGATCCCTCATCAAATGTTGCAATGAGCCGTCAACTTTGACGTAGATCACTTTATGAACTCCCCTTCGACAATGATGGAGCAAGGCTCTGGCAAAAGGCACGAACTGCTCCAGAGCAGAGGTATGGAAAACGACGTTGTCTCCTGCTCTGAGTCCTTCCAAAAGATTATCTAGAGTTTGGATCCCCGTGGAGAAACCAAAAGCTTCCATAGCTCATCCTCCCAGAAGCTCGGTCTAAAGCCAGGAAAGCATAACATGAATTTAATGAGATGTCAAGAGGGCTTCAAATCGGTCAAGGCAAGAAAAGAGCCCTCGCCCAGCTTTCCACTGACGAGGGCTCAATTTGGTCTCGGTTTTAGAAGTCGAGGATGTTGGCCATCGCTTCCTGGTCCACCTCATCAATGGTGGGGATTCCAGTGACCCTGCTAGCTCTCTCGGTGAGGGCAGCGATGTCACTCCTGTCCAGGAGGTCGAGTTGCCACTTGCGGCATCCGGCCAGAAGCTGCTTCAAACCCACGCCGATGCGGTCTACGAAGTAGGTGTAGAGGCCCACCGCCGGCCAGGGGATGCCATTTCCCACCTCGTCGCCGTAGCGTCCCTTCAGTTCGGTGGTGGCGAAGAAGAACTGCTCCGGCGGCTCTCCGTAGAGCTTGCTGAAACCCTTAGGCAGCTTCCCTTGTGCAGCCAACTCAATGAAGTAGTCGGACTTCATCACCGCGGTGATAGGAGCCCGGGCCATGGAAATGGCTTTGACGTAGGGGCCGTTGCCATCGCCCAGGTTGCTCATGGCGATGGCCTTGAAGATCTGGGCCTCGTTGATGAATCCCCCCGCTATAGCGATGTCGGGGATATGCTTGCCCTTCTCTTTGAGAATCCGGATGCACTCGAGCACCTGGGCCAGGAGATAGACAGTGGGGGTGGAGCACTCGTTCATCATGGGGACAGGGCTCATCCCTGTGCCGCCCCCTGCCCCGTCGAAGGTCAGCATGTCGATCCCAGCCAGCGAGGCACATTTCAGGGTGAAGGCCACCACAGCGGGATTATAAGCGCCGGTCTTGAGGAACACCTTCTTGGCCCCGTTGTCACGCAGCCACTCGATGTCCTCCACGAAACCCCGCTCCTCGGGCATGCCCACCCGGCTGTGGCGCTCGAAGGATTCGAAGGCCCCCTTTTTGAAAGCTTCCTGCACAGCCTTGTCCTCCGGGTCGGGAATCAGGATGTAGCCGCGCTTCTTGAGCATGAGCGCCTTGTCCAGATCCCTAATCCTCACCTCGCCGCCGATGGCCTTAGCCCCCTGACCCCACTTGCGTTCGATGATGTTGACCCCCAGTTCTCTCATCACGTAGAGGTCTACCCCAAAGCGCGTGTCCTCAACATTGGTCTGTACAGCGATGTCGCCGTGTTTGCCATCCCAGTACTTGCGGTAGGTGTTGATGCGGTACTCCATGTCCTTGGAGTAAACCACCTTGCCGTTCTCGAAGCGGGCATTGGGGTCCATACCGCATACGTTCTCACCGACGGTCTGGATAGTGCCTGAGATTGCCGCCCCGATGGCCAGTCCATCCCAGTTGTTCTTGGCCACAGCGGTGGAGCCCAGGGCAGCGATCATCACCGGCACCTTCAGGGGGATACCTCCAACCGTCGTGGTCACGTCCACGGCAGGGAAGACAGCCTTATCTGGATCGGCCTCGATCCCCTTGGCTCCCAGGACATCCACCATGATCTGGAAGTCAGACCAATCCAGATGGTAGTCCTTGTTAGAGGCGGCAGTGCTCCAGCCAAAATCCTCGGGATTGGGATAGAGGACTTCTCGCCCCCGGAAAGCGGACTTGCTTATCTCGCAGAGATGGGCGCATTCCCTGATGCAGATGGGGCACATCCCGCTTATCTGTGAGACATCACTCAGGCGTGTGCGTGTCCCCGTCGTCGAACGGGCATTTTCCAATGCTCCTGACATCTTTGTCCTTCCTCCTTAAGTAAGTTATCTGGCTATCTGGATGACACAGCGAAAATCTATCGGTTTGGTTTCCCTCTCACCTCCTTTTGAGCACAAAACAAGAGCGCCTAAAGGCGCTTACGATTACCCAAAACACCTTTGTTCTTGGCATTGCGGATTGTATCACAAAGTCAGGAAGTGGTCAACTTTGCAGAGTAATTTTCGTTGAATGAAGTAGCCCCCACCTGCAAAGAAGCAGCCGGGGGCTGTCAACGGAATTCCTTATGGATAGATTCCTCGCGTCATGGTGGCCGTCGCCACTCGATCCACAGCGAGGACATAGGCAGCCTGCCGCATGTTGATGTCTCGCTCCTGAGCGATCTTGTAGACGTCGTCAAAGCTCTGGACTATGATCCTCTCCAGCTCCTGGTTAATCTGCTCCTCATGCCAGAAGAAGGACTGCAGGTCCTGCACCCACTCGAAGTAGGAGACCACCACCCCTCCGGCGTTGCACAGGATGTCGGGAATGAGAAAGATGCCCTTGTCGAAGAAGACATCGTCGGCTTCGGGCGTGGTGGGGCCGTTGGCTCCTTCGGCTATCACCTTGGCCTTGATGCGCGGAGCGTTCACCGCAGTGATCTGGTTCTCCAACGCTGAGGGCACCAGAACGTCGCACTCCAACTCCAGTAGCTCCTCGTTGCTGATGGCTTCGGTGTCGGGGTAGCCCACCACCGAGCCGGTCTCCTGCTTGTGGCGCAGGACGTCGCGGGCACCAAAGCCGCGAGGATTGTAGATGCCCCCCCGCGAGTCGCTAGCGGCGATGATTTGGCAGCCCTCGTCTTGCAAGAGGTAGGCACTGATGGCACCGACGTTGCCAAAGCCCTGGACGGCTACCGTGACTCCCTCGATGGGCATCTCCAGCCGCTTGAGGGCTTCACGGGTGGTGAGCATCACGCCGCGTCCCGTAGCCTCGAAGCGCCCCTCGGACCCGCCGATGTTCAAGGGCTTACCCGTGACCACCGCCCGCACGGAGTACCCCACGTGCATACTGTAGGTGTCCATAATCCAGGCCATAGTCTGAGGGTTGGTGTTGACGTCGGGGGCGGGGATGTCCTTGTCCGGCCCGATTATCAGCGTGATCTCGGTGGTGTAACGGCGGGTCAGGTTGATGATCTCTTGCTGGGACATCTTCTTGGGGTCGCAGACCACGCCTCCCTTGGCTCCGCCGTAGGGGATGTTCACCACGGCGCACTTCCATGTCATCCACATGGCCAGTGCCCTGACCTCATCCAGGGTCACATCGGGGTGGTAGCGGATGCCGCCCTTCGCAGGCCCACGGGCGATGTTGTGATGCACCCGGTAGCCGGTAAAGACCTCCAGGTGGCCGTCACGCATCACTACCGGAAAGTGGACGGTCAGTTCCCGCTTGGTGTTGCGCAGCACCTTACGCAGCCCCAGATCTAGATCGAGCAACTCGGCCGCGGTATCGAATTGCTTTTGTGCAATCTCGAAGGGGTTCAGTTTTTCAGTCATTCTACTCTCCTTCTGCCACCTGACACTTTGACAAAAGATGGTTGATCGAATCGCCAATTCCTGTAGAATTGGTTTGCCATACCATTCTCAGGAGGACGGCGATGTCGACCAACCGATTGTATCATACCTGGCTTCAGCGGATTAGGCAACTGCGTCCGGATGAGCGGGTCACGCGGCTGCGCAACTTTGCCTAGCTGGTGACCGGCATATACCAAAGTCGTTCGGTGCACCTGAGTAAGATCGCCGGGAAGATTCCCGGATCGGCCAAGCTGGTGAGTCTCACACGGCGCTTGAGCCGTTTTCTGGACAACCCCACCATTCGGGTGCGCGAATGGTATGAACCTGTTGCCAGGCACTTGCTCGAATGTGCGGCGAAAACGAGCGGAGAGATTCGCCTCATCGCCAATGGGACCAAGGTCGGTTTCGGTCACCAGTTGCTGATGGTTGCCATAGCGTTTCGCGGCAGGGCAATCCCGATTGCTTGGACTTGGGTCAAGTGTGTCAAAGGGCACAGTTCCGCCGTCAAACAATTGGCCCTCCTGGCCTACGTGCATCGCTTGGTTCCCGCGAGTGCTGCGGTTTTGCTCGTCGGAGACAGCGAATTTGGCGCTGTAGAGGTGTTGCGACAACTGGAGGCCTGACGCTGGAAGTACGTTTTGCGTCAGAAGGCGCATCACCTGGTCAAACTGGCTGAAGCAAGTGACTGGCAGCACTTCGGCAACCTGATTCAGAGGCCAGGGCAGAGCCTGTGGTTTGGGAAAGGGCTGTTGACCGGCAGGTTCGCCTACCCCGTTAACCTGCTGGCCCATTGGGCGGTGGGAGAAGATGAACCCTGGCTGTTGGCAACCAATCTGCTCTCCAAGCAGGATGCCTTGCGCGCCTACCAGCGAAGGATGTGGGCCGAAGAGATGTTCGGAGATTTGAAAAGCCATGGGTTTGACCTGGAAAGTACACATCTGATACACTTCCAGCGCTTGTCCCGCCTAACTCTGGCGGTAGCTTTCCTGTATGTCTGGCTGGTTACTGTTGGCTCTCACGCTATCAAGAATGGCGACAGACACCTGGTAGACCGGAAGGACCGTAGAGACCTGAGTATCTTTCAAATCGGTTGGCACATCACCGAAAGACGTTTAAGCAATTCCCTGGCATTACTGATGCCACTGCGCC
>Ga0315309_1002176_pt1 | contig 11526 bp, 9 predicted proteins | sample TDP4_MG_FD_203080 | JGI IMG/M metagenome (GOLD analysis project Ga0315309, IMG submission 203080) | Freshwater sediment microbial communities from Lake Towuti, South Sulawesi, Indonesia - TDP4 | ecosystem: Environmental > Aquatic > Freshwater > Lake > Sediment | place: Indonesia: South Sulawesi...
CTTGCTCACCAGCTTGCCAAGACTGCTAAGGAAACCTTCAGGAACGGGACTCAAATTCACCCTCCGGCATTCGCGGGTATTGTCCCTTTGCCCATTGTAGCATTGTAAAGGAAGCAAGAGTCCAACCGCGGGGGTTGGGCGCGGGGGCTGTGCTACCACTTGGGCGGGAATGAAAACCTTTTGGTGCTGCCCTTCCCTTCCTCGACGTAAATGAGGCTCCGAGTGGGCACCTGCGCGAAGTGAAAGAACCGTAGCGCCAGCCTTCAGGCCGGCATCCTGATTTGGAAGGGCACGCATTCATGCGTGCCGCTAAGCGCGCCTTCGATGAACATTTCGGGCCTTCAGGCCCAGAGGCCTCAGCGGCTGAAGCCGGGGGATACTTTGGGGGAAGGCTCGTTTTGGCACGACTGAAGTCGTGCCCTTTCACAGAGCGACGGTTGACGCGACACCCGGGGGCTCTGGTGAATTGCCCCTACCGCGCATTTGTAGGGGAGCCCTCTGGGCTCTCGTTTCCGTCAGCGGGAGGGCGGAGCCCTCCCCTACGGCGCGAACTCGGCGAGGGCTTCGGGGGGCAGGCTGAACGAAGCTGGTTGAAGGAAGACTCGCTTGAAACGGCCCTTCGAGGCCGCCGGCTGATAGAAGAGGGCCGCGAGGTTCGAATGCGCGGCGAGATACTTGCGGCTGCCTTCGACGCCTAGGACGAAGAAGGCGGTTGAGAGGGCATCGCTCTCGGTGGTGCGCGGCGCGAGCACCACAGTGGAGAGCATATTCTCCACGGGCCGGCCAGTCCGCGGATCCATGATGTGGCAGTAGGTCTTGCCCGATAGCTTGAAGAACTTCTCGTAGTTCCCCGAAACCGAGAGCGAATAGTTCTTGAGATAAACCACATCGCCAACCTTCTCGGCCTCGTAGGGGTGGCGCACGGTGATCTCCCAACCGCGCTCGCCGGGCGGCGCGCCCAGCGCGTAGAGGCTGCTTGTGCCGCTGGAAACCAGGGCGCTCGAGACGCCGTTGGCGCGGAGGATCTCGACAGCCTGATCCACCGCGTAGCCCTTGGCAATCGCGCCGAGGTCCAGGCCGATCCCTTCGGCGTCGAATTGAATCTGGCGTTGCGCCCCGTCGAGCTTGAGGTGACGGTAACCCACCCGCTTCAGAACCCCAACCAGCTCGGTGCGGCTCGGCAGGCGACCTTGCCCGCGAAAGAATCCCCAGGCCTTCATCAGCGGCCCCACGGTGATGTCAAAAGCGCCGGCGGTCTCTTCACTGTAACGCAGTGAGTCCTGGAGGAGCTGGAAAAGCCGTGGCTCAACCAGCACCGGGCGGCGAGCAGCGTTCCGATTGATTCCCCAAAGCTCGCTCTCGGGCCGGTAGTTGCTCATTTGCGCGTCGAGGCGGTCAACCTCCTCGAAGGCTTCGTTGACCACCTGCGCCAAGTAGCGCTCATCGCGGCCATAAGCCGCCACGGTGAAGACGGTCCCCATGGCATCGTGGGAGGCTTCGTAGCGGACTGAGGGCTGCTCCGCCCGTAAGGGGGTCGCCGCGAAAGCGGAGATCAATAGCGGGAGCCAGAGCCCAAGCCATGCGACCGATCTCAAGGACCTCTGGTTGATAGCACAAAACGTCATCTTGGGCGCCGGGATACTGAGGTGCTGCCCAGAGGGCATTTCAAGGAGAACGAGCTGTCACGGAATTCCTGCGGCTCTCGTCCGCGCTAAGCCTGTTTTCTTCGGCCAGAACACTTTCTGCCCGGTGTCCACGGCGCGGTTGGCGTAAATTACGGCCAGGGCGTCAGCTACGCCCAATTCCAACGGCGCCACCACGGGTTTGCCTTCGCGGATGCTGGCCAGGAAGTCCGCCATCTCACTCCACCAGGGATCGTGGGGTTCCTCATATTCGTAGATGCCCATGGAGGCCAACCAGCGCTTGGCGTAACGCCACTCGCGGTCCAAGAATCCCCCCTGGCCGTTAGGCTTCTCGGGAAAGATAGGAATACCCTTTTGCGCGGCCTGTTCGCTGACGGTAGCCCCAGCCCACCACTCTTCTTCAGCCGTTCCCGTCGAGGCTTTGGAAGCATTCTCGCGGTAGTACATGCCCTTGCCGATGGTGATCTCCAGCGTGCCCTGGTCGCCCATAATCTGTTCTTGGAATCCGTAATGGCCGTTGGAAAGGATGGAGGTGAAGACCAGCTTCTGTCCGCCGGGATATTCGAAGATCGCCTGCACGTTGTCGCAAGTCTCGCGGCCATCCTTCCAGTAATCAATCCCGCCGGTCCCCACCACCGAGATGGGCTCGGCGCCAATGGCCCAGTTCGCCACGTCAATCTGGTGGGAAGCGAGTTCTGCCATCAGGCCCCCGGAGTATTCACGGTACATGCGCCAATTAATCAGGCGCTCATATTTGGGGTCCGGCACCGGCCTCCGCCAATCGCTGTTGCGATGCCAGTGCGCGCACACAAAGGTTATCTTTCCCAGCGCGCCCTTGCGAATCATCTCCACGGCCACGTTGTAAAGGATGCTGGAGCGGCGCTGCAAGCCCACCTGCAAGACTTGCTTGGGGTGCGCGGCGGCTGCCTGACGGATCTGCTCGCCTTCCTCCTCCTTGAAGAACATGCTCTTCTCGACGAAGACGTGCTTGCCGGCATTCAGAGCATCAATGGTCATTTGCGCGTGCAGATTGAGCGGCGTGCAGATCAGGACGGCGTCAATGTCCTGGCGGTCCAGAAGCTGGCGATAGTCTACGTAAGTCTGGGGGTTGGTGCCGATGGTCTCGACACCTTTCTTCAGGTTGGGAGGATAGATATCGCAGGTGGCCAGACATCTGCCCGCAGGAATCGTCGTCAGGAACTTCAGCAGGGTGCAGCCTTCGGTGCCCGTGCCGATCATGCCGTAGGGCACCGCGTCGCTCGGACCGGGATCGGCCAGAATTGCCGGCGGGCTGACTCCGGGCAGGGCCGACGCCGCCGCCACCGCCGCCGTCTTCAGGAAGTCTCGCCGCGTAACATCGTGCTCACCTTCCATCGCCAGTTCTCCTGTAAGGTTCGGATATCCCCCTCGCGGATAACATTTAAATTTACCACAGCGCGGCAATTTCGTGGACGTTGAATGCACTCCTGCTGCCGGAAGCTAGCGGCTGGGGCACGCCTGTGTATAACTGGGCCAAGCCTCGGTGCCCGCGTGTCCAAAGGAACCCCGAGGGCAGGCCGAGGCGCCTTGGGCCGTACCGCGAGAACCTAGGTTATACTGAACTGGGAGGATGTGACGAATCGCTTGAATATTCGGGCTCCATTTCTTCGCAGGCTTGTGCTCACCGCCTGCCTTCTATCTCTTGCCTCCCTCCTCCATTCACAAACCGAAGTGCCCGCTGATGAAGTGACCCAAGAGAGTCTGAAGTTCACGCGAGTCTATAGCTCACTGGAAGAAAACTACATGGAGCCGCTGGACCCGGACCGGGCCATCTTCGACGGCGGCGTTCGCGGCATGCTCTCCGCGTTGGATCCGTTTTCCTCCTTTTTCGATCCCGAGCAGTTTGAGCAACTCCAGCAGTTCGCGCGGGGCACGGCCCGCGGCTTTGGCACGATTCTCTACGTGTCGCCGGGAAAAGTCCTGGTGTTGCAGACGGCGCAAGGGTCGCCTTCCTGGCGCGCCGGGCTGGGCCCGGGCGACGAGATTGTGGAGGTGAACGGGACGCGTCTGGACCGCCTCAACTTCCCTTCGCTGATCGAGTTGTTGCAGCGCGCCCGGTCGCAGCCGGCCCGGCTGGGCGTGATCCACCCCGGCAGGATCGTGGCACAGGATGTCGAATTGAATCCCGCAGAGGTCCCGACGGCCACGGTTGACAAGGCCTTCCTCCTCAAGCCCGCGTTGGCCTATCTCCACCTCTCGAGCTTCGACCAGAAGACACCCCAGGAAGTGAATGATGCGCTCACGCGCCTGGGAGGCCCGAGCCTGAAAGGCCTGCTGCTCGATCTGCGTGATAACCGCGGGGGTGTACTCGACGCGGCGATTGCCATTGCCAGCATGTTTCTCAAGCCCGACCTCCTAGTGCTGACCCAGCGCGGGCGCGCCGTGGCCGAAAAGAGCTTCCGAACATTCACCGTGCCGGCGCATTTCGAGCTGCCGCTGGTCCTGCTGGTGAATGGCAATACAGCCAGCGCCGCCGAGGTCCTCACCGCCGCCCTTCAGGAGCACGACCGCGCCCTCGTCGCTGGTGAGCCGAGCTTCGGCAAAGGCGTGGTGGAATCCGTGGCGGCTCTCAGCGAGAAGACCGGCCTGGCCTTGACCACCGCGCAGTATTTCACGCCCAGCGGCCGTTCCATCCAGCGGCCTCTGCCCGGCACAGGCCTGGAAGCACCCCAAGCGGGCCTGAGCGCCCCATCGAACTCTGCGCAGGCCTTCCGCACCGACCGGGGCCGGCCGGTGGCCGCAGGCGGCGGCATCACACCCGATGTCGCGGTCCCCGCTCCCACGCGCGACCCTTGGGTCACTTATCTGAACCAGCGCGGGGTCTTCACCAGTTTCGCCTCCGAGTACCTGACTACCCACGGCAGAGTAAATCGGTCGTTTGCTCCTGATGTGCGGGTGCTCGAGCTGTTTCGGGAGTACCTGGGCCAGCAACGTATCCGAGTGCCGGAGGAGTACTGGGCCCAGGACCAGGATTACCTGAAGCTCAGGATTAAGGTCGAGGTTCTCAACCTGGTGTTTGGACTCGCCTTCGGAGATGAAGTCGAGACGCGCGGTGACCCGCAGGTCCAGAAGGCGGCGACGCTTTTTGCCCAAATCCCCAGACTCCTCGGCGCTCCCGGAGCCAAGCCGAGGCCCGCGCCTGCGAGGCGCGCGACCCGGCAAGGCAGGCCCCAGCCACTTGCTCTAGAAAAGTGACGTTCTCAAAACATTACTTCCGCGTTAGTATGTGTGGGCAGCTCCGGCGAGTGTCCGTCTGATAGCTGCCAAGACGACGGAGTGTGCCCTTGGCCCCAGGCCCGGGCGAGGATCGCATGTTCCGAAGGGCTGCAATCCGGCTGGCGATCTTCTTGCTTTGCTCAGGAACCGAGGCGCTGCTCGCGCAGCAGACGACGTGCCTCGAGCGGACTATCATCGCCACGGTTGTCGACCGCGAAGGGAATCCCGTTCGTGGCCTGACTGCTGCAAATTTCCGGGGCGAATTCCGCGGCCACCCTGTGCAGATCCTCTCTGCGAACCTCGACACTCGTCCCCGGCGCATGGTTATCGCTCTCGACGCTAGCGGCAGCATGACCACGCCCAAGGGTGAATGGGACACCATCCGGGCCCTGGCTGGCGATGCCATTCGTTTTGCACCTTCAGGGAGCTCAGTGGCCTTGCTCGTCTTTTCCACCACGGTATTGGACAAGACCGGTCTCCAGAGTGGCCCCGGCCCGCTGGCCAGGAGGCTCGCGCTGCTCGCCGAAGAAATTAACCGACCGCGGAAGGGATTCGGCAAGACCGCACTGTGGGATGCCATCCAAGCAGGACTCGCTGACCTGGATCCTGCGCAGCAAGGCGACGTGATCTACGCCATCACTGATGGGGGTGACAATGCAAGCAAGGCAGAGCCCGCTGAGGTTCAGAAAGCGCTGCTCCGGGCGGGCGTTCGCCTGTTTGTTTTCCTCTTGATGGAACCACTTCCCCCTCAACGGACTCCCGAAGAAGCCTCTGGGCTGGGTGAACTGGCAGAGGTTGTTGAAGCGACGGGGGGAGATCTATTTGCTCTGTTGGCCCGAGGTTCTCTGCTTGATAGGAGGGCCTCCCGCGCGCGCGGAAGATGGGCTTCTATCTTGCTTACCGCCACGCGCATGTATGAGGAGATGTGGTGGTTCTATCGCATTGAGATCAGACTGCCGTCGGGTGTTGACAAGCCGAGAGACTGGAAACTTCAGGTGACTGACGAGAACGGCGGAGCGAGGCACGACCTCAAGATTCATTACGCTCGTCGCCTGCTGCCCTGTTCACCGGTCGGGACACCACGATGATTGCGTGCCGATTCAGCGTGGCCGGTCCCCCCGAAAAGAGTTTTCCGGGTGGCGAGGGCGGGTGAAAGGGATCTGTTCGAGGTCGAGGGCCCGTTTACGCGACGGCCTCCGCTTCGATTTCCACCAGCATCTCCGGGTCCACCAGGCGAGCGATGCCAATCAGGCTGGTGGCCGGGTGGATTTCGCCGAAGAACTCGGCGTGAGCCTTCGCCACCTCTTCCCAGCGTTCGATCTGAGTCACATAGATGCGCGTCCGCACCACGTGTTCCAGGCCCAAGCCGAGCCGCTTGAGCGCATTCTCAATGTTGCGGATGGCCTGCACGGTTTGGGCGTAAGCATCACCCGGGGCCAAGACCTTCCCCGAAGGGTCGGTGCCGGTCGTGCCGGAGACATGCACAGTTTCGCCCACCAGGACGGCGCGTGCGTAGCCTACCTTTGGCTCCCAGGGTGTGCCGGAGAAAATCTTGTTGCGCTTGGCTTTCATGCTTGTCTCCTTGTTCAGTTTCGGCTGGGACTACCGGTCCGCCGGAGTCTTCACCTGCGTGCCGCGCGGGCCAGCCGCACCCGGGGGGATGCCTTTTTGCGTTTCGTGGTGCGGCTGCCTATACTATTTCACTCACCGGCCCAATGCAACACGATTTGATAGGTAGCCAGGGCCGACGCGGTTCACGTCCGTAGCCGCCGCCTTCAGGCGGGCATATAACGAAGGCGGACGCCGTCCGTCTCCACATCCCGAGGGTGGAATTATGCTGAACTGGGCGGGTATCGTTCTGGCAGGCTTGCTCAACGGCAGCTTTGCCGTCCCCATCAAGACAGCCCGCGCCTGGAAGTTCCACCACATCTGGATGGTCTTCTCGTTGCTTGCCATGGCCGTAATCCCCTGGGTGGGAGTCAGCCTCGCGGTCCCGCAGTGGAGTCAGCTCCTCGAGGCCGTCCCGGCGCGCGGCTGGTGGGGTTTGGTCGCCTTGGGCTTGCTCTGGGGCGTGGCCTCCTTGCTTTACGGTGTGGCGGTGGACCTTCTGGGGATCGCCCTGGGATTTGCCATCCAGCTTGGGCTCTCGATTGTCCTAGGCGCCCTGCTGCCGCTCGTTTGGGCCCGGGCGCTTTCTCTGCGTACGATCCAGGACGCGTTTTTCCTGGGCGGGTTGGCGCTGATGGTAGTGGGCGTAGTCCTTTGCGCGCAAGCCGGAGGGGCCAAGAGCGCCACGCCTGGAGCCACGGGAGCCCGGTTTCGCAAGGGGCTCATCATCGCCATTCTGGGTGGCATCGGAGCACCGCTCCTCAACTTCGGAATTCAGTACGGCATCTCCTTGCTCCGCGCGGCCGGGCAGATACCTGCCGCCGCTCGCTTCAGCGTCAACATGTACGTGGCCTGGGCAGTGTTCCTCTGCGCGGCGGCCGTGACGCAATCCGGTTACTGCCTGCTTCGCATTCTGGTGACCAGGAGCAGCGCCGCTTTCCGCTTGCCTGGCTCCGGCCGCGACGCGGGCCTGGTAGTGGGCATGAGCCTCGTCTGGGCGGCAAGTGTGTGCTTTTACGGAATGAGCGCCGCCGGCCTCGGCCGCCTGGGAACCAGCTTTGGCTGGCCGGTCTTCATTGCCCTGATTATCCTTACCTCCAATGCCTGGGGCGTGATTCTGGGCGAGTGGAAGGGGACGGGGAAAAACGCCTTCCAGCGCATGCTCCTGGGAAGCGCGGTGCTGGTGCTGGCCTCTTTCCTGATCGGCCATGGGCAAGCGGGGTCGTAGCGGCAAAATCGTGCCGCCCCGCACGTGTTATCCCGCCGGGATGGCCCCCGCCGGCAAGAGCCGCTGTATGTTGCCGCCAAGCACCTTGGCCTCCTCCGCCGGCGGAAGCTTCAGCAGTCGGATCTTGTACAACTCAAGCCGGCAATCAAGCTCCGGGCCATCGCTTCCGAAAATTAACTTGTCCGCCCCTAGCTCCCTGGCCGCCATTTCCAGAAACTTGAAGAAGACTACGGAAGAAGTGTCCAGGTAAACGTTGGAGTAGCGCCGGGCAACATCGATCGCTGCCAAGTGCTCGGTCCAGTCGCCCGAGGCAAAACTGCCGAGGTGGGCCAGGATGAAAGCAATCCGCGGATACTCGGAGGCGATCATGTGGAAGTCAGACACCTTCTGGGGGTGATAGAGAATCGGGATGCCCAGTTCAGCTACCGCATCGAGCACCTCGCGCGTTGGAAGCCGATGAAGTTTCAGACCCTTTAGTTTCAGACTCTCCACCTCGCGTTGGAGCAAAGAGCGAATGTGACCCGCCTCCGTTTGCGGGTCGTGCTTGGCGAAGCCGATGAACTTGCTCGGGTAACGACCGCAGATTTCCGCAATCTCTTCGTTGGCCCGCACGTATTCGGCATTGTTGATGGGGAATATGATGGTGCGATCGATGCCCGCTTCCGTCATGTGGCGTAGGGTGACTTCAGGGTCAGCCCAGGTAGTCCAGGGCGCCGACATGGCTTGGCCGCGTCCGGCGTGACAGTGGGCATCGATGATCAGAGACTTGGCGCTGGCCCGCAAGGGGCGCGCAAGCAGCATGGAAGCCGCAGCAATGAAGCCACGACGGGAAACAATCACATCATCAAGCATTGACAACTCCTTTCCGACTGAGTCCGAAGGCGTGCAGCAATCACCATCGGCTTTCTCCTCCACTTGATTTTGCCAGATAGCCTATCCACATCGCATTTCCAGTGCAACTTTCCGCTCGACATGGGCAGGACGGAAGGCCACTAGGCCAACGGAGAGGGGGGTGGAACCGCGGGCTATGCTCAAGGACGCGGGATTCTGGCTGCTGTCCAGCCAGCAGCCGAGGATGGGGAGTTCAACAGATTCTGTCTCAGGGCTCAATTCAGCTATAATCCAAGGATGGTCGGGCCGATTCTGCAAGGAACGGCAGCGGCAGAAATCCCGGCGCAGGAGAAGCAGACGGTGGCGCTCTCCTCCGTGCTCGCCGCCCTGCTGCTCACCGGCCTGAAGATTGTCGTAGGCATCACGACAGGTAGCCTGGGGATTTTGTCGGAAGCGGCGCACTCGGGGCTCGACCTGGTGGCGGCGGGAGTGACTTATCTCTCCGTGCGCGTATCGGACAAGCCCGCCGATACCCGGCACCCCTTCGGCCACGGCAAGATCGAACACCTCTCGGCCTTCATCGAAACTGCCCTGCTACTGATCACCTGCGGCTGGATCATTTTCGAGGCGACCCGCCGCCTCTTCTTCCGCACGGTCCATGTGGATCCCTCCATGTGGGCCTTCGGCGTGATGCTGATTTCCATCACCATCGACACCTTCCGTTCGCGGGCGTTGTTCCGCGTGGCGAGGAAATACAACAGCCAGGCGCTGGAAGCTGACGCACTGCACTTCTCCACCGACGTCTATAGCTCAAGTGTCGTTATCCTGGGCCTCATCCTGGTGTATGTGGCCGAGCAGAAGAATATCCCCTGGATGCGGGATGCGGACCCGGTGGCCGCGCTGGGCGTGGCCGGAATTGTGGTTTACATCTCCATGCGCCTGGGGAAGCGAACGGTGGACGCCTTGGTGGACGCGGCCCCGCCTGAGACCTCCGCCCGTATTGCGGAGGCGGTTTCCCGCGTCCCCGGTGTGCTCAGCTACGAACGCATCCGCGTGCGGCAGAGCGGCAGCCGGCTCTTCGTGGACCTCAGGCTCACCCTCGAGAGCAACATCCCCTTTGAGCATGCTCAGTCGGTGATGAGCGTCGTCGAGTCCCAAATCCACGAGTTGTTTCCCAGCGCCGACGTGGTGGTGCATGCGAGTCCGCGCGAACCCGCCTCTAGCGACCTGGTGGAAAGAATCCGCGCCCTCGCCCACCGCGGAAACTTCCAGGTGCACGACGTGACGGCTTATGAGGTCGAGGGCTTGGTGAATGTCAATCTCGATCTGGAAGTGGACCCCCATCTCACCCTGGATTCCGCCCACGATCAGGCCACCCACCTGGAGGCTGAAATCAAGCGCGAAATCGCCGGCATTAACGAGATCAGCGTGCACATCGAACCCTTGCCGAAGGGTGTAGAGGCCGGCGGCGAGCACCGGACAGACCCGCAGATGGAGCGGAAGCTGTCGGCCATTGCTGAGGAAACAGCCGGTGTGCTCGATTGCTCGTCGGTTCAGGCCCACCACGTGGGGGGCAACGTGTTGGTGAGAATGCGTTGCACCGTCGAACCCAGCCTCTCTGTGGGCCGCGTGCACGAGATCACGGACGAGCTGGAAGTGAAGTTCCGCAAGCTCTTCCCCGAAATCACCAAGGTCAGCATTCACGCCGAACCGAAAAGGCGGACGTAGGGCTGAAGCGGCCCCAGGTCGGCTCAGAGCGTGAGGGCGGCGCTGTCCCAGGACGAGCCCCAGGGGGAGCGTCCGCCGCGCGCCACCACCCCTCATCCGGCAGCCGTCAGATACAAGTCACCGATTGGCTGTCAGTTCTGATGTGATAGGCAAATCCTGGTTGACGAGAGGGAAATGGCAAGGATATAGGAGACCACCCCGGTGGCGCCGGAGCGGTCGGAGAGGGTCGCAAGGACGGAACCCGATAAGCTACGGCTTGGGTTGGTCGGCTGGTTTGGTCGTCGCCGCCGGCTTAGGAGGAGCCGCGGCAGGCCTCGTTGCCGCCGGCGTGGTCGGGGGCGTGCCGGTAGTCGCCCCGGCGTCCACGGGATTGGCCGCGTTAAACCGCCGGATGATCTCAGCCGTCAGATCGATTTCCGGAGACGCATAATAGACGGGGATCTGGGCAGCGTCCACTACAATGCTGAAACCATTCTGGCGTGCGTATTCATTGAGCACGACCATCATCTTCCGGCCGATACGCCGCATCGCATCTTCCCGGTCCCCTTGGACTTCAGCGTTGAAGTCCTCCGTGGCGCGCTTGAAAACCTTCTGCTTGTCTTCCAGCTCGCGCCTTAACCGCAGCTGCTCCTCATCACTTAGCGTAGCGCCCTGCTTCTGCAACTGGTCATTCAAGTTTTGGATGTCCTGCTGCTGACGCTGCAAGTCGTCCTGCCGCGGCTGGAACTTCTTCTGTAAATCTGCCAGCGCCTTCTTACCTTCCTCAGTCGTGAAGATCGCTTCCTGGATGTTGTTGATGATGCCGATCTTCCCCGGAACCGCAGCCTGCGCCAAGGCAAGCGCCGGCGCTCCCAGGAGGCAGAGCAAGAGGCTGATTAGGTAGACTCGGTTTCTCATTCAAGCTCCCTCAGCAGATAAAGTCCGTACAAATGCGGCTATTGTACACCAAACCCGGCTGGGTTAAAACGTCCGCGCCACTGTGAATCCCAGGCGGGCCTTGCGATCTTCCAGGTGATACCCGCGGAAGTAGTTCACGGCGTCTTCATATGTGGCGTGGTTTGGGAAAAGCGATTCGGGAGGCAGATCCTGCGGAGGCACCACAAAGTCATTCATGCGCAAGAAGTTGTAGCCATAAAAGACCCGGAAGGGAGCGTTCACCACGGGCAGAACCACCTGCAGTTCCAGGCCGGTGGAGCCTCGCGGCCGGAGGTTCGTGGCCGCAATTGGACGCAG
>Ga0315309_1002177_pt1 | contig 11522 bp, 8 predicted proteins | sample TDP4_MG_FD_203080 | JGI IMG/M metagenome (GOLD analysis project Ga0315309, IMG submission 203080) | Freshwater sediment microbial communities from Lake Towuti, South Sulawesi, Indonesia - TDP4 | ecosystem: Environmental > Aquatic > Freshwater > Lake > Sediment | place: Indonesia: South Sulawesi...
CGCCCGGCGCAAATTCCATGATGAAGAGGCTGGTCAGCGTGTAGCCCGCGGCAAGCTTGTCGCGCGTGCTTCTTCTATCGCCCATCATGAGTTGATAGAGAACCGAGGGCGGGTGGCCTTCCACGGTTTGTTTCTTAACATCATCCAGGTTGGCCAGCAGCAGTCTCGGCGGCGGGACGGCTTGCGTGCCTGTGGCAATTCTGAATCCCATAACCAGTACGCGACACGGCCTGTCGGAAGGGTTGGACACACCGTGCCTGACTCCCGCGGGCAGATACATGAAGTCGTTCGTCCGGATGGGGACCCTCTCAGGGCCATAGCTGAGGACTCCGGTCCCTTCCAGAATGACATACACCTGTTCTTCGGCTGGATAGGTGACCTCAGCGCAGGCTCCCTGCGCGGCGACCAGCATCTCCCCGTACCGTGCCACGCCCTTCACGATGCTCGTCACCGAATCGCCAGCGCCAAAGATGGGTTTGTATTGGCAAGTATCAGTGCTGACGTCGGCGGGTTTGGCGGCGAGGTCCGGGACATAGCGATGCAAGAATGTCGGATCGACCGTCGTTTCTGCGCCCCACAAGGAGGCTGCAACCAGAAGTGCAATTGCGAGTTTCGTCATGCCCGGCTCCTCAATAGGTCACGGCGTTGACGTACTTCCCATCTTCGTCGTAGTGCGGCCAGGGGCCAACCCTCCGGAATCCGGATACGATGAAGCCATCGTACATGGGCGTGGGCTCGAAATAACCCGGGTAGCGCAGGTGCTCCTTGACAACTGCTTCGTTAAGCTCGACCCCGAGGCCCGGCGTGTCCGGCACCGTGATGTGACCATTCTGGATGATAGGCTTCGGCACGCCAGTCACTAGATCCTGCCACCAGGGCATGTCGACTGCGTGGTTTTCCATGACGATGAAGTTGCGCAGTGTAGCGGCCAAGTGCACGGCGGCCAGGCAACCTACCGGCGACCCGGCGAAGTGCAGGACCGTGGGAATACCCTGCAGGTCGGCATAGTCCGCGATCCTTTTGGTTTCCCGCAGCGCGCCCGAGGTTTCCGGGTCTGGCTGGATGATGTCCAGCGCCCGGTTGTCGACCAGATTCTGGAAGCCCTCTTCCAGTCCGAAGGCATCCTCCCCTGTCAGCGTTGGCGTCGTCGTGGCGTCGGAAATAGTCTTGAAGCCGCGCCAGTCCCTGTAATCGATGAGGTCCTCCGCCCAAGCCAGCTGATAAGGCTCGAAGGCCCGGGCGTAGCGTATGGCATCGTTGACCGTTAATTCCCCGAAGTGGTCGGCGGCGAGCGGCGTACCCCAACCGATGGCGTCCCGCACCGCCGCAACGTACTCGCACAAGTAGCCCAGGCCCTTTTCGGTCGCCACGCCGTTCTCGTGCACTGCGCCGGGCCGGTCGGCCACAAGGTTCGTATACAAATCCATTTTGAAGAAGGTGAATCCCAGTTTTTTCCGCGCCAGCATGCGCTGGGCGTAGACCTTGGGGTCTTTGTGGCCCGTTGTGTCGCAATAGATGCGGATTCTCTCCCGTTTCTTTTCCCCAATCAGGCGCCAGGCCGGAACGCCGTACACTTTGCCGGCGATGTCGTGCAGCGCCATGTCCACGGCACTGTAGCCGCCGCCCATGCGTCCCTGGCCAGCGAACTGGCGAATCTCCGACAGGATGGAATCGATCTGCAAGGGGTTTTTGCCGAGGATGTGCGCCTTGAGGATCAGGGCGATGCCTTTGACGCCCGCGTCCCGCACTTCGCCGAGGCCGTAAACGCCCTGGTTCGTATCGACGCGGATGATGGGATAGTCATAGTTGGCGGCAACGGTGCAGGCTCGCATGTCGGTGATCTTCAGGTCCGAGGGGCTCGAGAGCTTGTTCACTTTCTGCGGAGCCGCTTCCCCGGGCTCGCCGACTAGCAACGTGCCGCCCATCACCGCGGCGGTGGATTTCAGCAGCGTGCGGCGAGTCATCTGATTCTGCCGGTGATTCTTCATAGCGCGCCTTACCTCCGCGTAACGGTTGGCTTCATCCCGCTATTGCCATTGATCAGCACAGGAGTGCCCGGCCTTGCGCTCCGACGCCCCTGTCGCCCTCAAGGATGAAGCGACGTGTATTGTAGCCGTCCTGGGTCTCCGAGGCCAGACCCGGATGCTTCCGCCCGTGGTGGTCAGGGATCGAGGGAACGCAGCGCGGGTCAGAATATCAAAGTTGAAAGAGCGCGACGTCGGTCGCGTGCTTCGGATATGAGGAGGGCGAAATCTGTTGACCTTCTTTAGGAGCCAAGTGTTCGGCCATCGGCCATGATGCCAGGCTGCCGAGCGGCAAGAAGCGACACTCAACCGGCAACGTGAGCCGCTCTAGTCCGACGCCTGTGCCAGGGAAAGCTGCCGGTCGCGTTCCACCCGGCTTCGGGCTGCGACTTCGGCGGAGATTCTTGTAGCCTCCTGAGCCTGGAAGGAGAAACTTCCCCGGCTGGCAAGGCGCAGTTCGTTTTCGGTCCACGCGGCTCGCATGATGCCGATGGGAGAATGGCTGTTCGTGCCGAGCAGCAGGTGGCCGATTTCGTGTGCCAGAGCGTAGCCCAAGATGACGCGGGGGGAAGAATCAAGTTCCTTAGCCCGCTCCTCCACCCGGTGCTGGAAGACGCTGGCGACGTAGGCTGGCGCACCGTCGGTGGACTGCTGCGCAAACCCCAGCGAGTCCTTGCTCCGGGGCGCGCGTTCCGCCATGGCGCGGGGAAGAATTCGCAGGATCAGGTCCGTTGCCTGCGGGCGGCCACGGCAGGCGGCATCGCCTCCCGCCCCGGCCTCGGAGCCCGAGCAATCGAGCCAGACAGTCCCGACCCCGGCGCGTCGCAGCACCCGTGCCGCTTCGTCTTGCGCGCGGGCAAGATCACCTGGCTCGACGCGGGCGTAATCGTAAAGGCGCACCCTGATTGCCAGGTTCTCACCCGGCATTTCCTGAGCGAGCCCGGCTTGGCCAGCCACCACCATCGCCAAGGAGATCACTAGCCCCCAACACCTAGCACCTGGCACCTGACCCCTGCTCTGCATGGGGCCGACTTTTCGTTAGCGGGGCCGGGACCTCAATGGACGGCGAATCCTCCTCTGGGGAGAAGTTCGTCCCCGCGTAACTCATAGCGGCGAAAGGAATTGAGACCGAGTGTCCCCCACGGGGCAATTGATTGATTAGGCGTGGCAGGGCTGGTACACTGGGCGGCAAGTTGGGGTGCCGATATGGACGAAAGCACCCGCGCGTCGCACGCAATCCGGTTCGGAGTCTTCGAAGTCGATCTTCGCTCGGGAGAGCTGCGCAAGAGCGGCGTCAAGATCAGACTCCAGGAACAACCTCTTCAAGTCCTGGCGATGCTGCTGGAGCATCCCGGCGAAGTAGTGACGCGCGAGGAGTTGCAGAAAAAGCTATGGTCCACAGACACCTTCGTGGACTTCGAGCACGGGCTCAATAAGGCAATCAACAAGATTCGCGAGGCACTGGGCGACAGCGCCGACAACCCGCGCTTCATCGAGACCCTGCCCCGTCGCGGGTATCGGTTCATCTACCCCGTGGATGTAGGGGCGGGCTCGGCCCGCCCGCGGGAGGGCAGACCCATCCCCTACCCGCGCTGGGCGGCGATTGCCCTGGCGGCAGCCATTGTGCTGATTATTGCCGGCGCGATCGCGTATCGCTATTTCCGCAAAGCGCCTGCCCCGCCGATGGAGGTTGTTCCCTTCACCAGCTTCCCTGGCCAGGAAAGCTCGCCCTCTTTTTCACCTGATGGGAATCAGATCGCCTTTGAGTGGAACGGAGAGAAGGAGGACAACTGGGACATCTACGTGAAGGTGATCGGGACCGAGAGCCTCCTGCGGCTCACAACAAATCCGGCGATTGACCGAGCACCTGCCTGGTCACCCGACGGCCGGCACATTGCCTTCCATCGCCACACAGAGAGTGAAGACGGAATCTATCTCGTTCCGGCTTTCGGCGGCCGAGAGCGCAGACTGCACACGCCAGACTTCGGTGCCGACTGGGCTGAAAGTGTTGTTGACTGGTCTCCGGATGGGAAATACTTGGCCTACAGTGACCGAAGACCCGGCCACCACGGCTGGAGCATCTTCGTGCTCTCGGTTGACAACGCCGACGATAAGCGCGCCGTGACATCACCCTCTGGCCCAGACGAAAACGATTCTTTTCCCCGTTTCTCCCCCGACGGGCAGACTCTCGCCTTCGCTCGGGGCACCTTGGGAAGAGAGGATATACACTTGGTACGCTTTGCAGGTGGAGAACCCCGGCGTCTGATGTTCGATCACTCCTGGGTTAAGGGTCTGGATTGAACTCCTGATGGGGCCTACATCATTTTCTTCTCGGAACGCCGGGGCGCAACCGGCCTGGGGAAGATCCGCGCCTCCGGCGGTGAGCCGGAACCGTTGGCGGTGGGCCAGGAAGGTGCGAGTTGGCCAGGTTACCCCTCGCTGTCTCGCGACGGGCACCGTCTCGCGTACACCCGTGAGTCGTTTGACACAAATATCTGCCGGTATGCGGTATCCCGGGCAAAGGGTGGGAGTGAGGCGCTGCCCACCAGGTTGATTGCCTCCACGGCATTCGATCTGAGTCAGCAAATCTCGCCGGACGGAAAGAGGATTGTCTTCGCGTCAGGACGCTCGGGGCACTGTTGCGAAATCTGGGTTTGCGACAGCGACGGGTCGAATCCCGTACGGTTGACGAATTTCGGTGCCATGGTTGCCCGCACGCCGCGCTGGTCTCCCGATGGCCGACAAATCGCGTTCGACTTCACGCCCGAGGCTAATGCGGACATCTATGTCGTGAAGGTGGAAGGGGGCCGGCCGCGCCGTCTGACCACGGAAAGGTCGAACAATGCCGTGGCTAGCTGGTCGAGAGATGGTCGGTGGATCTACTTTGCTTCTGACCGTACTGGAGCCTGGCAGGTGTGGAAGATGCCAGCCGAAGGAGGCCAGGCCGTGCAGGTGACCAAGAACGGCGGGTACGCCGGCTTTGAATCCCTGGACGGCAAGACCCTCTACTACGCCAAGGGGCTGACGGTGCCCGCCCTTTGGAAGGTTCCGGTGGAAGGTGGGGAAGAGACGCTGGTTTTGGAACAACTCGCGGCGGGACTTTGGGGTTACTGGGGTCTGACTCAGGACGGCATTTACTTCTACAATTCCTACACAAAGGCGATCGAATTCTTCAGTTTCGCCACGCGCAAGATGACCAAGGTCGCCACCCCTGAGAGAGGACCGCTCTGGTCAAATCCTGGCTTCAGTGTCTCCCCCGACGGCCGCTGGATTCTCTACGCCCAGCCGGACATCGTCGCCAGCGACATTATGCTGGTGGAGAATTTCCGCTGGTGAGGCGGCTCTTGCTGTAGCGGCCGCCTCCTCGCCGCCGGACGTAGAGACGCCCCGCCGGGGCGTCTCAGAAACGTTCAACAAACCGATTCGGCCTCGGCGAATCTATCTAATGCGGACTCGGCGCTCACAGAGCGCCACGATAGCGCAACCGTCCTAAAGGGCGGCGCTACTCCACCTTCATCCGCAGCTTGGCGCCTTGCTGTTCCGCCCAGCGATTGAACTCTTCGACCATCTCTTTCGTCCAGCGGCCGTCCACTTGCCCCGGTGTGTAGCGGCCTTCGCGGAGCATCTGATGTCCCCAGCTGTCCTGCATCTGGGTCAGCTCGGAAACGTCGGCCACCTTCCCGGCCAGATGCGGCGGAATGAACGTAAGTCCCTCGGGATCGCTCACCACCACGTCACCGGGCATCACCGTGACCTGGCCGATGCGGATGGGCACGTTGATGCCCATCAGCGTGACGTCGGCCAGGGCCGAAGGATCGAAATCGCGCACGTAGCATCGGAATCCCTTGATTTCCGAAATGCCGGACACGTCGCGCACCGCGCCATCCACGATGAGCCCGGTGCCGGTCTTGGTAAAGATGGAGGTCGAGAGATTGTCGCCGGCAAACGTGCCGTCTTTGATCTTTCCGAACAGGTCCACCACCAGTACGTCGTTCGGCTGGAGCGTGTCAATGACCCAGGAGTTCTGCCCGCTCCCTTTGCGCCCTTCTTTCCTGCCGAAGTCATTGATGACGGCGTGTACGTCGGGCCGCAAGGGCATGAACACTGCTGTGACCACGCGGCCAGCCAGACGCTCCCCGGGGTTAACCACCTTCCAACCTCCTTCGAATTGCTGCTTGTAGCCCGCGCCGCGCAGTACCGCCCAGGCTTCCTCTGGGGTCACCGTTTTTAGGCGGGCGAGGACTTCATCCGGCACTTTCGGCCGGCCATCCGGGAAGCGCTCGCCTTTCCATTCGCGCGTCAACTCCACGCGCTGTTCCTTCGAGAACATTCCCAATTGGGCAAATCCCTGGCTGGCAAGGCAAAACGCGAAGCCCAGAGGAAGCCCGTAGCGCCAGACTCGTTTCATGTTTTTTTCTCCCCCCCGAGGTCTGATCGCGCCGCGGGCCTCTCACCTGAGGAGACTTGCAGCCGGCGGCGATGGCCGCCGGTTTCCAGCCCTCACCGCCTGTCTTGCACCGCACGCGAATCGTCAGACCGGCCCCGATTTTACCTGAATGCACGGGGAAGGTGGGCTTGTTTTGGCGCCTCAGTCCCGGGTTGCGCCCGCGCTGTAGGTGAAGAACTTCCGGGATTTCCTCCCGCAATCAATAAGCCGGGACGAATTATAATTACCGGGTCAAATACACGAAAGGAGAAAGACGCGATGGAGCCTTTTCGCTATCACGTATACGTTTGCGATCAGCAGAAGCCGGAAGGAGTCCCGTGTTGTTGGGCGCGTGGCTCAGCCAGAGTGATCGATGTCTTGCGGCGCGAGATTGCGGCGCGCGGGCTCATGGAGAAGGTCCAGATCACGGTCTGCGGTTCGTTGGGTCTTTGCGAGCGCGGACCGAGCATGGTGGTCTACCCCGAAGGCATCTGGTACTCGGGCGTGAAGCCGGAAGATGTGCCGGAGCTGGTGCGCGTCCATTTTCAGGAAGGCCGAGTGGTGGACCGCTTAGCCAATGCCGACGCCGCGGCGCTCGGGGCGGAAGTCCGGTCAAACCGGGACAAGATGCTGGCCGCGCAGCACGCCAAGGATGCTGCGGGAGTGCTTCCCGACGACTTGGCGCAAACCTTGCGGGCCTTCCAGGAAAGCCGCGTGCTGCTCACCGCCATTGAGTTGGACCTCTTTACGGCCGTCGGGCCGGGAGCACGTGCCAGCGAGGTGGCAGGCAAGCTCGGCACCGACGCGCGGGCGACCGAGATGCTGATGAATGCGCTGGTGGCGATGGGGCTGCTGAGCAAACAGGACGATACTTTCCGCAATACCCCGGTGACGGCGCGCTACTTTGTCGAAGGCTCCGCAGACAATGCGCGCCTGGCGACGATGCACACCGTGCATCTCTGGCAACGCTGGTCCACGCTAACGGCGTGTGTGCGCGCGGGCACCGCAGTGGCCCGGGAGGAGATGCCGGGGCGCGGGGAGGAATGGACGCGCGCGTTCATCGCCGCCATGCATCGCAACGCCGGGGAACGGGCGGCGCAGGTCGTCGAGGCTGTGGGCACGCAAGGTGTGAAGCGGATGCTGGACGTGGGCGGTGGCTCCGGCGCGTACTCCATCGCCTTTGCGCGCGCGAGTGAGGGGTTGCAAGCTGAGATATTGGATTTGGAGAGGGTCATCCCCATCGCCCAAAGCCACATCGAGCAGGCAGGATTGGCTGACCGCATCAAGACACGGGCGGGAGATCTGCGCGCCGGTCCGTTGGGCGAAGGATACGACTTGGTTTTTGTCTCCGCGATTTGCCACATGTTAAGTCCCGCGGAGAACAGGGATTTGCTGGCACGGTGCTACGCCGCACTCGCGCCGCAGGGCCGAGTGGTCATTCAAGACTTCATTCTCGAACCGGACAAGACTGCGCCGAAGTCCGCGGCGCTGTTTGCGCTCAACATGCTGGTGGGGACGCAGGCGGGAAGCAGTTACAGTGAGCCGGAATACGCCGCTTGGTTGCACGAGGCGGGGTTTGGCGATGTGCGGCGCGTCCGTTTGCCGGGCCCCTCGGGTTTGATGCTGGGGACGCGCCCATGAGGTAGTATAGAAAGTTACATGCCCAACCAATTCGGCTTGACGGCCAGCCGCTCTCCGGCACGGCTCTCCCACGCAGATGACGGGTTCACTGGCTCAATCGAGCTTTAGAAGGAAAATTCCATGGCCCACGCCGGCAGGCTCGTTGTTTCGGCCTGACTGGAAGGCCACCCACTTGCCATCGGGACTGACCACCGGATTTGACGCCTTGTAGCCTGCGTAGTCAGCCCAGTGGGTCAGGCGGACAAAGTCGCCGCTGCCGGGCACCAGCCGCAGTCTCCAGATGTCGATATTCGACCACTTCTCGGCGTCCGGCACGTCTTGTCCGCGGCTCGATTCCACGAGCGTCCAGGTGCCGTCCGGCGCGATGCCCTCGGCTTCGTTGTACTCGTCGGCGAGCTTGCGATAAGCAGTCACCTGGCCCGTGTTCAGGTCAACACCCATGACGTCGGCCAGGGGAGAGCGGTAGCAGGTGTAAATCAACTCCGTATCGTCACGGCGAAAGTCCTGGGCCTCGAGGACGCACACGGGCGCCCGGGCTCTGATGACTTCCTTCTTGTTGACCAGACTCGGTGTGCCTTCCTTATATACGATCTCCGCCGTGTAGAGCACCGACTCTCCTTTGGCGAGTTGGTCGGGATACTGGCCATCGGTGTTGGCCCAAGCGATCTTCATCCGCTGGCGCGAGATGGCCACGCCCTCGGAGATCTTGTGGTGGAGCGCCACGGGAGGCGATTGGGCATCAGCCTTCATCACCCACATCTCCTGGTCGCGGTGGCGGGTGGTCTGGATGTCGGTAAAGGTCCGCGCGCCAATCAGGAAGAAATCGCCGTTCGGGAGATAGTGGACGCGGAGGAATCCGGCGTGTTGGAAGTGTCCAGTGAGGAGGTGCGTCAAGCGGGTTTGCAGGTCGATTTCGAATGCGTCGCCAAAGCTCTTGCCCATGAAGGCGATGCGCTTCCCGTCTGGCGACCACGCAGCCCGCTCGCCGAAGGCGGTCAACTGAGTGATGTTGGGCAGCAAGTTCCTTTCCGGATTCCCCATCTTCTTTGCCTGGGGCAGGCCTAGCTCCGGCAGCCAGAGCACAGCCAGCGCCAGCGCATAGAGCACAATCCGTTTATTCAGCACGGTGACCTCTGCATGGCAAGAAGCAAAGTGGTTCAGCCGATGAACTGGACGTCCACGATGCCCTCGGCGATCTCGCCCAGATACTGGCCGTCGGCAACAATGTCGGCGGCGAGCGCCACGCGTGGCTGCGAACGGTCCCAATTCTCCGGAATAGTCAACGTGAACCCTCCGTGGGCATCCCCTTTGGGCGGCACGGTGAACGTGAGGATTTCGGGCGCGACCTTCCAGGCCGCGGGAACAACCAGCGCCGCCTCCACATGCATGGGTTTGGCGCGATAGTTGCGCACGCGCAGGTCAAGGGCCGTACTGGCGCCCGGGCGCGCCTCAAGCTGGTAGGGATAGAGACTCGCCCAACTGGGATTGAGGCCGAAGTCGGTGTCCGGGTCGGCGACGACCGAGCGGAAATACTCCTGCTGGTTCTCCAGCCGCCGCTTCAGGTCTTCCATGTCCTCTTTGTTGCTCAGAAATGCTTTGCCGTGCCCGGGCGCGACGAGCGTGGGTTGGTAGTCCAGGATCGTGCGCATGGACTTCAGGTGACTGTCGTTCTCCACCCAGTTGCGGAAGATGAGGTTGTGGCGGAGCTGGTACGGGGCCTGACCGGTGGTGGGGAAGAAGGCGTCGCCGGTGAAGGCCACGCGCGCGCCGTCGATATCGGCAAACATCGCCATCTGGTACTCGGTATGGCCGGGGGAATGGCACACCTTGAACTCGAATTCCTCCCACTTGAAGGACTCGCCGTGCCGGAAGGTCCGCTCGATCTCGATGGGCTCGGCCAAAATGCAGCCCAGATTGTAGTGGCGCGGGTTTTCCAAAACGTCCGCCATGTTTTCGTAGCACCAGATCTTCGCCCCGTAATGACGGACCAGATAAGGGAAGCCATTCAGGTGATCGTCGTGCATGTGGCTGGGCAGGGCGACGTCAATTGATTTCAGGCCGTAGCGGGCTTTCAATTCCGGGATCGTATGCTCCACGAAGCGCATACGGTCGGTGACCGCGGCGGCCGTGTTGAAGCCGCTAAAGAAGCCGCCGCTCGCCGAGCCGTAGTCCACAAAGAGCGCTTTGCCACTCTCGCTGATCACGGCGTAGAAGGTGGAAGTGGTCTGATGCGCGCAAATCAGGTGCGGGGTGACGGCATAGGGCTTGTTCTCGACTGTGAGGGACGTGCCGGGTGAGTACGCTTCGTACCAGCCCGTCAGCTTACCGATGAGGTCGGTGATTCCGGTCGCGGGGCCAGGGAAAGGCTCGCCGTGCGACGGGCAAACCATTTCCGGTCCGAGCTCGCGCAGCTTCGTGAGCGAGAAAATGGCAAAATCGATTCCATCAGGACTACCGTATTGGTACTGAAGCTCGTAGAGGTTCACGACCTTGCCCGGCGAGTGAATCAAATCGCCGGCGAACGCGACCTTCTTGCCGTCCACCACGCCCACCAGACTGATGCTGCCGAGCGTATGGCCGGGCGTAGGGAAGATCAGAAATTCATACGGCGCCCAGCGGAATGTTTCGTAATCGCGCAGCGTGCCGGCGACAGGGACGTTACGCGTGAGAGTAAAAAAATCGTTGCGGACATAGTAGAGATGAAAGACACGGCGGTTGCGCCAGAAGTTCTGGGCATCTTCAAACAGGTGCCGCTCGTGCGCCGGGACGTGGATGGGAATACGCTGGGCCACCGCGCGCGCGTCGCCCTGGCACTGGTCGCGATGGTGGTGCGTGTGCAGGATGCCGTCGACCTTGGTCACGCCGATCTGGCCCAGCAGTTTCAGGACGTGCCCTGAGCCGAAATCGATGAGCAAGGCGCGGTCGCCATTCTTCAGCACGTAGACGTTGCAGGTGTCGCGCAGGAAGTAGAGGTTTGGGGAAATCTGGGTCAGCGTGCCGTGCGGTGCGAAGCGCAGGGGAGCTTGTGTGGCCGAGGTGTCGGCGGCCGCTGCGCCGCTTGCCAGGCCTGAAGCAATCAAGCCCGCACCGGCGCTCTTGAAGAAGTCGCGTCGATTGACGCCGCGGTGCTTCAGTGTTTTTTGCTTCTTCATAGCCTGCCCTCCTGCGTTGCTGGGGGCCTCACCAACCACCCGAGCTTCGCCCAGGCGGTGCGGCCCATGGAAGCTGCCCTGGCGCAGCGCTATAGAGTACTGCATTGGGCGAGGCTTGCAAGCGCCTTAACGAACAGTCGGGAGGGTTCTTCAGAAGGGAGAGGGAAGAGGCAAAAGCGGGAGCACGACGGAAATCCGCGACATTCAGTCTGACTGGCTTGAACCGCGCGTCTGTATCGCGCCGGCGTCGGCAGCCGACTTTATCGGGCTGCCCGAGAT
>Ga0315309_1002178_pt1 | contig 11519 bp, 9 predicted proteins | sample TDP4_MG_FD_203080 | JGI IMG/M metagenome (GOLD analysis project Ga0315309, IMG submission 203080) | Freshwater sediment microbial communities from Lake Towuti, South Sulawesi, Indonesia - TDP4 | ecosystem: Environmental > Aquatic > Freshwater > Lake > Sediment | place: Indonesia: South Sulawesi...
AACATCCTGACTTAAAACCTGTCACCACACGACTCCAGCATCACTACAAATATTTAACTCCCCACCTCTTTGATGCAAACATTCCAAGAACAACTAATGTAATAGAAAATATAATCAGCCAACTTGATCTTAAGCTTAACCCTATAATCAAATTTGGCTCTCATGAATCATCCTGGAATACACTGAAACTGGTAATTTCTTGGTATCGTTTTAAAAAATTCTCTAGTTGCAATAAGAAAAATCAAAGAAATAACGGTAAATCTCCATTAGAAATTGCAGGAGTTACCCCTAAGAATACTCATTGGATTTACCATGCTATAAGACAAAATTTACCAACAAATTTTTAAGACAGCACTTAAATTTTTCCTGGACAATTATTGTGTTAGAGGGGCTACACTCACAAAACCCTAAAAAACAGAATTTTACAAAATTCGTTGTAATTAAAAGATGTTTTGGAAAAAAGTAGAAGAAAAATTTTTTTGAATTCTTCTTTGGGAAACAGGTGGGACTTACATTTTTGGAGAAACCAGCGGATTTTTCTTAATTAATTCTAAAGTATGCGGGGCAAGAACAGGGCTACAATATGGCCTTTTCTGTTTCCTTATCAAAAATATGGATTTTGTCCATATCAAAGACCATCTCTATGTCCTGATGTACCTTGGCCTTATTGTGCGAACCAACTCGGGCAATAAAACTACTCCTACCAGTGGTCATATGTAACAGTATTTCCGCTCCCATAGGCTCAACAACTTCTACAATGGCGGAAATAGTATTATCCCGGGTAGCTCCTGCAGAATAGAGCTTATCGTAAATATCTTCCGGTCTGATGCCAAATATTACCTCCTTGCCCAGGTGAGGTTCAAGGACTTTCTCCATTCCCTTACTGACTTTTACTTCATAGCTACCTTCATCTAAGTAAATTGCTCCCTCCTTCTTAATTACCCGACATTCCATAAAGTTCATCGGAGGCGTCCCAATAAACCCGGCCACAAACTTATTTACTGGGTAATCATAGAGAGTAATTGGATCTGCCACCTGATGGATGACTCCGTCTTTCAATATTGCTATCTTATCTCCCATAGTCATAGCCTCAACCTGGTCGTGGGTTACGTAAATCATAGTAGCTTGTAGCTGGTCGTGAAGTTTACTAAGTTCTGTTCTCATTTGAACTCTCATCTTGGCATCGAGATTGCTCAAGGGTTCATCAAATAAGAAGACCTTTGGTTTACGAACAATGGCCCTTCCCACTGCAACTCTCTGTCTCTCTCCACCGGAGAGCGCTTTCGGCCTTCTATTTAGAAGGGGACGGATACCTAAGATATCGGCCGCCTCCTCTACCCTGCGTTGTATCTCTTCCCTGGGATACCGCCTCAACTTCAGTGCAAAAGCCATATTTTCATAGGCAGTCATATGGGGATAGAGAGCATAGTTCTGGAACACCATAGCAATATCCCTCTCCTTAGGTGGAATGTCATTGACCAGTTTACCGTCAATATAGATTTCTCCATCAGTGACTTCTTCCAAGCCAGCGACCATGCGTAGAGTAGTTGATTTACCACAGCCTGAAGGTCCTACTAAGACGCAGAATTCCTTATCAGCAACGTCTAAACTGATATTTTTGGCACCAACAACACCTCCAGGGTATATCTTGGTTGCGTTCTTCAAAACAACTCGCGCCATTCCGTACCTCCTGTGAATCAGACCGGAGTGGCGAAGCAAAGCTTCGCCGTTATATCACGGAGCTATCGAGGCTGTGTCGTAACCCCCAAAGCGACCATTTTTCGTCGAAAAAATGATAATAGATGGTAAAAGACGACACATAATAACAAATCAAAATTGGCAGAAATGACATTGCGACACAGCCTCTATCGCTCCGCTACTCCATTCCTATTTATCTTAACCCCTTCCGTACAAGGTTTCGCTATCTTGAATCTGTCTGTGCTCAAATATATGACCAAAAGATAGTTTTGAAGAGCTTTGAGGAATTTTAGCCAAAAAACGAGGATGACTATTCTGCTATAAAAGCAAATCACTGTCTGACGACCCCCGATGAAATCGGGGGAGGAGTTTTGATTTGCGCCCTGCAGAGTCCGAAGTTTTTTGGCGTTAAGAAATTCCTCCAGGGATAAAAAACTATCTTTTGTGAATCAGCTCCGAAGGAGTTCGACGCCTCCATCGGGATTCGGAGCCCTGTCGGACCTGTGCTCATATTAGTAAGTTAGAAATTGAAATCTACAAGGTCTTTATCTATTACGATTGTTTCCTCTCTACTTCTGCCCATAGAGACTATGGAGATTTTCGCATGTACTAAGTCTTCTATTTTCCTTAAATATCCCCTTGCATTTGTTGGCAATAGACTAAATTCTTGAATTCCTTTAGTCTTCTCCTTCCACCCTGGTAAATTTATATAGACTGGCTTACAATCCTTGAAAATTTCTCTACCTGTAGGAAACTCCTTGATTGATTTTCCCCGATAGCGATAGGCTACGCAAATCCTTAAGGGATCAATCCCATCGAGAACATCCAGCTTGGTCAAGGCGAGACTCCTCAGGCCATTTATCCGCACTGCATGGCGGACAATGGCGGAATCAAACCAGCCACAGCGTCGCGGCCGACCCGTAGTTGCGCCAAACTCTTTCCCTCTCTCCCGCAAAAGTCTACCTATCCCCTCGGTCAGCTCCGTGGGAAATGGCCCTTCACCTACTCTCGTGGTATATGCCTTGACCACTCCCAGCACCCGGTCGACCTGAGTTGGGCCTATACCTATACCTACGCATGCTCCCCCTGCCACCGGATTGGAAGAGGTGACATAAGGATAACTTCCATAGTCAACATCGAGTAGAGTCCCCTGGGCGCTCTCCAGTATGACATTCTTACCTTGAGAGACTATCCGGTTAATCATTATCGCTGAGTCCACAACCAGGTTCTTAATTAGCGGTAACTGCTTTTTTCGCTTCTCCAGAATTTCCTGCCTCAAATCAGAGAGCCGGCACGCCTTTTTCAGAAGAGGCGCCTTTTCTTCCAAGTTCCTGTCCAGTAGATCCTGGAATAGCCTGAGAGAGAGAAAATCGGCCATCCTTATGCCAACTCTGGCCACTTTATCAGCGTAGGCTGGCCCAATTCCTTTTCGGGTGGTGCCGATTCTCCGCTTACCCTGCTGGCTTTCTCTTAGCTGGTCTAACAACTGATGGTAGGGCAGAATAATATGGCAGGCATCGCTTACAAAGAGTCTACCCTTTATTCTTATTCCTTTGCCCTCAAGGAAATGGATCTCCTCTACCAGTGCCTGAGGATCCACCACCACTCCACTTCCAATAATACATTTCTTGCCCGGCTCGAGGATGCCCGCAGGAACCAGGTGCAAAATAAATTCCTGACCATTGAATACAACTGTATGGCCCGCATTGTTTCCACCCTGGTAGCGAACGATGTAATCGGCCTTCTCGGAAAGAAGGTGGACAACCTTGCCTTTACCTTCATCGCCCCACTGAGTACCCACTACTACCAGAATAGCCATATTCTACGCTCTCTTTCCCTTGAGCACTAACGTCGCCTACCCTTCCTAAAATTTTTCTAATCTATTGGTCGGCATAACCTCTGTTCACAGTCTTAGCCGTTTAAATATTCCATCAACATATCTTAAATAATACCTGAGGTCAAAGCAGGCATCGATTTCCCTATTTGTAAGATATTTTTCCACTTCCCGATCGTTCTTCAAGAGCTCGCGAAATTCGCTACCTTCCTTCCAGGATTTCATAGCATTTCTTTGAGTCAACTCATATGCCTTCTCTCGCGACAACCCTTTCTTTACCAGTTCCAGAAGAACTCTCTGTGAGAAAATGGCATCTTTGCTCTTTTCCAGATTCTTTTTCATATTCTCTGGATAGACTATGAGCCTCCTCACAATATTTTCGAACTTCTGCAACATATAATCCAAAAGAATCGTACTATCCGGGATAATAACTCTTTCTACGGATGAATGCGTAATATCTCTTTCGTGCCATAAAGCTATATTCTCTAAGGAGGCTAATGCATTGGCGCGAACGAGTCTCGCTAATCCACAAATTCTCTCACAAGTTATGGGGTTTCTCTTATGAGGCATCGCAGAGGAGCCTTTCTGAGTAGGGCTGAAATACTCTTCTACTTCCAGAGTCTCCGTGCGCTGAAGGTTTCTGATTTCCAGAGCAAATTTCTCCAGTGACCCAGCCACTAGCGCCAACAGGGAAAGGTATTCAGCGTGCCGGTCTCTCTGAATTATCTGCGTGGAAATGGGAGCGGGCTTCAAGGCAAATTTCCTGCAGACATAGAGCTCCACTTTAGGATTCACATGGGCATAGGTTCCCACTGCTCCCGATACTTTCCCCACGCCAATTACTTCTCTTGCTCGCCTGAGTCTCTCTAAATTTCTCAAACTCTCCTGGTGCCAGAGTGCTAACTTCAGGCCAAAGGTAGTTGGCTCGGCATGGACCCCATGGGTTCTACCGATCATTATTGTATTCTTGTGTTCTTTAGCTCTCTTCCTCAGCGTCTGGGCCAGTTTTTCCAAATCTCCAATTAAAATATCTACTGCCTGAACCATCTGCACCGCCAGTGCAGTGTCCAGAATATCGGAAGAAGTCAAGCCCAGATGAATATATCTTCCTTCTTTCCCCACGCTTTCACTCAGTGTAGAGAGAAAAGCAATAACATCATGATGGACTTTGCTCTCTACTTCGCCAATCCTTGACAGGCTAAAGCGCGCCTTTTTCTTGATTTTGGCGAGTGCCGTCCTGGGAATCTCTCCGAGATTAGCCAAAGCTTCACAGACAGCCAGCTCAATCTCCATCATTATTCTGAACCTATTCTCCTCAGTCCAGATTGCACCCATTTCCGGAAGAGTATATCGCAAAATCAATTTATCCTCCTCACAATAGCTTTATTTGATTTGGCAGAGCTCTACTTTTGCCTGTTTGAATAGCTCCTGGGCCATTTTATCCGGATACTCGCCCTTAAAGACAGCTCGAACTATCCCAGACTGAATAATCATTTTGGCGCAGAGGACACAGGGCTGATGAGTACAATAAATGGTACCCTTCTTTATATTCACCCCATTAGCAGCGGCAAACAAGAGGCCATTCTGTTCAGCGTGAAGCCCCCGGCACAATTCCTGCATCTGCCCGGAGGGAACGTTCTTCTCTTCCCGGATACAACCTATCTGTTCACAATGGGGTAGCCCGGTTAAAGTCCCATTATATCCTGTAGCAAGAATCCTCTTATCCCGCACAATTATTGCTCCCACCTTCCTCCTCAGACAGGTGGACCGCTTGGCCACTGTCTCAGCAATTTCCATAAAATACTCATCCCAAGAAGGCCTTCCCATCTCCCCCCTCATCTTAAGCCCGTCCCCCGGGGAAGAGGAAAAATCCTCTTCCTTTATTCTTTTTACAGAAGTGCCAGTCTGGTGCCTACAATGAGAAATCACTCTGACCCTTTTTCCGAGACCACCTCCAAAACACCCGGGAATGAAGGGGCAGTTTGTAGGGGCTTCAATTCCGCCAGGTTTTGCCCCAGCTCTGGCGGAATTAGAGCGAGGTTCTAACTGAGCGACCCCGAAAAATGTCTCTTCATCCCCATTGTTCAATGTCTGAAATGGCGCATTCCAGTAAAGACCATTGCAATCTTATGCTCATTAGCTGCTACAATTGACTCTTTATCTCTCAAGGAACCTCCTGGCTGGATAATCGCAGTAACTCCACAAACCGCAGCCAGATCCACCGAATCGCGGAAAGGAAAGAAGGCATCAGAAGCCAGAACTATAACGCCTTTATACTTCCGGAACTGCTCTTCCATCTTCCTTGCCGCAATTTTCACCGCATCAACACGCGACATCTGACCCGCTCCTATACCGAGTGTCTGGGCCTCGCTTGCGAGAACAATGGCATTTGACTTAACATGCTTACAGACCCGCCAGGCAAACTTGAGCGCTTTCAATTCGACTTCAGTTGGCTTCCTGTCAGTGACTACTTCCACACCGTTGCCAAAAGTTTCCTTATCCTTGGTCTGTACTAATAGCCCTCCCGAAACTTTCCGGTAATCGAGCTCGCGAGAAGACACTTCCCTTTCCTCAGGCAATCTTAAGAGGCGAATGTCTTTCTTTGTTTTCAGAAGCCTAACTGCCTCCCCGTCAAAATCTGGTGCAATTACTGCTTCCACAAAAGTCTTGCCCAGCTCATCCGCTGTGATCCTATCTACTTTCCCATTGAACCCGACAACACTTCCGAAGGCGCTAACCGGGTCACACTCGTGAGCTTTCTTGTACGCCTCAAGGAGAGTTCTACCAATTGCGACGCCGCACGGGTTGTTGTGCTTAATAATCACTGCCACCGGCTCTGTAAACTCTCCGGCTATATTAACCGCTGCTTCCAAGTCCATAATATTATTGAAAGAAAGTTCCTTACCTCCCAATTGCTCCATACCCGCCAGGCCCTTAATTTTCCCTTTAACTGCTGACTCTCCATAGAATGCCGCTTCCTGATGCGGGTTCTCCCCATACCTCAAATCCTTGACCTTCTCCAGCTGGAGTTGTAGCAACTCCGGAAAAAGAGGATGAGACGGCTGTAAGGAAAGAAAGTACTCGTATATAAGAAAGTTGTACCGGGACAGATATTGGAAAACTTCTGTGGCTAACCTAAGAGAAGTTTCTTCGCTTACTGCACCGCGATTATTTCTCATCTCTTCCAGCACGAGACCATAATGGCTGGGGTCAGAAATTGGTACCACCCACTTATAATTCTTAGCCGCTGACCTTAGCATACTCGGGCCACCGATGTCAATATTCTCAATAGCCTCTTCTTTAGTCACACCTTCTCTGGCAATCGTAGCCTCGAAAGGATATAGGTTAACTACTACCATATCAATCAGTTCTAAATTATGCTCCCTTATCTCCCTCATATGCTCGGGATTATCCCTCAAGGCAAGCAAAGCTCCGTGAACTTTTGGATGCAAACTCTTTACTCTTCCCTCTAATAATTCGGGAAACCCTGTATAATCTGAAACCGAGCGGATGGATATTCCTGCCTCTTTCAACATTTTCGCTGTCCCGCCAGTAGATATGATCTCAACTCCGAAATCCGTCAGGCCACGCGCAAACTCCACAATTCCCGTCTTATCAAAGACGCTAATGAGAGCTCGCTTAACTTGCGGCATAACTCCCCCTCGCCCTAAGCCCTCTCCCCGAGGGAAGGGTTAAAAGGAGTAGCGAAGCAGAGCTTCGCCACTATGACGCGGAGCTACTGCTACGCTACTCCTACAAAAATTGATTATACTCTTTAAAAGTTTTTAATTCCTCTAAATAGGGGACAGACCTTGCACCAATTCTGGTAATAGAAATGCTCGCTATCAGATTAGCAAATTTTCCCGATTTTTCCAAATCCCAATTTTTCAAACCACCAAAAATGAATCCGCAAGAGAAAGCGTCGCCAGCCCCCGTCTTATCCACAGGAATGAATTCCCTGTAGGACTCAATAAATTTCTTTATAGAATGAGAATAGAGGAAACACCCTCTTTTTCCCAGAGTAGTAAGAACAATTTTTGGCCCGTACTGGACAATGGTTTTCGCTGCCTCCTCGAGCTTCTTTTTTCTCGTAAGGTCTTTTATTTCCGTCTCATTAAACTTGACTATCGCTGCCTTATGCAAAATTCCTTCCAGCCCTTTTAATCCTTTCTCCACAAATATGTATCCCGGGTCGAAAAAAACCTTTACCCCCGCCTCTTCAGCATATTGAGAAGCAAGTTCCATCGCCGGAATAGCTTCCTCGCCTTCAATGCTACTCAGAAAGATATATTTTGCCGACCTTATATAGTCCCGATCAATATTTTCCGGAGATAGTTTCCCATTCGCGCCGGAATAGGCAAATAGAATTCTCTCTCCACTTTCGCTAACAATGGCAATTACGCTTCCACTATTCCCGTTCCAGACCTTTAACAAAGATGTGTCAACCTGCTCCTTCAGTAACCCCTCCCTGAGGATTTCTCCAAAATAGTCCTTTCCCACATTTCCAATGAATCCAGAAGTTGCTCCCAGCCGCGAAAGCCCACAGGCAACATTGGCAGCAGAGCCACCGCCAGCCATATCCCAGCTCCTAATTACGGTCTCCTGGTCAGGATTGGGAAACCTATCCACTTTAGCCACTAAATCGATGTTTAAAGCCCCGATTGAAATTAAGTCCATATTTTTTTTACCCCAGACTCCCTGCTACACCCCTTACGCTCTTCCTGAACCTTTCACTCTCCAAGATGAGACGGCCCTTATTTTTCTCACTCACCACTTCCAGTAAAGGGAACTTCTCCGGATATAGAGATAAGATTTTTTCTGCCGGCTGCTTGTCCACAAAGCCACTCTCAAGTGCATCATATCCCCAATTCTCTACCAGCTCCATGACCCTTCGCTTGCCTCCCCGGGAAAAAGCATCAGCTAACGCTGAGATTGCAGCTGTATTTTCCGAGATGCAGACCACTTCTGCTTTCTCAACTGCGTACCTATTGCCGTTGAAGGAGACCGCCAGTCCCCCATTCTCTCTTATAAAACTTAAAGCCTCTACATCGGTAATGCTGTCCCCAACGTACATAGCCTCGGAAGGGCTGTTCTTACATCTCTTTAAACTATCCTTTATGGCATTGACCTTCTCCCGACCTCCAATCGGATTAACCTCTTCCAGCATTTTGCCCGATTCCATAGAAACTATTTCTTTCCAGAAAATCTCCTCCAATCCATCTATGACTCCTTTAGTTTCAGAGGGCAGATTACCAATTTCAGAAAAATCTATAAGTGGATAAGCTACGATTTTTTTGCCAAATTCTTTAAGCTTTTTCACTTCTTTTGCAGGAATATCATATTTATCCATATTCAGCTCAGTACAGTAAACATTTTCAAGAGGAAACTCTATTACCTCACAGAGTGCCCGAACATAAGGCAGGTAGCTCGTACTCACAATAAAGGAAGTCATCCTGGCCTGAACGAAACGGAGTGTCTCCTTGGCGCCAGGCATCAAAAGTATATTCTTTCTCGAATATTCTACAATTTTCCCATCCGTTGTGCCATATGCCTTAAGAAATGGTAGAATCAATCTCAATGTGTCCCCTGCTTTGTACCCTTCCCTTCCGGTTAATGCTAAGAAATCATCGTACCTGCTAAGTTGGGTAAAGAATTTCTCCCCTTCCGGGAGAAAATTGGCCGCCAGTTCTAAAGCATTATCGTTCTTCGAGATAGGTCCTTCGCAGTCAGTAATGAATTGCATTTATCTTACGACCTCGTTCAAGCAGTAACCTTTTGCGCTTTCTCCTTCTCCGGTCATAACCCTCTTTCCCTCTATCCATATTTTTCTATCGGCAAATGCCTTTATTGTATGGATAACCAGAGGAGACTCTCTTCTGAATTCCTCCTCCCTTATTTTAGAGAAAAGCTTAGAGTAGTTACTAGTAGAATAGTACTCTTTCCACAGTGGCTCATAATCTCTTCCCACAATGGAGAAAGTGCAATACGAGATGGGAGGGCCCTTGTCTAACTCTGGCGTTACCAGGTGCATCATACAACCCGCTTCTGTTGCATTTGACTCAATTAGTTTTCTCATAACTTCCTGCCAGCTACCCTGCGGGCCACCGGGTGGTGCAGGATGGAGGTTCAAAATATTATAGGACTCACACATCTCACGCCCCATTATAAGCATATAACCTATGAGATAAATGTCGCAGGATGCGGGAATCCTCACTCTTATCTCGTGGTCATACTCGTTTCTCCACTGGATAAGGAGTGGGGAATCGCCTCCCATCTTCTTGCTTTCTTCAATAGCCTGTCTTCTCATTTCCCTCTGAAAATTCTTGGAGGAAAAAGTAATTAATTCAATCTCGCAATCTCGCACCAATTTAAGAAACGAGTCGGTTATCCTCTCTTCTCCTTCTTCTCTATTGGAAAAGAGATAGGCTATTTCTCCTCTTACGATTCCCTTTTTGATGCTATTGTATATTTCCTGAAAAAGCTGAATTGCTTCAATGTCTCTTCCTGTAGAGAATATTCCAAACTTATAGTTCATACTATCTTTACCTGGCGCTTGCCGGAAACCACCTCTCCAATACGCCGAGCCTGCGGTAACCGGGACAAGAGTCTATTTCTTTTTTTCGGGGAGACAATCAGAACCATGCCTATCCCCATATTGAAGGTATGAAACATCTCTTCTTCTTCAATCTTCCCTTTTTTTTGAACCAGGGCGAAAATTCCCGGAACTCTCCAAGTACCCTTATGGATTACTGCTTGTCGCCCCGGTGGGAGAATCCGGGGAATATTATCAGTAAATCCACCGCCAGTTATATGGGCAACTCCCCGCAAAATAGACCTCACGGAAAGGATATCTTTAACATAAATCTTTGTGGGCTTCAATAGTTCCTTCCCCAGTCTTCTCTGTTCCTTCTCAGAAAATACTTTCCGAACCAGAGAAAAACCATTGCTATGCAAGCCCGATGACGGTAAGCCGAAAATCGTGTCTCCTGGCTCAATTTCCTTTCCATCTATTACTTCTTTTCCCTCCACAATTCCTACACAGAAACCAGCTAAATCATATTCACCGGGCCTATAGAATCCCGGCATCTCCGCCGTCTCTCCACCTATTAATCTACATCGAGCCTCAAGACAACCTTTGTGAATTCCCTTAATCACTTCTTCAGCAACTCCCAACTCAAGCTTTCCCGTGGCAAAGTAATCGAGGAAGAACAAAGGCTCTGCCCCGCAAGTTATGACATCGTTAACCCCCATTGCCACCAGGTCAATGCCCACCGTATCGTGTTTATTTATGAGCTGGGCAATTTTTAGCTTTGTTCCCACCCCATCAGTAGAAGCAACGAGCAAGGGCCTCTTATATCTTCCCGGCTCAATTGGGAATAGACCCGAAAATCCTCCAATTTCAGGTGCAAGCCCTTTTATCTTCTCAATCAGCCTCTCTGCCTTCTTTATGTCCACGCCGGCTTCTTTATAAGTAACCATAGTCTACTCCCTCTTTCAATAGTCTTCCCGTCATCCGAGACGTCCCCTTTCCTCAATACGTTCCCATTTACCAATATGTTCCCTTTCCTCAATGTGCTCCCACTGGAGCGGCGAAATGACAGCCTGGCCAATATTCGTCAAATGGTCTCCTATCTTTTCAAAATTACTAACCATCTCCAGAAAAACCACCCCGGAAAGTACTTTACAAGTTCCGTTCTCCAATCTCTTCACGTGATTCTGGTTCAGTTCATCTCTTAACTGATTAACTCGAGATTCCCTCTCAATTACCCTTTGTGCCTCCTTAACATCGTTTGTCTTAAGTGCGCTGATAGCCTCCTCCACCATCTGACCAATCTCTCTATGAATTAGGCCAATCTCACTAATTGCCATTTGAGAGAAAGGTAACTTCTCGTCAATTTTCCTTTCTGCCAGGTCCCTTAGATTCTCTCCATGGTCGCCCATTCGCTCCACATCATTGATTATATGTAAAAGAGGGGGAATCTTCTTG
>Ga0315309_1002179_pt1 | contig 11519 bp, 9 predicted proteins | sample TDP4_MG_FD_203080 | JGI IMG/M metagenome (GOLD analysis project Ga0315309, IMG submission 203080) | Freshwater sediment microbial communities from Lake Towuti, South Sulawesi, Indonesia - TDP4 | ecosystem: Environmental > Aquatic > Freshwater > Lake > Sediment | place: Indonesia: South Sulawesi...
TCTGGCCTTCATCGATGGATCAGAGTGTCCCGACCCGTACAGATACAACGCCGGCGGTCTCTACTCTATGCAGCTGACGGCACCTGTCTTAGCAGTAGCCCCATTTGCTGTGCTGAGGGGGATAGAGTCCTGGATCCTATCAGTGAAGGCGTGATCCGCGCCATAGGTCTCATTCTCTCAGGCGATCCCGAAGTCTACCGAATCGCATCGCTTTCCTTGTACACTGCAGGAACGGGAACCCTCCTCTCCTGCACTTGGAGCATTCCGATCTCGACGGTCTTGGCACTCAGGAACTTCCATGGAAAGCGAGTATTGAAGGGCCTGTTCAATGCCGCGATAGGTATCCCGACCGTAGCGCTGGGTCTCTACCTTTACCTTGTCCTCTCAAGATCCGGCCCTCTTGGGAGCTTTCAGTTCCTCTACACGCCCAATGCCATCATAATCGGTCAATCCATATTGGTGAGTCCGATCGTTGTCAGTTTCTCGGCGAGCGCGCTCGAATCAGTCGATCCAGAACTGAGAGATCTCGCGAGAACGCTCGGGGCATCAGATCTTCAGACATACGGCGTCATCATCAAGGAGGCTTCTTGGGGAGTCATCCTCGCCGTAATGGCCGCGTTCAACAGGGCTTTTGGAGAGCTGGGGATCGCCATGATGCTCGGCGGAAACATCAGATACGTGACACGGCTTCTCACCACCGCGATAGCCTTGGAGACTGCCCGGGGGGAGATCGCTCTGAGCATCGCATTGAGCTTCATTCTCTTGGCTATCACAGTCAGCGTGAGCGTTGCCGTCAATCTTGCCAGGAAACCAACATCATGACGAGCCTGCTAGAGACGGTCGACCTGACTAAGCAGTATTCAGGGGTACCCGTTCTCGACCGAGTAAATGTTGCAGCAGATCCAAGGAAGATCACGTCAATTGTTGGAGTAAACGGCGCCGGCAAGACGACGCTGCTAAAGATACTGGCAGGTTTAATCGCGCAGACCAGTGGCAGAGTCTCAGTTCACGGCCGCGAATGCGATCAAGACCAGCTCAGATCACACTGCACAATGGTCTTCCAGAGAAGCGTGATGTTCGGAGGTAGCGTGCACGATAACGTGGCATATGGTCTCCGAATCAACAAGACGCCAAACAGTGAGACCACTGAGGAAGTGCACGCGGCGCTCGCCGTCGTGAACCTAGAGGGATTCGAGAAGCGCAAGGCTCGTCGGCTCTCAAGCGGGGAGCAGCAGCGTGTTGCCATAGCGCGCGCGCTGACGCTGGACAGGGAGGTCTTGCTCTTCGATGAGCCGACCGCGAACCTCGATCCAGCCAACTCCGTGATCATCGAGCGCGTGATCAAGGAATCCGCTCAGACGAAAGTCGTCCTGCTGAGCACACACAACCTCTCCCAGGCTCGAAGACTCTCTGACCGCGTGATCCATCTCTACAAGGGAAGAGTGGTTGAGGAAGGAGAAGCGGCGAGTTTCTTTGCCAACCCGAAGGATGAGAGGACCAAACTCTTCATCAAAGGAGAACTCCAATTCTAGACCTGGTACGCGGGAAAGATGACCGCAAGTCCCACGAAACGCCTGAGGATTGAGCCGTCGTACACTGTCGCGCTTAGCGTCGGCAATCGTAGGGTCGTCGGTGAACTTGAGGCGAGTATGCTCAAGGCGATAGATCAAACGGGAAGCTTCTCCGAAGCGGCACGTACACTGGACCTCTCTTACCCTTTTGTCTGGAACACGATCGCTCAGATCGAGCAGGTTCTCAAGAGAAAGATCGTTGTCTCTGAGCGTGGCGGCGCTCGAGGAGGAAGAGCCGCGCTAAACCGAGAAGGCAAAAGCCTGCTTCGGGACTACTTGAAGCTCAACTCGAGAGTCCGATGCTTCCTCACAGGAGGAGTTCTTGAGGAGCGATATTCTCCGCTAGCTGGCCCGGTCAAGCCTGATCTATCGTTCGTCGGCAGCCACTGCGTCGTAGTCGAGAAGGCAATGCGCGCGCTGCACGAAAAGAACCCCAAGATGACGTACCAGACTGTGAACGTCGGGTCTTGGGCTGGCCTAACCGCGATGATGCTCAGAGAGGCGGACATAGCGGGAATACACATCCTAGACGAGACTGAGTCAAAGTACAACAAGCCTCTACTGTCGAAGTACTGGCTCTCGCAGAGATGCTCACTGGTCAGAGGCTACAGGAGGCAGCAGTGCCTCATGGTCAGGAAAGGCAACCCCAAGAGAATCAAAGGAATCGGCGATCTATTGCGAAGGGACGTAAAACTGGCCAACCGAAACGTCGGCTCGGGGACTAGAATGCTGCTCGATCGGAAGCTCTCAGAGCTCTCGAAAAGCAGAGGTGCCGACCTTCACGATCTGACAAGGAAGATCAGAGGGTACGATTCCGAGATGATGACCCACAGACAAGTTGCAGATGCAGTTGCGTCAAGGAAAGCAGATGTCGCAGTAGGCCTAACCTCAGTCGCAGCAGAGATGGGTTTGGACCTAATTCCGTTAGCAGACGAGTGGTACGATTTCTTGGTTGAGAAGAGAATAAGAAACCCATATGTGCGGGCGTTTTTGAACATCTTGGCCTCAAAGGACTTTCAGAAGCAGGTGACCGCCACAACGCAGGGAATCACGTTCTCACGAGAGACAGGCCAGGTCGTGTCCTAGCAAGCCCGCCAGCTACGAGTACGTTTATTCCTCAGACAATGCAGCTTGTGGAGTTGTCGATTCGGAATGAGCGGAAAACAAGTTGCCTGCCCGCTATGTGAGGCGGCCGTGTCGCTACTGCGCGAAAGGACAGAAGTGGCAGTCGACGGGATGTCCATTTTGGTCTCGGAACAATGATTTAGTGAGCAAGAAGAGTCGATCGCGAACTGTTGAGGTCCTTCATCTCGCGCGAACTTGTCACGCAGGTGCCGAGTACTACGTAGTCGATAGTAGTCATTATTCGACGAAGAAACTACATATACGCAACCAATTGCGTGAGAGCCGGCGCGAGCGCAAAAGGTGAAATGAGATGGCGAAAGAAGCGGCCGAACACTACAAGGAATTCGGGGCTCATCTAGTCCCGCCCAGCTGGAAAGACAAAACATGGAATGCTGATGAGTTCAAGGCATGGTATGCGACGACGGTGAAGGACAAGAAAGCGATCGAGGCGTGGTGGGAGAAATGGGCAAAGGAGCTATTCTGGTTCAAGAAATGGAATACGGTACTGGATGATAGCAACCCGCCATTCTACAGATGGTTCGTTGGCGCAGAAACGAACTTGGCTTACTTGGCCACAGACTGGCAGACTGAGCTTGGTAGAAAGAACAAGCTTGCTCTGATTTGGGAAGGTGAGCCTTGGGATGAAGCATCGCAGCAACCAAAGGAAGTCAGGAAGTATACGTACTATGATCTGTTCAGAGAATCAAACGCAATCAGTTATGCGCTCAGAGAGAAGCTGAAGGTCAAGAAAGGGGAAATTCTCACGTTCTATTTACCCATGATTCCGGAGCTTCCGCTTTACATGCTCGCGGTTCAGAGGCTGGGAGCACGACATAGCGCAGTCTACAGCGGTTTCAGCGCCGACGCCCTTGCGACCAGAGCCATGGACTCCGGTTCGAGGATAATTGTTGCCGCTGATGGGCTTTACAGAAGAGGCAAGACAATAGCGCTGAAGCCAATCGTTGAGGAAGCCGTAAAGATATGCGCGCAGAACGGGCACAAGATAGAGAAGGTGATCGTTGTCAAGAGAGTCGGCCAAGACGTCCCCTGGGATAAGGACAGAGACATCTGGCATCATGATCTGATCGCGGATGTGCCGAAGAACGTGGTTGTACCTGCGGAGAAGTGCGGCTCTGAAGATTTCTCATACATCCTTTACACTTCGGGTACCACGGCTGCCCCCAAAGGAGCTCAGCTCTCTGTAGGCGGCTATGCGGTCTCTCTATACGCCACGATGAAGATGATCTTCGATGTTCGCGAGGATGACATCTACTGGTGCACGGCCGACATAGGATGGGTCACAGGTCACTCTTACATCGTCTACGGGCCGCTGATGATGGGCCTTACTTCGGTAATGTACGAGGGTGCTCCTGATTTCCCGAGACCGGACCGATGGTGGAGCATAATCTACAGATACGGAGCGTCGATATTCTACACTACGCCCACAGCCATCAGAATGCTCATGAAATTCCCTGAAGACCTGGTCCGAAAATACGATCTGTCCACGGTGAGGATCGCTGATTCTGTTGGTGAGCCGATCAATCCCGAGGCGTTCAGGTGGTACTTCAAGAACGTAGGCAGGGAGGATATCGTGGCCTCAAGCACTTGGTGGATGACAGAGACGGGGCAAATGCTCACCGGTCATTTCCCCGGACTTGGGAAGATATTTCCGCTCAAGCCTGGAACAAACGGCTACCCGGTTCCCGGGGTCACTTTGGATGTCCTCGATGACGACGGTAATCCTTGCCCGCCTGAAACCAGAGGCTACCTGGCAATAACGTCGCCGTGGCCAGGGATGCTCATGACGTTGTTCAAGAACCAACAGAGATACGTCGACACATACTGGTCGAGATTCAAGGGCAGGACATACTTCTACACTGGGGATTTTGCGGTCAAGGATAAAGACGGATACCTATGGATTCTCGGAAGAGCCGACGATGTCCTCAAAGTCGCTGGGCACAGAATAGGGACAGCAGAAATCGAGTCCGCGATGATTAGGCATCCGGGCGTGGCGGAGTCTGCGTGCGTTGGCAAGGATGACCCCGTAAAGGGACAGGTACCGTTCATCTTCACAGTCCTCAAGCAAGGTTATCAGCCAAGCCCGAAGCTCGCGGACGAACTGAAGATCCACTTGCGAAAAACTATCGGTCCACTAGTAGCGTCCGATTCCACGATAGCCTTCGTCGATTCGGTTCCAAAGACAAGGAGCGGCAAGATCATGAGAAGACTACTGAAAGCAATTGTTGCAGGGGCGAAGCTCGGAGACGTCACAACCCTGGAAGATGGAGTAGCTATCGAGGAAGCAAAGAAAGCCTACGGCGATCTGAAAACAGCTCTTGAGGCCAAGAAGAGCTAGCCATCTTAGCCGCAGAACGGACCATGTGCTGAACTAGTCATCGCAAAACACGCCAGAATCGGCGCAACTAGGGTCGATAGAATACACTACACCATTCGAACGGGACAATAGTTGCAGGTCGTTTTCTTCGATTTTTCAATGCGAGTTACTCTCCGGTCTCTAAGAACACTTGCAGCGTGCGACCTGCGCGTTGTAGGCTGTCAGGGCTAACCTTGTCGGCTGTGTCGGCGACGGTGTGCCGGTAACGATAGTCGAAGTCTATGATGTCGATTGCGGGTACGTGGCGTAGCGCGAAGGGGTTTTGGTCATCTATCATCGCTCAGCGCACCTCCGGGATGAAGTGATGTGTCGCTGCTACTGCGAAATCGCTGAATGATAGGGTCCACCAGAAGGGGACATCGGGACCGCTGGCGTCCCGTCAAGGATACAGAAGAGCTAGACCTGCGGCTGCCAGGTGCCATCACAGGCATCGGCAATATCGTCCTCGACGACGCTCGATTGGAGAAACTCATCCCGAACGATCGTATCCGCGAGATCGTGATTCGACGCGAGGTCAAGAAGTTCCTCAAACTCCTGGATGACGCGCCACGATGTCAATGCGAATATCTTGCTATGGCAAAGTGACACAAACTCAGCTCGATGGGCTATTCTAGAGGTCCCTGGAATGACTGTAAATGTGCACCGAAACAGACGCCGGAGGTGGAGGTCATGCTCATTCGTTGCGAAGAGGAAACGCAAGGCGTAGGCGTCCTTCGCCTACAATCTCTCTAGGCTTCCGGGTCTTCGCCATCACGATGGGTACGGTCTCGATTGTACCAATTGCCCGCCGACCGTGACCAAGATGTTGTTTGCGTTTATTGTCTTCGTGAAATAGTGAGTATTGAGGTGATAGAACTCCTCAAACTTCTTGGGGATTGTCAGGTGTAGCCTATTCCGATCCTTCTTAATGCCCACCTTTGAACTGAAGCTTGCGATCTTTCGCCACTCGGGAAGAGGCTCGCCTGCAATGCCAATGGTGTGATGATCAAGCGCGTAAACGTATGCTTCGTTCGTCCACGCAGGATTCCCTGTTTCTAGCAGCTGACTTGGCACGGTGATCGTCATCGTCGGCCTAAACTCCGCAGGGTAGATGAGGGTTAGTCTTCTGCCACCTCGGTCGTCGGACACAGCAAAGACTCTTCCCGCGTTGACCAGACGCCTTACAGAACCGTCCACTTTGCCGATGTTCCAGCGCGTTCTCCGCTTGAGCGCGTATAGAGAGAGGCCTGGCGAGTCACGAACGATTCTCTCTATCACCGCGTCCGTGGACTTGCTTCTAGTCATGGAAGGCACAGATGGCACAAAGGTGACGGGCATGCTAAAAAAGTTTTGGAATATTCCGAAACCCGCACCACAAATACTCCGTCAAGACATTCTGAGGCTATGGCCTTCCGGTACAGAAAGTTCTACTATAACGGACCAATGGACTTCGATGACAGGGTGCTCAGGGTTTGGATTCCTGAACACAGGAGTCTCGTGCCAGACCGATGGTTCTTGGAGAGCAACGTTCGATACGCAATTTGGGATTGGGAGTCGAGAAATCGCATTTCTGTCATGTTCACCGCCTTTGAGGGCAACAAACCCGTCAGGGTCGTTGTGAAGGCAAGGGTCAGGAGAAAGGATGGGGCGATAGCGGGAATATGTATCTATCATGCTCATTGTCTGAGAAGAGCGTAATGCGGCCTCATTGGTCTTGCAGGTCACCGAGTATCTTGATCATGCTGTAAGACCGTCTTTTGCGCCACTTGAGGTACGAACTACACCTGTTTGCTGACGGTTGTGTTCTCACTCGCTGCCTCAAGTCGGCAAGCTAGGTCAGTTGCCCAGCATAGCAACAGAGGTATGTGCAACTTGTGGAACACAAACTAACCGCTTGCGTAGGTTCTCAGTTTCTCTTCAAAGACCGAACGCGGTGGAAACCCGAGTGAGGACGCGTAAGTGTTGAAGTCCAAGAGCCTCTTTCCGCTTCTCAACGCTTCGCGCTGGATGTTTGCTACGCTTTCGCCTACTATTGCGTAGGTGGACGCGTATCCCGGTCCATTGCCTTGGTGGGCAGGGAAGACCTGATGATACACGAGGTTCTTGCTTAGCCCGGTCTCCTTGTTGGCCCAGTCAATGAAGTCCATCAGAGTTTGCTTGTCTGAGTTGATTCGTGCGTCTCCAATCACGCGAAGGAAACGCACGATCCTCCAGAGACTAGTGAAGAACTTGTACTCTTCGAATATCTCTTCTGCTCCGCCGTACTTGACTAGGAACCTGACGAACGCGCGCTCTGTCCCAGTCGGCTTCCTCTGCTTCATCTCATTCAGATAGTTCAGGAACTCGGTCTCTCTGTGAAATGACATGCCCTCAGAAACTGCGTTGCCCGCTTGAGATTGAAGCATTTCCGTGAGGCTCGGCTTCGCGCCAAACGAAAAGGCGGAGTTTGATGAATGCAGGCAATGTCCGTACTCTTCGTGGACGAGCAAGTTTAGGAGTTCTGCCGGTGAAGTCTCAGGGGCTCTCCTGGGGTCGGTTGTCGCGAGGAACATCTGAAACGGGCGCTTGGTGAGGAAATCCATGAACATCGCACCGCCAGATGGAAGAATCGCAGACATGTAGGTTGGCGTTTCGACCACTCTAGTTCGATAACGCAGGTTGATCTTCACAATGTTGCTGCTGACGAGTTTGGCGGCGTGTTGCCTGAGGCCCTTGATGTAGCGTACGACGCGTGACGGTTTCAAGCCCTTCTTCTTCGATATTGCATGAGCAACCGCTTCCGCGTTGGCTTGCACCTTCAATTTTGATGCGAGCTCTTCGACCTCACGTTTGAAGCCTGCTAGTTCTCTATCCAGCATGGCTTCTCCTTTGGCCTCGAGTTCACTGGGCGATTCGCTGTAGTCGAAAAGATTCACCAATGCGTCCGCGTAGTAGTCCTTCCTCCCGAGGTCGCATCCTTCCCGCGAGCAGATCTCAACTATCTCATCGAAGCCGCTGTTCTTGAAACCGGAAATGCCGAAAATCTTCGAATAGTCGTTGACCGCCTCGACCATGCGGCCGAGCGCGGACTTGACGTTTTTGTTTCTTGTCTGTTTCTTAATGATGTCCGCCACTTCGATCAGACCAGCGCATCTGATCGATGTCAAGATCTTGATGCCCGCGGGGCATTGTCTGTTGGCGTTGCTAGCCGCATACACGGTCAGCGCTTTCGCCGCGTGGTCCGCCAATGATGCGATGTGGTTGGAGACTATTCCTTCTTTGACGAGGTGTGCGAAGAATACTCCAATCGCCATGTCAGGTACAATCTGCGCTTCACCCAGCAAACCCAATCTCATGTATGCCTTTAGTGATGCAAGAAACCGCTGTTGACTTCTTGTCTCCGCTCGAGAGCTCGTGTCATCTATCTTTCGAGCGAGGTTTTCCACGTGAGCAACGTCAGGTACAAGCATCTTGCCTGCAAAATCGTTCAAGCCAGCCGTGAAAGCATCTGACGGGCTTACTTCCTTCCAAAGATCGAAGATCGCTGCCTCGACCGGACTTTCAGGTTTGAATATCAAAGTCTTCACCGTCACAGCGTTCGTCTAATGCTCGCTGCCACTTTATGTCATCTTCTCATTAGGCGCGTTACGCTCGGGCCGGGGATTCCGTCGATCATCACTGGTGGGAGCACTTCTTCGAGTCATTGGCTACTCACACACAGCCATGGGAAGGTTGAGACTCCACGCCGAAACCATTCGAGCCATCCGCAGAGTCATCGAGACTCGTTCCAAAGCTTTTAATGCAAAACAGGTGGCTTCCCAGTCTGAGGAAATATGACTCGAGCGACAACTTCGATTGCGCTTATCGTGATGCTTATCATCGGAATCGTCATCGGCATCGCAGCGGCACCCATGGTCATGCCTCCGTCACCGCCTGTCGGAGGAGTGACCACGACTTTAACGACGACGGTAACCGCGGGACCAGCTCAGAGGACCAGCCTCACGATCAGGGCGATTTTCCAGACACCTGTCAGCGAACCATGGGACGGCGCTATACATGTTGCAATACTGGCCATCGTCGATGAATACAAGGCCAAAGGGATCAGTATCGACTACAAGTTCGTTGACAGAAAAGTCGATCCCAAGGAGTATGAGCTAGCCCTCCGGGACGCGGCGCAGGGAGCGGACATCGTCTTCCTTGATGCGTTCCTGAAGGAAGACATTGCACGCAGAGTGGCAAAGGACTTTCCGAAGGTGGCGTTTGCGGCGGGAAGTGAATGGTTGCCTGTCGCGCCAAACTTTGCGGTCTTCGACAACTGGCTGCATCAGCCAGCGTATCTCGCAGGGATAATGGCAGGCAAAGTCACCCTGTCCAACAAGATCGGTATCGTTGCCGCCATGGATCTTAACGAGGTCAACAGGATCGTCAACGCCTTCATACTGGGAGCGAAATCGGTAAACCCGAACGTTCAAGCGAAGGTCGTTTACCTGCTGGGTAATATTCCGCCGGGCGAGTCGCCATGGTATCATCCTGCGACTGCGAAGAGACTGGCCACCGTACTGATCGACTCTGGAGCCGACGTGATCTTCGCCGAACGAGTTGGAGCGGAGGAGGCGGCCATGGAAGCGAAGCGCGCCGGAAAGGGCGTGTGGGTGATCGGCAACATGGCAGACCAGTACGAGAAAGCACCGGACGTGACGATCACTAGCTTGGTGTGGGATATGAGACCGACTGTGCGAATCGTCGTAGACCGCGTTCTCTCAGGAGCCTTTACCGCGGACAACCTAGGAACCTACTCTTGGATGACGTTTGGCGGATCCTATCTAGCGGACTTCCATGCCTTCGGAGCTCCCTCCCCGCCGCTCACTCAGGAAATCCTCGGTACAGTAAACGAGTGGCAGCAGAAGATCGTCTCTGGCATGACATGGGTTCCCATCGACGAGACAACCCCCAAGTCCGACTTCTAGCACGCGACTATCTCCCCAACCTTTTTTCTTATGCGTCCACGAGAGAGAAGGAAACGGTTTCCCTGTTTGAGGAGAAGGGCATGGCCAACGAGAGTCCAGCGGTACGGTTGGTCAACGTTTCAAAGACTTTCGTTGGCGGAGTAAGAGCGGTCGACGACGTAAGCCTAAGCTTGAGTGGCGGCGTCATTTATGGGTTGGTTGGACCTAACGGTGCCGGAAAGTCTACTCTGACCAATCTAATCTCCGGCGCCTTGACACCCGACAACGGAATGATCTACCTAGACAGAACCTTGGTGACCGGCTTCCACCTCGCGCTAAGCGAAGGCGTCGTGAAGGTGGAACAGCATCCCAACCTCGCACCAGCTTTGACGCCTCTCGAACATCTGGCACTCCTTACACCCGGCGTCTTCTATGACGCGAACCGGGCTCGACCTCGAGCGGATGAACTTCTCAAGCACCTCGACACAGCGGTGAACCTAGACAGCGCGGTCGAAAGTCTGCCAATCAGCCAACAGCGGGTCTTCGAGATAGTCCGGGGGGTCATTCAGTGCGAAGGATTTCTTGAGCTAGGAAAGAGACCCATCCTCATTCTGGATGAAGCCTCAGCCTTCCTTCCGTTGCAGCAGAAAAGCCGAGTCAAGGTGCTTCTTAGAGACCTCGCAAAGGTTGGCTGCACAGTTCTGACGATATCCCATGACCTCTCGGAAGTGATCGACATGTCTGATGAGATCTTAGTCATGACCGCGGGAAAGATCGTTTCGAGGCATGGCACCGAAAGACTAGACGTGGCGCAGCTTGTCAAATCAATGTTCGAGGCGGTTCCGGTAACCGAGATTGCCGCAGCCCGAGAAGCCGTTCGCCCCCTTGATGAACTGGCTTTGCAGGTCGAACGGCTTGAGGTAAAAGACTCGCGAGGCAATGTCGTGGTCCGCAATCTGAGCCTTGAGGTCCTCAGGGGCGAGATGCACGGGATCGCCGCCATCCCGGGAACTGGCGAGAAAGAGCTAGCCGAATGTTTGTATGGCGCAAGGAGGGCAGAAAGCGGGCGAATCCTTCTCTTTGGCAGGGACGTCACGAATCTCAACATCGAGGGGCGGAGGGAAGCAGGCTTATCTCTCTTGTCCGATGATCGGATTCGCGACGGGCTGATTCCCGAAGCGAACGTTGAGGACAACCTCACAATCGGAAGCGAACAGGTTTTCACCCGTCTTCATGGAATGTTGATCGATAGCCCAGCCAAAGAACGACTGGCAACAGACCTCATAGAAGATTTCTCCATAGTCAGCCGCGGACTCAAGGCGTCAATCACAACATTGTCCGGAGGAAACATGCAGCGTGTCTGTCTGGCAAGGATACTTGGCCGACAAAGCCAGCTTCTAGTCGCTTTGCATCCCACCGTAGGGCTCGATCCTATGGGGACCAAACTCTTCTTCGACAAAGTAGCCGAAAGGAGACGGCAAGGCCTCACGAGTCTGATATTCTCGCCGAACATCAAGGAGTTGC
>Ga0315309_1002183_pt1 | contig 11509 bp, 20 predicted proteins | sample TDP4_MG_FD_203080 | JGI IMG/M metagenome (GOLD analysis project Ga0315309, IMG submission 203080) | Freshwater sediment microbial communities from Lake Towuti, South Sulawesi, Indonesia - TDP4 | ecosystem: Environmental > Aquatic > Freshwater > Lake > Sediment | place: Indonesia: South Sulawesi...
CGTCACTGCCTCTCAACGCACTTACATGGCGATGAGGCACACCTGGGGCAGACATTGTCGTATTTCCGCGTTGCCGCCCCCTCGAGATCTATCCCGACTATGTTGGCGAGTGACGCGAGCCACGCCAGCACGTCGGCGAGTTCCTCGGAGACCGCCTCATCTGAATCGGTGGAGATCGCTTCCCGGAGCTCGTCGACCTCATCACTGAGCCTATTGAGGGTGCCCTGCGCGCCCCTATCGGAGTCCTTCTCGAAGTAGATCCTCCTCATGATAAGCTGGAACTCCGATATGTTCAAAGACGGGCACCTTCGCCAACGTCATGGCCGCACACGGGACAGGCGGGGTTCCTCTGGACCTCAAGGGTGTCGAACGTCATGTCCTCGCCATTGAAGATCAGGACCTTCCCCACGAGCGTGGTTCCTAGTCCGACGATGACCTTCAGGGCCTCCATGGCCTCCAACATCGCAAAGAGGCCCGGCGTCACCCCAACGACCGGGAACCTCTTGACATCGGGAGGTGGCTGTGGGATTATGCACCTCAGACATGGCCCCTCAAAAGGCATGACCGTCGTGACCTGGCCGAAGAGCCCCTGTACGCCGGCGTGCACGAAGGGGATCCTCCGCCTCACGCATTCCTCATTGGCGATGAAGCGAACCGCCCAATTATCGGTCCCATCCACGACCAAGTTCGCGCCTTCCAGGAGCCCTTGGACGCTCCCCCGGGTGATCTCCGTCGTGACCGCCTCGATCTCTATATCAGAGTTCAGGGCCCCCAACTTCTCCTTCGCGGCCATGGCCTTGGGCTGCCCTATGTCCTTCTCCCAACCGAGTAACTGCCTATTCAGGTTGCTCAATTCGTACCTGTCCCTGTCTATTATGACGAGGTTCCCCACGCCGGCAGCCGCTAGGTACATGGAGGCCGGGGAGCCGAGGCCGCCAGCGCCGATGACCACCACCCTTGAGCGTTTCAACTTCAATTGTCCCTCGATCCCCCACCCGGGTATGATGAGCTGCCGGTCATAGCGTTGCAATTCCTTATCCGTCAAACATGGCTTCAAGGATGTCCGATCGAATTGGGATCAAAGGGGCTTATTTATCTCCCCCTTTGGGGCCGACGATGATGTTCGGGAGCCGAGATAGGACTCCAAGGGGGGTCTGGGCACGATATATGGGAGCTTAAGTACCCCGATGATAAAGGCTGTCGGTGTAATGGATGAGAAGAGAAACGGCGGTCTTCGCCGCAATCGCGGCAGCACTGCTAGTCCCAACCTTCATACCAGCCGCAATGGCTGAACCATCGGATATAGCCTCAAGGATCAATGGCCTCATCGATAGGATCTTCGCCACCATCGAGGACATCACTAGTCACTTCGCCCAGAGGGCATTGGATGCCGGGATATTCATAGCTAGATCCGTGTATCTGACGCTCATCATATTGGGGGTCGTCCTTCGTTATACCGGGATCAGTTCCTTCGGTGGCAAGAATATGATCGTGGGTGGGCTGGTGCTCGCATTGCTCTCGGAGATAGTGGCAATGGGCCTCTAGCCGATACAGGGCGGATCGTTCGATGGACTCCGTCTACTTCGCATAGGCGGGACCATGCCTCACGGTTTCAGTAGAACCTTTATCGCGTCCTCTGCGCGGTGGGCGACTTCGAAGGCCTCCTCGAACCTGTCCAGCGGGAAGGTATGGGTGATGATCGGTTCCACATCGACGACGCCCCTGTCGATATAATCTATGGCCAGGGGATAGCAATATGGGCCCAAGTGCGAGCCCATTATGTCCAGCTCCTTCCTATCGCCTATTATCGACCAATCCGCAGTAGTAGGCTGCCCATGGACGCTGAACTCCACGAACCTGCCGAGCTTCCTTATCATCTGCAGACCTTGGGTGACGCCGCTCGTGCTGGCCGATGCCTCTATGTAGACATCACAGCCATAATCCTGAGTCATCTCGAGTACCCTCCTGACCGCGTCTTCCCTTGCCACGTTCAGGGTGAGCGTGGCGCCCAGCTTCTCCGCCAGGCGGAGGCGATTCCCCTTAACGTCCAAGGCCACCAACTTGCCAGGGTTCTTGAGCTTCGCGACTTGGAGCATGCACAGCCCCAATGGCCCCATCCCCGCGATCACGACGAAATCCCCGAGCTCGATCCTCGCCCTCTGAACGGCATGGATGGCACACGAGAGGGGTTCGATGAATGCCGCCCTCCGATCGGGCATGTCCCTTGGGACTTCGTGCACTATCGCGTTTGAGGGGTACTTCATGTATTCAGCGAATCCGCCATCGTCCACGCCGCCTTGGAAGCCGAAGATGTTGTGCACCTGGCACATCCAGTACTTACCCGACTTGCAGTACCTGCACTCCCAGCAGGGCACTATTTGCTCAGCGACGGCCTTATCGCCGATCCCGAGGCCTGTCTTCTCGGCCGCTCCTGGCCCGAGCTCGACGACCTCTCCCACGAACTCGTGGCCGGGTATGACGGGCGGCTTGACGTATGGCCTCGGGCCACCCCAAAGGATTTCGGCCCCCTCGTAACACTTGATATCGCTACCACATATTCCGCTGGCGCCAACCCTTACGACGACCTCTCCGTTGCCGGCCTTGGGGATCGGCCTCTCCTCCAGGAGGTATTCCCTCGGCGCATGGCAGACTACGGCTCTCATTCTCTCCGTCGGGCTTGGCCCTCGAGTGGCGCCTCTTATATGTTTGAGCGCTGAGGCCCGATATTGAAACCGACCAAGCAGGTTCCGACAACTGGGTCAGTCGATGTGAAGCCGAGCATCCTCTTGACTGCCAGGTCCCCATCCATCGAGGGCTCGGCGAAGACGCCATCCTCAACGCGCCCTATCTTCGCTAGCTCCGGAAATGGCCTCGGGAGATATGTGATGCGCATCTCCCCCCTTGCCTTTCGATCCCTCGGGAGCCTGTCCTGGTATACCACGAAGTTCTTCCAGAGGAACACGTTGTTCCTCGATCCCCTCAACTCCGAGGCCCTCCGCTCGTCATATACCTCCTCTCCCACGACCTCGTCATTATGGAGCAGGCGCATATGGGGCTCATGGGGGTACAGGAACTCGGAGCTATTGATCACGATCGCTATGGAGGCATCCCTCTCGAGCGCCTCCCTGACCCCCCTATTGAATGACCTGCACATGCCCAAGACGACCCTCTCCTCGGACTTCGACTCAGCCGATAGTAAATCGGCCCTCTCGCCCTCCCCCAACGCCTTCGCCGAGAGCACGCCCCTCATCCCCATGAGCGAACCGAGCACCTCTTCGATCACCTCGTCCCGACCCCCATCGCCATCGCTGCCAGCTACCACGTTACGCTTCATCTCATTCGCGAGTTAGCGGCGACTGGGAATTATATAAGAAATCCGCGAAGCGCGGGGAGGTAGATTTATAATTCGGAAGGGAGTCGAATCGACGGATCAAATTGAGCGAAAGGGTTGAGATCATAGAGTCGAAGACGATGGCCTCGGACAAGCCCCTGATCCTGGAGGGCTTTCCGGACACGGGCCTCGTGGGCATGATCGCGACCTCTCACCTCGTGAACTCGCTCGACTTCGAACAGGTCGGCCACATCGAATCGGCGTACTTTCCGCCGATGATCACGGTTCACGAAGGGGAGATGTACGAGCCCGTTGGCATCTTCTACAGGAACAATGTCTACGTGGTGACATCGGAACTCCCGATCCCCATGCAGGGCGTGTACCCCGTGATACATGCACTGGTTAAATGGATGAAGGGCAAGTCGCCCGCCGTTATCATCTCACTCGGCGGCATCCCAGAGCCCGATAGGATAAAGGTCGATGACCCGACGGTCTTCGCGCTCCCCAATGGAAGGGAGGCGGCGGAGGTGCTCAAGGCATTGAAAGGGCCTGAGTTGTTGAAGGAGGGGTTCCTGGTCGGGCCCAAGGCCATGTTGCTCAAGGAGTGCAAGAAGAATGGTGCGCCGGCTTTGGGGCTCTTCTCCCAAGCCTATTACAAGTATCCCGACCCGGGGGCGGCGGCGAAGATCCTGAGGGTCCTCTCGGCCTTTGAGGGCACTAGGGTCGATGTGACGCCCCTGACCGAGTCCGCCGAGCAGCTCCGCGTGCAATACAGGGATATCATGAGGAGGACGGAGGAGGAGATGAGCCAAATGGAGAAGTCGAGGGAGCTGGAGGTCCCGGGACTTCTAGTCTAGGAGGGAGGTGTGGATATTGCGCGACGACGAGTTCTTCATCGAGGCCAACAGGCTGGAGAAGAGGATGAAGAAGATGTCCGAGGAGGTCGCGAGGAGGATAAAGGAGTTCGAATACTCGAGCGGCATCCTGGAGCCCCTCTACGAGGTATCGGAGAGGCCGGGGGAGGTGATCGTCTCGATCGACATGCCCGGCGTCAGCAAGGAGGACGTCGTTCTGCATGCGACTGAGAGCAGGCTCTACGTTGACGCCGAATGCAAGAGGAAGATCTGCTTGAAGGGCGTGAGGGGCCATGAGAAGGTATTCACGCGTTATAGGAAGGCCATCTCCCTGCCATCGCCGGTCGATCCCGATCTGGCAAAGGCGAGCGTTAGGAACGGGGTCCTCGAGATCAGGTTGCCGAAGAGGAAGGGCGGGGTAAAGATAGAGGTGGACTGAGGGAGGCACCGTAACGGGCGGCGAGGGCTCACCCAACGCGCTTGTCCCATCTCATGCCACGCCTGAGCCCGCTAGGGGTCGATATTGTTGAGCTTCCTGCGATCTCCGCCGCGAAGAGATGGGCAAGTGTTTATCTATGCGCCTTAATGTGGAGGGCCAACAACAGAAGCGATGTCGTTGCCTAGATTCGGCTATAGCATGGTAGGCCTGGATGAGACGAAGGCCGTGAAGGCAAGCCTGAGGGAGGTTAACATCTCCCCCAAGAAGGCTAGGGAGTTAGTCAAGGGAATCGTCGGGATGCGCATACCTCAGGCAAGGGAATACCTCGAAGGTGTGGCTGAGAAGAAGACCTCAGTCCCATTCAGGAGGTACAATAAGGAAGTCGGCCATCACAGGGGCCAACAGGGATACGCGGCAGGCGGTTACCCGATCAAGCCTGCGAGGTTCATTTTGAAGTTGATCGACCAACTTGAGGCAAATGCCGATTTCAAGGGCTTGGATGCGGAGAGGCTGAGGATCGTCCACGCATCGGCCCTCAGGGGGAGGAAGATATCGAAGTACATTCCGAGGGCTTTCGGCCGGTCATCCCCCTACATGAGGGAGCTGACGCACATAGAGGTCGTCGCCGAGGAGAGGTAGAGGGAATTGCTCAGAAGGAAAATACTCCAAGACGCGAAGCTCAGGGCCTCCATAGATGAGTTCCTGAGGTCTCAGATCAAGGAGGCCGGCTACAGCGGCATGAGGTTGGTGAAGACGCCGATAGGCACGCAGGTATCGGTCTACGTCCACCGTCCGGGCCTCGTGATCGGAACCGGCGGCAGGAACATCAGGGACCTGAGCAAGATGCTCGAGGACCGTTTCGGCCTCTCGGATCCGCAGGTGGCGGTGGTCGAGATAGAGGTCCCCGAACTTGACGCGAAGGTGATGGCGGCGAAGATAGCCGATGCGCTTGAGAAGGGCGTGAGGTACAGGAGGGCCGCGACATGGGCCTTGGGGAGGATAATGGCAGCTGGGGCCATTGGCGCTCAGATCGTAATCAGGGGGAAGCTCACCTCGGACAGGTCTCGGTTCGAGAAATTCACAGATGGTTTCGTCCCTTCGGCGGGAGAGCCCGCCCTGAAGCAAGTGAGGACCTCCGTTGTCAATGTCCTACTGAAACAGGGCCTAATAGGCGTGAAGGTGAAGATATTGCCCCCCGGGGCGCAGTTCCCCGACGAGCTCAAGATAAAGGAGGTGGCCGTGCAGCCACCTTCCACTGCCACTGAAGGAGAGGCGGCTGCCGTGAAGCCCGAAGGGGAGGCAGCTGCTGGCAAGCCCGAGGAGGTAGCTACTGCGGGTAAGCCCGAGGAGGTAACGGCTGCCGGAAAAACCGAAGAGGGGGCAGCTGACAAGGCTGAGGTGGAGGGCGAGGAGACGGAAGGCCAAGATGATCGGAGCGGTCACGATAATGCCGAAGGGAGTGGATGACCTTGCCGCGGATGAAGGCTAAACAGATGAGGGAGATGGACGAGAAGGCAAGGGCGCAGAAGCTTCAGGAACTCAGAACCGAACTGAGGGGCCTAAAGACAGGGAGTTCAACTGGATACGTCGACAATCCCAGCAGGCTTCGAGAGACCAAGAGGGCGATCGCCAGGCTGATGACCGTTGAGAGGGAGCTGGTAAATGCCAAGAAGAAATGATGACGACAAGGAGATCGCCAGCGGGGAGTTGATCTGCCTCGACGCTGAGGTCATCTCGTCGGCAGATCCTACGCTTTTGGGTTTGAGCGGAAAGGTCGTCGATGAGACCAAGAACACGCTCACGATCCGCACCGCCTCTGGCGACAAGAAAGTCCCAAAGGGGGTAGCGGTTTTCCGATTTCGATCAACCTCGGGCAAAAGGGCGACGATCGAAGGACACTCCCTCGTCATGAGGCCTGAGGATAAGTTGGGGCGAGGGATCTATGGTTAGGGACATCGGCTTGAAGGTCGCGACCCCCGATGCGGAATGCAATGATAGGAAATGCCCCTTCCATGGGGATACCGTTGTGAGGGGGAGGGTTTTGACCGGAAGGGTTGCGAGCGCGAAGATGGCGAATACGCTCGTCGTCGAGAGGGAGCTCCTGATGCACATCCCGAAATATGAGAGGTTCGCGAGGAGGAGGAGCAGGATAACCGCGCACTGCCCCCCATGCCTCGGGGTTCAAGTCGGGGATGTCGTGAGGATTGCGGAATGTAGGCCACTTGCCAAGACGGTTCACCACGTGGTTGTGGAGAAGGTGAGGCCGAGTGTCGGTTAAGAGCCGAGCCGTTGCCGCGAGGGGGGTATTGGAGTACAGGCTGAGGCACTGTCGTGGGCTCCCACTCCGGGCGAGGCTCGTGTGCGCCGATAACAGCGGTGCGAGGGTGCTCTCCCTCATTCAGGTATTAAGATATGGTGGAAGGTTGAGAAGGGTCCCATCGGCCAACGTTGGCGACCTGGTCACGGTGTCGATCAAGATGGGGGTGCCAGATCTCAGAAAACAGGTAATGCAGGCCATCATAATCAGGCAGAGGTTCCCGATCAGGCGCCCAGATGGGAGCAGGATCGCATTCGAGGACAACGCTGCGGTCCTCGTGACCCCTGAGGGTGAGTTGAAGGGAACCGAGGTCAGGGGGCCGGTGGCGCGCGAGAGCGCAGATAGGTGGCCCAAGTTGGCCGCATTAGCCAGCACAATTGTCTAGGGATGAACACGAGGCATGAAGTCCACATTCGCTGAATCGAGACGGACCCTCTCAGTAAACTTAGTCGATGAGCTGAAGGGGAGATATAGGAGGAGATCTTTCCCGATCAGGAAGGGCGATGGCGTCGTCGTCACAAAAGGCGACTACAAGGGTGTCGAGGGGACCGTGACGAGGGTGGAGCCGAGGAGGGACTTCGTCTACGTTGAGGGGGTGACGAGGGAGTCGGCAGATGGAAAACAGATCCTCGTCCCCATCAGGTCCTCAAGCCTCGTGATAAAGAAGCTGAAGCTCGACGACAAGCTCAGGCAGAGGAGGATAGGCGAGAAGCCGGTCCAGGAGGCGGGAGAGGGTGACAAGTAAAGGCGGATCAAGGCACCTGAAGAGGCTCGCGGCGCCGAGGAGCTGGGTCATCCGTAGGAAGGCCGCGAAGTTCATCGAGAAGCCAAGTCCTGGCCCACATTCGCTCGAGACGTCCATCACGCTGGGAAATCTCCTGACGGACGTGCTGAAATATTGCAAGACCTCAAGGGAAGTTAGGCTCGTCCTGCGAGATGGCCTCGTGAGGGTAGATGGCATGACGCGGAGGACCTCGGACTTCCCCATCGGCCTCATGGATGTCGTTGAGTTCCCAACCTTTGGCGAGACATACAGGATACTGGTTGGGAGATGGCAGAGGTTCATCCCGGTCAAGATAGGCGCGGATGAGAAGGGCTTCAAGCTCTGCAGGATCCAGGGCAAGGCCATCGTCAAGGGCGGACTGCCCCTTTACTCGCTCCACGACGGCAGGATCTATCTTGCCCCGAAGGATGGCGAGGGATTCGGAACCGGCTGGTCCCTCAAGATCGGCCTGCCGAAGGGCGATCTCCTAGGACATATCCCATTGGGTGAAGGGGTCGCCGCCGGCGCCGTGGCAGGGAGGAACTGCGGGAGGTGGGGGACGGTGGAGCGTCTCGCGCCCCACTCTGTGGGAGGGGAGAGCCTGATCGAGATCGCGTCATTTGATGGCGGGAAGTATCTGACCCCAGCGAGGCACCTATTCGTGATAGGGGACTCGAAGCCTTGGATCAAACTCCCCATAGGAGCCGTTGCATGAGATGGTCACGACTGAGATGAACCCCATGAAGCACCTTGCCATTGGCAAGGTCGTCATCAACATGGCGATCGGCAAGTCGGGTGAGCCTCTCGAAAAGGCGAAGACGGTGCTGAAGAGCCTAGTCAGCATGAATCCATCCGAGAGGGGGGCGAAGATGACGGTGCGGGAATTCGGGATAAGGCAAGGCGAGCCAATAGCGGTCATGGCGACCCTGAGGAGGGAAGAGGCGAATGAATTCCTACGGAGGAGCCTCCAGGCGATCGGGAACCGGCTTTCGAGTTCAGCCTTCGATGAGAACGGCAACTTCTCTTTCGGCCTCAAGGAACACATCGAACTCCCGGGTGTGCGATACGACCCGGAACTCGGGATCTTCGGGATGAACATCAACGTGAGCATCGTCAGGCCGGGATACAGGGTGGCCCTAAGGAGGAGGAAGAGGTCGAGGATCGGCCCTTCGCACAGGGTCAAGGCAGCTGAAGCGGCGGAATTCATGAAGGAGAAGTTCGGCGTGGAAGTGGTATAGGGATTCGATATGGTGAAGACGAGGAAGAAATCGAGGAAGTTCGGCAAGGGCTCGAGGCCATGTATCCGTTGCGGCAGCTATGGCCCCATAATAAGGAGCCATGGTTTGGGTTATTGCCGGCACTGCTTCAGGGAGGTCGCGCCCCTCCTGGGATTTAAGAAGATGAGTTGAACTGCAATGGTACTGAATGACCCGTTGGCCAATGCCCTGTCCACGATAATAAACAACGAAAGGAGGAACAGGAGGGAGTGCATCGTGCAACCCGCTTCGAAGGTCATAAGCACCGTGCTCAGGATATTCCAGAGGAACGGCTACATAGGGGAGATCGAACTGATTGAGGATGGCCGATCCGGCAAACTCAGGGTTCAACTGCTCGGGAGGGTAAATGGCTGCCGGGTGGTCAAGCCAAGGCATTCGGTCAAAGTAAACGAATACGAGAGATGGGAGAGGAGATACCTCCCAGCTGCGGGATTCGGCACACTTGTCGTCTCAACTCCCAAGGGGCTCATGTCTCACACGGAGGCCATGAGCCAAAGGCTCGGGGGAAGGCTGATAGCGTATATCTTCTAGGGGAATTTGAAATGCAAGTCTCGCAGCGCTCGATCAAAATCCCGGAAGGGGTCGAGGTGGATGTCAAGGGAGGGGTTGTTACGGTCAAGGGATCGCTCGGCACGGTCTCACGCGATTTCGGGCATACGGCCGTGTCCATAAGAAAGGCCAACGACGAGATCTCGATCGCGATCGGGGGAACCGGTAGGAAGGCCGAATCGATCCTAGGCACAATCACGAAGCATGTGGAGAACATGATATTGGGGACGACGAAGGGCTTCCAGTGCAAGATGAAGGTCGTATACTCCCATTTCCCCGTGACGCTCAAGGTCGATGGGGGCAAGATATTGATAAGGAACTTCATCGGCGAAAGGGCACCCAGGGAGGTCAAGGTTGAGGGGAAGGACACCAAGGTCACGATCGACGGTGAGGACGTCTCCCTTAAGGGAGTCGATGTCGAGAAGATCATGCAGACGGCCGCGAATTTGGAGAATGCAACCCGGATAATCGCTAAGGACCAGAGGGTCTTCTTGGACGGGGTATACATCGTAGAGAAGGGATTCCAGCCTTGAGTGAGGGCGCTGCAACGAGGAAGCGCGGTATGAAGAGGCCGAGATTCGTTAGGATTGAGAGCTGGAGGTACAGTAGGCTCGACGAGCGCTGGCGGGCGCCAAGAGGTAAAGACAGCAAGACTCGGAAATCCAAGAAGGGATGGCCTTCAATGCCATCCATAGGATATAGGACGGGAAACGGGCTGAGGGACATCCACCCCTCTGGGAGGCGGGAGTCACTTGTGGAGAATCTGAATGACGTCGAGAAGCTCAAGGGCCTAGACGTCATAGGCAGGATCTCCGGCAGGGTGGGCAGGAAGAAGAGAAGGGAGATGACAGATAGGGCAAAGGAACTCGGCGTTGTGCTCCTCAACCCATTGAAGGAAAGGGTCCTGGAGGCAGAGCCAGGGACGCCGGGTGGATGATCGGAGGGCACCTTATGTCTGCAAAGACGGTGAGAAGGATGGCTGCGGCCATACTCAAGGTCGGCGAGTCCAGGATTTGGATAGATCCGGATAGGATCGAGGACGTGGAATCGGCGATTACGAGGGAGGATGTCAGGCGCCTGATCTCCGAAGGCGCCATCATGAGGAGGCCCCAAATGGTTCCTTCGAGGGGGAGGATCAGGATAAGGAAGGCGGAGAGGAGGATGGGAAGGCACAGGGCCCAGGGGAGCAGGAAGGGCACGGGGGAATCGAGGCACCCTTCCAAGAGGGAATGGATTACGAAGGTCAGGGCCCAAAGGGCCCTCCTAGTGGAGCTGAGGACGAGGAAGGCGATCAAACCCTCCGCCTACAGGGCCCTTTATGGGCAAGTGAAGGGAGGCCAGTTCCAGGGCATGAGGGCGCTCCAGAGCGCCGCCATGGCTGGCCAACGTAGGAGGACCTCTCGATGAAGTCGACGGGACACAGATTGGCCTTCAAGAGGAGGAGGGCCGGATCGACCGATTATGCCCTCAGGACTAAACTCCTCAGGAGCAAGCTCCCCCAACTCGTCGTGAGGGCATCAAACAAATACGTGTACGCCCAGGTGATCAGACCAACGACTTCGGGCGACAGGGTCCTTACATCTGCATCGAGCAAGGAACTCGCCACATTCGGTTGGACATTCGGCCCGGCCTCGATTCCAGCATCATACTTGGTGGGTTACCTTGCAGGGATCAGAGCCGTCAGCCGAGGGATACCATCGGCCATATTGAATATGGGCCTCACGACGCCCACAAAGGGCAACAGGGCATTTGCCGTGATCGGCGGCGCCGTCGAGGCGGGCCTAAAGGTACCGCGACAGGATGACATCATGCCCTCCAAGGAGAGGCTGTATGGCCACCACATCGCCGAATATGTGAAGAAGGTCAGGGAGGCCGCGACGCCCGAGGCCCGTCCCACGCATTTCTCCAAGATCCCCAAGGAGGGCATTGACATCGAGGCCGAGATACTGAAGGCCAAGGAGAACATCAAGAGGGCGATT